>PJUK01000052.1_pt1 | contig 158418 bp, 146 predicted proteins | sample 1512211 | NCBI WGS metagenome assembly PJUK01 (sample SAMN08177668, study PRJNA422409) | Feces metagenome, whole genome shotgun sequencing project. | reverse complement strand
GAAGTGATAGGCCACGGTGCCTTCGTTGATCTCGGCGGTGCTGCCTTCCTGGGCGCGGATGCAGCCAGCGAAGTAGCGGAAATGGTCAGCGGCCAGCGGCACGTCGGCGTTCAGCGTCTCACGTACGGCCTTGCCGTTGTCCCAGGTTTCGGCCACGGCCAGCAGTTCGAGGTTGGCTTCGATGCGGTCGGCGATCTTCAACAGGATGTGCGAACGCTCCTGCACTGAGGTCTTGCCCCAGGCATCGGCAGCGGCATGTGCGGCGTCCAGCGCCTTGTCGATGTCGGCGGCGTTGGAGCGAGGGAATTCGGCAATCACCGAGCCGTCGACCGGGCTGGTGTTGGTGAAGTACTGGCCACTGAGCGGGGCGACGAACTCGCCACCGATGTAGTTGCCGTAGCGCGGCTTGAGGGTAATGACGGCGCCTGGGGTACCGGGTTTGGCATAAAGCATGAGCGTTCTCCGAAACGATGTTGTTGTACTTGTGCGTAGCAGGTGAGCTGGAATTTCAGCTGAGGCTCAGGGCGATCATGAGCCGATTTCATGAGCGCAACTTGACTGCGGAGGCGCCGCGCTGTCGTGCAAAGTCAACTTGCTGGGGCCGTGCGTCGGCTGTGTCGTAATGGGTCAAGTCGCTCGCATCGTTGTGGTGCGCGTGTTTCAAAATGACTCACTTGCCAGGCGCGTGTGTGCGCTGATGCAGCGCCAAGGCTTGCTGCGAAGGGCTTTCTGCTTCAGGACGGTGCGGGCGTGGTTCTTGCTTTCCGAAACGAACTGTCACGAAGGAGAACCTGATGAGTGCCTTTCTCTCTCAGGCCAGCGGGGCGCTCGGCGCCTCGCTTCTGTCCGGCGCACCGGCCAATGCGGGTGTGCTGGCGGCGGCGGCGAGCGGCCTGTGCGGTTTCATCGAAAAGCACGGTGGCGATGCCGACCGCATCCTCGGGGTGTCCGGTATCGACCCTGAGTGCCTGCGTCATCCGACCCTGAGCCTGGCGCTGCCCAATTACTGCCAGGTGCTCGAAGAGGCCGCGCACCAGTCCGGCTGCGACAATTTCGGCCTGTACTACGGCCAGCAGTTCAAACCCCAGGCGCTCGGCCTGCTGGGCTATATCGGCTTGTGCTCGGCGACCTTGGAGCAGGCGCTGATCAACTTCTCCCGCGCCTTCCCGCTGCACCAGCGCAACAGCCTGATCCGCCTGGTCGACGAGGGCGAGTGCTACCGCTTCGACTACCAGGTGCGCCATGGCGCCATCCTCAGCCGCCGTCAGGACGCCGAGTTGACCCTGGGCATGGCCCTCAACCTGGTGCGCCATGTGCTCGGCCCGCAGTGGGCACCACGTGCGGTGCACTTCGAGCACCCGCGCCCGGAGCACTGGCACGAGCACTGTAAGGTGTTCGATGCGCCGGTTTACTTCGAGCAGCCGTGCAACTCCCTGCTGATTCCCAAGCGTGGCCTCGAGCGTGCCATGCCGGACAGCGACCCGGTCTTGCTGATGGTGATGCAGGACTCGCTGAACCAGATCAGCGCACTGTGCGGCCGTGGCGAACGCGACATGGTCAACGACGTGCGCGAGCAGATCCGCCAACGCTTGCTGTACGGCGAGCCCGCGCTGGAAGACGTCGCGGAAATGCTGGGGATGGCCAGTTGGTCGCTGCAGCGGCGCCTGCGCGAGCAGGGCCTGAGTTTCTCGCAACTGGTGGACAACGTGCGCCGCGAGTTGGCCAACCGCTACCTGCGTCAGCCGCAACTGCCGATCTCGCACCTGGCGCCGCTGCTCGGCTATTCGGAAACCAGCGCTTTCTCGCGGGCCTTCCGCCGCTGGTTCGGGGTCAGTCCGCGGCAGTGGCGACGTGAAGGTGGTTCGCTGAACTGAGCGGCAGGTGATGCCTCGTTGCGGGTTGCCTAGGTTCTGTACGAAAAGTCGTCGAGCGAAGGTCAGGCGATACCGATGGCGGCCCCACAAAAACGGGTGAGGAACGACCGGGGTCGCGTCCGACTTTACGAGCTGTAAATGAGCATTCGACCGGGCTGGCGCTCCAGCCCGTCTTTAACGAAGCATCACCGAGCGCAGGCACTTTTCGTACAGAGCCTAGTAAGCGGCGCGAATGGCACGCACGTCGTAGCCATGGATGACCTGGCCGCGCATATCGATCACCGGTACGCCGCGCCCGCCCAGGGCCTGATACTGGCTGCGGCCGGTGGCATCGGTCTCGATATTCACTTCACGATAGGTGATGCCGTCCTCGGCGAACAACTCGCGCGTCTTGGCGCAATAGCCGCACCATTGCGTGGCGTAGAGCACCACCTCACCGCTGGCGTTGCCGGCCTGTGGTGGGTCGATCCAGCGCTCGATCTTGTCCCAGTGCTGGAACAGGGCCAGGGCTGCGAGTAGCAGCAGGATTGTCTTCATCGTTTCACGTCCTTGTGCAGTGGCGCGGTCATCTCAGCCTAAACCGCGCCGGGACGATCCGCCATATCGGCCTGTAGGGTGGGCTTCAGCCCACCAAAAACGCTCTCTGCCTCGTGAGGAAAGCCGGGCACCTTAAAGCCCACCCTACAGACTGGCTTCTTGATCCGGTCAATCCTGACGGCGCTTGAGCTGATCCTTCAACTGAGTCGGCAACTGACGAATGATCAGCATGTCGCGGCCCTCGTCATATTCGATCTTCGAGCCCAGCAGGTGCGCCTCGAAGCTGATCGACAGGCCTTCGGCTCGACCGGTGAAGCGCTGGAACTGGGTGAGCGTGCGTTTGTCCGCCGGAAATTCCGGGGCCATGCCGTAGTCCTTGTTGCGGATGTGCTCGTAGAAGGCCTTGGGGCGCTCTTCGTCGATCAGCCCGGAGAGTTCTTCCAGGGTGATCGGCTCGCCCAGTTTGGCCTGGCTGGTGGCGTAGCCGACCAGGGTCTTGGTCTTCTCGCGGGCGGAGTCCTCCGGCAGATCCTCGCTTTCCACGAAATCGCTGAAGGCCTTGAGCAGGGTGCGGGTCTCGCCCGGGCCGTCGACGCCTTCCTGGCAGCCGATGAAGTCGCGGAAGTAGTCGGAGACCTTCTTGCCGTTCTTGCCCTTGATGAACGAGATGTACTGCTTGGACTGCTTGTTGTTCTGCCACTCGCTGATGTTGATACGCGCGGCCAGGTGCAGTTGGCCGAGATCCAGATGCTTGGCCGGAGCCACGTCCAGCGCATCGGTCACCGCCACGCCTTCGCTGTGATGCAGCAGAGCGATGGACAGGTAGTCGGTCATGCCCTGCTGATAGTGCGCCAGCAGCACGTGGCCGCCGGTGGACAGGTTGGATTCTTCCATCAGCTTCTGCAGGTGCTCGACGGCCTGGCGGCTGAAGGCGGTGAAATCCTGCTCGCCATCGAGATAGGCCTTGAGCCAGCCGCTGAACGGGTAGGCACCGGATTCCTCGTGGAACAGACCCCAGGCTTTGCCCTGCTTGGCGTTGTAGCTCTCGTTGAGGTCGGCCAGCAGGTTTTCCATGGCCTGCGAGCTGGCCAGCTCGCTGTCGCGGGCATGCAGCACGGCAGGGCTGCCATCGGGCTTCTTGTCGATCAGGTGGACGATGCAGTGGCGGATCGGCATGGCGTTCTCGTGGGCAAATTGAAACAGACGCGCAGTTTACCCGAAGCCGATGGTGGGCGAGTGTCCGGCTGCCATCACTGCGTGGGAGAGGCTTCAGCGGCGACGATCGCGGCTGAAGCCTCTCCCACAGGTTCTGCTCTAGCGTTATTCCGGCTCCGGGGAGCGGCGCTGCTGCAGCATGCGCAGGCGGTTGATCACGTAGCGCAGGTGCATGTGCAACTCGTACAGCTCGTGGGAGTAGGACAGCGGCACCTCGACCGAGGCCAGTTCATCTTCCAGTTTCTCCAGGCGCTGGATCTCACTGTCCAGCTCGTCAGGCAAGGAGCCTGCATGCAGCTTGCGGTCGATCTCGCGCAGGTATTTGTACCAGCGGTAGATGCGCGCACGGATGCGCCACTGGTAGATCGGACCGACCGCCTTGAACAGCGGGATCATCACCACGATCAACGGGATCAGCAGGATGATGTAGCGGTCGGCCAGCGAGGCGATGCGAAACGGCAGGTAGCGCTGCAGAATCGGCAGGCCGTTGCTGTAGTAATGCTCGGCATCCTTGTGCAACTCGAAGGTGCGCGGCTCGGCGCTGGGGTAGGCGCCGGCGGCATCGAGCAGGTTGCCGTTCTTCATCACCTCGCGGGTGGCGGCGAGAAACAGCGGTACCAGACCAGGGTTGAAGTCTTCGTTGACCACCAGCGTGGCCACCGGCGAGAGGGTGACGATATCGCGATCTGGCGCATTGCTGGCCAGGTCGAGCAGGCCTTCGCCAACCCTTACCTGGGTGAAGAAGGGCAGGCGTGCCTCGTAGGCGGCTGCACGGCGAAAATGCGCCAGGGCAATTTGCGGGTCGGTCGCCAGTTGCTGCACCAGGCTGTTTTCAGCCGGACCGACGAAGAAGCCGGCGTCCAGCTCGCCAGCCATCAGGGCACGTGCGGCTTTGCCGCCGCCGATGCTCTGCCAGGTCTCGGGATACTGTTCGGGGGTGATGCCATTGGCACCGAGTACGGCATCGCTGGCAGCACGAGTACCGCTGCCTTCGCCGCCCAGGGCTACGCGCAGTGGTTGGAGATCAGCGATGCGGTCGAGGCTGATGTCACGCCGGTAGAACAGCCACAGAGGCTCCTGATAGATCGCGCCGAGGCTGTGCAGACGGTCGCGTTCGGCTTCGCTCAGCTGGCGTTCGAGGCCGCTCTGCACCAGGGCGATCTGCACGTCGGGATCATCGGCCAGTAGTTGCTGCAGGTTGTCACGCGAGCCGGAGGTGGGCACCAGCTTCAGGTTGAAACCCTCCTTGGCCAGTTCTTCCTTGAGCTGTTCGGCGAACTGCTGGTAAGCGCCGCCCTGGCTGCCGGTGGCCATGCTGGCACTCATCGTCGGAGGTGGTGGGACGAACTGGAACAAGGCCCAGACCAATCCAGCCACCACGGGGACGATCCACAGGTTGGCCAGGATCATGATTTTCAGGTCGTTCAGTACGCGGCGCATTGGGCATCCTTTCTGCGGTGTCGATTCAAGGATAGAACCCCTGAGCGACGATGGTCACGCCTTGGCTGCGATGCCGCTCAGGTTACGCCGTTTCGACTTCCCGCTGGCGAGAAGGTGCAGGTTGCGTCATACCGGTGATTGCTGGCTGCACCAGTGGGGTGACCGCCCACGTAGGGCGTACTCGGCTTGGGCATCCTGCGTCGCTCTACCTCCTGCATCCATGCAGTCGTCGCGAAGCAGTACGCCGGCACTATCTTGTAGCCGGCATCAATGGCGGGCTGTTCGCTGTCGCTCCTGAGCCCGCCCTACGGACTCGTTAGTGGATCACCCACGTAGGGCGTACTCGCGAAGCAGTACGCCGCCACCATCTCGTGGCCGGTATCAATGACGGACTGTTCGCTGGCGCTACGAGCGGTCGGCGTCTCGATCCGCCCTACGGACTCAGGAGCGCAGCGGCTACCTAGGTCAGCGCCTTGTGCATCACGCGCAAGCGGTCGAGCAGCAGCAATATGCCGAGCAGCGCCACGGCATACAGCGCGTCGCTGCCGAGCATCGCCAGCACCAGCGTGCAGAGCACTGCGCTGAGCCCGGCGAGCAAGCGCCAGATGCCGCGCAGCAGCACCCAGCCGGCGGCCATGCTGAGTAGATAGATGAGCACGAAGTTGCCGTTGGCGTAGCGGATCAGATCGTCCACCGACAGTTCCAGCGCGGCCGATAGCATGGCGCACAGCGCGCAGATGGCGACCACCAGTATCAGGGCGCGGCCCGGTACGCCGTGGCCGTTGCGCACAGCCAGCGATGCCGGCAGGCGCCCTTCGTCGGCCAGGCTCCAGATCAGCCGGGCGAAGCCCTGCACGTAAACGTTCATCGAGGCGAAGCAGGCCAGGTAGCCGAGCACCGCGACCAGCACGCGCGCGTTCTCGCCCAGCAGCAGCTCGAACAGACGAGGCAGGGCGGTGGTGTCGCTGTGCACGTCGCCATAGGTGGCGAAGCTCAGCACCGCCACCGAGCATGCCCAGTACACCAGGCCGGCCAGCAGGACGCCGAACAGCAACGCCAGCGGGAAGTCGCGCTGTGGATTCTTGAACTCCTCGCCCAGGTGGGTGAAGGCCTCGATGCCGACGAAGCACCAGAACATCACGCCCAGCGCGGCCGGCAGCAGGTGCCATTGCTCGCCGAGCGGTGGTAGCAGCGGTTGTGTGCTGTGGGGCAGATCGCCGACCCACCAGATCAGCGCCACGCTGGCGACGATGGCCACGGCGATCAGCCCCTGGAGCACGCCCGAGGCCTTGGCCGGTCGTTGGCCGAGCAGCAGCATGGCGATAAGTGTGAGCAGCTGGATCGCCAGCAGCTCGCTGCCATCGAGGTCGAACAGCGCCAACCAGAAGCCGCTGGCGATATGCAGCGCGGCCGGCAGACCCACCGGCAGCACGGCGAGAAACAGCAACGCGCTGATGCCCTCCATGCGCAGGCCGAAGGCGCGGCCGATCAGGTGCGGTGCACCGCCCGCATGAGGGAAACGCTTGCCCAGCTGGGCGAACGTGAAGGCCACCGGCAGCACCAGGGCGATCAGGATCAGCCAGGCCCAGAGTGATACCTCGCCAGCTGCGGTGGCGGCCAAGGCCGGCACCACGAAGATGCCGGTGCCGAGCAGCGAGGTGCTGAGCAGGGCGATGCCTTGTAGCAGGCCCAGCTCCTTGTTCAAACGACTCATGGGGTATGCTCGTGCTTTTCCAGATGCCGCCATGGTAAGCCGTCGTCCTTGAGCAAGGCGTCGGCTTTCACCGACGAAATGACGGTTTCTCCGTCAACCTGATTGCCATCCCGAGAGCCCCCGTGGACAAGTTCGATCGCCAGATCCTCGCCTTGCTGCGCAGTGATGCGCGCACCTCCGTCAGCCACATCGCCCGTGAGATCAATCTGTCACGCTCAGCCGTCAGCGAGCGCATTCGTCATCTGGAGGAAAGTGGAGTGATCCGCGGTTATCACGCCCAGGTCGCGGAACCCGGTGAGAGTGGCGTGAGGGCGTTTCTGGAGTTGTTCTATCAGGGCCGGCGCTGTGAGGATTATGTCGAGCGCATGCGCGCCTTCCCCGAGGTGCGCCACTGCAACGGTATCAGTGGCGAGACCGACATGCTGGTGCTGATCGAGGCGCCGAGCATGACGCGCCTGAGCGAAGTGCGTGGCGCCATCGAACTGTTCCCCGGCATGCAGAAGGTCAAGACCCACGTGGTGGTCAAGGACTGGACGATGTAGCGCGCTGCCTCACTCGGCTCTGCCGGCCTGTTCGGCGGCTTGCGGGCGCTGCAGTAACAGCAGCGGCAGGCCTGCACCGAGCACCAGCAAGCCGAGCAGTGCGCCGCCGCCGGCGTAGAGCGTGCTGGAATAGAACAGACCCAGGCAGCTCAGGGCGAACAGGATCGGCGTCAGCGGATACAGCGGCACGCTGAACGGCCGCTGCACCTCGGGGTGGAGGCGGCGCAGACGGATCAGCGACAGCGCGGTGAGGAACATGAACAGCCAGAACACCGGGGCGGTGTAGGCCACCATGGTTTCCACGCCGCTCTGGCTCAGCGCGCCGAACAGGATCAGCGGCAGAGTGATCGCGCATTGCAGCAACAGCGCGCGCACTGGCGTTGCTCCGCGCTCGTTCCAGCGTCCGAAAAAGGCCAGTTGCGGTACGTCGCGGCCCAGCGCGTAGTACACCCGCGAGCCGGTGAAGATGGTGGCGTTCAGCGTGCTCAACGCGGTCAGGCAGACGAACAGGGCGAGCAGGGCCTCGGCTTTCGGCCCGGCGACGATGCTCATCAGATCCGCCGCCACGGCATCGGACTGACGCAGCCCTTCCAGGCCGAAGATATCCAGGAATACCAGATTGGCCAGTAGGTAGATGCCGGTCACCAGCGCCGTGCCGAACAGCAGCACGCGGCTCATGTTGCGCGCCGGGTTGCGCAGTTCGCCGGACAGATACGCCGCCTCGTTCCAGCCGCCGTAGGTGAGCAGCACGAAGACCATGCCCATGCCGAGCATTGCCGCCAGGTTGCCACTCGCTGGCGCGGCGGGCGTGATTGTCGGCTGTGGTTCAGCCAGCGCCAGCCCGGCGAGGATCACCAGCAACAGCGCTGCCACTGTCACCACGGTAAAGAACACCTGAGCGCGTCGCGACTCGCGGGTGCCGAGTACGTTGAGCAGTGTCAGTGCCATCACCACCAATGCGGCATGCCAGGCGCTGCCGTATGGCCCCAGTGGTAGCAGGCGCTGGGCATAATCGCCGTAGATGAAGGCGACCACGGCGATGGCGCCAGTCTGGATCACCGTGCCACGTGCCCAGGCGAACAGCAGGCTGACCTGGGCGCCCCACGCCAGGCGCAGGTAATGGTACTCACCGCCCTGATCCGGATGGGCAGCGCCCAGCTCGCCGTAGCACAGTGCGCCAATCAGCATCACCAATCCGCCAGCCAGCCACAGTGCCAGGTACAGTTCGGCGCTGCTGGCATGCTGCGCGACCAGGGGCGGCAGGCCGAAGATACCTACGCCGACCACGACGCCGACCAGCATGGCCATTCCATCGGTGATCGACAGCCCAACTCGTTGGGAGGACGCCAGCATCGTCATGCTTCAGCTCCTGCGGGCGACCCAGCCCGGTACAGCGCCTTCCGCCGAGATCGCTTCGATGCGGTCGCCGTCGACCTCGCCGATGTACCTCTTGTCACCCAGCGTGAAATGCAGCTCGCTGCCTTTCAGTTGGCCACTCAGTCCGCCGGCCTGGCCGTCGACACTACCGACCACCTGCTGGAAGCGTTGCTCCAGTTCGACCTGATAGGCCTTGCCGTCGGCCTCGATCGTCCACTGACCTGCGACCTTGGCAGGTACGATCCACAGATACACCGAGGTACCGTTGATGACATCGGCCTGATCCGGCTCCCAATCGCCCAGGTCGAAGGCGTGAGACACCACGCGGGTGCCGGGTTTGAGCGTGTCGAGAATGACCGGGCGCAGGCGCATGTTCACCGTGGAAAGCAGGTACATGGTCAGCACGTCCGCTTCGGAGATGTCCTTCTCGAACAGATCACCCTGCTCGAAGGTGACCCTGTCCGCCACCCCGGCCTGTTCGGCGTTCTCCTGCGCCTCGCTGACGCGCACCGGGTTCAGATCGATGCCATAAGCGGCCTTGGCGCCGCGCGCCTCCACCGCGGCAATGGCGATACGACCATCACCTGACCCCAGATCGATGAGGTAGTCGTCCGGCCCTACATTGGCGACCTCCAGCATGTGCGCCACGACCGCTTCCGGCGTGGGGACGTAGGGCACATCGAGGTGGAGCGTCTGCGCCTGGACTGGGTTGATCAGCAGCCCGGCCAGTAAGCCGATGGGCAGCGTGAGTGACGAGAGTGGTCGAACGGATGAAGTGCTCATCGGTGGAGTCTCCTCACAGGTGGCGATTTTTCTCCGACTGACGAGGTTCGGTGAGGTTCGAAGCGGAACGCAGCAGGATCGGGCAAGAACGCCGCTCAGGCCTTTAATCACCACGCCTGTGGCTGTGTAACCGGATGTGATGCGCGGTGCCTGCGCAGCGGCATTGCCTCCTTGGCAGCGCGCAGGCACTGTAGACGGATTTTCCGTCTGGGTAGTCTTTCAATGCGCATCCTGCACACCTCCGACTGGCATCTGGGCCAGCACTTCATGGGCAAAACCCGCCAGGTCGAGCACCAGGCCTTTTGCGTCTGGTTGCTGCAGCAGGTTCGTGAACAGGCGGTGGATGTGCTGCTGATCGCTGGTGATGTCTTCGATACCGGGTCGCCGCCCAGCTATGCCCGTGAGCAGTACTACCGATTGGTGGTGGAGCTGCGCGACGCTGGTTGCGCTCTGGTCGTGCTCGGTGGCAACCACGACTCGCCGGCGATGCTCGGTGAAAGCCGCAGCCTGCTGGCGCAACTGGGCACTCAGGTGGTGCCTGGCGTGGGTGTCGACCTGACTGAACAGGTGCTGGTGCTGAATGATCGCGCTGGACTGCCGGGCGCCATCCTCTGTGCCATTCCCTTCATTCGTCCGCGCGATGTCATGGCCAGCCAGGCCGGACAGAGCGCGCAGGACAAGCAGCAGTCGCTGCAGCAGGCCATCGCCGAGCATTACCGAGTGCTATATGACCTGGCGCTGAGCAAGCGTACCGAGCTGGATCTGGCGCTGCCGATCATCGCCACCGGCCACCTCACCACCGTCGGTGCCAGTGCCAGCGAATCGGTGCGCGAGATCTACGTCGGCAGCCTGGAGGCCTTTCCCACCAGTGCCTTCCCGCCTGCCGACTACATCGCCCTGGGCCATATCCACCGCCCGCAGAAGGTCGGCGGCCTGGAGCATATCCGCTACAGCGGCTCGCCCATCGCGCTGTCCTTCGACGAGGCGCGTCAGCAGAAGGAAGTGTTGCTGCTGGAGTTCGGCGATGCCGCGCTGCAAGCGATCACACCACTGCCCGTGCCGGTATTCCAGCCCATGGCCAGCCTGCGCGGCTCGCTCAAGGAACTGGCAGTCGCCATCGCCGATATAGCGGCTCAGGGCACTCCCGAGCGCCCCGTATGGCTGGAGGTGCAGGTCAGCACTGACGATTACCTGAGCGACCTGCAGAGCCGCATCAACGCCCTGTGCGAAGGGCTCCCCGTGGAGGTGCTGCGTATCCGCCGCGAACGCGGCAACGCGACGGCCAGCCTGGCCAGTGAAGCACGGGAGACGCTGGACGAGCTGAGCGTGGAGGACGTCTTCGCCCGCCGCCTGCAACAGGAAGTCTTGGAAGAAGAGGATGCCCAGCGTTTGCAGGGGTTGTATCGGCAGGTGTTGGAGACGGTGCAGGGGCAATAACGACGCGGACGATCCATCGATAGGAGCGCTTATGGCCAAAGTGACACTGAAGGGGTACATCCTGGTACCGGAAAAGGACTTGCAAGAGGTTCGTCGCGAACTGATCAACCATCGGCGCCTGACGCTGGACGAGCCTGGTTGCATAAGTTTCATCGTTACCGAGAATGCCGAGAACCCACTGCGCTTCGACGTTTTTGAAGAGTTTGTCGACCGTCAGGCCTTCGCCTTACATCAGGCGCGCGTACGTGCTTCTCGCTGGGGACAAGTGAGCGTCGACGTGACGCGGCATTATGAGATTTTCGAGTAGGTCGAGTGCATGGCCACCGTAGCCCGGATGCAATCCGGAAATGTCTGGCACAGATACTCTCTGTAAGCCCAGTGGGCTGACTACACCGGCAAAGCCTTGGCCAAGCAAGTGTGTGTAGATATGCGTCGTGAGAAAAGGGGAAAGATTTGTTTATTGGCACCCACAACAACTGAAAAATAAATCTGTCCCCTTTAGCTGCGTAAACGCTTGGCTAGCTGTTTAAGTCGCTCGCTCGGGACGGACTAAAGGCAGCCCCTTGGCTTAATCGTTAGGTAGCGAGAAAACCAAATATCACATAGAGAGTTTTACGTGAAAAAATTGCTTAACAAAATGATCACGGTTCTGTTTTTAGTGTGTTGCAGTGCATCGTTTTCTCAATCTTATGAGTTTGATCAGGGGTATATTTTTGAGCAGGAATATATAAAGAGAGTTTCGTTAGAGAGGGCGGAGGAAATATCTGGAGTTTCTGGGGTTTTTAATGAATTTCTTTCATGGGATTGGCCGTATGAAAAAATCACTAGCTCTCTAGTTGAGCGTGCAGGAAACCGTATGGTCATTAAGTTTGAGAATAAGCCTGCACTCACCTTGCGTGACTTTTCAACCAAGGAAGGTGATGGAGAGGCACAGCTTTTTAGATACCTTAAAAGTGTGCCAGGCTACCATGTAATAGGTGTTGTGTTTGGGCATGATCAACCGGCGTTTCTCCTTATTCATGAATCCGGTAGTGATCTCTACTTTGTTGACACGCATTGAGTCAATTGGGTTTTCAATATTCTGGTTCGGTGCATTTTTACAGTAACTGATAGGATGGGCTAAGGCCCCTTAACCAAATGGCTGCTATCGGTTCCTTAAATGTCTCTTCTCCCCTCATCCTGGGCCAGCGCCTGGTTAGACCTTGGCCTACAGCCTCCGGCAGGTCTGCTTGAGCAGCTCATTCTGGCCTATGAAGAACCCCAGCGGCACTATCACTCGCTGCAGCACCTATCCGAATGCCTGGCGCATTTCGAGCAGGCGCGCCATTTGGCGCAGCAGCCGGGAGAGGTGGCCATCGCGCTGTGGTTTCATGACGCCATCTACGATGTACGCGGCAAGGATAACGAGCGCCAGAGCGCGGATTGGGCTATCCGGGTACTTGCGAGTTGCCAGGCCAGTCAGGCGACGCTGGATCGTGTCGAGCGACTGATCATGGCCACCCGGCATGACGCGACGCCAAGCGAGGCGGACGAACAGTTATTGGTGGATATCGATCTGGCCATTCTCGGTGCCACGCCAGAGCGGTTCGCCGAGTATGACGCTCAGGTGCGCGCCGAGTACGCCTGGGTGCCGGGCTTCGTCTACCGTATGAAGCGGCGCAGTGTGCTCAAGGCATTTCTGGCGCGCCCCCGTTTATACGGCACCGATCATTTCAGGGCGCGCTATGAGGCGCAGGCGCGGCGTAACTTGGCCGCTGTCCTCTGATTGCTGCGGGTACGGCAACGGCCTATGGATGAACTGCGCCCCGAGTTGACGAGTCGAATCTCGCACCCCAATCCATATCGGAGACGTCTGCATGGCAACTATCCGTTTGACCTCGTCCCTGGCTCTTGGCGCACTGCTGCTCAGCGGGTGCGCCAGCAACTCCGGTGGTGATGCTTCCGTCACCGAGCAATGGCTCGGCCGCTGGAATGGGCCGGAAGGCACCTACCTGGAGATCAGCGGCACGCCCGCCGATTACCGTCTGACCATCGCCAACCTCGACGGCCCGCGGCGTTTCGTCGGGCGCGCGCAGGGCGAACGGATCGTCTTCGTGCGTGACGGCGTGGTGGAGAGCATCAGCGCCACCGATGGTGAAGCCACCGGCATGAAATGGCTGCTGGACAAGCACAACTGCCTGACCGTGCGCAGCGGTGAGGGCTATTGCCGCGACTGAATCGTTACCTGGATATGCCAGAATGACCGCCTTCAACGGCTTACGACCTGTGCATGAACATCCTCAGCCTACGCCTCAAGAATCTCAACTCCCTCAAGGGCGAATGGAAGATCGACTTCGCTGCCGAGCCTTTTGCCGGTAGCGGCCTGTTCGCCATCACCGGGCCGACCGGCGCGGGTAAGACCACCTTGCTCGACGCCATCTGCCTGGCCCTGTATCACCGTACGCCGCGCATGAGCACACTGTCGGCCAGCGGCAACGAGCTGATGACCCGGCATACCGCCGACTGTCTGGCCGAAGTCGAGTTCGAGGTGAAGGGGCAGGGCTACCGCGCCTTCTGGAGCCAGCGCCGGGCGCGGGACAAGGTCGATGGTGCGTTGCAGGCGCCCAAGGTGGAGCTGGCGCGTATCGCGGATGGCGAAATCCTCACCGACAAGATCCGCGAGAAGGAAAGCCTGACTGCCGAGTTGACCGGCCTGGATTTCGAGCGCTTCACCAAGTCCATGCTGCTCGCCCAGGGCGGCTTCGCGGCGTTTCTCGAGGCCAATGCCAACCAGCGTGCCGAGTTGTTGGAGGAGCTGACTGGCACCGAGGTGTACGGGCAGATTTCCCAACAGGTCTATGAACGTACCAAGGCCGCCGAACAGTCGCTCAACCTGCTGAAAAGCCGTGCCCAGGGCATGGAGCTGCTGGACGATACGCAGCGCACCGAACTGCAGGCTGAGGCTGAGCGTCTGGCCCTTGACCAGGCACCGCTGCACAGCGAGCAACAAGCGTTGCTGGCCGGGCAGCGCTGGCGTGAGGCCTTGCAGCGTGCCGAGCAGCAGGCGGCTGCAGCGGCGCAGGGGCTGGAGCAGGTACAGCAGCGTCAGGGCGCAGCGGTCGATGATCTGCAGCGCCTGGCTACCAGTGAGCCTGCTGCGCGGTTGCAGCCATTGCACCTGGCCTGGCAACAGGCGCAGCAGGAGTCTCGGCAGGCTGAGCAAGGGCTGCTCGCACTGCGGCAGAACATGCAGGTGTGCGCCGAGCGTGAACTGCAGGAGCTGTGGCAGGCCAGCCACCATGCGTCGCACTGGCGTGATGAGCGGCAGGTTGCGCTGGCGCAGTTGCAGCACCAGCACGCAGAAGTGCAGGCGCTGCTGGCTGAGCACAGCCAGCATTCGCGTCTGGGCGAGTTGCTCGGGGGCTGGGGCGCGCGGTTCGTGCAGCGGGCACAGGGTGATCAGGCGCTACAGGCCGCTCAGGCGCGCTTGAGCGAGTCGAGCACGCAGCTTGCAGCGCTGCAGCGCCAGCGCGAGGAACAAGGCGTGCGCCTGGCAGCCATGCAGCAGCAGGTGCAGCAGGCACGTGACGCCGAATCTCGGCAGCAGGAAGCCGTGCAAGCGCTACTTGGCGAAGCGGGGGAGGCAGGCCTGCGCCAGGACTGGCAACGCCTGCAAGCTCGCAGCCGAGTGTTCGATCGCTTGCAGCAACTGATGCAAAGCCGTGAAGCGCTGAGTACGCAACTCGCCGAGCTGCCGCCGCGTCTGGCCGAGTTGCAGCGTCGACAGGCGGACAAGAATGCAGAGATCGGCGCCCTGCGCGAACGCTACAAGTCGCTCAAGCAACAGGTCGCCGACAAGGAAAAATTGCTGGAGCAGGAAAAGCGCATCCAGGATCTGGAAGCCCATCGCGCTCGTTTGCAGCCTGGTGAGGCTTGCCCGCTGTGCGGCTCGCACGAGCACCCGGCGATCACTCAATACCAGGCGTTGAATGTTTCGGCGACCGAGCAGGCACTGGTGCAGTGCCGTAGCGAGTTGAGCGAACTGGAGAGCCAGGGCGCCAACCTGCGCGATGAACTGACCCGCCTGGCCGCGCAGATCGAGCAGGTGCAAGCGCAACAGAATCAGGCCCAGGCGCAATTGCAGCCGCTGGATCAGCAGTGGCAGCAGCAACTGGCCGAGCATGATATCCACCTGCAGAACGCCAATGAGCTGGGGCGCTTGCAACAGCAGCACGAGCACGAGCTGGCAGCGCTACAAGCGCGGCTGGAGGCGCTGCAAACCCAGCAAGCCGAATGGCAGCGCCTGCGCGAGCTGCGCGAAAAAGCCGAGCGTGAACAGGCCGAGGCCGAACGGCAGCAGGCGCTGCTGAGCCGTGATCTCGACAACACCCAGGCGCGTCTGGCCGAGCAACAGACTCACTGCAGCCAGCTGCAGGTCGAGCAGGCGCAGCAGGCCCAGGAGCTGCTGGGCAGCCTGGAGGGCTTCGCCAGTGAGCTGCCTGTCGATGGGGAGCGTTGGCTGGCGCAGCAGAAAGCGGCCTGGCAAGGCTGGCAGGAAGCGCAAGCACGCGAGCAGCAACTGCACGAACGCCTACGCGAGGCGCAGCGGCAACTGGACGAGGCGCAGGCGCAAGCCGAGCACTGGCAGCAGCGCTGGCAGGAAACCGGCGCGCAGAATCTGGCCGAGCCGGCACCCGCAGTGAACCCACAGCAGGCCTTGCACGAGGCGGCCGAGCGGCTGGCCGCTACGCAGCGCGAACGTGATGGTCTGGCGGGCGGCGAACAGGCCCAGGTCGCGTTGCAGGCACGCATGCAGGCGCGTCAGGCTGAATGTCTCCAGGCCTGGCAGCAGGCGCTGGCGAGCAGTCCTTTCACCGATCAGGCGGCATTCGAGGCTGCTGTGCTGGCCGACGACGAACGTCAGCGACTGATGCAGCTCAAGGCCGACCTCGAGCGCGCTCACACTCAGGCCACGACCTTGTTGGCCGCGGCTCAGGCCGAGGTGCAGCGTTTGCTGGCCGAACCGCAGACGGCCTTGAGCCTGGATGAGCTGGTCGAGCAGGTTCAGGCCGTGCAGGAGCGTCTGCGCGCCTTGAGCGAGCGTCAGGGTGAGTTGCGCGCGCAGTTGCAGGCCGACGAGGCGAGGCGTAGCAGCCAGCAGGCGCTGTTCGCCGAGATCGCCACGCAAGAGGGTGAGCAGCGCCTGTGGCAGCAACTTAACGGCCTGATCGGCTCGGCCGACGGCGCCAAGTTCCGTAAGTTCGCCCAGGGACTGACCCTCGATCACCTTATCCACCTGGCCAACCGCCAACTGACGCGTCTGCATGGGCGCTATCAACTGGCGCGCAAGAGCAGCGGTGAACTGGAACTGGAGGTGCGCGACACCTGGCAGGCCGATGTGGCGCGTGACTGCCGCACGCTGTCTGGTGGTGAGAGTTTCCTGGTCAGCCTGGCCCTGGCCCTGGCGCTGTCCGACCTGGTCAGCCACAAGACCAGCATCGACTCGCTGTTCCTCGACGAGGGCTTCGGCACTCTGGACGGCGAAACCCTGGAAGTGGCGCTGGATGCGCTGGACAACCTCAATGCCAGCGGCAAGACCATCGGTGTGATCAGTCACGTCGAGGCGATGAAGGAACGAATTCCCGTGCAACTGCGGGTGCACAAAGGCGTCGGCCTGGGCTACAGCCGGCTCGACGCGCGTTTTGCGGTTAAGGAAGGAGCATGACCATGCTGATGCGAGCGAAGGACTCCACCCTGCTGGTGATCGATCTGCAGGAGCGGTTGTTGCCAGCCATCGACGGCGGCGTGGCGGTGGTCGAACAGGCCACTTGGCTGGTACGTCTGGCGCAGCGGCTCGGCGTGCCGGTGATCGCTACCGAGCAATACCCCAAGGGGCTGGGTGTTACCGGCGCCGAGCTGCGTGCGTTGCTGCCGGCCGAAGGGCTGCGCGAAAAGATTCACTTCTCGGCGACCGCTGGCGCCGGGTTGTTCGACCTGCCGGGTGGCGAACGCCAGCAGTTCATCGTCTGCGGCACGGAAACCCATGTCTGTGTACTGCAAACCGTACTGGGGCTACTGGCGGCCGGGCGCGAGGTGTTCGTGGTGGACGAGGCCGTAGGCTCGCGCCGGCCGCGCGACAAGGCGCTGGGCCTGGCCCGCATGGAGCGCGCCGGGGCGGTGATCGTGTCGCGTGAGATGGTCGCTTTCGAGTGGCTGGAGCAGGCCGGCACGGATGTGTTTCGCGAGGTCAGTCGCAATTTCATCCGCTGAAACTACGGAGCGGCAGGCTGCGGTTTGAGCCGGTAGTGCCCGGCCTGCAGATCGTCGAAGTACTGCTGGTAGCGACCCTCCTCGCGAAACCGTTGCAGGCGGGCGTTGAAGCGTTCGCGCAGTGCTTCGCTCTGTTCCAGGCGCTTGGGTAGCATCAGGTAGCTGAGGTTGATCAGCAGCGGCTTGGGGTGATGAGTGATGCGTTCGACATCTTCCTTGGCGAACTCGCTGCGCAGTGCTGCGTAACCGACGTTGCGTTCCTGCGGATAGAGCACCACGCGTTCCTTGAGCAGCTTTTCGAAGTTCTGTCGGTCGCTGGAGACGCGTTCGATGCGCACCTTGTCTTCGGTGAGAAAAGCATCGAAGGCCGGCCCGTAGCTGTATTCCAGGCCGCCGCCGAGGGTCATGCCGCTGAGGTCATCGAAGCGCTGCCAGTCGAACGGCTGACTCTTGAGGTGAAAGAACACGAACTGCTCGTCGAGCAGCGGTTCGCTGAAGATAAATTCCGCCTCACGTTCGTTCTTGTGCATCCAGACTGCGGTGGCGTCATAGCGACCTGCAGCCGCTTCGGCGTAGGCACGTGGCCAGGGCAGAAAACTGAATTCGACGCGGTAGCCTTCCTCGGCCAATAGGTCGCGGATCAGATGCGCCACCGGCCCCTGATGCTCGAGCTTTGCGGATAGATATGGCGGCCATTCACCTGCGCTGATGCGCAGTAAAGGTTTCTCCGTGGCGCTCAATGCAGCGCTAAAGAGCAGACTCATGAACAGAATCGGCAAGCCATGGCGCATCAGTGATCCTCGACAGCAGGGCAGCAGGATGATGGCAATTTAGACGTTTTGCCCGGTCGCTCCCAGTCATCGCCCCGGTTGGTTCGTTGCAAAAGGTAGTTGCAAGCCTAGCGGCTGGCGCTGCGTTGTGGATGCGACGCACATCGCAAGCACAATCAGGGGCAGATCTTTCCATGGGGCCAGGCTGACCAGCGTTCGTGAATCTGCCTATGCTTAGTCACAGCAATACGATTGGTAGCCTAGGGAGCATGCGGGTCATTATGTGCTCTGGTGAGGGAGTTTCGTTTTTTGCACAAAGCGCTGCATTACTGCCTGATCTGGTTGTTCAGCGGTGCCTGTTACGGCGCACAGCCTTCGCTGACCTTCTGTCATGAAGATCAGGACTCCTTTCCCTGGGTGATGACCGACGGCACAGGGCTCAACAGGGCGCTGCTGGGCCTGGTAGAGCAGTCGCTCGGGGTGCCGTTCATCTACGTTTCGGTGCCCTGGAAGCGTTGCCTGGCAGGGTTGGAGCAGGGCCTTTACGACGGCGCCTTCGCGGCCAGTTTCAAGACCGAGCGCCTGCGCATGGGGCATTACCCAACGGATGCCGAGAACCGGCCAGACGTGCTCAGGCGTCTGCATACCTCGCGCTACACCCTGTATCGCCGAGTGGGGAGCGCAGTGTCCTGGGATGGTCAGCGCTTCGACCAACTCAAGGGGCGCGTCGGCTCGCTCAGCGGTTTTTCCATTCGTGATCTGCTGCTGGCGCAAGGTGCACAGGTCGATGAGTCCAGCCGTGATCCGCTGGCACTGTTGCAGATGCTCATTCATGGCCGTGTCGAGGCGGTGGCATTGCAGACTCAACGCGGTGATTTCGTGTTGCAGAGTCATCCGCAGCTGGCACGCCAGATAGAAAAATTGCCGCAATTGCTGGAAGAAAAGCCCTATTACCTGATGCTGTCCGATGCGCTGCTGGTGCGCGATCCGGCATTGGCCGAACGCATCTGGGCCGAGGTGGCGATTCAGCGAGAGTCGTCGGTCTACCGGGCGCTTGTCGCGGCTTATCTGGCGCGGCCTTGAGAGACGATAAAAATATGCAGCGTGCTATTCCCGTGAGGCATCGGCATCGCTAGAGTCCGCTGCTTCTTTCGTGCATCCGTTCGGGTGGATACCGCATGACCTTCGCTGCCTGGTTGACCATTGGCCTGTTCATTCTGACCTATCTGGGCATGGCTGCCGGCGGCATTCGCGGGCTGCGCATCGACCGCAGCTGGATCGCCTGCTTCGCAGCTGTCGTGCTGCTGGTCAGCGGCGCGCTGAGCATGAATGACGCGGCGCATCATCTCGACCCTGGGGCGTTGTTGCTGCTGCTGGCGCTGATGCTGGTTTCCGCGCAGTTCGACTTCTCTGGCGTATACGCCTGGCTCAACCGCTACCTGACCGAACACGCTGAGCGGCCCGCGGTGCTGCTGGCGGGCGTGGTGATGCTGGGTGGTTTTCTCTCGGCTATTCTGGTCAACGATATCGTCGCCTTCGCCCTGACCCCGCTGCTCTGCCGCAGCCTGCATCTGCGTGGGCTGGAGCCGCGGCCGTTCCTGTTGGCGCTGGCGCTGTCGTGCAATGCCGGCTCCGCTGCCAGCCTGATCGGCAACCCGCAGAACATTCTCATCGGTCAGGCCGGCGGCCTGGATTTCTGGGGCTATGTGGCCGTGGCCGGCCCGCCTGCGCTGGTGGCCATGGTCATCGTCTATGCGGTGATCTGGCTGCAATGGCATCGCCACTGGGGCGAGGCCAGGCCATTGGCCGTGGAGGACACGCCGGTCGAGCACATCTACGGCGCGCGCAGTTACCTCAAACCATTGTTGGCCAGCCTGGCCTTGCTGGCCTTGTTCGCCACGGCGTTGCCGCGCGAGTTGTCGGCGTTGCTGGTGGCGGCGTTGGTGATGGTGTCGCGCCGGGTGGACAGTCGCGACTACGTGAACAAGGTGGATTGGAACCTGCTGCTGTTGTTCGTCGGCCTGTTCCTGGTCAGCGGTGCGGCGCTGCAATTGCCGCAGCTGGCGCAAGGCGCCGCCTGGCTGGCCGAGCATGGTTTGCTGCCGCAGGGCGTGTGGTCGCTGGCGGCCTCGTCGCTGGTGGCGGGCAACCTGATCGGCAACGTACCGTTCGTGGTGTTGCTCCTGGGGCTGATGCCGGAGCTGTCGCACTCGGTGCTGATCGGCCTGGCGGTGATGTCGACCCTGGCCGGCAACCTGCTGCTGATCGGCAGCGTGGTCAACCTGATCGTTGCCGAAGGGGCGAAGCGCCAGGGTGTCAGCCTTGGTTTCGTCGACTATGCGCGCAGCGGTGTGCCGGTAACGTTGCTGAGCATGGCGGTGGCAGGGCTTTGGCTTGGTCTGGGAGGCTGGTTGCCCTGGTAACGCTTGAGATCGCACTCAGTGCGTAGGGCAGGCTCATGGCGTAGGGCGGGCTCAGGAGCGCCAGCGAACAGCCCGCCATTGATGCCGGCTACGGGATCGTTGGCGTACTGCTTCGCGAACGGATCGCCGCCCGGTACGCCCTACATTGATAGTGCGTGATCCGCCGTTAGTACCGGTTACGAGTTCGTTGCGTGCCGGTTCAGCGCCAGCGGCTATTTCGCCAGGCGCTGCGCTGTTGCGCATCCTTGAACGTCCAGGCCACCAGGCGGCTCTGCTTCTGTCCCTGAGACATGCCGAGAATCCTCACCTCGACAGCACCAGCCTTGGCCAGCCAGCCTTGCAGCAACTGCACATTGCCACTCTTGGACACCAGGCTGCTGAACCACAACACCTGATCAGCCACCTGCGCGCTTTCGCTGGCCATGCGCTTGAGAAATTCCGCCTCACCCCCCGGGCACCAGAGTTCGGCCGCCTGGCCGCCGAAGTTGAGCACCGGTAGCTTGCGCTTGGGGTCGAGCTTGCCGAGGTTGCGCCATTTGCGCGTGCTGCCGCTGCTGGCCTCGGCGGCGGAGGTGTGAAAGGGCGGATTGCACAGGCTCAGGTCGAAGCGCTCATCACCTTGCAGCAGACCGAGGAAGATGTGCTCGGCTTTGCCCTGTTGGCGCAGCTCGATCGCGCCCGCCAACTGCGCGTTGTTTTGCACGATGGCGCGGGCCGAGGCCAGGGCCTCGGCGGCGATGTCCGCACCGACGAAATGCCAGCCGTATTCGCAGCGACCAATCAGCGGATAGATGCAGTTGGCGCCGACGCCGATATCCAGCGCGCGCAGGTTCTCGCCACGGGGAATCTGCCCGTCATTGTCGGTCGCCAGCAGGTCGGCAAGGTTATGCAGGTAATCGGCGCGGCCGGGAATCGGCGGGCACAGGTAGCCTTCGGGAATGTCCCAGTGCTCGATACCGTAGTACTGACGCAGCAGTGCACGGTTGAACACCTTGACCGCGGCCGGGTTGGCGAAGTCGATGCTGGGTTTGCCGTACGGGTTGGTGATGACGAAGTGGCCCAGCTCGGGGCTGACCTTGATCAACGCGGGGAAGTCGTAGCGCCCCTGATGACGATTACGCGGATGCAGCTCGCCTTTGTTCGGTGCTGTTTTTATGGCAGCTGGCGCTGGCTTGCGTGGACGTTTGGGCGGCTGGGGCATGGTGGGGATCTGCGGAGTCGGACACGCGATTTTCCCATGCTTTGCTGGCAGACCGTAACCCATAGCAACGTGGGAACGCTCTGTGCGGCGTTTAACGAACATGGCCAGTGGCCATAAAACAGCAGGCCTTGTATTGATCCAGGTCAATGGGGTTCGCTCGCCTGTGCTCGTAGACTGCGCGCCTCATCGATCAGCAGCAAGGAGGCACCATGGCATACCTGGACTGGAGCGACGACCTCGATACCGGCATCACGGTCATCGATGATCAGCACAAGCGCATCGTCGCAATGATCAATCAGCTGGATGCCGCTCAGCGTGCCGCCAGCCAGGTGCAGGCAGGGGAGGTGATCGACGAACTGATCGACTACACCGTCTCGCACTTCGCCTTCGAGGAGGCGATGATCGAAGAGGCAGGCTACATATTCACCAAGGCGCACAAGCGGGTGCACGCGTTGTTCATCAAGCGTGTGGAGGATTACCGCGAGCGCTTCAATCGTGGTGAGGACATTGCCGACGAGCTCAAGGGCATGCTGGGACGCTGGTTGTTCAGCCATATCCGCAGCGACGACCGCAATTACGTCGAGGCGGTCAATCAGAACCTGCGCCGGCTGAGCGCCGACGTTTCCGAGGGCGGCTGGTTGCGCCGCGCCGGGCGCCGCTTCTTTCGCGGCGCAGCCTGAGCCGGTTCAGAGTGGGAAAATCAGCGGTACCAGCAGCACGCTGACGATCATCACCAGAATGGTGAAGGGCACGCCGACCCGCACGAAATCGCCAAAGCGGTACTGGCCTGGCCCCAGCACCAGGGTGTTCACCGGCGAGGAAATCGGCGTCATGAACGCTGCCGAAGCGGCCAGCGCAACCGTCAAGGCGAAGGGGTAGGGCGATACGCCCAGCGTCTGCGCCGTGGCGATGGCGACCGGCCCCATCAGCACGGCGGTCGCCGTATTGGAAATGAACAGACCGATCAGCGCAGTGGCGGCGAACAGGCTGGCGAGAATGGCGTAAGGGCCGGCGTCGCCGAGCAGTGCGACCAGGCCATGCACCGCCAGATCGATACCGCCGGTCTGCTGCAGCGCCTGGGCGAAGGGCAGCATGCCGACGATGAGAATCAGCGTTGGCCAATGGATCGAGCGATAGGCACTGTCCAGATCGATGCAGCGGAAGGCGCCTATCAGCAGGCAGGCGATCAGCGCGGCGAGCACGTTGGAAACCAGGCCGCTGACCATCAGCACGATCATCACGGCCAGGCTGAGCAGGGCATAAGGCGCCTTGCGCGCGGCCGGTGCCACTTCATCCACTTCGGCTGGCAGGCTGAGCACCAGGAAGTCGCGACTCAGCCCTTGCAGGCGGCGGATGGCCTTCCACTCACCGGCTACCAGCAGGGTGTCCGAGGCTTTCAGGCGTTCGTCCACCAGTACCCCTTCCAGCGCCTGACCATGGCGACGCAGGCCGACCACGTTGAGCTTGTGCTGGCTGCGAAAACCCAGTTCCTGAATGGTCTTGCCGATCAGTTGCGACTCCGGCGGCATCGCCACTTCGGCCAGGCCCAGCTCATGGGCGTGCACGCTGTAATAGGAGTGCGGCAGCGGCATGGGCTCCAGGCCCAGGGTCTGGTAGATGCCGAGCAGGGCGATGGACGGGCTGATCAGATCCACCAGCAACACGTCGCCGGGTTGCAGTTGGGTATTACCGGTGGCCATCAGCAGCAGGGTGCGGAACTTGCCCTGGCGCTCCACGGCGATCACGTTGATGCCGTACTGGCGGCGCAGTTCCAGCTCGTTCAGCGGCTGGTTGGCCAGGGGCGAACCACTCTGCAGGCGCAGGCGCCGCTCGCGTTCTTCGAGGTTGTAGGCCTGGGCCAGATCAGTGAGGGTCAGGCGCGGCGCGGCGGCATTGCCCTGCCCATCGCCATGCTGCAGCCAGCGGCGGGTGAGCAGCATGTAGCCAATGCCCAGCACGAGGATCGCCAACCCGACCGGCGTCATGCTGAAGAAGCCGAAGCCCTCCAGACCGGCGCGGCGCAGTTCGGCATGAATCACCAGGTTGGGCGCGGTGGCCACCAGGGTGAGCATGCCGCTGATCAATCCGGCGAAGGCCAGCGGCATCATCAGCCGTGCGGGAGAAATGCGCAGGCGCGCAGCGACGCCGAGCACCACGGGAATGAAGATCGCCACCACGCCGGTGGAGCTCATCACCGAGCCGAGGCCGGCGGCAGCCAGCATCAGCAGGATCAGCAACCGGGTTTCGCTGCTGCCGGCCTTCTTCACCAACCAGTCACCAAGGCGGTAGGCGATGCCGGTGCGTACCAGCGCGGTGCCGATGACGAACAACGCTGCGATCAGTATCACGTTGGGGTCGCTGAAACCGGACAGCGACTGTTGCACGGTAAGCACGCCGCTCAACGGCAGGGCGACCAGCACCAGCAGGGCCACCACGTCCATGCGTGGTTTGCCGATGATGAAGAGGGTGACGGCGCCGGCGAGCAACGCCAGCGTCCAGAGCAGGTCGGGGTTCATGCGGGCTCCTTGAAAGACCGGGCCAAGGATCTCAGGGATAGCCGAGTGTCGTCTTGATCTGCTGCAGGTTGGCGGCAATCCACTGCCTGTCGATCGGGCCCCAGTCGCGAATCAGGTAGTGCCCGGCATTGTTGCGTTCGCCATCGGCCTGTTGGAACGGGCAGTCGATGTCCAGCTCGGCCAGCGCTGTGAGCGTGTCCTGAGCGGTACGCCGCGGCATGCCGGTCGCCTCCATCAGTGCCGGTACGTTGGTGGCCTGGCCGCTGTCGATCAGCCAGGCAACGTAGAGACGGCGGTAGAAGCTGGTCTTGGTCTTGCTGACGTCCATATCGGTTTCCTTGGGTCTCAATGAGCCTGGCGTGCCGCGCGGCGACGCAGGGTGCGATGGCGGCTGCCGAAGAACACCTGCAGGAACAGGCGTACGAGTGTGGCTGGCAGGATCGGGTCGATGGTCAGGTCGTCGATCACGCGGGTACCGCCGTCGACGATCTCGATACGCCGGGCGTGGCGCCAGCGGCGCATTCCGGTCATCGGTGATTGCTCGACGAAGCCGGTGCCGGGCGTCAGCGATTGCAGGGTCAGGTGCGAGGTACCAATGGGCAGGATGCCGAACAGCCACAGCCAGCTGGTGAACAGCGGCTTGCCCGGTTCGAAAGACAGATCCTCGATGTTGCGTATGCCCTTGGGAAGGCTCATCCACAGCCAGGGATGCATCTCGGCACGCAGGCTGCGCACATCAGTGATCCAGCGCCAGACGCATTCCGGTTCGGCGGGCAGAGTAGAGGTGAAACTCAGGTGCAGGGTCATGGGCGCAGTGAGCGCTGGTGGCTCCGGTTACACCGCCTGCGGGCGGCTGGCAGGGGGTAATCCTGCCAGCCTATGCACCCGAGGTGAAGAGGCGATTGTTCAGAAGGCTTTTGCAGTCGCTTCCCGGCGCCTGACTCAATGGGCGTTGAGGGCTGGGATCGTCATGCGTAGGGTGCGCCGCGCGCACCGTGAAAGTGCTGTGCACGTTTCGGTGCGTACGGCGCACCCTACAGGGGGATCAGCTCAGCAGTAGGGCGTCGTCGGCCAGCTTCTCGCCACGCACCTTTTCGAACATCTGCAGCAGATCCGGCACATCCAGGCCCTTGCGCTGCTCGCCGGCAACGTCCAGCACCACCTGGCCCTGGTGCAGCATCACCGTGCGGTCACCGACATCCAGCGCCTGGCGCATGCTGTGGGTGACCATCATGGTGGTCAGCTGTTTCTCGGCAACGATGCGTGCGGTCAGTTGCAGGACGAAATCGGCGGTGCGCGGGTCGAGTGCCGCAGTGTGTTCGTCGAGCAGCAGGATGCGCGACGGTTGCAGCGCCGCCATCAGCAGGCTGACCGCCTGGCGCTGTCCGCCGGAAAGCAGGCCGATACGGTCGCTCAGACGGTTTTCCAGGCCCAGGCCGAGGGTCGCCAGGCTTTCGCGGAAGCCCTCGCGCATGGAAGCACGCACCGCCCGGCCGAGGCCACGACGCTGGCCGCGTTGCTGCGCCAGGGCCATGTTTTCTTCGATGGTGAGGTCTTCGCAGGTGCCTGCCATTGGATCCTGGAACACGCGGGCGACACGCTGGGCGCGGCTCCAGACGGGCAGGCGGGTGACGTCCTGTTCGTCGATCATGATCGTGCCGCTGTCCACCGGCAGATCGCCGGAAACGGCGTTGAGGAAGGTGGACTTGCCGGCGCCGTTGGTGCCGATCACTGTGACGAACTGGCCGCTCGGGATGTCCAGCGACAGGCCCTGCAGTGCGCGGGTTTCAATCGGCGTGCCGGGGTTGAAGGTGATCTTGAGGTTCTGGGCACTGAGCATCAGATGTGCCTCCTGCGAGCCAGGCGTTTCTTCGCCAGCGGGATGACCAGGGCGATGACCACCAGCACGGCGGTGACCAGGTTCAGATCCTGCGCCTGCAGACCGATGAAGTCGCTATTCAGCGCCAGGGCGATGAAGAAGCGGTAGACGATGGCGCCGAGGATCACCGCCAGGGTGAGGTAGAACAGGCGGCGTGCCGGCAGAATGCTTTCGCCGACGATCACAGCAGCCAGGCCGATGACGATGGTGCCGATCCCCATGGAGATGTCCGCGCCGCCTTGAGTCTGCGCGAACAGCGAGCCGGCCAGTGCTACCAGTGCGTTGGAGATGGCCATGCCGAAGATGACCATGGCGCCGGTGTTGACGCCTTGCGAGCGCGCCATGCGCGGGTTGGAGCCGGTGGCGCGGATGGCCAGACCTTGCTGCGTGGCGAAGTAGCTATCCAGTGCCAGCTTGGCGCCGATCACCACCACCAGCAGGATCAGCGGACGGGCGATGTAGTCGATCAGCCACTCGGGTTGCAGCACGGTGAAGATGGTTGGCTCCATGATCAGCGGGATGTTCGGTCGTCCCATGATGCGCAGGTTGATCGAATACAGGGCGATCATCATCAGGATGCTGGCCAGCAGATCCATGATCTTCAGGTGCACGTTGAGCACCGCAGTGACCACGCCAGCCAGCGCGCCGGCGGCGGTGGCGATCAGCGTGGCCAGGAACGGGTCGGTGCCATTGGCGATGAGTACGGCGCAGACCGCGCCGCCCAGGGGGAAACTGCCGTCCACGGTAAGGTCGGGAAAGCGCAGCAGACGGAAGGAGATGAATACGCCAAGCGCCACCAGACTGAAGATCAGGCCGATCTCGAGGGCGCCGAACAGGGAAAACAGGGACATAGAATTGACCTGGTGGGTGGGTGGAAACCGAGCGGCCGTGATATTGGCAGCGCCCACCGTCTATCACGGTGAGCGCTCTGCCGCGGCGCGCTCAGTTACACCAGTACAGCTTACTCGATGATTTCAGCCGCCGAGTCCAGCAGCTCCTGGCTCAGGGTGACGCCCTGACGCTCGGCAGCGGCCGGGTTGAGGAACAGGCTGAGGTTCTCGCTGGTTTCCGGTTTGATGTCGCCGGGCTTCTCGCCGTTCAGCACGCGCAGCACCATGCGACCGGTCTGCTTGCCATGCTCGAAGTAATCCAGGCCCAGCGCCGCGATGGCGCCGCGCTTGACGCTGTCGGTGTCGGAGGCGATCAGCGGGGTGCGGGTGTCGTTGCCGACCTTGACCAGCGACTCGTAGGCCGAGACCACGTTGTTGTCGGTGTTGGTGTAGATCACGTCGACCTTGCCGACCAGGCTGCGGGCAGCGGAGCCAACGTCGACCGAGCGCGGTGCGGCGGCTTCGACCAGGGTCATGCCCATGCTCGGCAGCAGTTCCTTGAGACGGCGAACCACGACAGCCGAGTTGGCCTCGCCGGGGTTGTAGACCATGCCGACGCGCTTGGCATCCGGCAGTACGCGTTTGATCAGCTCCATCTGCTTGTCCAGTTCGAGCAGGTCGGAAACGCCGCTGACATTGCTACCGGAGGCTTCCCAGTTGCGCACCAGCTGCGCTTCGACCGGATCGGTGACGGCGCTGAACAGGATCGGCGTGCTCTTGGTCGAGGCGACCAGTGCCTGGGCCGACGGCGTGGCAATGCCGACGATCACGTCGGGACGGTCACCGATGAACTTGCGGGCGATCTGCGCAGCCGTGCCAGTGTTGCCCTGGGCACTCTGGTATTGCCACTTGAGGTTCTCGCCTTCGCGATAGCCGCCTTCTTCGAGGGCGGCCTTGATACCGTCGCGCACCGAGTCCAGCGCCGGGTGTTCGACGATGGCGGTGACGGCCACGGATTTCTGTTCAGCGGCGATGCCGGCGCCGGGAGCCCCCAGGGCCAGTGCCAAGGCAGCCAGGGGCAGCCAGCGATGTTTGGCGATCTGCAGCATTGCTATCTCCTGCCGGGAGGTATGCCCGGGTATGTGGCTAATTTGCGGCGGCGCGCCTTCGTGGGGCGCGCTGTCCGGGTTGGCTAATGACCTGTTAACGATCAGCAGATCGTTAGAGGTTGGCGATCTTCTCGCGTTGCTCCACCAGTTTGGCCAGCGCCTGCTCGGCCTCGGCCAACTTGGCGCGCTCCTTTTCCAGCACTTCGGCCGGGGCCTTGGCGACGAAGCCTTCGTTGGCCAGCTTGCCGCCCACACGTTGTACTTCGCCTTGCAGGCGGGTGATTTCCTTGTCCAGGCGTGCCAGTTCGGCGTCCTTGTCAATCAGGCCGGCCATCGGCACCAATACCTGCATCTCGCCGACCAGCGCGGTAGCGGACATCGGCGCTTCTTCACCAGCGGCCAGTACGCGAACCGATTCCAGCTTGGCCAGCTTGCTGAGCAGCGGCTCGAAGTCGGCCAGGCGGCGCAGATCCGCGTCGTTGGCGTTGGCGACGATGATGTCGATGCGCTTGGCCATGGAGATTTTCATCTCGCCACGGATCTGGCGTACGCCGAGCATCAGTTGCTTGACCCATTCGATGTCGCCTTCGGCGGCCGGGTCGATGCGGCTTTCATTGGCCACCGGCCAGGCCTGCAGCATGATGGTCTCGCCGCTGATGCCGGCCTGGCCCTTGATGCGCTGCCAGATTTCTTCGGTGATGAAGGGCATGAACGGGTGCGCCAGGCGCAGGATCACTTCCAGCACGCGCACCAGGGTGCGGCGGGTGCCGCGCTGACGCTCGAGCGGTGCGTTCTCGTCCCACAGCACCGGCTTGACCAGCTCCAGGTACCAGGCGCAGTACTCGTCCCAGATGAACTCGTACAGGGCTTGCGCGGCCAGGTCGAAGCGGAAGGCATCGAGGTGGCGGGTCACGTCCTGCTCGCAGCGCTGCAGGGCGGAGATGATCCAGCGATCAACCGGCGACAGGTCGACGGCTTCGCCATTGATACCGGTGTCCTGGCCATCGGTGTTCTCGATGACGAAGTTGGCAGCGTTCCACAGCTTGTTGCAGAAGTTGCGGTAACCCTCGACGCGGCCCATGTCGAACTTGATGTCGCGGCCGGTGGAGGCCAGCGCCAGGTTGGTGAAGCGCAGCGCGTCGGTGCCGTAGGCGGCGATGCCGTCGGGGAACTCGGCGCGGGTCTGCTTGGCGATCTTCTCGGCCAGCTTGGGCTGCATCATGCCGCTGGTGCGCTTGGCTACCAGCGATTCGAGGTCGATGCCGTCGACGATGTCCAGCGGGTCGAGCACGTTGCCCTTGGACTTGGACATCTTCTGCCCCTGACCGTCGCGCACCAGGCCGTGCACGTAGACGGTCTTGAACGGGATCTGTCCGGTCAGGTGGGTGGACAGCATGATCATCCGGGCGACCCAGAAGAAGATGATGTCGAAGCCGGTGACCAGCACGTCGGTGGGGTGGAAGGTCTTGAGGAAATCGGTCTGCTGCGGCCAACCGAGGGTGGAGAAAGTCCATAGGCCGGAGCTGAACCAGGTGTCCAGCACGTCTTCGTCCTGGCGCAGGTTGGCATCGCCGAGGTTGTGCTTGGCGCGGACTTCCGCTTCGTCGCGACCGACGTAGACGTTGCCGGCATCGTCATACCACGCCGGAATGCGGTGGCCCCACCAGAGTTGACGGCTGATGCACCAGTCCTGGATGTCGCGCATCCAGCTGAAGTACATGTTCTCGTACTGCTTGGGCACGAACTGGATCTCGCCACTCTCGACCACGGCGATGGCTTTCTCGGCCAGCGGCTTGGTGGAGACGTACCATTGGTCGGTCAGCCACGGCTCGATCACGGTGCCGGAGCGGTCACCCTTCGGCACTTTCAGGGCGTGATCTTCGATTTTTTCCAGCAGGCCGGCGGCGTCGAAGGCTGCGACGATCTGCTTGCGTGCGACGAAGCGGTCGAGGCCGGCGTACTCGGCCGGCAGGCTGCCGTCGATCTCGCCGTTGACGCTGCCATCGATGTTGAACACCTGAGCTTGAGCCAGCACGGCGGCGTTCTTGTCGAAGATGTTGATCAGCGGCAGGTTGTGGCGTTTGCCGACTTCGTAGTCGTTGAAGTCATGCGCCGGGGTGATCTTCACGCAGCCGGTGCCGAACTCGGGGTCGCAATAGTCGTCGGCGATGATCGGGATGCGGCGGCCCAGCAGCGGCAGTTCGACGAAGCTGCCGATCAGCGCCTTGTAGCGTTCGTCTTCCGGATGCACGGCCACGGCGCTGTCGCCGAGCATGGTTTCCGGGCGGGTAGTGGCGACGATCAGGTAGTCCTTGCCGTCAGCGGTCTTGTTGCCGTCGGCCAGCGGGTAGCGCAGGTTCCACAGGCTGCCTTTCTCGTCGTGGTTCTCCACTTCGAGGTCGGAAATGGCGGTGTGGAACTTGGTGTCCCAGTTGACCAGGCGCTTGCCGCGGTAGATCAGGCCGTCTTCGTGCAGGCGCACGAACGCTTCCTTGACTGCCTCGGACAGACCTTCGTCCATGGTGAAGCGCTCGCGCGACCAGTCAACCGAACTGCCCAGGCGACGAATCTGGCGGGTGATGGTGCCGCCGGACTGCTCTTTCCATTCCCAGACCTTTTCCAGGAATTTCTCGCGGCCCAGGTCATGGCGACCGATGCCGTCGGCGGCCAGCTGGCGCTCGACCACCATCTGCGTGGCGATGCCCGCGTGGTCGGTGCCCGGCTGCCACAGTGTGTTGCGCCCCTGCATGCGGCGGAAGCGGATCAGGCAGTCCATGATCGAGTTGTTGAAGCCGTGGCCCATGTGCAGGCTGCCGGTGACGTTCGGCGGCGGGATCATGATGGTATAGGGCTCGCCCGAGCCCTGCGGGGCGAAGTAACCCTTGGCTTCCCAGTTCTGGTACAGGGCAGTTTCAATGGCGTGCGGCTGGTAGGTCTTGTCCATGCGCGGCGGGACCCTTTGACGGCTGATCGGAAAAGCCGGCAAGTATAGCGGGGATAGGGCTGGCGGCGTAAGGGTGAGGGCGCGGCATTCGTAGGGTGCGCCGCGCGCACCTGCGGTTCGTTGGTTGCCTTGGTGCGCCGTACCCTGCGGTCAGGATTTACGTGGAGGCAGCAGGCGCGGCAGGCGGGCTTCGAGACGGCGTTTGAGTTCGGCTTCGATCTGCGGCACGAAGTCGTCGATCACATCCTGCAATATCAATTGCGCCGCAGCGCGCAGTTCGCCATCGAGTTGTTGCAGCTCGCGGGTACTGTCCTGCAGGCGTGGCTGCAGGTTGGCGCGCACGGGGCTCAGCGTCGGCTGGCTGATTGGCGATGGAGCCGAGGCGGGGTGTGCTGCCGGTGCCACGTTGAACGGCGGGGGCGGGCCGGGTGGCGCACTGACGATATCGGAAAGCACGGGGATGCTGTCCGGGTCGAGCGAGTCGATCAGCAGTGGTGGCTCGTGGCTGTCGTCGCCCAGCAATTCGCGGATCGATTCCAGATCGTGCAGCAACTGAGCAGGTTTTTGCGGAGGTTTGGGGGTGTCCATGGCGGTCGGCACAGCGAGAAGAAGGGCAGGGGTGGCCTGTGTTGTGAGCATCAGCAGGCGCTAAAGTTCGACGCGCTTGGGATCATACCCGCGCTGGCGATAGCTGCGGAAATTCTCGCGACAGGCGTTCAGCAGTTCAGGCTGCTGGTTGACGATCTCGATGACGCGGGCAAAACGCTCGACGTTGGGCGACAGGCTGCTGCCGAGGTTGATCAAGACGCCCTGTTCGGTGCTGGGCACTTCATCGAGGCCTATGACCACGGGCGACAGCGGGGCGTCACGGTGCAGGTCATGAGGCACGAAACGCTCAGCCTTGAATTGCCAGAGCATCTCGTCGAGTTCGTCACACTGCGCCTCGTCGCTGCCGCGCACGAACACCGGCATGCCGGCATTCCAGGCTTTCAGAGCCAGCTGGCAGGCGGCGCGCAGGCGGCCTTGGGCATCGCTGGAGGAGAGGACGTAGAACTCGATTCTGGGCATTACGATTCCGCGTATGAAAAATCGCAGCCCGGATGCAATCCGTGACGTAGGCGTCTTCGGGCTGCATCCGGGCTACGGAGTGGTCAGGCCTTGGCGCGATCCAGCAGATACTGGGTCAGCATCGGTACGGGGCGGCCGGTGCCGCCCTTGTCCTTGCCGCCACTGATCCAGGCGGTACCGGCGATATCCAGGTGCGCCCAATGGAATTCCTTGGCAAAGCGCGACAGGAAGCAGCCGGCGGTGATGGTGCCGGCCTTGGGCCCACCGATGTTGGCGATGTCGGCGAACGGGCTGTCCAGCTGTTCCTGGTACTCGTCGTACAGCGGCAGTTGCCAGGCGCGGTCGTCGGCGGTTTCGCCAGCCTTGAGAATCTGCTTGATCAGCGCGTCGTTGTTGCCCATCAGACCGGAGACATTGCTGCCCAGAGCGACGATGCAGGCGCCGGTGAGGGTGGCGATGTCGATCACCGCCTGCGGCTTGAAGCGCTCGGCGTAAGTCAGGGTGTCACACAGCACCAGGCGGCCTTCGGCGTCGGTGTTGAGGATTTCCACGGTCTGCCCGCTCATGGTGGTGACGATGTCGCCAGGACGGGTCGCACGGCCGCTGGGCATGTTCTCGGCGCAGGCCAGCAGACAGACCAGGTTGATCGGCAGTTGCAGCTCCAGCACCGCCTTGAGGGTGCCGAACACGCTGGCAGCGCCGCACATGTCGTACTTCATCTCGTCCATGCCGGCCGCTGGCTTGATGCTGATGCCGCCGGTATCGAAGGTGATGCCTTTACCGACCAGGGCGAAAGGCTTGTCGTCCTTCTTACCGCCCTGGTAGTGCATGACGATCATGCGCGGCGGCTGCTCGCTGCCCTGGGCCACGGCGAGGAAGGCACCGGCGCCGAGCTCCTTGAGTTTCTTCTCGTCGAGGATCTCGACCTTGAGGTTCTTGTGCGCCTTGCCCAGGGCCTTGGCCTCTTCGGCCAGGTAGCTGGGGTGGCAGAGATTCGGCGGCAGGTTGCCCAGGTCTTTGGTGAAGGCCACGCCACTGGCGATGGCGCGGGCATGCTGCAGGCCGCGCTCGGCATCGGACAGCTCGGTTTTGTCGACGAACAGGGTGATTTTCTTCAGCGCGCGTGGGTCGGCTTTCTTGCTCTTGAATTGCTCGAACAGGTAGGTGCCATCGGCCAGGGTTTCGACAATCAAGCGGGTCTTGCCGTAGGCGTCGCGGCCTTTGACCTTGAGTTCGCCCAGAGCCAGCAGCGCGTCGCTGCCGCCCAGGCCCTTGAGTACGCCATGCACACCTGCAACCAATTTGCGCAGTTGACGGTCGGATAGGTCGCCCTTGCCGCTGCCTACCAGCAGCACGCGCTCGGCCTTGAGGCCTGGCAGGCTGTGCAGGAGCAAGGTCTGGCCCGGTTTGCCGGCGATATCGCCGCGCTTGAGAACGGCCGACAAGGCTCCGCCGCTGGCAGCGTCCACGGCCTTGGCCACCTCGCCCAGCTTGCGGCCTTCGCCGATGGCGACGACCAGGGTGGCGGTCTTCAGGGTTTCCGGGCGGGTAGTTTTGACGAGGAATTCCATATGAGCTGTCCCCAAGACAAAGAGTCGGGTTTGACGGATAATGACCGCCATTTTTCGAGGGTCCACCTTAGGGTGGGCCGGCAAGTAGGTGCGGCTAGTTTGAGCGCTCGTGCCTGAGCCTGACAACCCTGGAGCGTCCGGTTTGATCGTCTTCCGTTATCTTTCCCGTGAAGTGCTGATAACCCTCAGCGCGGTAAGCGCCGTGCTGTTGGTGATCATCATGAGCGGCCGTTTCATCAAGTACCTGGCTCAGGCTGCGCAGGGCGTGCTCGACCCGGGCGTACTGTTCTTGATCATGGGCTACCGGATTCCGGGCTTTCTTCAGCTGATTCTGCCGCTGGGGCTGTTCCTCGGCTTCCTCCTGGCATATGGCCGGCTGTACCTGGACAGCGAAATGACCGTGCTGTCGGCCACCGGCGTCAGCCAGCAGCGTCTGACCCTGTACAGCATGGCGCCGGCATTGATCGTCGCGCTGCTGGTCGGCTGGCTCAGCCTGGGCCTGGCACCGCAAGGCGTGGCCAGCGTGGCGCGCATTCTCAACGAGCAGGATGCCTTGACTGAACTCGACACCCTGGTGCCAGGGCGCTTCCAGTCGATGAAAGACGGCTCGCGAGTCACCTATTCTCAGGAATTGTCGGCAGATCGCAGCGAGCTGCGTGGCGTGTTCATGTCCGAGAAGCGCCTTGCCGCCAGCAGCGGCGCCGAGCGCGGCATCACCGTGCTGGTGGCCGAAAGCGGGCGCCAGGAAATCCAGGCCGATGGCAGTCGCTATCTGATTCTCGAGAACGGCTACCGCTATGACGGCGAGCCGGGCGAGGCTGATTACCGCGCCATTCGTTATGACACTTATGGTGTCCTGCTGCCCAAGCCGGAAGTAGCCGTCGAAGCCAGCGAGCGCGAAGCAATGCCGACTCGCGAACTGTTTGGCAGCGACGACCCGCGCATGCAGGCCGAGTTGCAATGGCGTCTGTCGATTCCGCTATTGGTGTTCGTGGTCACCCTGCTGGCTGTTCCTCTGTCTAAGGTCAATCCGCGGCAGGGGCGCTTCCTCAAGCTGTTGCCGGCAATCTTCCTCTATATGGCCTATCTGGGCCTGCTGATCGCGGCCCGTGGTGCGCTCGACAAGGGGCGGTTATCCCCTGTGCTTGGCCTGTGGTGGGTGCATGGCATCTTCCTGGGGATAGGTTTGCTGCTGTTGTACTGGGAACGTCTGAGTCTGTGGTGGGCTAGCCGTCGTGTGTCGGAGGTGGCCCATGGCTAAGCTGGATCGCTACATTGGCACCCAGGTGTTCTTTGCCATTCTCGCGGTGCTGGGCATCATCCTCGGCCTGGCGCTGCTGTTTGCCTTCATCGACGAACTGGGTGATCTGAACAAGGGCGATTACGGTCTGGCTCAGGCGCTCTGGTACATCCTGCTGACCGCACCGCGCCGCGCCTACGAGATGCTGCCGATGGCAGCGCTGATCGGCTGCTTGATCGGTCTCGGCACTCTGGCCAGCAACAGCGAGCTGACCATCATGCGCGCGGCTGGCGTCTCCATCGGGCGCATCGTATGGGCGGTGATGAAACCCATGCTGGTGCTGATGCTGGCTGGCATCCTGATCGGCGAATACGTTGCGCCGCTCACCGAGAATCAGGCTCAGGCCGACCGCGCTCTGGCGCAGGGTGGTGGTGCCGCGCAGAGTTCCAAGCGCGGAATGTGGCATCGTCAGGGACAGGAATACGTGCACATCAACGCCGTGCAGCCCAATGGCGTGCTGCTCGGGGTGACGCGCTACCGTTTCGATGACGAGCGCCGCCTGCAAGTTGCCAGTTTTGCGCGTCGAGCCGAATTCCGTGACGGGCAGTGGATGCTGCGTAACGTGCAGACCACCTTCCTGCATGAAGACCACTCCGAAGTGGTCAAGCAGCCTGAAGAACGCTGGGATATCGAACTCAATCCAGAACTGCTCGGCACCGTGGTGATGGAGCCCGAGGCGCTCTCGGTTACCGGGTTGTGGCAGTACATCCACTACCTGAGCGAGCAGGGGTTGAACAATGCGCGCTATTGGCTGGCCTTCTGGACAAAACTGCTGCAGCCGTTGGTGACGGGCGCGCTGGTGTTGATGGCGATTTCCTTCATCTTCGGCCCGTTGCGCTCGGTTACCTTGGGGCAGCGGGTGTTCACTGGCGTGCTGGTGGGCTTCGTGTTCCGCATCGCCCAGGATCTGCTCGGGCCTTCCAGCCTGGTATTCGGCTTCTCGCCGCTGCTTGCGGTGCTGGTGCCGGCAGGCATCTGTGCGCTGGCCGGGGTCTGGTTACTGCGTCGAGCGGGCTGACATCGAAGCAATGAAAAAGCCGGCTTTCAGCCGGCTTTTTGTTGTCCGCGATTCTGATGGTGAGCGTCAGGGCTCACTTCTTGTAGATGTTCTTCGGTAACTGCACCACTCGGCTATCGGAATAGATGTCGTGCCAGGTGCGGTGCTGTTTGTCCCAGAGCATCCAGATGAAACCGAGCCCGGCGAACAGCCATGAGCCGATGGATACGACGAAGCGGAGCAGGGCCTGCCATAGATCGATGGCACTGCCGTCGGCATTCTGGATGCGTAGCCCCCACGCCTGCATGCCTAGCGTCTGGCCGTTGTGCGTCCAGAACTTGGCGAAGAAGCCGAAGAGACTCAGCAGAACCAGGCTGGCCAATACCGGATCATTGTCCAGCGCGCCGGCCTCGGCCATTGCCCGTAGCGTGTCGCCGCCATGGATCAGACGCAGAATGCCTTGCTGGTAGATCAGGGTGACCACCATGATCAAGGCTACGCCGAGCAGAAAATCATAGAAGATTGCCGCTAGGCGACGGATCAGCCCTGCCGTGGGAAAGTCTCCCTGCGGGCGTAGCGTGTGTCTTGGCATGACGGGCTCGCTGTGACGATAGAGCGGGCCATTCTAACCGCGACTTTTCTGCATGCATAAAAAAACCCCTGATAGTGATCAGGGGTTTTTCAAAGCAGCGGCGATTAGCCCAGGACTTGAACCTGGTCAGCCTGCATGCCTTTTTGACCTTGCACAGCTACGAAGCTGACTTTCTGGTCTTCTTTCAGGCTCTTGAAGCCGTTGCCTTCGATCGCGCGGAAGTGCACGAACAGATCCGGACCGCTCTCGGGAGTGATAAAACCAAAACCTTTCTCGTCGTTAAACCACTTGACGGTACCGTTCTGACGATTCGACATGTCTTTTTCCTTGAAACTAGAGTTGATGACAGCCTCTATCGCTTATTGTTAGAGGGCTGAGACTGGTTGCAAAGAGTAATAGAAGTCGAGCGGGATGTAGCGGATCTAAATGATCTGCCGCACCTGAGTCACGATTCACAGCGACCCATGCAAACAGTTGGATAACTCTACGCTAACTTTTACGCAATTGCCAACCCCCGCCAGCACCGTCGCCGGCCAGGTATTACGGGGCTTACCGAGGCACCGAGAACCTGCTGCGGCCATAAAGTTGCAACAATCGATCAGGTGGTTCTCGCCGATACGAAAAAGCCCGCAAGACCAATGTCTTGCGGGCTTTTAATTGTGGTGCCCCGGGGGAGACTCGAACTCCCACTCCTTTCGAAAACGGATTTTGAATCCGCCGCGTCTACCGATTCCGCCACCGGGGCACAATGGCGGCGCAGTATAGGGATCGACCCCGCGTCGGTCAATCGGCGTTGTCTGTTAATGAACCCATATACCAAACGCCAATAGCGCAACTGGCCGTATCCCGCTTTTATTGCCTCGGCGCTCGGGTGGTTGGCGCTAAAATCGCGACTGTCATCAGCAATGCCGAGTCCGGTGTTTATATCGGTGGTGTCGGAGCCGTCATGGAGTGGGAGGGGGTGTGCTCAACGTCTTTTGCCGGGCGATCATCGCGGTTTTGCTGCTGGCCCCTGCCGTCCAGGCCGGCGCCCTGACCTATGCCGTTACCGACGAGAGCTGGGCGCCTTACTGGGTCGTCGAGGATGAGCAAGTCAGCGGCATTCTGCATGAGTTCATGCTTGCTCTGGACGAGCGATTGCCAGAGGCGTTGCAGGCCAGTCATCCGCTGCCACCGCTACGAACCCAGAAGCTCTTTCGTGAAGGCCTGCTGCAGATTGAATGTTGCGTGAGCAAGAGCTGGCGCAGTTCCGCCCCGCAGGTCGAGAGTTCGCTGTGGACGGTGCCCGTGCTGGAAGCGGAAGAGATGCTGATTTTTGCACCCGGTAAGCGCTTTCCGTATCGGCGCCTCGAGGATTTGCGTGGTCGTGCCATTGCCACGGTACGGGGTTATGGGTATGCCGGCAGTGAGTATTTTCAGCGTAACGATGGTGCCGATGTCCGTGCCTTGATCTACCGGGTTGTTCAGGGGCATAGCGAGGCTGGCATTCTGGATCGCTTGGAATGGCGCTACCTGCAGCATGAGAACGCGCAATTACAGGCACCACCTTGGAACGTGGAGGAGGGGCCGGTAATCAATCGCTCGCAACTGCGGTTGCGCTTGCACCCCGCATTGGCTGGGCGGTTGGCGGCGTTCAATGCCGCCATAGTGGCCTTGCAGCGTGATGGCAGCCTGGCGCGTATCGTTGCCCGGCACGCGCCGCAGGCTCACGTGGCCGGGAAAGGGGAAATCCGGTAAGCTTTGCCACCCTGCAGAAATACCCCCTCCGAATCATGCGTGTTGCCGATTTTCACTTCGATCTTCCCGAACAGTTGATCGCCCGTCATCCCCTGGCCGAGCGCCGTGCCAGTCGCCTGTTGCAATTGGATGGGCCGAACGGCGAGCTTCGCCATGGCCAGTTCACCGATCTGCTCGGGCAATTGCGTGCCGGCGACCTGATGGTATTCAACAATACGCGGGTGATTCCGGCGCGCTTGTTCGGGCAAAAGGCATCGGGCGGCAAGCTGGAAGTGCTGGTCGAGCGCGTGCTCGATCAATATCGCGTGTTGGCCCACGTGCGTTCCAGCAAATCGCCCAAGCCTGGTTCGCAGATTCTCATCGATGGCGGTGGCGAGGCCGAGATGGTCGCGCGCCACGATGCGCTATTCGAGCTGCGCTTTGCCGAGCCGGTATTGGCGTTGCTCGAACGTGTCGGCCATATGCCTCTGCCTCCTTATATAGATCGCCCCGACGACGAGGCAGATCGTGAGCGCTATCAGACCGTCTATGCCGAGAAAGCCGGTGCGGTGGCCGCCCCTACTGCCGGGCTGCACTTCGATGACGAATTGCTGGCAGCGATTCGTGCCAAGGGCGTGGACACCGCATTCGTGACTCTGCACGTCGGTGCCGGTACCTTCCAGCCTGTGCGTGTCGAGCGCATCGAGGATCACCACATGCACAGCGAGTGGCTGGAGGTCGGCCAGGACGTCGTCGACGCTGTAGCCGCCTGCCGGGCGCGTGGTGGGCGGGTGGTGGCGGTGGGTACCACCAGTGTGCGCTCGCTGGAAACGGCTGCGTCCGATGGCGAGTTGAAACCGTTCAGTGGCGATACCGACATCTTCATCTATCCGGGGCGGCCGTTTCATGTGGTCGATGCCCTGGTGACCAACTTTCACCTGCCCGAGTCGACCCTGCTGATGCTGGTGTCGGCCTTTGCCGGTTATTCCGAGACCATGGCGGCCTACCGCGAGGCGGTGGCACAGGGTTATCGCTTCTTCAGTTACGGTGATGCCATGTTCATCACCCGCAATCCCGCCGCGCGCGGGCCCGAGGTTTGAGCATGTCGCGCACCTGTCGTATGTCCTTCGAATTGCTCGCCACCGACGGCAAGGCCCGCCGTGGCCGTCTGACCTTCCCGCGTGGCGTGGTGGAAACGCCGGCCTTCATGCCGGTGGGCACCTATGGCACGGTCAAGGGCATGTTGCCGCGTGATATCGAGGCCATCGGCGCGCAGATCATTCTCGGCAACACTTTCCACCTGTGGCTGCGCCCGGGCATGGAAGTGATCAAGAAACATGGCGACCTGCACGATTTCATGCAGTGGCAGGGCCCCATCCTCACCGACTCCGGTGGTTTCCAGGTGTTCAGCCTCGGCGCAATGCGCAAGATCAAGGAGGAAGGGGTGTACTTCGCCTCGCCGGTCGACGGTGCCAAGGTGTTCATGGGGCCGGAGGAGTCGATGCAGGTGCAGCGTGATCTGGGCTCGGACATCGTGATGATCTTCGACGAGTGCACGCCCTATCCGGCCGAGTTCGATGTGGCCAAACGCTCGATGGAGTTGTCGTTGCGCTGGGCCAAGCGTTCCAAGGCTGCTCATGGCGAAAGCACGGCAGCGTTGTTCGGCATCGTCCAGGGCGGCATGCATGAAGAGCTGCGCATGCGCTCGCTGGAAGGGCTTTGCGAGATCGGCTTCGACGGCCTGGCCATTGGCGGGTTGTCGGTGGGCGAGCCGAAGGAAGAGATGATCCGCGTGCTGGACTTCCTGCCGCCGCACATGCCGGCCGACAAGCCGCGCTACCTGATGGGCGTTGGGACGCCTGCGGATCTGGTCGAGGGTGTGCGCCGTGGCGTGGACATGTTCGACTGCGTGATGCCGACGCGTAATGCGCGTAACGGCCACCTGTTCGTCGATACCGGTGTGGTCAAGATCCGCAACGCCGTACACAAGCACGACGATTCACCGCTGGATCCGACCTGCGACTGTTACACCTGCAAACACTTCTCCAGGGCTTATCTGCATCACTTGGACAAGTGCGGGGAAATGCTCGGCAGTATGCTCAATACCATCCATAACTTGCGCCATTATCAGCGGGTCATGGCTGGTTTGCGCGAGGCTATCGGACAGGGTAAATTGGCCGACTTCGTCGAATCCTTCTACGCCAAACGCGGTCTTCCCGTGCCGCCGCTGGACTGAATAACTGTCTCTAATTCGAGATTACAACAGGAGTGTTACATGAGCTTTTTCATCCCAGCAGCCTACGCTGACACCGCAGCTGCCGGCCCTGCCGGTAGTGGTTTCGAGTGGATTTTCCTGATCGGCTTTCTGGTCATCTTCTATTTGATGATCTGGCGTCCCCAGGCCAAGCGTGCCAAAGAGCACAAAGGCCTGATCAGCGGCCTGCAGAAGGGCGACGAAGTGGTGACCAGCGGCGGTATCGCCGGCAAAGTGACCAAAGTGACCGATGATTTCATCGTCGTCGAAGTTTCCGACAACGTGGAACTGAAATTCCAGAAGCAGGCTGTTGCAGCCGCCCTGCCCAAGGGCACGCTGAAAGCCATCTGATCTGGCTCTTGGTTTTCTATCGGCGGGGCGCATTTAGCGCCCCGCGTCATAAGCGGGTGGCTTGATTCATGCTCAACAAATACCCCCTGTGGAAATACCTGCTGATTCTGGCCGTTCTGGCCATTGGCCTGGTTTATTCCATTCCCAACCTCTACCCGGACGATCCGGCTGTGCAGATCAGTGGCGCGAGTTCCGCCCTGACCATCGAGCAGGCCGACCTGGATCGCGCTGCCAAGGCGCTGCAGGACGCGGACATCCAGGTCAAGGAAGCCAGTGTCGACGAGCGTGGTCGTGGTGGCCTGATTCGTCTGACCCGTCAGGATGACCAACTGCCGGCCAAGGACATCGTCCGCCGTGCGTTGGGCGATGACTACGTGGTAGCACTGAACCTCGCGCAAACCACGCCACAATGGTTGCGCAACCTCGGCGCCAGCCCGATGAAGCTGGGTCTCGACCTTTCTGGCGGTGTGCATTTCCTGCTGGAAGTGGATATGGACAAGGCGCTGGATGTGCGCCGCAAGGTTTACGAAGGCGAAATCAAGACGCTGCTGCGCAAGGAACGTGTGCGCTACCGCAGCATGCCGGAGCAGGGTGGTCGCATCCAGCTGGGCTTCGCCGATACCGAGAGTCTGGAGAAGGCGCAGAGCCTGATCCGCAAGGACTTCACCGATTTCGAGTTGAGCACCGTGACGCGCGGTGGTCAGCAGGTACTGCAGCTGGCATTGACCCAGGCGAAGATCAGCGAGATTCGCGAATACTCGATCCGTCAGAACCTGACCACTGTTCGTAACCGTGTCAACGAACTGGGCGTAGCCGAGCCGCTGGTACAGCGCCAGGGCGCCAACCGCATCGTGGTCGAGCTGCCAGGCGTGCAGGACACCGCCGAAGCCAAGCGCATTCTCGGCAAGACTGCCAACCTCGAGTTCCGCCTGCAGGCTGATTTCGACGCACCGCGTGGCGCTACCGAGAGCTTCGGCTTCCGCGAAGAAGGCCGCCCGCCGGTTCAGCTCGAGCGTGAACTGATCATCACCGGTGACCAGGTCACCGACGCCCAGGCCAGCTTCGACGAGAACGGCCGTCCACAGGTGAACATCCGTCTCGACGGTCACGGTGGTGAGCTGATGAATCGCGCTACGCGCAATAACGTCGGCCGCAGCATGGCGGTGATCTTCATCGAGCAGAAGCCGGTCACGCGCTACGAGCGTCAGACCGTCGACGGTGTCGAGCAGGATGTGGCGATCTCTTCCTTCGTCGAAGAGAAGAAGATCATCAGCCTGGCGACTATCCAGTCGGCACTGGGCAGTCAGTTCCGCATCACCGGCCTCAATGGTCAGGGTGAGTCGTCCGAGCTTGCGCTGCTGCTTCGCGCTGGTGGCCTGGCCGCGCCGATGTACTTCGCCGAAGAACGCACCATAGGCCCGAGCCTGGGCGCGGAAAACATCACCAAGGGTATCGAATCGACCGAGTGGGCGATGATCTTCGTGGCCATCTTCATGGTTCTGATCTATCGCTTCTTCGGTGTGCTGGCGACTGTGGCGCTGGCGTTCAACCTGGTGCTGCTGGTAGGGCTGATGTCGGCCATCGGTGCCACGCTTACCTTGCCGGGTATCGCCGGTATCGTGCTGACTCTGGGTATGGCGGTGGACGCCAACGTACTCATCTACTCACGGATACGTGAGGAGCTGGGCAACGGCTTGTCGGTGCAGCGTGCCATTCACGAGGGCTTCGACCGTGCCTACACGGCGATTCTCGACAGTAACCTGACCACTCTGCTGGTCGGCGGCATCCTGTTCGCCATGGGCTCCGGGCCGGTCAAGGGCTTCGCGGTGACCATGTCCCTCGGGATCATCACCTCGATGTTCACAGCCATCATGTTTACCCGCGGCATGGTCAACCTGATCTTCGGTGGCCGTGACTTCAAGAAGCTGTGGATCTGAGGCAAGCCATGATCAAGTCAACTATTCGTTTCATGGCGATCCGCAACATTGCGTTCGCCATCACCGTGCTGCTGACCCTCATCGGTCTCGGTGCGTTGTTCTCCAAGGGGTTGAACTACGGCCTCGATTTCACCGGCGGTACGCTCATCGAGCTGCAGTACGAACAACCGGCGGATCTCGAAGGGATCAAGCGCGAGTTGGGGCAGGCCGGCTATAACGACGCCATCGTGCAGAGTTTCGGTGCCACCACCGATGTGCTGATCCGTTTGTCCGGTGATGACCCGCAGCTGGGTTCGCAGGTCGCCGATGCGCTGCGCAAGATCGATGTGGACACCCGCTTCGAGCTCAAGCGTGTGGAGTTCGTTGGTCCGCAAGTGGGTGAAGAGCTGCGCGATCAGGGTGGCCTGGCCATGCTGCTGGCGCTCGGCGGCATCCTGCTGTACCTGGCCTTCCGCTTCCAGTGGAAGTTCGGTGTCGGTGCCGTTGCCTCGCTGGCGCATGACGTGGTGATCACGCTGGGGGTGCTGGCATTCTTCCAGGTGCCTTTCGACCTGACCGTGCTGGCTGCGGTGCTGGCGATGATCGGTTACTCGCTCAACGACACCATCATCATCTATGACCGCATTCGCGAAAACTTCCGCATGCTGCGCAAGACCGGCCTGGAGGAGAACATCGATATCTCCGTGACCCAGACGTTGCTGCGTACCATTGCCACCTCGCTTTCCACCTCCTTGGCGCTGGTTGCGCTGCTGGTGTTCGGTGGTGACGTGTTGGCGGCTTTCGCCCTGACCCTGCTGGTCGGTGTTGTGGTCGGTACCTATTCTTCGGTCTACATCGGCGCTACCGTGCTGATCTGGCTGAAGCTGGGCGTGGAGGATCTGATCCCGCCGGCAGTCGAAGCCGAGGCAGACGACGGCCGCCCATAGGGTGTGACGCGCTTCATGAAAGAACGCAAAAGCCGCGGCAAGTCGAACTTGCCGCGGCTTTTTGCTGTCCTAGGCAGGGAGAAGGGCGCGAGTCGCCGAGCCTAGGAGACACAAAAATGAATAAATCACTGTTGGTAGGTGCCGTACTGGGTGCTGTTGGTGTGACCGCTGGTGGTGCTGTCGCCACCTACAGTCTGGTCGATCGTGGCCCGGACTATGCTGAGGTGCTGGCCGTCACTCCGATCAATGAAACCGTGAAAACCCCGCGGGAAGTTTGCAAGGACGTGGCCGTAACCCGTCAGCGTCCGGTGCAGGATCAGCATCAGATCGCTGGTACCGCCATCGGCGCCATCGCGGGTGGTCTGCTGGGTAACCAGGTCGGTGGCGGCACCGGTAAGAAGATCGCCACCGTAGCGGGTGCGGTCGGCGGCGGTTATGCCGGTAACAAGATTCAGGAAGGCATGCAGCAGCGCGACACTTACACCACCACCGAAACTCGCTGCAACACCGTGACCGATACCAGTGAGAAGCTGGTTGGGTACGACGTGAAGTATCAGCTGGGCGAGAAGGTCGGCAACGTACGTATGGATCGCGATCCGGGCAGCCGTATTCCGGTCAACAAGCAAGGTGAGTTGGTGCTGGTGCAGCAGGCACAGTAAGAATACAGAGCAATAAAAAACGCCCCTCGGGGCGTTTTTTATTGCTCGATGGATGCTCAGCGCTTCATCGAGGGAGCCAGGTGTGGCTGGATTGCAGTCAGTACGGCCTTGAAGCATTTGGTGTTGCCGGCAACGATCTGGCCCTTCTCGAGGAATTCGTGGCCGCCAGTGAAATCGCTGACCAGGCCGCCTGCTTCCTGAATCAGCAGTGCGCCTGCTGCCATGTCCCATTCGGACAGACCGAATTCCCAGAAGGCGTCGTAACGGCCGGCTGCGACGTAGGCCAGATCCAGGCTGGCGGCGCCGGCGCGGCGTACGCCGGCGGTCTGGCCAACCAGGCTGCGGAACATGCCCAGGTAGTTCTCGAGGTTGTCCAGTTGTTCGTTGCGGAACGGGAAGCCGGTGCCCAGCAGTGCGCCGTCCAGGCTCTTGCGGTTGCTGACGCGCAGACGGCGACCGTTGAGGGCGGCACCACGGCCACGGCTGGCGGTGAATTCTTCCTGGCGAACCGGGTCGAGGACGATGGCGTGCTCGAGGCGGCCGCGGTATTTGCAGGCGATGCTGATGGCGAAATGCGGAACGCCACGAATGAAGTTGGTGGTGCCGTCCAGCGGGTCGATGATCCACTGATAGTCGGCGCCTTCGCCGCTGCCTTCCAGTGCGCCGCCTTCCTCGCCGAGAAAACTGTGGGTCGGGTAAGCCTTGCGGATGGCCTGGACGATCATCAGTTCGGCGGCCTTGTCGACCTCGGTGACGTAGTCCTTGGCATCCTTCTCGTCGACCGAGATGACATCCAGGCGCTCAATGGAGCGAAAGATCATTTCACCGGCGCTGCGGGCGGCGCGCAGGGCGATATTCAGCATGGGCTGCATGGGTGGTTCACCTGGGGCGTTAAAGAAAGCCGGCCATGTTAGCAGAAAACCGTTGCCGATGAAGCGCCGTCTGTACCCCGCATGGCAATCACGCAAGGGCTTGGGTAAGATCGTTGCCCCCTAATCGTTTCTGAGAGTGTCTGCATTGCTGGACAATATTCGCGTCGTTCTGGTGGGCACCAGTCATCCGGGCAATATCGGCGGTGCTGCGCGGGCGATGAAAAACATGGGCTTGTCGCGCCTGGTGCTGGTCGAGCCGGAAGATTTTCCCAGTAGCGATGCAGTTGCTCGCGCATCCGGTGCGACCGATGTGCTGGATGCGGCTCAGGTGGTTGGATCGCTCGAAGAGGCGCTGGTCGGCTGCAATCTGGTGATTGGCACCAGTGCTCGTGATCGGCGTATTCCCTGGCCCTTGCTCGATCCGCGTGAGTGCGGTGTCACCAGTTGCGAGCAGGCGGCTGCGGGCGGTGAGGTGGCTCTGGTGTTCGGTCGTGAATACGCCGGCCTGACCAATGAAGAGCTGCAGCGATGTCAATACCACGTGCATATCCCGTCCAATCCGGATTTCAGTTCGCTGAATCTGGCGGCGGCGGTGCAGGTGCTGGCCTATGAAGTGCGCATGGCCTGGTTGGCTGCTTCGAGCCTGCCGACCAAGGTGGAAAAGCTGGAAGCCACGGCGATGCTCAATTCTCAGGCGGCGACAGCGGATGAGCTGGAGTCTTTCTACGGTCATCTACGGCGCGTGCTGGTGATGATCGGTTTTCTCGATCCGCAGAAGCCGCGACACCTGATGACTCGCCTGCGTCGTTTGTATGGGCGCAGCGCGGTGAGCAAGTTGGAAATGAATATCCTGCGCGGCATTCTCACCGAGACCGAGAAAGCCGTGCGCGGAGAGCCTCATAAGCAGGGGAAGTCTGATGTTTGAACGCATGCGAGAAGATATCCAGAGCGTATTTCACCGTGACCCGGCGGCGCGCAACGCCTTCGAGGTGGTGACCTGCTATCCAGGGTTGCATGCCATCTGGTTGCATCGTGTGGCGCACGCTCTATGGCGTGCGGGTTGGAAATGGCTGGCGCGAGTGGTGTCCAATTTTGGTCGCTGGCTGACCGGTATCGAGATTCATCCGGGTGCCAGGATCGGGCGGCGATTCTTCATCGATCACGGTATGGGCATCGTCATCGGTGAGACGGCCGAGATCGGTAACGATGTGACGCTGTACCAGGGCGTGACTCTTGGTGGTACCAGCTGGAACAAGGGCAAGCGCCACCCGACGCTGGAGGATGGTGTGGTGGTTGGTGCCGGGGCCAAGGTGTTGGGGCCGTTCACCGTCGGTGCGGGGGCCAAGATCGGCTCCAACGCGGTGGTGACCAAGGCGGTGCCGGCTGGTGCAACGGCGGTGGGTATTCCTGGCAAGATCATCGTCAAGTCCGATGACGAGCAGGAGGCCAAGCGTCAGGCCATGGCCGAGAAAATCGGCTTCGATGCCTATGGTGTCGGGCAGGACATGCCGGATCCGGTGGCGCGCGCCATTGGTCAACTGCTCGACCATCTGCAGGCGGTGGATGGGCGTCTGGAGGATGTGAGCAAGGCGCTGGCGTCGATGGATTGCGACTATCGTGCCAGGGCTCTGCCGGCCTTGCGTGATGAGGACTTCGCCGAGGTCTGCAAGGGGCAGGGCGATAAGCCGGCAGCCTGATGCGTGGCGGGGTGGTCTCTGCTATCATCCCGCCTCCCTTCGCGGTCAATCCTGAGTAAATCAATAGGTCTTATAGTTGACTTAAATACTCGGAAATTGCATACTTCGCCGCAATTCAGTGATTCGTGGTAGAGCCATGCGACTGACCACCAAAGGCCGTTACGCCGTTACCGCCATGCTTGATCTGGCGCTGCACGCGCAGCATGGGCCTGTTTCCCTAGCCGACATTTCAGAGCGACAAGGTATCTCCTTGTCCTATCTGGAGCAGCTGTTCGCCAAGTTGCGCCGTGGCAACCTGGTTTCCAGTGTGCGTGGGCCGGGTGGCGGCTATCAGCTGTCGCGCGACATGGGCGGCATCCAGGTGGCTCAAGTGATCGATGCGGTCAATGAGTCAGTGGATGCCACGCGTTGCCAAGGGCAGGGTGATTGCCACTCTGGCGACACCTGCCTGACTCATCACCTGTGGTGCGATCTCAGTCAGCAAATTCATGAATTCCTCAGTGGCATCAGCCTGGCCGATCTGGTCGCGCGCCGTGAGGTTCAAGAGGTCGCGTTGCGCCAGGATCAGCGCCGCTGCAATGGCAGGGCGCCGCGCCTGGATAAGATTGAAGCGTCTGCCATCGAATGAGCAGGGCGTTTGCCTGATAGGAGAAACCCAATGAAATTGCCGATTTATCTCGATTACTCCGCAACCACGCCGGTAGATCCGCGTGTTGCGCAGAAAATGAGCGAGTGCCTGCTGGTCGACGGTAATTTTGGCAACCCGGCGTCGCGCTCCCATGTGTTTGGCTGGAAGGCCGAAGAGGCGGTGGAAAATGCCCGTCGCCAGGTCGCCGAGTTGGTCAATGCCGATCCGCGCGAGATTGTCTGGACCAGTGGTGCCACCGAGTCCGACAACCTTGCCATCAAGGGTGTTGCGCACTTCTACAGCAGCAAAGGCAAGCACATCATCACTTCCAAGATCGAGCACAAGGCGGTGTTGGATACCACCCGCCAGCTCGAGCGCGAAGGCTTCGAGGTCACTTATCTGGAGCCGGGCGAAGACGGTCTGATCACGCCGGCAATGGTTGAGGCTGCATTGCGCGAGGACACCGTTCTGGTGTCGCTCATGCACGTCAACAACGAAATCGGCACCATCAATGACATCGCTGCCATTGGCGAGCTGACCCGTTCGCGCGGCGTGCTGCTGCATGTCGATGCGGCGCAGTCCACCGGCAAGGTGGAAATCGATCTGGAAAAGATGAAGGTCGATCTGATGTCCTTCTCTGCTCACAAGACCTACGGCCCGAAAGGCGTCGGCGCCCTGTACGTACGTCGCAAGCCGCGCGTGCGCCTGGAAGCGCAGACCCATGGCGGTGGCCATGAGCGTGGCATGCGTTCGGGTACCCTGGCGACTCACCAATGCGTCGGCATGGGCGAGGCCTTCCGTATCGCCAAGGAAGAGATGGTCGCGGAAAATCAGCGCATCGCTGCTTTGCGTGACCGTTTCTACCGCCAGCTGGAAGACATGGAAGAGCTGTACGTCAACGGCAGCCTGACTGCTCGTGTGCCGCACAACCTCAACCTGAGTTTCAACTATGTCGAGGGTGAGTCGCTGATCATGGCGCTCAAGGATCTCGCCGTATCGTCCGGCTCGGCCTGTACTTCGGCGTCCCTGGAACCGTCCTACGTGCTGCGCGCCCTGGGTCGCAACGATGAGCTGGCGCACAGCTCGATTCGCTTCACCTTCGGTCGTTTCACTACCGAAGAAGAGGTCGACTACGCCGCTGCCAAGGTTCGTGAAGCCGTGGACAAGCTGCGCGAGTTGTCGCCCCTGTGGGATATGTTCAAAGAAGGTGTCGACCTTTCCACCGTGGAATGGGCAGCACACTGATAGCTGCCTGAAGAGCGGCACCTGATGAGAGAGGATTAGTACCATGGCATACAGTGACAAGGTCATCGACCACTACGAGAACCCGCGCAACGTCGGCAAGATGGATGCCGAGGATCCGGACGTTGGCACCGGCATGGTCGGCGCGCCGGCTTGCGGCGACGTCATGCGCCTGCAGATCAAGGTCAGCGAGAGCGGCGTGATCGAAGACGCCAAGTTCAAGACCTATGGCTGCGGTTCCGCCATCGCTTCCAGCTCCCTCGCTACCGAGTGGATGAAGGGCAAGACCCTGGACGAGGCTGAAAGTATCAAGAACACCCAGCTTGCCGAAGAACTGGCGTTGCCGCCGGTGAAGATTCACTGCTCGGTGCTCGCCGAGGACGCCATCAAGGCGGCCGTGCGCGACTACAAGCAGAAGAAAGGCTTGCTCTGATACGAGGTTTGCAATGGCCATCACCATGTCTGAAGCTGCTGCCCGTCACGTGCAACGCTCCCTCGATGGGCGTGGCAAGGGGGCAGGTATTCGTCTTGGCGTGCGTACCACGGGTTGTTCCGGTCTGGCCTACGTGCTCGAGTTCGTCGATGAACTGGCGGCCGAGGATCAGGTTTTCGAGAGCCATGGCGTCAAGGTGATCATCGATCCCAAGAGCCTGGTGTATCTCGATGGCACCGAGTTGGACTTCGTCAAGGAAGGCCTCAATGAGGGCTTCAAGTTCAACAACCCCAACGTGCGTGGCGAATGCGGTTGCGGTGAGAGCTTCAACGTCTGATGGGTAGTCCCTGCCACTTCGCGCTGTTCGACCTGCAGCCCAGTTTTCGCCTCGACCTCGATCAGTTGGCTGCGCGTTACCGTGAGCTTGCGCGTCAGGTTCACCCGGATCGCTTCGCTGACGCTGGCGAACGTGAGCAGCGTATGGCGCTGGAACGTTCGGCCTGTCTCAACGAGGCCTACCAGGTGTTGAAGACGCCTTCGCAGCGCGCTCGTTACTTGCTCGCTCTGCGCGGGCCCGAGCTGCCGTTGGAAGTGACGGTGCAGGATCCGGACTTCCTGCTGCAGCAAATGGAGCTGCGCGAGGAGTTGGAAGAACTGCACGACGATGCCGACCTGGCGGGCGTTGCGACTTTCAAGCGCCGTCTCAAGTCTGCGCAGGAGCAGCTCAACGAAAGCTTTGCCGCTTGCTGGGACGATGATGCCCGGCGTGAGGAGGCTGAGCGCCTGATGCGCCGCATGCAGTTCCTCGACAAGCTTTCCCATGAAGTGCGCCAGTTAGAAGAGCGCCTCGACGATTAACCTGTGGGTTGCTGCGGCAACCCGCCTGATGACTTCAAGACGACCATGGCCTTATTGCAGATCGCCGAGCCAGGACAGAGCCCGCAACCTCACCAGCGTCGGCTGGCGGTGGGTATCGACCTGGGTACCACCAATTCTCTGGTCGCTGCAGTGCGTAGCGGGTTGGCTGAGCCGCTTCCTGATGAGGCGGGCAAGGTCATTCTGCCGTCGGCGGTTCGTTATCACCCCGAGCGTGTCGAGGTGGGCGAGTCTGCCAAGTTGGCGGCTGCCAGCGATCCGTTCAACACGGTGCTATCGGTCAAGCGTCTGATGGGGCGGGGCATCGCCGATGTGCATCAGCTTGGCGAGCAATTGCCTTATCGCTTCGCCGTTGGCGAGTCGCACATGCCCTTCATCGAGACGGTGCAGGGGGCGAAGAGCCCGGTCGAGGTGTCGGCGGATATTCTCAAGGCGCTACGTCAGCGCGCCGAGCAGGTTCTGGGTGGCGAGCTGGTTGGTGCGGTGATCACCGTGCCGGCGTACTTCGACGATGCCCAGCGTCAGGCCACCAAGGACGCGGCGCGACTTGCCGGCCTGAATGTCCTGCGCCTGCTCAATGAGCCCACGGCAGCAGCTGTCGCCTATGGCCTGGATCAGAAAGCCGAGGGCGTGGTCGCCATCTATGACCTGGGTGGCGGCACATTCGATATTTCCATCCTGCGCCTGACCGGCGGTGTGTTCGAGGTGCTGGCGACCGGTGGCGATAGCGCACTGGGTGGCGATGACTTCGATCATGCTGTGGCGGACTGGATCATCCAGCAGGCCGGTATCTCCAGCGATCTCGATCCGGCTGCTCAGCGTAGCCTGCTGCAGGCCGCCTGTGCCGCCAAGGAGGCACTGACGGCCGCTGATGAGGTCGAGCTGAGCTATGGCGACTGGCGTGGCAGGTTGTCGCGCGAGCAGTTCGAAGCGCTGATCGAGCCGATGGTCGCGCGCAGCCTCAAGGCTTGCCGGCGCGCCGTACGTGACTCAGGCGTCGAGCTGGACGAAGTGAGTGCGGTGGTCATGGTGGGCGGCTCTACACGTGTGCCGCGTGTGCGTGAGGCCGTGGGTGAATTGTTCGGACGTGCGCCGCTGACCAATATCGATCCGGATCAGGTGGTGGCGATTGGCGCCTCGATTCAGGCCGATACGCTGGCCGGCAATCAGCGTGGCGATGGCGAAGAATTGCTGCTTCTGGATGTGATTCCCCTGTCGCTCGGCCTGGAAACCATGGGTGGGCTGATGGAGAAGGTGATCCCTCGCAACACCACTATCCCGGTGGCGCGAGCGCAGGAGTTCACCACTTACAAGGATGGCCAGACGGCCATGATGATTCACGTGCTGCAGGGCGAGCGCGAGCTGATCGCTGACTGTCGTTCCCTGGCGCGTTTCGAGCTACGCGGCATCCCGCCGATGGTGGCTGGGGCGGCGAAGATTCGCGTGACCTTCCAGGTGGACGCCGATGGCCTGCTCAGTGTGGCGGCCCGTGAACTTGGTTCCGGTGTGGAGGCGAACATTCAGGTCAAGCCGTCCTACGGGCTGACCGATGGCGAAATCGCCCGCATGCTGCAGGATTCCTTCCAGAATGCTGGTGACGACAAGGCTGCCCGTGTTCTGCGTGAGCAGCAGGTCGATGCTCAGCGTCTGATCGAAGCTGTCGAGGCTGCGTTGCAGGTCGATGGCGAGCGTTTGCTGGATGCCGAGGAGCGCGAGGTCATCGAGCTGCAAGTGCAGGAGTTGCGTGATTTGCTCGCTGGTAACGATGGGCTTGCCATCGAGCGGCAGACCAAGCGCCTGTCGCAGGTTACCGATGCCTTTGCTGCCCGTCGTCTGGACTCCACCGTGAAAGCCGCGCTGGCCGGGCGCAATCTGAATGAGATCGAGGAATAACTGATGCCGCAGGTGATTTTTCTGCCCCACGAGAGATTTTGCCCGGAAGGCCTAGTAGTCGAGGCAGAGCCGGGTATCTCGATTCTTGAGTTGGCGCACGAGCACCATATCGAGATGGAAAGTGCCTGCGGTGGCGTGTGTGCCTGCACCACCTGCCACTGTATCGTCCGCGAAGGTTTCGATTCGTTGAACGAGGCGGATGAGCTGGAAGAGGATTACCTGGACAAGGCATGGGGGCTCGAAGCTCAATCGCGCCTGGCTTGCCAGGCCATCGTTGGTGAAGAAGACATCACCGTCGAGATTCCGAAATATTCGCTTAACCATGCAGCTGAAGCGCCGCACTGATCAGGAAGTATCATCATGAGCCTGAAATGGGTCGATGTATTGGAAATCGCCATCCAGTTGAGTGAGCAGAAGCCGGATGTCGATCCGCGCTATGTGAATTTCGTCGATCTACGTAGCTGGGTGCTGGCTTTGTCGGAGTTTTCCGATGACCCGCAGCGTGGTGGTGAGAAGGTGCTCGAGGCGATCCAGGCGGCGTGGATCGAAGAAAACGATTGAGCCCAGGCGCCTCAGGGCGCACGCCCTACGCTTTTGACCGGAACCCGCGTATAATTCGCGGGTTTAATTTTTCGCTTTAACCCATAGTTTCTGGAGCTTCACATGGCCGTTCAACGTACTTTCTCCATCATCAAGCCTGACGCCGTTGCCAAGAACGTCATCGGTGAGATCACCTCCCGTTTCGAAAAGGCCGGCCTGCGTGTCGTAGCTTCGAAGATGGTTCAACTGTCCGAGCGCGAAGCTGCTGGCTTCTACGCTGAGCACAGCGAGCGTGGCTTCTTCAAGGATCTGGTTGCTTTCATGACTTCCGGTCCGGTCATCGTTCAGGTTCTGGAAGGCGAGAACGCCGTTGCCAAGAACCGTGAGCTGATGGGCGCCACCAACCCGAAAGAAGCTGCTGCCGGCACCATCCGCGCCGATTTCGCCGTTTCCATCGACGAGAACGCCGTTCACGGTTCGGATTCCGAAGCCTCCGCTGCTCGCGAGATCGCTTACTTCTTCTCCGCTACCGAGCAGTGCGCGCGCATTCGCTAATTACAGCGAATGATGCGAGGGTGAAACCATGACCAATACCACCGGCAAGATCAACCTGCTGGGCCTGACCCAGCCGGAAATGGAAAAGTTCTTCGAGTCCATTGGCGAGAAGCGCTTCCGTGCCGGCCAGGTAATGAAGTGGATTCACCACTTTGGCGTCGATGATTTCGCCGCCATGAGCAACGTTGGCAAGGCCTTGCGCGAGAAGCTCGAGGCCTTTGCCGAGATTCGCGGCCCGGAAGTGGTCAGCGAAAATATTTCCGCCGATGGCACGCGCAAGTGGGTGGTGCGTGTGGCGTCCGGCAGCTGTGTTGAAACCGTATACATCCCGCAGAACGGCCGTGGCACCCTGTGTGTGTCGTCGCAGGCCGGCTGTGCACTGGATTGCAGCTTCTGCTCCACCGGCAAGCAGGGTTTCAACAGCGACCTGACCAGTGCCGAGATCATCGGCCAGGTGTGGATCGCCAACAAATCCTTCGGCAGCGTGCCGGCGAAGATCGACCGTGCCATCACCAACGTGGTGATGATGGGCATGGGTGAGCCGCTGCTGAACTTCGACAACGTCGTCTCTGCCATGCAGATCATGATGGATGATCTTGGTTATGGCATTTCCAAGCGCAAGGTGACCTTGTCCACCTCCGGCGTGGTGCCGATGATCGACAAGCTGGCCGAGGTGATCGACGTGTCCCTGGCGCTGTCGCTGCACGCGCCCAACGACGAACTGCGCAACCAGTTGGTGCCGATCAACAAGAAGTACCCGCTGGAAGTGCTCCTGGCGGCGTGCAAGCGCTACATCTCCAAGCTCGGTGAAAAGCGTGTGCTGACTATCGAGTACACCTTGCTCAAAGGCGTCAATGATCAACCCGAGCACGCTGAGCAGATGATCGCACTTCTCGCCGATGTGCCTTGCAAGATCAACCTGATTCCGTTTAATCCATTCCCCTTCTCGGGATACGAGCGGCCGAGCAATAACGCTATTCGCCGCTTCCAGGATCTGTTGCACAAGGCTGGCCATAACGTCACGGTGCGCACGACGCGTGGTGACGATATCGATGCCGCCTGCGGTCAGTTGGTTGGCCAGGTCATGGATCGTACCCGCCGCAGCGAGCGCTATATCGCCGTGCGCCAGCTGGGCAGCGAGGCGCAAGAGCCTGCTGCCGCTGTCAACCGAAATTGAAGAGAGGATGCCTATGACCTTGCGCCCCGCGCTGTTATTGCTCGTCGTCAGTCTGCTCGGTGGTTGCGTGACCACTGGCGATGTCGACCCCATGCGTACGGCGGAAGGGCGTGAAAAGGCGCGTGACTCTTATGTGCAACTGGGGGTCGCGTATATCCAGCAGGGCGACACCCAGCGCGCCAAGGTGCCGCTGAAGAATGCGCTCGATCTGGATCCGTCCAATGCTGACGCCCATGCCGCATTGGCCATGGCCTTCCAGCTGGAAATGGAACCGAAACTGGCCGATGAACATTTTCGCAAGGCACTGTCCCAGCGCCCGAAAGATGCGCGCCTGCTGAACAACTATGGTGGCTTTCTGTTCGAGCAGAAGCGTTATCAGGACGCCATGAACACCTACCTCAAAGCGGCCGAGGACAATCTCTATCCGGAGCGCTCCCGGGTGTTCGAGAACCTGGGGCTGACGGCGTTGCAGTTGAAGCAGCGTGAGCAGGCCAAGGAGTATTTCCAGCGTGCGTTGCGCCTGAGCAGTCGCCAGCCACGTGCGTTGCTGGAAATGGCCTTACTGTCCTACGAGGACAAAGAATACGTGCCGGCTCGCAGTTACTACGACAGTTATAGCGAGATGGCGCCGCAGAATGCTCGCAGCCTGCTGCTTGGCGCGCGCCTGGCCGAGGTCTTCGAAGATCGTGACCGGGCGGCCAGCCTCGGGCTGCAATTGCGACGCCTGTACCCGGCTTCTCAGGAATATCAGCAATACGTTTCGGGGCAAAAATGAAAACGGCACATAGCGAAGTGACACAGCCGATGCCGAACAATCCAGGCGAAAGCCTGCGTCAGGCCCGCGAGATCAAAGGGTGGAGCGTTGCCGAGGTGGCAGTGCAGCTCAACCTGACGCCACAGCGTCTGGCCCAAATCGAGGCCGGTGCCTTCGACAAGCTGCCAGGTACGACTTTCGCTCGCGGTTATATCCGTGCTTACGCCAAGTTGTTGGAGCTGGATCAGAATCGCCTGGTGGTGGAGTTCGATCAGTTCACCGGTACCGATTCGGCCGGCAGTAGCGTGCACAGCCTGGGTCGTATCGAAGAACCAGTACGTTACTCGCAGAGCATTCTGCGCCTGGTGAGCTTCCTGCTGCTGCTGGCGCTGGTCGGCGCCGGTTTTCTCTGGTGGCAGGATCAGGGACGCCCTGTTGCCAGCCTGGCCGATCTGGGTTTGGAGCATGTGGAAGTGGATGGTGCCGATGGCACTACCCAGGTTCACTCGCTGGCCGAGCCGGAAGATCAGGCCGTGGTCGCTGCCCAGGGTAACGAGCAGAGCAGCCCTCTGCTGCTGCCGATAGAACCGGGTGAGGCGCCGGAAGTTTCCAGTGATGGCCAACAGTCTGCTAGTGAGCCGACTACTGCTGATTCCACTGCTGCTGCCGCGCCAGAAAGCCAGGCAGCACCTGCGCCGACCACTCCTGCTGCAGAACAGGCGCCGGCAACCTCTGCTGCTCAGCCGGCTGCACCTGTTGCGGTCGCTGCTGGACAGGGCGCGCTGAACATCCAATTCACTGCCGATTGCTGGACGCAGGTCACCGATGCCGATGGCAAGGTATTGCTGAGTGCACTCAAGCGTAGTGGTGAGCGTATCGAGCTGAGCGGCAAGGCTCCGCTGGAGCTGCGCCTGGGCTTTGCCCGGGGCGCCCAGGTCAGCTACAACGGCGAGAACGTCAATGTTGCGCCGCACATGACTGGCGAAACCGCGCGCCTGAAACTGGGGTTGTAAATCATGCATTGCGAATCGCCGATCAAGCGCCGACTGTCGCGCAAGATCTGGGTTGGCTCGGTACCGGTGGGCGGCGATGCGCCGATCGCGGTACAGAGCATGACCAACACCGACACCAATGATGTCGCCGCGACCGTGGCGCAGATTCGTCGCCTGGAAGATGCTGGCGCCGACATCGTGCGCGTCTCCGTACCGGACATGGACGCTGCCGAAGCTTTCGGTCGGATCAAGCAGCAGGTACGCGTACCGCTGGTGGCAGACATTCACTTCGATTACCAGATCGCCCTGCGGGTGGCTGAACTGGGCGTCGACTGTCTGCGTATCAACCCCGGCAACATCGGTCGTGAGGATCGCGTCAGGGCGGTGGTCGAGGCTGCGCGCGACAAGGGCATCCCGATCCGCATCGGCGTCAATGCCGGTTCGCTGGAAAAGGATCTGCAGAAGAAGTACGGCGAGCCGACTCCCGCAGCACTGGTCGAGTCGGCTTTGCGCCATGTCGAGCACCTGGATCGCCTGAATTTTCCCGACTTCAAGGTCAGTGTGAAGGCCTCCGACGTGTTCATGGCGGTGGAGGCCTATCGGCTGCTGGCCAAGCAGATCGAGCAGCCACTGCATTTGGGCATCACCGAAGCCGGTGGTTTGCGCTCGGGCACGGTGAAATCCGCGGTGGGTCTGGGCATGCTGCTGGCCGACGGAATAGGCGATACCATCCGCATCTCGCTGGCGGCTGACCCGGTGGAGGAGATCAAGGTCGGTTTCGACATCCTCAAATCCCTGCGCCTGCGTTCGCGTGGCATCAACTTCATCGCCTGCCCGAGCTGCTCGCGGCAGAACTTCGATGTGGTCAAGACCATGAACGAGCTGGAAAGCCGCGTCGAGGATCTACTGGTGCCGCTGGACGTCGCCGTGATCGGTTGCGTGGTCAACGGGCCTGGCGAAGCCAAGGAGGCGCATATCGGCCTCACTGGCGGTACGCCGAACAACCTGGTCTACATCGATGGCAAACCGGCCTCGAAGCTGACCAACGAAAACCTGGTGGACGAGCTGGAGAAGCTCATCCGCGACAAGGCGGCCGAGAAGGCCGCCGCTGATGCTGCCGTGATCGTACGCGGCTGAGAGCTGCGTCTTAAGGATTCTTTGTGAGCAAGTCCCTGCAAGCCATTCGTGGCATGAACGATATCCTGCCGGAGCAGACGCCTGCCTGGCGCTATCTGGAAGGAACCCTGGTCAGCCTGCTCGATGGCTATGGCTACAAGGAAATCCGTCTGCCCATCGTCGAGTACACCGAGCTGTTTGCCCGCGGTATTGGCGAAGGCACCGACGTGGTCGACAAGGAGATGTACACCTTCCGCGACCGTAACGAGGAATCGCTGACCTTGCGTCCCGAAGGAACTGCCGGCTGCGTGCGTGCCGTGCTCGAGCATGGTTTGTCCGGTGGTGGCCAGGTGCAGAAGTTGTGGTACGCCGGCCCGATGTTCCGCTACGAGAAACCGCAGAAGGGGCGCTACCGCCAGTTCCATCAGGTGGGCGTGGAAGCCTTCAATCTGCCGGGGCCGGACGTCGATGCCGAGCTGATCGTGCTCACCTGGCGCCTGTGGAAGCAGCTCGGCCTGTCCGACGCAGTGACCCTGCAGCTCAACAGCCTGGGCTCCAGCGAGGCGCGTGCAGCCTATCGTGACGCTCTGGTGGCCTACCTGCAGGAGCGCTTCGATCAGCTCGACGAAGACAGCCAGCGTCGCCTGACCACCAATCCACTGCGCATCCTCGATAGCAAGAGCGAGAGTACTCAGGCCGTTCTGGTCGGTGCGCCGGTTCTGGGTGACTATCTGGACGAGGAGTCGCTGCAGCACTTCGAAGGGGTCAAGGCGCGTCTGGATGCCGCTGGTATCCGTTATCAGATCAACCAGAAGCTGGTACGCGGCCTGGATTACTACAATCGCACCGTATTCGAGTGGGTCACCGACAAGCTGGGATCGCAAGGTACCGTCTGCGCCGGTGGCCGTTATGACGGCCTGGTCGGGCAGCTCGGTGGCAAGCCGACGCCTGGCGTAGGTTTCGCCATGGGCGTGGAGCGCCTGGTACTGCTGCTGGAAACTCTCGAACTGCTGCCGGCCGAGTTGAACCGCGCCGCCGACATCTACATTTGCGCATTCGGCGAGCCGGCCGAGCTGGCGGCACTGTCGCTGGCCGAGCGGATTCGCGATGCCATTCCCGGTATTCGTCTGCTGGTCAACGCCGGTGCCGGTAGTTTCAAGAGCCAGTTCAAGAAGGCCGACAAGAGTGGCGCACGCTATGCGCTGATTCTGGGGGACGACGAATTGGCAGGGCGCGTGGTAGGTTTCAAACCGCTGCGCGACGACAGTGAACAACAAAGCGTTGCCTGGGATGCTCTGGCCGAGCATCTTGCAGCCTGCCTGGCGCAGGCTTGAGCATCCGAATAGCTTAGGAACAGGGTTAAACATGCAGACCGAAGACGAACAGATCGCGCAACTGAAGGACTGGTGGGAACGCAACGGCAAGCCTTTGCTGGCCGGTGGTGTATTGGCGCTGGTAGCGGTATTCGGCTGGCACGCCTGGCAGAAGCATCAGGTCAACCAGTCGCAGGGCGCTTCGATGCTCTATCAGCAGTTGCTGGAAACCGCCCTGGATCCGGCAGGCAAGCCCGATGCGGCCAAGGTTGCGGATCTGGCCGGCAAGCTCAACAGCGAATATGGCGGCAGCCATTACGCTCAGTACGGCAATCTGTTCGTTGCCAAGGTCGCTGTCGAAGCCGAGCGCCTCGATGATGCGGCCGTTGCGTTGCAAGCCGTGGTCGACAAGCCGGCCGACGCGACGCTGGGCGAGATGGCCCGTCAGCGTCTGGCTCGCGTACTGGCTGCACAGGACAAGGCTGACGCCGCGCTGAAACTGCTCGATGGCAAGGTCGAGGACGCTTTCCTCGCCAGCCGTGAAGAACTCAAGGGCGATCTGCTGGTACAGCTGGGTCGCAGCGATGACGCGCATGCCGCCTATCAGAAGGCCAAGGATGCGCTGGCCGACGACGCCGCTGTTGGCGGCCTGCAGATGAAGCTGGACGACCTGGCAAAAGGGGATGCGTGACGTGATGCGTTGGAAGAATGCCGCACTGCTGGCCCTGGCCGTTCTGGCCGTGGGTTGCAGCAGCAATAGCAAGAAGGAACTGCCGCCCGCCGAACTGACCAAGTTCGACGTCGAAGTCGAGCTGCGCACCGAGTGGAGCCGCTCCGTCGGTGACGGCCAGGGCGACACCTTCAACATGCTGGTTCCGGCTATCGACGGCGATGTCATCTACGCCGCCGATGTCGAGGGGCTGGTCATGGCCATGGATCGCACCAGCGGCAAGGTGATCTGGCGTAAGAAGCTTGAAATCCCGGTGTCCGGCGCCATTGGTGTCGGTTACGGCCAGGTATTGTTGGGCACGCTCAAGGGTGAAGTGATTGCCCTCGATGCCAGCGATGGCGAAGAGCAGTGGCGCTCGCGCGTGACCAGCGAAGTACTGGCCGCGCCTGCCAGCAATGGCGACATCGTCGTGGTGCAAACCCAGGACGACCGCCTGATCGCTTTCGATGCCAGCACCGGTAGCCAGCGCTGGATCGTCGAGAATACTCCGGCCGTGCTGACCCTGCGTGGCACTGGCGCTCCGCTGGTGACCAACCGCCTGGTAGTCGCTGGCCTGTCGAGCGGCAAGGTCGTCGCGGTCGATGCTCAGCGTGGTTTGCCGGTCTGGGAGCAACGTATCGCCATTCCGCAAGGCCGTTCCGAGCTGGAGCGCGTTGTCGACATCGACGGCGGTCTGCTGCTGTCCGGTGGCACCGTCTACGCGGTGAGCTACCAGGGCCGTGTCGCGGCCATGGATCTGGAATCCGGTCGCGTGCTTTGGCAGCGCGAGGCATCCAGCTCGGTTGGCGTTGCTCAAGGCTTCGGCAACGTCTACGTCAGCATGGCCAGCGGCACCGTCGAAGGTATCGACGAGCGCAGTGCTTCGGCCCTGTGGAGCAACGATTCGATGGCGCGTCGCCAACTGTCGGGCCCGGCAGTGTTCTCCAGCTATGTCGCCGTGGGTGACTTCGAGGGCTATCTGCACCTGCTGAGCCAGGTCGATGGTCGCTTCGTCGGTCGTACCCGCATCGACAGCGACGGCCTGCGCGCACAGCCGCTGGTCGTCGGTGATTGGCTGTACGTCTACGGCAACAGCGGCAAGTTGGTGGCACTGACCATCAAATGAACCGACTATGCTGCATCCAGGCTCGGGTCTGGATGCAGCAGCGTGAAAGATTCCGGCCGCTGCCCGTGCAGCGGCCTTTGCATTTTATGAAATAACCTAGTGGAGAGCCTGATGGTTCCCGTAATTGCCCTGGTGGGCCGGCCGAATGTCGGCAAGTCCACACTCTTCAATCGCCTGACCCGCAGCCGCGACGCCATCGTCGGCGACCTGTCCGGTCTGACCCGCGACCGCCAGTACGGCGAGGCGAAGTGGCAGGGGCGCACCTATATCGTGATCGACACCGGTGGTATTTCCGGTGACGAGGAAGGCATCGACGCGAAGATGGCCGAGCAGTCGCTGCAGGCTATCGAAGAGGCCGATGCCGTGCTGTTCCTGGTGGACGCGCGCGCAGGCATGACCGCTTCTGACCAGATGATTGGCGAACACCTGCGCCGTCGTAACAAGCAAAGCTTCCTGGTGGTGAACAAGGTCGACAACCTTGACGTCGACTTGGCCCGCGCCGAGTTCAGCCCCATGGGCATGGGCGAGCCATTGGCGATTGCCGGCGCGCATGGCCGTGGCATCACCCAGATGCTCGAGTCCGTACTCGGTACCTTCCCCAAGGATGCCGGCGAGCCGGAAGAGGGCGCTGGTGAGGAGGACGTGCAGGAAGGCCAGGAAGCCAAGCGCATTCCAGGGCCGAGCGAGAAGGACGGCATCAAGCTGGCCATCATCGGTCGCCCCAACGTCGGCAAGTCGACCCTGGTCAACCGCATGCTCGGCGAAGAGCGGGTGATCGTCTATGACCAGGCCGGCACCACCCGCGACAGCATCTATATCCCCTTCGAGCGTGACGACGAGAAGTACACCCTGATCGATACCGCCGGCGTGCGCCGCCGCGGCAAGATCTTCGAGGCGGTGGAAAAGTTCTCGGTGGTCAAGACTCTGCAGGCCATTCAGGATTCCAACGTCGTGGTGTTCGTCATGGATGCCCGCGAAGGTGTGGTCGATCATGACCTCAACCTGCTGGGCTTCGTGCTGGAAAGCGGCCGCGCCCTGGTCATCGCGCTGAACAAGTGGGATGGCATGGATCAGGGCCAGAAGGACTACGTGAAGACCGAGCTGGAGCGCCGACTGTTCTTCGTCGACTTCGCCGACATCCATTTCATCTCGGCGCTGCATGGCACTGGCGTGGGTCACCTGTACAAGTCGGTGCAGGCCTCGTTCAAGTCGGCCATCACCCGTTGGCCGACTAGCCGTCTGACGCAGATTCTCGAAGATGCCGTCAGCGATCACGCACCGCCCTTGGTCAATGGCCGTCGCATCAAGCTGCGCTATGCCCACCTCGGTGGTGCCAACCCACCGTTGATCGTGATCCACGGCAACCAGGTCGATGCCGTACCGCGTGCCTACACTCGCTACCTGGAAAATACCTACCGCCGCGTGCTCAAGCTGGTCGGTACGCCGATTCGCATCGAGTACAAGGGCGGCGAGAACCCCTACGAGGGCAACAAGAACACCCTCACGGATCGCCAGGTGAACAAGAAACGCCGCCTGATGAGCCACCACAAGAAGGCCGAGAAGAAGCGCAAGGACAAGCGCAAGTAAGAATCTGTTTACGATCTGCTGCGCGTCGGCGCTACTGCGTTAAAAACAAGCTCGGAATGCTCATGTACAAAAGTACACTCCGCTTCCTCGCTTGTTTTTGCCTTGTATCGCTCTAGCTCGCGAGATCGTGAATAGATTCTAAGATCGGTCGCCGGCTGCCCAGCAGTGATTGCTGCTAGGTAGGGCATAAGCTTCTTCCTCCTTTTCATAAGTCGCGCTGGTGCCGCCCGTGCCGCGCTTCGGCTATCCTCGCGGTTTGATTTATCCCCGCAGGAAGTCGCGATGCTCGCCAGCAAACTACCCAATGTCGGCACTACCATCTTCACTCGCATGTCTCAGCTCGCTGCCGATGTTGGCGCGATCAACCTGTCTCAGGGTTTTCCCGATTTCGACGGGCCGCAGGCGCTGCGCGAGGCGGTAGCGCGCCATGTGCTGGAAGGGCGCAATCAGTATTCGCCGATGACCGGTCTACCGAGCCTGCGCCAGCAGGTGGCGGCTAAACTGGCGCGCAGCTACGGCGTGCAACGTGACGCCGACAGCGAGATCACCATCACTCCTGGTGCCACCGAGGCGATCTTCTGCGCCGTGCAGGCACTGATCCGTGCCGGTGATGAAGCCATCGTTCTCGATCCCTGCTATGACAGCTACGAGCCTTCGGTGGAGTTAGCGGGAGGGCGCTGCGTGCATGTGCCGCTGGCCTTGCCGGCGTTCGTCATCGACTGGCAGCGTCTGGCCGATGCGATCACGCCGCGCACCCGGTTGATCTTCCTCAATTCGCCGCATAATCCGAGTGGGGCGCTGATCTCGCGGGCTGACCTGGATCGCCTTGCCGAGCTGATTCGCGGGCGCGATATTCACCTGATCAGCGACGAGGTCTACGAGCACCTGATCTATGACGGCGCCCAGCACGCCAGCGTGCTGGCCCATGAGGAGCTGTATCAGCGTGCCTTCGTGGTCAGCTCTTTTGGCAAGACCTACCACGTCACTGGGTGGAAGACCGGTTACGTGGTCGCCCCGCCGGCACTGACCGCCGAGTTGCGCAAGATCCACCAGTACGTCAATTTCTGTGGTGTGACGCCGTTGCAGCATGGCCTGGCTGATTTCATGGCTGCGCACCCCGAACATGTTGAAGAGCTGCCTGCGTTCTATCAGGCCAAGCGCGACCTGTTCTGTGACCTGCTGGCAGGCTCGCGATTCACCTTCACCCGTGCGCCGGGCACCTATTTCCAGCTGGCTGACTATTCGGCGATCCGCCCGGATCTGGACGACGTGGCCATGGCCGAGTGTCTGACCCGTGAGCATGGCGTAGCGGCCATTCCTGTGTCGGTGTTCTATCAGTCGGCGCCACAGGATTTGCGTCTGGTGCGTTTCTGCTTCGCCAAACGCGAGGAGACCCTGCGCCAGGCCGCCGAAAAACTGTGCATGGTGTGATGGGTAGGGCGGGTGCAACCCGCCTCTGAGGTGTTGGCGGGTTTCACCCGCCCTACTGTGAGCGAGGCCTGAATGAGCGATAAATCCGATCTCGAACTGGCACTGATCCAGACCACGCTGGCCTGGCACGATCCGGCCGCCAACCGCGAGCACTTCCAGGCATTGCTGGAAGAGGCGCGGGGCGCCGATCTGGTGATCCTGCCGGAGATGTTTTCCACCGGTTTTTCCATGGAGTCGGCAGCACTGGCCGAGTCCGAAGATGGCCCCACCAGCAGTTGGCTGCGTGAACAGGCGCAGCGTATCGCTGCAGTCATCTGCGGCAGCCTGATCATCCAGGCCGCTGATGGCAGCTACCGCAATCGCCTGCTCTGGGCACGCCCGGACGGTACGTTGGCGCATTACGACAAGCGCCATCTGTTCCGGATGGCCGGTGAGCACAAGCATTACAGTGCTGGCGATGTGCAGGTCGTGCTGGAACTCAAGGGATGGCGTGTGCGCCCGCTGATCTGCTACGACCTGCGCTTTCCGGTGTGGAGCCGTGATGCTGGTGGCACCGATCTTTTGCTGTATACCGCCAACTGGCCGGGTGCGCGCCGTCAGCACTGGAACCGCTTGTTACCGGCGCGGGCCATCGAGAACCTGTGCTATGTCGCGGCTGTGAACCGTGTCGGCGAGGACGGCAAGGGCCATGGGTATACTGGCGACTCCCAGGTGTTGGATTTCCAGGGTGAGGCGCTGCTGACGGCTGGCGACGGTGACGGCGTGTTCCGTGCCCGGTTGTCCAGCGAGGCGCTGGCGGCCTATCGCGAGCGCTTCCCGGCACACCTGGATGCCGATGTTTTCACCATGAACTGATCAGGAGCTACATGACATGGACGTACAACAGAGCAATCCCTTCCAGACGCCGCAGGCGGATCTACAACAGGCCACCACCAACCAGGCGCCGCTGTACAGCATCGCTGGCATCGGCCTGGCGACATTCATCGGCACGCCGCTGGCGGGTGCCTGGCTGCTGGCGCACAACCTGCAGCTGCTCGGCAAGGCGGATCGGGTGGCAATGGTCTGGGGTGTATCCATTGCGCTGCTGCTGGTCACCCTGGTGCTGGCCTTCGTGCTGCCTGAAGAGGTGCCTGCACTGCCTTTCGCCATTGCGCAGCTCATGGCGATGATCATGCTGGCGAAGAACCTGATGGAGGCCGAACTCAAACAGCATACCGAGGCTGGAGGCATGTACCTCTCCAACTGGCGTGCAGCGGGTATCGGCCTGTTGTTCACCTTGGCCGTGGCCGCATTGATGTTCGCGGTGCTGATGATCTTCGATATCTGAACGCCATATTCCCGGATGCTGGCTTGAGTCCGCTGGCGATGCTTCGTGTGCACCCGTGTCGATGATCTCGGATCTTCGGTGCGCACGGCGCACCCTACGCAGCTTGCAGCACATGAAAACGCCGGGCATTGCCCGGCGTTTTCATGTGTGGCGCAGGCGAATCAGGCCGCTTGCGACTCGGTCTGGCTCAGCGCACGGTTCAAGGCGCTGAACAGGGCGCGGAAGCTCGCCGTGGTCAGGTTCTCGTCGATGCCGATACCGTGCAGGGCGCGGCCACCGTTGACACGCAGTTCGATGTAGGCCGCGGCCTTGGCGTTGGCGCCGGCACCAATGGCATGCTCGCTGTAGTCCATGACTTCAACGGCGACCGGCAGGGCAGCGGCCAGGGCTTCCAGCGGGCCCTTGCCGATGCCGCGCCAGTGGTGGCTCTCGCCGGCTTCGACGACTTCCACGTCTACCGCACTGGTGCCGTTCTCTTCCTGCAGGCGGTGACCTTTCAGGGCGTAGGGGCTGCGCGCTTGCAGGTACTCGGTTTCGAGCAACTGATGGATCTGCGCGGCAGTCATCTCCAGGCCGAGGCGGTCGGTTTCACGCTGCACCACCTGGCTGAACTCGATCTGCATGCGGCGCGGCAGGCTGATGCCATATTCCTGCTCGAGCAGGAAGGTGATGCCGCCCTTGCCGGACTGGCTGTTCACCCGAATCACCGCCTCGTAGTCGCGGCCGATGTCGGCCGGGTCGATTGGCAGGTAAGGCACTTCCCACAGGGCGTCTTTCTTCTGCTGGGCGAAGCCCTTGCGGATGGCGTCCTGGTGCGAACCAGAGAAGGCGGTGTGAACCAGATCGCCGACGTACGGATGGCGCGGGTGTACCGGAATCTGGTTGCAGTCCTCGACCACCTTGCGCACGGCGTCGATGTCGGAGAAGTTCAGCTCCGGGTCGACGCCTTGGGTGTAGAGGTTCAGCGCCAGGGTTACCAGACAGACGTTGCCGGTGCGCTCGCCGTTGCCGAACAGGCAGCCTTCGACGCGGTCGGCGCCGGCCATGACGGCCAGTTCCGAAGCGGCGACGCCGGTGCCACGGTCATTGTGGGTGTGCACGCTGATCAGCACGCTGTCGCGGCGGTCGACGTGGCGGCCGAACCACTCGATCTGGTCGGCGTAGTTGTTCGGCGTGGCGCACTCGATGGTGGCGGGCAGGTTGAGAATCAGCTTGTTAGCCGGGGTTGGCTGGAACACGCCGATCACCGCGTTGCACACCTCGACGGCGAAGTCGATCTCGGTGCTGCTGAACACTTCCGGCGAATATTCGAAGCCCCACTGGGTTTCCGGCGCGGCATCGGCCAGGCGCTTGATGGTGGTGCCAGCGGCCACGGCGATGGCTTTGACGCCGGCCTTGTCCTGGTTGAAGACGATCTTGCGAAAGCTCGGTGCGCAGGCGTTGTAGTAGTGGACGATGGCTTTCTTGGCGCCTTTGAGCGACTCGAAGGTGCGCTCGATGAGGTCGTCACGCGCCTGGGTCAGCACCTGGATGGTTACGTCGTCCGGGATGTGGCCGCCTTCGATCAACTCGCGGACGAAGTCGAAATCGGTCTGCGAGGCGGACGGGAAGCCCACTTCGATTTCCTTCAGGCCCACGGCGACCAGGCACTTGAAGAAGCGCATCTTCTTCTCGGCATCCATCGGCTCGATCAGCGACTGGTTGCCGTCGCGCAGGTCGGTGGACAACCAGATCGGTGCCTTGTCGATGATCTTGTCCGGCCAGGTGCGATCCGGGATCTGGATCTGGGTGAAGGGGCGGTACTTCTTCGACGGGTCTTTGAGCATGGTCATGGTGAAAATCCTTGTGTCCAGACGCTGTGTCTGGGGAAAAACGAATAGGGCAGTCGGCGGTGGCCGCGAGATGGCCGGAGGAATTCAGCCCCGCAGTCGCGGGCTGACCAGGCGTAGGCAGCGATGTTGCCGTAGCAGAATGAGGGTATGTGCGATGTTCATGTCGCTAACCCTACGTTCGGTAGAGAATGATGGCAATACTTTGCGGAAAAACGCCGGAAAAGTTTTTCCACTTACGTGATCTCGGAAAATTATTGCGCCATAGCTCGCAAGGGTTGCGTTGGATTGCGCAGTGCTCAGGCTAGCAGGCTGAGTACCGCCTGCGGGCGTTGGTTGGCCTGGGCCAGAACGCTCTGCGCGGCCTGCTGAACGATCTGCCTGGCGGTAAGGTTGGCGGTCTCGGCGGCGAAGTCGGTATCGAGAATGCGCGAGCGGCTCGCCGCGGTATTCTCGGCGACGCTCTGCAGGTTGCTGATGGTGGCTTCCAGGCGGTTCTGCACCGCGCCCATGTAGCCGCGCTGGCGATCGATGTATGCCAGGGCGTCATCGATGTCCATCACCGCTAGGCCGGGCGTGTCCTGCAGGCTCAGGCGGCCTAGGGCGAGGGTGTCGCTATTGAACGAGCTGATACCGACCTGGATCGTTTCGTAGGCCTCGGAGCCAACCTGGAACTGGGTCAAGGCGTTGCCGCCCACGGCAGTATCGTCGAACAGAGTGGGCTCGGTCAGGCGGAACCCCTGCGAGCCGGGAAGGCCGGTGCCCTGGTTCAGCAACACGTTCTTGGCGGTCATCATGGGGCCGCCATCGGCGTCCAGTCCGCCCAGGGCGCCGGTGTCGTCATTGGTCAGGTCGAGACCCGCCACGTAGCTGGCGGCATCGTTGGCGAACTGGGTCTGAAAATCGGCCAGCCCGGTGAAGGCTCCACGGCTGCCATTGGCCAGTGCCTGGTCGAGGGTCGAGCCTGGGTTGTTCTGCAGATAGCCCATTACATCCTTGATGCCCTTGCCGCCGGCAGCCTTGATGCTGTCATGCATGTAGCGCACTGCGGCATAGCCGCCGGAATAGCCGGGCGAGGCACTGACGTCATCGGCATTGAAGGCGGCGACGATGGCCGTGGTATCGGTGCCACCGGCGGTGTCGGCCGCCAGGCGTTCGTCGGCGCCCTGCACGGCTTCGGCGGTGCCCTCGATGAACCAGGAGGGCAGGCCGCTGGCGAAGTTCATGGTGCGCCCCATCACCGCGTGGGCCATTTCGTGAGCGATCACGCGATCGGTGTACTGCGGATAGCTGCCGCCGTCAGGCAGGCTGCCGGCATCGAAGTAGGCCAGGTTGACGTTGAGCACCTGATTGAGCACGCGGCCGCTGCCGTCGGCGCCGGTGTAGGAGACCGAGGCCAGTGCCTGGCTGCTGCTGTCGTTGCTGAAGGTGATTTCCAGCTCGGCGCCGTCGGCACGCAGCCCCAGGGCATCGAAGACGCGTTGTTCGCCTTCGCTGATCCAGAAGCCCTTCAGTGAGTTGAGCACGGCGCGTTGATTCAGGTCGCCCAGCACGGAGAACTGACCCTGATCGAAGACCTTGCGCCCGGCGAAGGTGGTGGTTTCGTTGATCCGGTCGATTTCCTGCAGCAGTTGCTGCGCTTCCCGGTCGAGTGCCTGACGCTCGCTGGCGCCGTTGGAACCATTCATTGCCTGAAGGCCGAGCGCGCGAATGCGCTGCAGGGCGTCGGTCACGCTTTGTAGCGCGCCTTCGGCAACCTGCAGCAGCGAAATGCCGTCGTTGGCGTTACGCATCGCCACGCCCAACCCTCGTGTCTGCGAGTTCAGGCGGTTGGAAATCTGCAGGCCGGCGGCATCGTCCTTGGCGCTGTTGATGCGCTGTCCGGTGGACAGGCGCTGCAGCGAGGTGTCGAGGCTGGTGCCGTTACTCTCCAGTTGGCGACGCGTGAACGACGAGGCGATGTTGGTATTGACCGTCAGCACCATTCGCTCACTCAAAAAAGCCAGGCAATCACCTGGCTCCTGAGAGAGATCGGCCGCTTCGCTTCAGACTTGAATGAATTCTGCCTCGGGGCGACGAGTCGCCGGTGCCACGTCCTTCAGCGTCTGGAAGTCCGCACCGCTCGGGTGCTGGAACACGCGCAGGCCGAACTCGGGGAGGATGGCCAGCAGGTGGTCGAAGATGTCCGACTGGATGCCTTCGTAGGCATTCCACGCGATGGTATTGGTGAAGCAGTAGATTTCCAGCGGCAGGCCGTCGGCGGTCGGGCTGAGCTGGCGCACCAGCAGGGTCATGTTCTGGTGGATGTTCGGGTTGTGCCGCAGGTAGTGCTCGACATAGGCGCGGAAACTGCCGATGTTGGTGATGCGGCGCGTGTTGACTGCATCCTTGCCATGTTCGGCGAGCTTCTGGTTCCACTCGCGCAGTTCCTGATCCTTACGGTCGAGGTATTCGTCGAGGAGCATGAAACGGCGCAGGCGAGCGATTTCCTCATCGCTCAGGAAATGTACGCTGGTCTGATCCAGATAAAGCGCGCGCTTGATCCGGCGTCCGCCGGATTCCTGCATGCCGCGCCAGTTCTTGAACGGGTCGGTGATGAAGCGCTTGGTTGGGATGGTGGTGATGGTCTTGTCCCAGTTCTGCACCTTCACCGTGTGCAGGGCGATGTCGATGACGTCGCCATCGGCGTTGAGCTGCGGCATTTCCACCCAGTCACCGACACGGATGATGTCGCTGGAGGAAATCTGCACGCTGGCCACCAGCGACAGCAGGGTGTCCTGGAAGATCAACATCAGCACGGCGGCCATGGCGCCGAGGCCGGACAGCAGGATCAGCGGCGAGCGGTCGATCAGCGTCGCCACCATGAGGATGGTGGCGATGGCGAAGATCGCGATCTTGATCACCTGCAGGTAGCCCTTGATCGGCTTCAGGTGGGCGTTGGGGCGACGCTGATAGAGCGTGTTGAGAATGTCCAGCAGCGCGCCGATGGCCAGTGCGATGGTCAGCACGATGAAGGCGCCACAGACGTTCCGTGTCACCGTTACCACGGCTTCCGGCATGCCTGGCACCACGGCCACGCCGGAGGAGAGCACCAGCGCCGGCACGATGTTAGACAGGCGCTTGATGATGCCGCTTTCCTTGATCTGGCCATGGCGGCCAAGGGTGGTCGCGCCGACCACACGGTAGATGGCGCGTACCAAAACGCGTTTGACCACCCAGTTGGACAGCCAGGCGGCAACGATCAGGGCGAGGGTGGCGGTGAGGGTGAGCAGTTCAGGCTGTTCGTTCAGCCAGCCCATCCAGGTGTTGAGCTCATTCGGCATTTCCGACTCCGAAGCAGGCAGGAGGAAAGGCCGACGCTACAGGGCCGGCCATCTGAGCCGCCGTACCCTAGCAAAAATACGCCGTTAACCCAAACGGCAGGTGTTGCGCGTTGCGTCGGTTCAGGGCTTGAAGGCACCGATGAAGATCGCCGGATCGACCCGCGCATCGTTGAGGCTGACGTTCCAGTGCAGGTGCGGGCCGGTGGCGCGACCGGTCGCACCGACCTTGCCGACATGGCCGCCTCGAGCGATTTCGTCACCCAGCTTCACGTCGATTTCCGATAGATGGCAGAACATGCTGATCAGCCCCTGACCGTGGTCGAGGAACACCGTTTTGCCATTGAAGAAGTAATCACCGATGAGGATTACCTTGCCGGCCGCCGGTGCCTTGATCGGCGTGCCGCGGTTGGCCGCAAAGTCCAGGCCCGAGTGCGGGTTGCGCTCCTCACCGTTGAAGAAGCGGCGCAAGCCGAACGGGCTGGACAGCGGGCCATTGACCGGTCTGTCGAACATCAGGTTGCTCGGTTGGCGTGCACTGAACTGCTGGTAGGCGCGGGTTTGCTCGGCCAGCTCGCGTTCGATACGTTTCAGGTTGGCGGCGTTGGGCGTGACCTGTTGCTGGTTCTTGATGGTGATGCGCTGCTCGGTGTAGTGCTTGGCGCCGACTTGGAAACTCAGCTTCTGGCCGCCTTCGACCTCCACCTGCTGGCTGCCCGGTTTGACGCTGAGCGGAATGCCGACTACGGCGATCCAGCGCTGGCCGTCCTCGTGCACGGTGAGCACCGGTTTGCCCTGGTAGCGCACCTTCGGTGCCTGCGCCGGGTTACCCAGATCGACCACCGCAACGCCACCCGGCACCGGCTTGTTCAGCAGGCGGGTGATGAAGCCTTCGGCGTGGGCGGGGATGGCAAGACAGAAGGCAAGCAGAAAGATCAGTGGGCGCATAAAAGTCCTATACGAAAAGAACGCTGAAGGCTGGATGCTGAACTTAAAAGCGGATCGGCGTCACTCTTTCGTCCACCCTACCAACTGTTAGTCCAACAGCGACAGCGTCGCCGGTTGTATGTGGTTGTCTTCGACGCGTACGTCCAGTTCGCCCTCGCTCAGGCGCGCCTTGAGGCGTTGGCCCGGTTGGGTCTGTGCGGCGCTGCGCACGGCCTGGCCGCGTTCGTCGAGGAGGATGCTGTAGCCCCGGCCCAAGGTGGCCAGGGGGCTGACGATCTGCAGTTGCGCGGCCAGTGCACCCAGTTGCTGGCGCTGGCTGCGTAGCTGGCCTTGCATGGCACGTGGCAGGCGCTCTGCCAGGCCGTCGAGGCGCTGGCGCAGCAGTGCCAGGTTGCGCCCCGGATGCTGGGCGGCGAGGCGAGCGTCGAGGCGGGCCAGGCGTTCCCGCTGATTGGCGAGTTGCTGGTTGAAGGCGCGGCGCAGGCGCATGTCCAGGTCGTCCAGGCGCTGCGCCTGCTGGCGCAGGCGTTCGCCAGGGTGACGCAGACGCTTGCTCACGCCATCCAGGCGCAGGCGTTCGCGGGCCAGACGGCCTTGCATCTGCAGTACCAGGCGCCGCTGCAGGTTGTGCAGGCGCTGCACCAGTTCGCTGCTGTCCGGTGCCAGCAGCTCGGCGGCTGCCGAGGGCGTCGGTGCGCGCACGTCGGCGACGAAGTCGGCGATGGAGACGTCCGTCTCGTGGCCCACAGCGCTGACGATGGGCGTGACGCACGCAGCCACGGCGCGGGCTACGGCTTCCTCGTTGAAGCACCAGAGGTCTTCCAGCGAGCCGCCGCCACGGGCCAGGATCAGCGCGTCGAAACCCTGCGCGTCGGCGCGTTGCAGGGCGCGGACGATCTGCGCGGTGGCCTCGCGTCCCTGTACGGCGGTAGGGATCAAGTTCAACTCGACCTGAGGGGCGCGGCGGCGGAACACGCTGATGATGTCGCGGATCACCGCGCCAGTGGGTGAGGTAACAATGCCGATACGCTTTGGATGGGCGGGCAGGGCGATCTTGCGTTCGGTGGCGAACAGGCCCTCGGCGCCAAGTTTTTCCTTCAGCGCCTCGAAGGCCAGGCGCAGTGCGCCGTCACCGGCCGGCTCGACAGCATCGAGAATCAGTTGGTAGTCGCCGCGACCCTCGAACAGCGAGACCTTGCCGCGTACCTTCACCGCCAATCCGTCACGCAGGGCCTGGCGTACGCGCGCAGCGTTCTGCCGGAACAGCGCGCAGCGCACCTGGGCCTGGCTGTCTTTCAGAGTGAAGTAGATGTGGCCGGAGGCCGGGCGGGCGAGGTTGGAGATTTCCCCCTCCACCCAGATGCCGGAGAACACGTCCTCCAGCAGCAGGCGGGCGCGGTTGTTGAGCTGGCTGACGCTGAGTACCTCGCGGTCGAGGTTCAGGCGAGCAAAGGGATCATTGATCATGGGGCGGCATGATAAGCCGAGAGGTGCACTGGCGCGACCCTGCTCAGCTGTCTTCGAGCAGGCGATCAAGTAGCCAGGCAGCCACTGGGCCGAGTTCGCGTTGCCGCGACCAGATAGCGTCCACGGTCACCCGGCGTGGCCAGCCACTGCAGGGCAGTTCATGCAGGCTACCGAAACTGTAGGTGTCGACCAGTTGCCGTGGCAGCTCGGCCCAGCCGAAGCCGAGACGCGCCATTTCCAGGAGCATCAGGTAGTCCGGAGCGGCCCAGCAGCGTCCGCCGCTGCCGGGCAGATCGTCGGTATTGGCATCGTCATGGGCGACGCTGCTCAGGCGTAACAGGCGCCAATGCGACAAGTCTTCCTGGCGCACCTGGGCCAGCTGGCTCAGAGGGTGATCCTTGGCGACGAACAGGCCGAACTCGCTGCTCATTTCCAGGCGGGCGTGGGCGATATGTGGCGGGTAGGTCGGTTGTGCACCGAGCAGGCCCAGTTGTGCGCGGCCCTGGGTGACCAGGTCGAGCACGTCGGCCTGTTCGGCGATCAGGCTTTCGAACTGCAGATCGGGGAAGCGCTGATCCAGCTCCTGCAGGCGTACTTCGTATTGTTTCGGTTGGTAGGCGTCGGACAGCGCCAGGGTCAGGCGCGCTTCCTGGCCTCTGGCCAAACCGGCGGCATGTCGCGCCAGGCGGTCGCTGGCGCACAGGACTTCTTCGGCGTGGGCGAGCAGGCTGGCACCGGCTTCGGTCAGTTGCAGGTGGCGGGGGCCGCGTTCGAACAGGGCCACGCCCAGGTCGATTTCCAGGCGTGCGACTGCCTCGCTAACCGTCGACTGACTCTTGCCCAGGCGCCTGGCGGCAGCGCTGAGCGAGCCACAACTGGCGGCCTGGGCGAAAGCTTGCAGCGATTCGGGGGAAATATTCATATCGGTTTGGCCGATGGCTGTTGCTTTTTGGTTGGCTGGTTTTCCGATGATCATAGTCCTCGTCGTCACTTATCACGAGGTTTGCTTCATGACTCAGCCCCTGCCGCGTTCCCTGCGTGAGCGTATTGGTCATTCCCTGGCCTTCGAAGGCATTGCCGTGCTCATCTGCGCGCCGACCATGGCCTGGTTCATGGGTAAGCCTTTGCTGCAGCTCGGCGCTTTGACCCTGATGTTCTCCACCGTCGCCATGCTGTGGAACATGCTGTTCAACTACCTGTTCGATCGCGCCCAGAGTCGATTGGGCTTCGAGCGCGGCCTGTGGGCGCGGGTCTGCCATGCACTGCTGTTCGAGGGTGGCCTAGTCGTCATGCTGGTGCCGTTGGCGGCCTGGTGGCTGTCGATTGGCCTGCTCGAGGCGCTGCTGCTGGACATCGTCCTGATTCTGTTCTTCCTGCCCTACACCATGGCATTCAACTGGATTTACGACGTGCTGCGTGCCCGCTTGTTGGCGCGGAGTGAGGCGCAGGCCAATGCTGCGATCTGTCGCGGGGCTTGATTTGCCGGCGGCAGCGCCTAAGCTGCCGCCCTTTCCTTGCCAGCCGTTCGAGCACCATGACCGCGCAACTGATCCTCGTCCCGCAGATTTCCACGCTTCCCGCCCATGAAGAGAAGGCGAGGGCTATGCTGCGCTGGTTGGTCAAACGCGAGATCGTCGAGGCGCTGCCGACCACCTGCGGCCAGGGCGGCAACGGCATGGCCTATGCCATCGGGCCCGGCGCTCGGCGCATCGCCCAGCACCCCGAGTTGCTGCCCTATGGGCAGCCGCACAATGGCCTGGAAATCATTACCCACCGCTGCATCTATGTGCCAACGCGTGGTTTTCTCGAGGAAGCGGGTTGCGCCGAATGTCGCAAGGAAGTCGGCGTGCCGTTGTTCGATAGCCTGGAAGTGTGGTGGCCAGGGGAAACCGACAACTTCACCTGCCCGGAATGCGGGCATGAAGATGACATCAACGGTTTCCTGTTCCTGCAGCCGTGCGGTTTTTCCAACCTGGGCTTCATCTTCAACGGCTGGATGGATGCCGGCCTGCGCCCGGCGTTCGTCGAGGAGTTCGGCGAACGCCTGGGCTTTGCGGTGAGGCAGGTGCGGGTCGACGATCCGGCCTGAGTCAGAACTCGACGCTGGCAGAAAGGCGTACCTCGCGCGGCTCGCCGACTGCGACACGCAGATTGCCGCCGCTGGACGGGTAGTAACGCTCGTCGAACAGGTTGCGTACGTTCAGTTGCAGGCGAGTTTTCTCGCCGAGCAATTGACTGTCCCAACTGATGAAGGCATCGGCCACCGTGTAGCTGTCCAGCCAGAATGTGTTGGCGTTGTCGCCGGCGCGCTCGCCGACATAACGCGCGCCGCCCCCCAGTCGCCACTGACCGAATTGCTGTGGCAGGTTCAAGTGGTGAGTGAGGTAGAGGCTGGCGATGTTGCGTGCGGCGTTGACCAGCTCGTTGCCTTCGTTGGCCGGGTCATCGAGGATTTCCGTATCGGTGTAGGCGTAGCTGCCGAGCACTTCCCAGCGCTCGCTGAGGCGGCCGGTGATATCCAGCTCGACACCACGCGAGCCGACCTTGCCTGCCGCTTCCGAAACGTTGTTGTTGCTCACCACCACGTTCTCTTTCTCGATATCGAACAGCGCCAGGCTGGCGCCGATACCTCGCGGCAGGTCGAGTTTTACGCCCAACTCGTAGCTGCGACCCTCTTCGGGATCGAAGGCCTGGCCGGTAGTGGCGTCCGAGGCATTGGGTACGAAGGAGCGGCTGTAGTTGCCGTAGAAGGCCACCCGGTCGTTCAGCTGGAATACCAGGCCGCCGAAGGGCAAGAAGGTGGTGTCGTGGCGGTCGGTTGGGCGGACGTAGGTGGCTCCTCGTCCTTGCTCGACGAGCTGCTCGAAGCGCTGATAACGGCCACCGAGAACCAGAATCCACTGGTCGTTCAGGTGCCAGTTGTCCTTCGCGTAGATCGAGCGTGAATGCAGCTCGTCGCTGCGATCACTTTGCGCCGGATTGAGCCGCGAAGGTGCGGCGAGGTTGCCGTACACCGGGTTGTAGATATTGAAGCCACCCACTGCCGGGCCGCGCCAGGTGTCGCCACGGAAGTTGTCGACTCGCTCGGTGTCGGCACCGATCAGCAGGTCATGACGCTGGCCGAAGAGGTTGGAATTGCCGATCCAGTCCCAGGCCAGGTATTGGGTCTGGTTGTCATGTTCGCTGCCATCGGCGCGGCGGCTCATTGCGCCCGTGCTGGCATTGAGTACGTTCGGCCGCGCTTCGGCATAGTCGTAACGCTCGTTGTTCCAGCCGTAGGTGAGGCGCGTCGACCAGTCGTCGCTGAGTTGATACTCGGCTGTGGCAGTGAGCAATTCGTCGATACCCTCTGCCTTCGACCAGCTCTCGCCGAAGCGGTCGTTGTAGGACACCTTGGCCGGCTTGCCGTTGATGATCACCGTGCCGCGATCCAGCGGGGTGCTGTATTCCTTGTATTCGTAGGCGATGTTGAGGCGCAGGCGTTCGCCTTCCCAGCTCAGCGAGGGTGCAATCAGGCTGTTTTCCTTGGTGCCGAAGTTACGCCAGTAATCTTCGTGCTGACGCTCGGCAATTAGGCGAAAGGCCAGGCCACTGTCGGCAATCGGGCCGGTGATGTCGACCGCCAGGTTGCCGCCGCCAAAGCTTGAGCTGCCTGCGTCGATGCGCGTACCCCATTGGTACTGCGGCTTCTTGCTGATGACGTTGATCAGGCCGCCCGGTTCCAGCGCGCCATATAGCAGCGAGGCCGGCCCCTTGAGCACCTCCACGCGTTCGGTGGTGGCGCTGAAGTTGCGCGAGAGGCTGGAGCGGATGCCGTCACGAAGGATCGATCCATCGGCGTTGGCACCAAAGCCTCGTTTCACGAAACCGTCCTGGGTGCCGCCCAGCGTATTGCTCTGGCTAACGCCACTGACGAACTTCATCGCATCGTCCAGCGAACGCACCCGGTAATCCTCAATGGTCTTTGGCGTAACCACCTGAACCGACTGAGCCTCATCCCTGAGTGCAACGGAGGATTTGCTTGCCGTGCTGGCACGCTTTGCCTGGTAACCGTCGTCTTCGAGAGTCGGGGCGGCGACGATTTCCTGGCTGGGTAGCTCCAGCTCCTGAGCCAGCAGGTGGCTGGCTGGAAGCAGGCAAAGGGTAAGCAGAGCGGCACGCTGGCTGCTCAAGGAGGGGCGGTTAGGTTTCATTTGGCACTCAAGTGCAAGTGTTTTTGAGAATCATTATTTTATGTGTTTCGAGGCATGACTGCCTAGAGGCACACTTTGCATTGAGTGAAATGAGGTCGCTGGGTATAATGCCGCGCTTCTTATTTTCCCGCTCGGGAGCCCGCCATGCTGCGCATCAGCCAAGAAGCACTCACTTTCGACGACGTCCTGCTTATCCCCGGTTACTCCGAGGTATTGCCCAAGGACGTCAGCCTCAAGACCCGCCTGACTCGCGGCATCGAACTGAACATCCCGCTGCTGTCAGCCGCCATGGATACGGTCACCGAGGCTCGCCTGGCTATCGCCATGGCGCAGGAAGGCGGCATCGGCATCATCCACAAGAACATGACCATCGAGCAGCAGGCTGCCGAAGTGCGTAAGGTCAAGAAGTTCGAGTCCGGTGTGGTCAAGGATCCGATCACCATCGAGGCTGATGCGACCGTTGGCGATCTGTTCGAACTGACCCGTCTGAACAACATTTCCGGTGTACCAGTGCTGTACAACGGTGATCTGGTGGGCATCGTCACTTCCCGCGACGTACGCTTCGAAAACCGCCTGGACGCCAAAGTGCGTGAGGTGATGACACCGAAAGAGCGCCTGGTCACCGTCAAGGAAGGCGAAGACAAGGTCACCGTGCGCAAGCTGCTGCACAAGCACCGCATCGAGCGCGTGCTGATCGTCGACGACCAGTACCGCCTCAAGGGCATGATGACTGTCAACGACATCGAGAAAGCCAAGGCCTACCCGCTGGCGAGCAAGGATGACCAGGGTCGTCTGCGCGTTGGTGCCGCTGTCGGTACCGGTGCCGATACGGGTGATCGGGTTGCTGCGCTGGTCAATGCCGGTGTGGACGTGATCATCGTCGACACTGCTCACGGTCACTCCAAAGGCGTGATCGACCGCGTGCGTTGGGTCAAACAGAACTTCCCGGACGTCCAGGTGATCGGTGGCAACATCGCCACTGGCGCCGCTGCCAAGGCACTGGTCGAAGCCGGCGCCGACGGCGTCAAGGTCGGCATCGGCCCTGGCTCGATTTGCACCACCCGCATCGTTGCCGGTGTCGGCGTTCCGCAGATCAGCGCCGTGGCCAATGTCGCCGCCGCGCTGGCGGGCACCGGCGTACCGCTGATCGCTGACGGTGGCATCCGTTTCTCCGGCGACCTGTCCAAGGCCATCGTCGCTGGTGCCTCCGCCGTGATGATCGGTTCCATGCTGGCCGGTACCGAAGAAGCCCCGGGTGAAGTCGAGCTGTTCCAGGGCCGTTCCTACAAGGCTTACCGTGGCATGGGCTCGCTGGGCGCCATGGCGCAGGCGCAAGGTTCGAGCGACCGTTACTTCCAGGACTCCTCGGCTGGTGCCGAGAAGCTGGTGCCGGAAGGCATCGAAGGTCGCGTGCCGTACAAGGGCGCAATGGCGGCCATCGTTCACCAGTTGATGGGCGGCCTGCGTGCCTCCATGGGCTACACCGGCTGTGCCACCATCGAAGAGATGCGCACCAAGCCGGAGTTCGTCCGCATCACCGGCGCCGGCATGGCTGAATCGCACGTCCACGACGTGCAGATCACCAAAGAGGCACCCAACTACCGAGTCGGCTAAAAAATCGATTTGACGCTGCTGCGCTTGCGCATGCTGCGTTGGAGAAAAACTCGAAATGCTCATTTGCTTCAGCAAACTCCGCTTTCTCGTTTCTCTCCGCCTTGCCTGCTCGTCGCTCGCGACGCGGCAAATCGATTTTTACAATGTATGAATAACGGGGCTGTTCGATCAGCCCCGTGTCATTTGTGAATACCTACGAGAGATGGCCATGGCCCACGACATTCACGCCCACCGCATCCTCATTCTGGACTTCGGTTCCCAGTACACCCAACTGATCGCCCGACGCGTGCGTGAGATCGGCGTCTATTGCGAACTGCACCCTTGGGACATGAGCGACGAGGACATCCGTGCCTTCGCCCCGCGCGGCATCATCCTCGCCGGTGGTCCGGAGTCGGTGCACGAAGCCAACAGCCCGCGCGCGCCGCAGGCCGTGTTCGACCTGAATGTACCGCTGCTGGGCATCTGCTACGGCATGCAGACCATGGCCGAGCAGCTCGGCGGCAAGGTCGAAGGTTCCGATATGCGTGAGTTCGGCTATGCCCGTGTCGACGTGGTCGGCAAGAGCCAGCTGCTGGCTGGCATCGAAGACCATGTCGATGCTGACGGCGTACTCGGCCTCGACGTGTGGATGAGCCACGGCGACAAGGTCACCCGTCTGCCGGAGGGTTTCCACATCCTCGCCAGCACCCCGAGCTGCCCGATTGCCGCCATGTGCGATGACACTCGCCACTACTACGGCGTGCAGTTCCACCCGGAAGTGACCCACACCAAGCAGGGTGGTCGCATCCTGTCGCGCTTCGTGCTGGAAATCGCCGGTTGTGAACCGCTGTGGACGCCGGCCAACATCGTCGATGACGCTATCCGCCAGGTGCGCGAGCAGGTTGGTGATGCCAATGTGCTGCTGGGCCTGTCCGGCGGCGTCGACTCCTCGGTGGTTGCCGCGCTGTTGCACAAAGCCATCGGCGATCAGCTCACCTGCGTATTCGTCGACAACGGCCTGCTGCGTCTGCACGAAGGCGACCAGGTCATGGCCATGTTCGCCGAGAACATGGGCGTCAAGGTCATCCGTGCTGATGCCGAAGAGCAGTTCCTTTCCAACCTGGCTGGCGAGTCCGACCCGGAGAAGAAGCGCAAGATCATCGGTCGCACCTTCATCGACGTGTTCGATGCGCAGGCCAGCAAGCTGGACAATATCCAGTTCCTCGCCCAGGGCACCATCTACCCTGACGTGATCGAGTCGGCTGGCGCCAAGAGCGGCAAGGCTCACGTGATCAAGAGTCACCACAACGTCGGTGGTCTGCCAGAGGAAATGAACCTCAAGCTGGTCGAGCCGCTGCGTGAACTGTTCAAGGACGAAGTGCGCAAGATCGGCCTGGAACTGGGCCTGCCCTACGACATGGTCTACCGCCACCCGTTCCCGGGCCCGGGCCTGGGCGTGCGTATCCTTGGTGAAGTGAAGAAGGAATACGCGGACATCCTGCGTCGCGCCGACCACATCTTCATCGAAGAGCTGCGCAAGGCCGACTGGTACCACAAGACCAGCCAGGCCTTCGTGGTATTCCAGCCGGTGAAGTCGGTGGGTGTTGTCGGTGATGGCCGCCGCTACGCCTGGGTCGTCGCCCTGCGCGCCGTGGAAACCGTGGACTTCATGACCGCTCGCTGGGCGCACCTGCCCTACGAGCTGCTGGAAACCGTCAGCGGCCGCATCATCAACGAGATCGAAGGTATCTCTCGCGTCACCTACGACGTGTCGAGCAAGCCGCCAGCGACCATCGAGTGGGAGTGAAGACCATTTGGTCTGAGCCTGCGTGACAAAACCCCGGCCATGTCGCCGGGGTTTTGCTTTCTGCGACTTGTGTGCAGTGTTTCCTGGCTCTCGTTAACTGCCTTGGCTAGGTAGGGGCTCATTCTGACCAGGACGGTGAGGAAGGGTGTCGTCTGGTCATGCCATCGCCAGCTTTGGCGGTGGCATGACCATGGCTCAGGTGCCTGAATGCGGTTGAGCGAATGGGGGCTTTCAGCACAGTGATGCGAAGCGTTCGGCAGTGAGCAAGCGCTGGATGCCAACAGTGTCAGTCAGCGTTGAGCAAAGACAGCGTCACCAGCAGCACGAACAGGCTTATGCTCAGAAAGGTAATCAGCAGGAAGATTCTGTCTTCGCGGATCTGGCTAGTGAGGATGGCTTTCTGCCGACGCCAATCGCAGGCGATTGTGATCCAGCGCTTTTCCAGTAACTGGCGCCAGTCATCCTCGGTCAGCCAGCAGGCGACATGGTGGGCTGGTAAGTCCAGAGCGGGGAACAGCTTGTCGCACCTCAGAGGGCCCAGGGACAGCTGAAAGCGCTGCCCATTGCGTTCGCAATCCAGCTCCAGACGGATGTGTGGACGAGCGTCGTCGATGCCAATCTCCCGCGGGTCGGGAGTTATCACTTCATACGCTGTGACTTGCGCGGTGCCCGGGCGCAAGAGCGCTCTGCGGATTTTATCCCACAGCTTGCCCATGAGCTTGTAAGTGGCCCATCCGGACAAGGCGAGCATGAGCAGGCTTAGCAGCCAAAAAAGTACACCCAGCAGGGCGAAGAGTACGATCATGGTACGTACCCTAGAAGCAGTGTTGGAGCGGCCTTCCAGGTGAGGTAACCCATGAGTATCAGCATCAGCACCGAGAATGGGGATACTGTACTGGGGGCATCGGCTGTTGCATTGGCGGGGTTCGCTTTGGGGACGTAGAGCAGAAAGGTTTTTGCCTGCTTGTCGATTCCCACGTGCTCGTCGTTGATGACGAGATATTCCACTTCGTAAGTGCTTTGCTCGTATTCGTAACGCAGGCGATAGACGTATTTGAAGCTGATCATCGTTGTCCGGCCGGCGCTGACTTGTGCCTCGATAAGGTGCTGGTCGACGATCTTGGCCTTGACGAGGTCATGGGGGCGACAGTGTCTGTACCACTCGCTCCAGGTCATTTCTCCGAATGTCGCCATCAGCCCGATCCACATGAGCAAAAGCAGTGGCGTCATGGCGATGAGAATCATGGCCAGGGGTATTTCGACTAGTAGGCTTTCCATGTCCTGATAGGTATCCCTATGAATTGCCGGCTGATTCTACCGCGGATCAGCCGAGTCTTATCTGAGCGACGTCCTGAAGCAGCATGTCAGGGAGCACGCTGCTCCGCGGCAATTTGTCTTGCTATGCGCTCGTCTCTGTCTACATGAAAATGAGAAGATAGTGCGATTGGGTGTGGCCCATTTGAAATGTCGAGGATGAAGATGTCGTTTACTCGCAGACAAGTGCTCGCCGGCCTGGCCTGTCTAGGTATCGCCGGGCTTGGCGCTGGCGGCGTGCGTTACTGGCTGGGTCGCCCGGAGAATGTGGCGACTCACGATTACGAGCTGATCGCTGCACCGCTGGATCTGGAGCTGGTGCCGGGGCATGTCACGCCGGCCTGGGCTTATGGTGGTCAGGCGCCTGGATTCGAGTTGCGCTGCCGACAGGGCGAGCGTCTACGTGTGCGTTTCATCAACAAACTGGACGTGCAAAGCACCATCCATTGGCATGGCATCCGCCTGCCGCTGGAGATGGATGGCGTGCCCTATGTCTCCCAGGCGCCGGTGTTGCCGGGTGAATATTTCGACTACGACTTCATTTGTCACGATGCTGGCAGCTTCTGGTATCACCCGCACACCACCAGCGCCGAGCAGCTGGGCCGCGGTCTGGTCGGGCCATTGATCGTCGAGGAGCGCGAGCCGACAGGGTTCCGTCATGAGCGCACACTGAGCCTGAAGACCTGGCATATCGATGAGCAGGGCGCTTTCACCGAGTTTCTGGTACCGCGCCAGGCGGCACGCGAGGGTACGCGAGGTCGGCTGAGCACCATCAATGGTGAACCCAATCCTGATCTGGAACTGCCGGCAGGGCAGGTGGTGCGCTTGCGTCTGATCAATGTCGACAACACCATCACCTATCGCCTCAACCTGCCAGGTGGCGAGGCGCGTATCTATGCGTTGGACGGCAATCCGGTGCAGCCGCGTCCGCTGGGCAAGGAATATTGGCTGGGCCCTGGCATGCGCATCGATCTGGCGCTGAAGGTGCCGGCGGCTGGGCAGGAATTGTCCCTGCGTAATGGGCCGTTGCGTCTGGCGACCATAAAGAGTGTTGCCAGTAGCGAGCCGTCAGCGGATTGGCCGCCAGCCTTGCCGGCCAATCCCATTGCCGAGCCAGACCAGGCTCGCGCCGAGACCTTGCGCTTCAATTTCGAGTGGGCGGCGATGCTGTCCGGCAACGTGGAGCAGGGCGGCAGCTACAAGTACTGGCAGATCAACGGCCAGGCCTGGGACATCAATGACAAGACCTGTGCGGATCGCCCGATTGCGACCCTGAAGAAGGATGGTCACTACATCTTCGTACTGCGCAACATGGCGCAGTATCAGCACCCCATTCACCTGCATGGTATGACTTTCAAGGTGTTGAGTTCTGATCGGCGTCAGATCATTCCGTACTTCACCGATACCTACCTGCTGGGCAAGAACGAAACGGCGCGCATCGCTTTCGTCGCCGATAATCCCGGGGTCTGGATGTTCCACTGCCATGTGATCGACCACATGGAAACCGGGCTGATGGCCGCCATCGAAGTGGTGTAGGGTAGGCGCCGTTTTTCGGCCTGCCTTCGTCGGCGGTCAGCCCTGGGATTGATGCAATGAAAAGACCGCAGATCATCGACCGCTCGCGTGACGAGCACTTCATGCGCCTGGCGCTGGAGCAGGCGCGACTGGGCGCCGAGCAAGGCGAGGTGCCGGTGGGTGCGGTGCTGGTGCAGGGCGACGAAGTGGTCGGTCAGGGCTTCAATTGCCCGATCCTGCGTCACGACCCCAGTGCTCATGCCGAGATGGTGGCGATCCGCGCGGCGGCGCAAAGCGTGCAGAACTATCGGCTGCCTGGCAGCACGCTCTACGTCACGCTTGAACCCTGCAGCATGTGCGCCGGCCTGATCGTGCATGCGCGCATCGCGCGCGTGGTGTTCGCTGCCAGCGAGCCGCGTGCGGGCGTGGCGATTAGCCAGGGGCAGTTCTTCGAGCAGAGCTTTCTCAACCACCGTGTGCTGGTGGAGGGCGGGTTGCTGGCCGAGGAAAGCGGGGCAATGCTGCGAGAATTCTTCAGGGCTCGGCGAGGCTGAGTGACGTAGCCCGGATGCAATCCGGGGCGAATGCGGGCTGTCAAACCTCTGCCAGGGTTGCGTTATTGCCACGTGGTGCGCGCGGCGCACCCTACAATGGCGGGGTTTGTTCTTCTTCGGGCTTGCGTTTGTCGATGCCTGGCAGGTGGATACCGCTTTCGGCCACTTGCGTCCCTTCCAGCTGTGGCTGGGTCACCCAGGTGAGGATGTCGTAGTAGCGGCGGATGTTACGCACGAAGTGCACGGGCTCACCGCCGCGCGCATAGCCGTAGCGCGTCTTACTGTACCACTGCTTCTGCGCCAGGCGTGGCAGGATCTTCTGTACATCGGCCCACTTGTTCGGATCCAGCCCTTCGGCCTCGGTCAGCTTGCGTGCATCTTCCAGGTGGCCGCCGCCGACGTTGTAGGCTGCCAGGGCGAACCAGGTGCGATCCGGCTCGGCAATGCTTTCCGGCAGTTGCTGGTGAACCTGAATGAAGTAGCGTGCACCGCCTTCGATGCTTTGCCTGGGGTCGAGCCGGTTGGAGACACCGACCGACTGCGCGGTGCGTTGAGTCAGCATCATCAGGCCGCGTACGCCAGTCTTGGAGGTGGCATTGGGTTGCCACAGCGACTCCTGATAGCCCATGGCAGCGAGCAGTCGCCAATCCACCTGATGGCTATGGCCGGCCTGGCGGAACATCTTCTCGTAGCGTGGTAGGCGTTGTTGCAGGTGCTGGGCGAAGGTGTAGGCGCCGACGTAGCCGAGTACGTCGACATGGCCGTAGTAGCGTTCTTTCAGGCGTTGCAGCGTGCCGTTTGCTTCCGAGCGTTCGAGGAATGCGTCGATTTCCAGCAGCAGGCTGTCATCCTCGCCGGCGGCCACCGCCCAGCGCATGTGATTGGTCTCGCCAAGGTCGAAGCCTACCCGCACGTTGGGGAAATACACCTGGTTCATCGCCAGTTCGTTGGAGTCCACCAGCGTCAGGTCGATCTGCCCCTCGTCGACCATGCGCAGCAGGTCGACCACTTCCACTGCGTCGGAGACTTCGAACTCCAGCTCCGGTAGCTCCAGCTTGAGAGCGGCCAGTTGTTCGGCATGGCTGCTGCCGGCCAGCACCAGGATGCGCTTGCCGAGCAGGTCTTGCGTCTTGGTCGGGCGCGGCTGGCCCTGGCGATAGATGATTTGTGGCGTAACTTCCAGATACGGAATGGAGAAGCGGGCTTGGCGCTGGCGCTGCGGTGTATCAACCAGGCCGGCAGCGGCCAATACCGGGCCGTTGGCGCGATCCAGGCTGGCGAACAGGCTGTCGAGGTTGTCGGCGGTTTCGATCTTCAGTTCCAGGCCGAGGTCGGTGGCGAAGCGTTTGGCCAGTTCGTATTCGAAACCGGTCGCACCGTTGCGATCCTGGAAATAGGTGGCGGGGCTGTTGCGAGTGACCACGCGCAGCTCACCCTCCGCCTTTACCTGCTCGAGTACGCTGGGCTTGGGGTCTTCGCCGCAGCCAGCGAGCATCAGGAGGGTTCCAATCGCCAACAGCCCTGTGGCGCAACGCATGCGTATCGCAGGTCGTGCAAACATCGGCGCAGTATACGCAAAGCCGCTGCGGCGCCATATCTCGACAGCGCTTCGCTTCTCTGCTAGTACGCGTTCGTCCTTAAAGCGCCTGGCTACAGGTGCCGCAGGCCGCTGCTTTAGGGTAGAATGCCCGGCCTCCTGCACACCCCTTCCCAGAGGCTGTTCCGACGATGTTGATTCTGCGCGGCGCTCCCGCCCTTTCCGCTTTCCGCCATGGCAAATTGCTTGAGCAACTGACCAGCAAAGTGCCGGCCGTGACCGGGCTGTACGCCGAGTTCGCGCATTTCGCCGATGTCACAGGTGTTCTCAGCGCCGACGAGGAACAGGTACTGGCGCGTCTGCTCAAGTACGGCCCGAGCGTGCCGGTGCAGGAGCCCAGCGGCAAGCTGTTTCTGACCATTCCGCGTTTCGGCACCATCTCGCCGTGGTCGAGCAAGGCCAGCGATATCGCTCGCAACTGTGGCCTGGCCAAGATCCAGCGCCTGGAGCGTGGCATCGCCTATTACGTCACTGGCGAGCTGTCGGCGGATGATCAGGCCGCTGTTGCTGCTGCCTTGCATGACCGCATGACCCAGCTCGTGCTGAGCAGCCTGGAAGAGGCCTCTGCACTGTTCAGCCATGCCCAGCCCAAGCCGCTGACAGCGGTGGACGTGCTTGGCGGCGGCCGCGCGGCGCTGGAGCGGGCCAACCTGGATCTGGGCCTGGCCCTGGCCGAAGACGAAATCGATTACCTGGTGAAGAGCTTCAACGACCTGGGGCGCAACCCGCACGACATCGAGCTGATGATGTTCGCCCAGGCCAACTCCGAGCACTGCCGCCACAAGATCTTCAATGCCAGCTGGGACATCGACGGCGAGAGTCAGGAAAAGTCGCTGTTCGGCATGATCAAGAACACCTACCAGATGCACAACGAAGGTGTGCTGTCCGCTTACAAGGACAATGCCTCGGTCATCGTCGGCCACACCGCCGGGCGTTTCTTCCCCAATCCCGAAACCCGTCAGTACGGCGCGGTGCAGGAGCCGGTGCACATTCTGATGAAGGTGGAAACCCACAACCATCCGACCGCCATCGCGCCGTTCCCCGGTGCTTCCACTGGTTCCGGCGGCGAGATTCGTGACGAAGGCGCCACGGGTCGCGGTGCCAAGCCGAAGGCCGGTCTGACTGGCTTCTCGGTTTCCAACCTGAATATCCCCGGCTTCGTGCAGCCCTGGGAAAAGCCCTACGGCAAGCCCGAGCGCATCGTCAGCGCGCTGGATATCATGATCGAGGGCCCGCTGGGCGGCGCCGCGTTCAACAACGAATTCGGTCGCCCGGCGCTCAATGGCTACTTCCGTACCTTCGAGCAAGCGGTCGACAGCCCGCGCGGTGAAGAAGTGCGCGGCTATCACAAGCCGATCATGCTCGCCGGCGGCCTCGGCAACATTCGCGAGAACCACGTGCAGAAGGGCGAGATCTCGGTCGGCGCCAAGCTGATCGTGCTCGGCGGCCCGGCCATGCTCATCGGTCTGGGTGGTGGCGCCGCGTCGTCGATGGCCACCGGTGCCAGCTCCGCCGACCTGGACTTCGCCTCGGTACAGCGCGAGAACCCGGAGATGGAGCGCCGCTGCCAGGAGGTCATCGACCGCTGCTGGCAGCTGGGTGAAGCCAACCCGATCAAGTTCATTCACGACGTTGGCGCTGGCGGCATCTCCAACGCCCTGCCGGAGCTGATCAACGACGGCGGCCGTGGTGGTCGCTTCGAACTGCGCAACGTGCCCAACGACGAGCCGGGCATGGCCCCGCACGAAATCTGGTGCAACGAGTCGCAGGAACGCTACGTGATGAGCGTGGATGCGGCTGATTTCGAGCGTTTCAAGGCCATCTGCGAGCGCGAGCGTTGCCCCTTCGCCGTGGTCGGCGAAGCCACTGCCGAGCCGCACCTGACCGTGACCGACAGTCATTTCGGCAACACTCCGGTGGACATGCCGCTGGAAGTGCTGCTGGGCAAGCCGCCGCGCATGCACCGCAGCGTCGCGCGCGAAGCCGAGCAGGGCGATGATTTCGCCGCCAGCGAAGTGGCCATCGACGAAGCGCTGGAGCGCGTACTGCGCCACCCGGCCGTTGCCAGCAAGAACTTCCTGATCACCATCGGCGACCGCACCATTACTGGCCTCGTTGCTCGCGACCAGATGGTCGGCCCGTGGCAGGTGCCGGTGGCCGACTGCGCCGTCACCGCCACCAGCTTCGACGTCTACACCGGTGAAGCTATGGCTATGGGCGAGCGCACCCCGCTGGCGCTGCTGGATGCTCCGGCGTCCGGGCGTATGGCGGTCGGCGAAACCGTTACCAACCTGGCTGCCGCACGCATCGAGAAAATGTCCGACATCAAACTGTCGGCCAACTGGATGGCTGCTGCGGGCCACCCCGGTGAGGACGCCCGCCTGTACGACACGGTCAAGGCCGTGGGCATGGAGCTGTGCCCGGCGCTGGGCATCACCATTCCGGTGGGCAAGGACTCCATGTCCATGAAGACCCGCTGGCAGGAAGAGGGCGTCGACAAGAGCGTCACCTCGCCGCTGTCGCTGGTGATCACCGGTTTTGCCCCGGTGCAGGACATTCGCCAGACCCTGACCCCGCAACTGCGCATGGACAAGGGTGTCACCGACCTGATCCTGATCGATCTGGGTCGTGGCCAGAACCGTATGGGTGGCTCGATCCTCGCTCAGGTCTACGCGAAGATCGGCCAGCAGGTGCCGGACGTCGATGACGCCGAAGACCTCAAGGCCTTCTTCGCTGTGATCCAGGGCCTCAATGCCGATGGTCACCTGTTGGCTTACCACGACCGTTCCGACGGCGGTCTGCTGACCACCGTGCTGGAAATGGCCTTCGCCGGCCATTGCGGCCTGAGCCTGAGCCTCGATGCTCTGGCCGATGAGGCCAGCGAGCTGCCGGCCGTACTGTTCAACGAAGAACTGGGTGCCGTCATTCAGGTGCGCCAGGACGCCACTGCCGAAGTGCTGGCGCAGTTCAGCGCCGCCGGCCTTGGCGATTGCGTGGCCGTGATCGGCCAGGCCGTGAACAATGGCGAGGTCAGTATCAGCTTCAACAGCGAGCCGGTGTTCTCCGGCGAGCGTCGCCTGCTGCAGCGTCAGTGGGCCGAAACCAGCTACCAGATCCAGCGCCTGCGTGATAACGCCGAGTGTGCCGATCAGGAGTTCGATGCGCTGCTGGAAGAAGACAATCCTGGCTTGAGCGTCAAGCTGGGCTTCGACGTCAACCAGGATGTTGCCGCGCCCTACATCAAGAAGGGCGTGCGTCCGCAAATCGCGATCCTGCGTGAGCAGGGCGTCAACGGCCAGGTGGAAATGGCGGCAGCCTTCGACCGCGCCGGTTTCTCTGCCATCGACGTACACATGAGCGACATCCTGGCTGGCCGTGTCAGCCTGGAAGCGTTCAAAGGCCTGGTGGCCTGCGGTGGTTTCTCTTACGGCGACGTGCTGGGTGCCGGTGAGGGCTGGGCCAAGTCGGTGCTGTTCAACGCCCGTGCCCGTGATGCTTTCCAGGGCTTCTTCGAGCGCAAGGACAGTTTCACCCTTGGCGTGTGCAACGGTTGCCAGATGATGAGCAACCTGCACGAACTGATTCCGGGTACCGAGTTCTGGCCGCACTTCGTGCGCAACCGCTCCGAGCAGTTCGAAGCGCGCGTGGCTATGGTGCAGATCCAGGAATCGGCGTCGATCTTCCTGCAAGGCATGGCCGGTTCGCGTATGCCGATCGCCATTGCTCACGGCGAAGGCCATGCCGAGTTCGAGAGTGAAGAGGCGCTGCTGGAAGCCGATCTGTCCGGTACCGTGGCCATGCGTTTCGTCGACAACCACGGCAAGGTTACCGAGACCTACCCGGCCAACCCTAACGGCTCGCCGCGCGGGATCACCGGCCTGACCAGTCGCGACGGCCGTGTGACCATCATGATGCCGCACCCGGAGCGGGTGTTCCGCGCCGTGCAGAACTCCTGGCGCCCGGACGAGTGGCAGGAAGACGGCGGTTGGATGCGCATGTTCCGCAATGCACGTGTCTGGGTGGATTAACAGCGGCCGCGTAGCGGCCTTCCGATGACCCTCTCCCATTTATGGGAGAGGGTGCCCGAAGGGCGGGAGAGGGTGTTGTGACCAACGCCGAACCCTCTCTCCCGGCCCCTCTCCCGCAAGCGGGAGAGGGGAGCTCAGCCGTGTAGCCCGGATGCAATCCGGGAAAACCTGTGCCATACCTTCCCCGGATTTCATCCGAGCTACACAGGCCCATTCATGGCCGATGATTCTCCCCTCATCCTTCCTGAAGTACGCCTGGTCAAACCTGGCGAAGTCCACCGTCTGTGCCGTTGCGGACGTTCGGCGTCCCTGCCGGACTGCGACGACCACTGCGCTTGCTCCCTGATCCTGCTCCCTGAGCGTGAACAGCGTTTGTTGCTGTGCCGCTGCGGGCGCTCGGCTGAGTTGCCCTACTGCGATGGCAGTCATAGCCCATCGGCTCCAGGCCTGGCCGACAAATGGCGGCGCTTTTTCAGGGGCAACTGAGAACGTCACCCCAGCAGGCTGAGTCGAAAACAGCGGAACCTGTCACGCCTCAAGTGGATTTGTGCAGGCGCCCTCAAGACAATTCAATGTCAAAGTGACATCATATTGGCGTCATGGATTGTCTGTTGCTCGGTTGCCCATCTGCGGAGAACTTGATGTACAAGCTGTGTTTCTATGTGCCGGAAACCCATCTGGAACCGGTGAAAAAAGCGGTATTCGCGGCAGGTGGCGGGCGTATCGGCCTCTACGACAGTTGCTGCTGGCAAGTGCTGGGTCAAGGCCAGTTCCGTGCGCTGGAAGGTAGTCAGCCATTTCTTGGTCAGGTTGGTGGCATCGAGCAGGTCGCGGAGTGGAAGGTTGAAATGGTCGTCGCTGACGAACTGATCCACGATGCAGTGAAAGCTTTGAAGAAGACGCATCCCTACGAGACGCCGGCTTTCGACGTCTGGCGGTTGTCCGACCTGCAGTTCTGATTCGATATGAAAAAGGCGCCATTGGCGCCTTTTTCATTGCAATGGCTCAGGGCCTGATTTCGATCAGCGTGCCATCTTTGACCAGGCTCCATACCTCGCGCATATCGTCGTTCTTCATGGCGATGCAGCCTTCGGTCCAGTCCAGGGTGTGGAAGAACCACTCCGGGTATTCCTCGTCCAGCGGCGTGCCGTGAATCATTATCATGCTGCCTGGCGGTACGCCGGCATCCTTGGCCTTGGCCAGGTCGCGGGCATTGGGGTAGGAGATATGCAGCGACAGTTGGTACTTGTCGCTGGGCTTGCGCCAGTCGATCCAGTAGAAGCCCTCGGGCGTGCGCAGGTCGCCCTCGCGCTGCTTGGCGCCGTCGGGTTGTTTGCCGAGGGAGATACGGTAGGACTTGATGGTTTCACCGCGCTGCTGCAGATGCAATTTGCGCTCGGATTTGAGTACCAGCACCTTGTCCACCGTGCGGCTGCTGGCCACGGGTGTGGTGCTGGCCATGGCATTGAGGCTGAGGGTGAGGCAAAGCAGGGGCAACAACCAGCGCATCGGGTGATATCCGCAAAGGTCAACGGGGCGTGTAATGAGCGCGCAGCGCCGCGAGCGGCTCGTTGCGTACCGGGAAGAGGTTTTGCCGACGGTCGGCAAAGAAGCATTCTAAGGTACGCCCTATGGTCGGGAAAGCCAGCTCAGACCAGGGGATCTGCGATTCTTCGAACAGGCGCACTTCCAGGCTCTCTTCGCCCACGGCGAAATCCAGGTCGACCAGCTCGGCGCGAAACATCATGTACACCTGGCTGATATGGGGCAGGTCGAAGAGGGTGTAGAGGTTCAGGTTACGCACGCGAGCGCAGGCTTCCTCGAGGGTTTCGCGGGCGGCGGCCTGTTCGGTGGTTTCGCCGTTCTCCATGAAGCCAGCGGGCAGTGTCCAATAGCCGCGGCGCGGTTCGATGGCGCGGCGACACAGCAGCACCTGGTCACCCCAAACGGGTAGGCAGCCGGCAACGATGCGCGGGTTTTCGTAGTGAACGGTGGCGCAGTGGCCGCATACGTGACGCATGCGGTTGTCGCCAGCGGGAATCATGCGGGTAACGGTGTTGCCGCACTGGCTGCAGAATTTCATGCCCTGTCCTCGGTTGCTGGCGCTATCTTGGCTGCCTGCGTTGTGGCCGGCAAGCCCGCCATTGAAGCCATTCAAGCCTATCGTCGGGGTTGGGCGAGCGAGCGCTTTCATGCCATGATGCCGGGCAAAACAAGATTCCGAGTATGCCCATGCTGGACGAGTTGCTCCATCGCGTACGCGGCTATTCACCGCGCCCTCTGGAGACCGAGCGCAGCTTCCCCGAGGCGGCGGTGCTGGTCCCTATCACCCGCAGTGACGAACCTGAACTGGTATTGACCCTGCGTGCCAGCGGTTTGTCGACTCACGGTGGCGAGGTCGCGTTCCCTGGTGGTCGGCGCGACCCGGAAGATCGTGATCTGGTCGATACCGCGCTGCGCGAGGCCGAAGAGGAGATAGGCCTGCCGCCAGGCTTGGTCGAGGTCATCGGGCCGCTCAGCAGTCTGGTTTCACGCCACGGCATCCAGGTTACGCCCTATGTCGGGCTGGTGCCGGACTACGTGGAGTACAAGGCCAATGACGCCGAGATCGCCTCGGTGTTTTCGGTGCCGCTGGAGTTCTTTCGCAGCGACCCGCGCGAGATGACCCATCGTATCGATTACCTCGGGCGCAGCTGGTACGTACCGTCCTACACCTATGGCGAGTACCGCATCTGGGGCCTCACGGCGATCATGGTGGTGGAGCTGGTCAATCTGGTTTATGACGCCGGCATCGCTCTGAACCAGCCCCCCGAACACTTCATCCATCTGCGCTGAGGACTGACGAGCATGAAATACCGCCTGGGAAGCTCCCGTGTCGACGCCCATCCCGACAGCTGGGTTGCGCCGAGCGCCGATCTGATCGGCAAAGTCCGTCTGGAGGCCGGTGCCAGTGTCTGGTTCGGTGCCGTGCTGCGTGGCGACAACGAACTGATCCACATCGGCGAGAACAGTAACGTGCAGGACGGCAGCGTCATGCATACCGACATGGGTTTTCCGCTGACCCTGGGCAAGGGCGTGACCGTCGGCCACAACGTGATGATGCATGGCTGCAGCGTCGACGATTACAGCCTGATCGGCATCAATTCGGTGATCCTCAACGGCGCGAAGATCGGCAAGTACTGCATCATCGGCGCCAACAGCCTGATTCCCGAGGGCAAGGTCATTCCCGACGGCAGCCTGGTCATGGGCAGCCCCGGCAAGGTGGTGCGCGAGCTCACCGAGCCGCAGAAGAAGATGCTCGAAGCCAGTGCCGCTCATTACGTCCATAATGCGCAGCGCTATGCCCGCGAGCTGGTGCCTGACGATGAGTGAGGCGGAAAAGCCCGTGCGCTCGCCTTGCGTGCATGTCTGCGCGCTGGACGAGCAGGATGTCTGCATCGGTTGCCAGCGCACGGCAGCCGAAATCACCCGCTGGGGCCGCATGGAAAACACCGAGCGCCGTGCGGTGCTGCAACTATGCCTGGAGCGCGCCCGCGCTTCGGGACTTCTACTGACGTCTTCCTGATTCACTGTCCCGTTTTCGAGGAATATTCATGCCCCGTATTGGAACCCCTCTGTCGCCGAGCGCGACCCGTGTACTGCTGTGTGGTTGTGGTGAGCTCGGCAAGGAAGTGGTGATCGAACTGCAACGCCTGGGCTGCGAAGTCATCGGCGTGGATCGCTATGCCAATGCCCCGGCCATGCAAGTGGCGCATCGCAGCCACGTAATCGACATGCTCGACGGCGCCGCCCTGCGTGCGGTGATCGAGAAGGAGCAGCCGCACTACATCGTTCCCGAGATCGAGGCCATCGCCACCGCGACCCTGGTCGAGCTGGAGAGCGAAGGCTTCAACGTGGTGCCCACCGCACGCGCCGCACAGCTGACCATGAACCGCGAAGGCATCCGTCGTCTGGCCGCCGAAGAGCTGGGCCTGCCGACCTCGCCGTACCACTTCTCGGATAACTTCGAAGACTACGTAGCCTCGGTGAAGTCCGTTGGCTATCCCTGTGTCGCCAAGCCGATCATGAGCTCTTCCGGCAAGGGGCAGAGCGTGCTGCGCAGCGATGCCGACCTGCAGAAGTCCTGGGATTACGCTCAGGAAGGCGGTCGCGCCGGCAAGGGCCGGGTGATCGTCGAAGGTTTCATCGACTTCGATTACGAAATCACCCTGCTGACCGTGCGTCATGTCAGCGGTACCAGCTTCTGCGCGCCGATCGGCCACCGCCAGGAGAACGGTGATTACCAGGAGTCCTGGCAGCCGCAGGCGATGAGTCCGAAGGCGTTGGCAGAGTCCGAGCGCGTTGCGCTGGCGGTCACTGAGGCGCTGGGCGGCCGTGGTCTGTTTGGTGTCGAGCTGTTCGTCAAGGGCGATCAGGTGTGGTTCAGCGAGGTCTCGCCGCGTCCGCACGATACTGGCCTGGTGACGCTGATTTCTCAGGATCTGTCCGAGTTCGCCCTGCATGCGCGCGCCATTCTCGGTTTGCCGATTCCGGCCATTCGCCAACTGGGCCCGTCGGCTTCGGCGGTGATCCTGGTCGAGGGCAACTCGCAGCAGGCCAGCTTCTCCAATCTCGGCGCTGCGCTGAGCGAGCCGGATACCGCACTGCGCCTGTTCGGCAAGCCGGAGGTCAAGGGCCAGCGCCGCATGGGTGTGGCACTGGCGCGTGACGAGTCGATCGATGAGGCGCGTGCCAAGGCACTGCGCAGCGCCAAGGCTGTTCGCGTCCAGCTGTGAGGCATACCCTCTGGTGGCTGGCGACGCTTGCGCTAGCGCCGCTCGCAGTGCCGCTGGCATTGCGTACGCGGCGCACGGCGTTGCGTTTGCCGCCGGCAGAGGGGGAGGTTCGCGGCCTGGCTGGCGCCGCATTGCCTGGCGAGCCGTTTCGCCTGCTGCTGGTCGGTGAGTCGACGGTCGCCGGAGTCGGCGTAAAGCACCTTGATGAGGCGCTGGTCGCCTGCCTGGCCGAAGCACTTGCCGAGCGCATGCAGCGGCCGGTGCGCTGGCATGCCTGTGGCGAAAACGGCATCACTGCCGAGCAGGCACGTCAGCGCCTGTTGCCTGAAGCCCTGAACGAGCCGGCCGATCTGGCCTTGCTGGTTTTCGGCGTCAACGACACCACTCATCTCACTACTCGCAAACGTTGGCAGACGGCCTTGCGCGGCATGGCCGTGGCGTTGCATGAGCAGAGGATGGTGGTGGCGTTCAGCGCCGTACCGCCCTTGCAGCACTTTCGGGCCTTGCCCTGGCTGCTGCGGCAACTGCTTGGCTGGCGGGCGAGCTTGCTGGATCGCGAGCTGCGTGCAGTGGCGCGGGAGCAGCAAGCGCAATATTGCGAGTTGAGCCTGGCGTTCGAGGCGCACTACCTGGCGGAGGATGGCTACCATCCTTCTGCGCTGGGTTATCGGATCTGGGCGCAGGGCCTGGCCGAGTGTCTGGCGAAGGCAATTTGAAGTGTTTGCACGTAGGGTGCGCCGTGCGCACCGAATACTCCAAGGTCATCGGTGCGCACGGCACACCCTACGAAAGCGAAATCCCGTCGCCCTTGTAGTCCGGGCTGCCGGCTGAAAGATCCCTAGATATGCAGGATGAATTCGCGAACCAGCTTGCTGCCGAAGTAGGCCAGCATCAGCAGGCAGAACCCTGCCAGCGTCCAGCGAATGGCCTTGTGGCCGCGCCAGCCCATCTGATGGCGTCCCCACAGCAGCACGGCGAATACCACCCAGGCGAAGCAGGAGAGGATGGTCTTGTGCGCAAGGTGCTGGGCGAACAGGTCGTCGAGGAACAGCGCACCCGACAGCAGTGACAACGACAGGGCGATCCAGCCGGCCAGCAGGAAGCCGAACAGCAGGCTTTCCATGGTTTGCAGTGGAGGGAAGTTCTTGATCAGTCCGGACGGGTGCTTGTGCTTGAGCTGGTAGTCCTGCAGCAACAGCAGGATCGACTGGAACACGGCGATGGTCAGCAAGCCATAGGCCAGGATCGACAGCAGGATATGGGCAAGGATGCCGGGGTGGGCCTGCACCGGGCTGATGGTGCCGGAGGGCATGAACTCGGCGAGCAGCACGGTCATCGCGCCCAGCGGGAACAGAAACAGCAGCAGGTTTTGCACCGGTATGCGCAGGCAGGCCAGCAGGATCAGCGCGATCACCGCGCAAGCGATCAGGCTGGCCGCGTTGAAAAAGTCGAGGTTCAGGGCGCCGCCGTGGTTCAGCTGGAAGAACAGGCTGACGCCGTGCAGCAGCAAGGCGAGTGCGCCGAACACTACGAGCAGGCGTTTGTCGGGTGTGCTGCGCTTTTTCAGGTGCAGACCTTGGTAGGCGGCAGCGCCGGCATATAGAAAGGCAGCGGCTAGGCTGGGCAGCAGAGGGTGCATAAGTCCGTGTAAGGCGAGCCCGAAAGGCGCTGAGTGTGGCACAGAAGGCCGGTGACACGAAAGACCGCAGGCGGTGTCGGTGGCGCGGTGACTCCGCTATAATCCGCCGCCTGTTGCATGCCTGGCCCAGTCTGGGCGCTCTTCAAAGGAACGCGCATGTTCGAAAATCTTACCGATCGCCTTTCCCAGACGCTGCGTAGCGTCACGGGCAAGGCCAAGCTCACCGAAGACAATATCAAGGACACGCTGCGCGAAGTGCGTATGGCGTTGCTTGAGGCCGACGTCGCTCTGCCGGTGGTCAAGGACTTCGTCAACCGGGTCAAGGAACGTGCGGTCGGCACCGAGGTGTCGAAGAGCCTGACTCCAGGTCAGGCCTTCGTGAAGATCGTTCGTGCCGAGCTCGAAGATCTGATGGGCGCGGCCAACGAAGATCTAGCGCTGAACGCTGCGCCGCCTGCCGTGGTGCTGATGGCTGGCCTGCAAGGTGCGGGTAAGACCACCACCGCCGGCAAGCTGGCCAAGTTCCTCAAGGAGCGCAAGAAGAAGTCGGTACTGCTGGTTTCCGCTGACGTCTATCGGCCTGCGGCGATCAAGCAGCTGGAAACCCTGGCCAGCGACCTGGAAATCGCCTTCTTCCCTTCCGATGTCAGCCAGAAGCCGGTGGACATCGCCAATGCGGCGATCCGTGAGGCCAAGCTCAAGTTCATCGATGTGGTCATCCTCGATACCGCCGGTCGTCTGGCCATCGACGCCGAGATGATGGCCGAGATCCAGGCGCTGCACGCCGCGGTCAAGCCGGTCGAGACCCTGTTCGTGGTCGACGCCATGACCGGTCAGGATGCCGCCAATACTGCCAAGGCCTTCGCCGATGCCCTGCCGCTGACCGGCGTGGTGTTGACCAAGGTCGACGGTGATGCTCGTGGTGGTGCCGCGTTGTCGGTACGCCACATCACCGGCAAGCCGATCAAGTTCATCGGTATGGGTGAGAAGAGCGACGCGCTGGAGCCGTTCCATCCGGATCGTATCGCCTCGCGCATTCTTGGCATGGGTGACGTGCTCAGTCTGATCGAGCAGGCCGAGCAGACCCTCGATCGCGAAAAGGCCGAGAAACTCACCAAGAAACTGAAGAAGGGCAAGGGCTTCGACCTCGAAGACTTCCGTGACCAGTTGCTGCAGATGAAGAACATGGGCGGTCTCGGCGGCCTGATGGACAAGCTGCCGTCCATCGGCGGGGTCAATCTGTCGCAGATGGGGAACGCCCAGGGGGCGGCCGAGAAGCAGTTCAAGCAGATGGAGGCGATCATCAATTCGATGACCCCCGCCGAACGCCGTGACCCGGACATCATCAGTGGTTCGCGCAAGCGCCGCATCGCGCTGGGTTCCGGCACTCAGGTGCAGGACATCGGCCGGCTGATCAAGCAGCACAAGCAGATGCAGAAGATGATGAAGAAATTCACTGCCAAGGGCGGTATGGCCAAGATGATGCGCGGCATGGGCGGTATGTTCCCCGGCGGCGGCATGCCGAAATTCTGATGCTTGTGCCCAGCTCGACGGCTGGTCGGAAAAAGAGATTTGCAAACAGCCGCATAATCCTTAGAATATGCGGCCTTTCGGGCCTAGGCCCATTTTTGATGTGTGCCTCAAGTTAGCACCGACTACAGGAACGATGTTCTCATGGTAACTATTCGTCTCGCTCGTGGCGGCTCCAAAAAGCGCCCCTTCTACCACCTGACCGTGACCAACAGCCGCAATGCGCGCGACGGTCGCTTCGTAGAGCGTATCGGTTTCTTCAACCCGATCGCCTCGGGTGCTGAAGTCAAGCTGTCCGTCAATCAAGAGCGCGCTACCTACTGGCTGAGCCAGGGTGCACAGCCGTCTGAGCGCGTTGCTCAGCTGCTCAAGGAAGCTGCCAAGGCTGCTGCCTAAGCATCTTTATGAGTACGACGCCGGCCGTAGCCGAGGATCTGGTTGTTCTCGGCAAGATTGTTTCGGTGCACGGCGTCAGGGGTGAGGTAAAGGTGTATTCCTTCACTGACCCCATCGATAACGTGCTCGATTACCAGCGCTGGACGCTCAGGCGTGATGGCGAGGTAAAGCAGGTAGAACTGGCCAGCGGCCGCCTTCAGGGCAAGGTGCTGGTTGCCAAGTTGAAAGGTCTGGATGATCGCGAAATCGCGCGTACCTACGCCGGCTTCGAGATCTGTGTGCCGCGCAGCGAGCTGCCAGATCTGGATGATGGTGAGTTCTACTGGTACCAGTTGCACGGGCTGAAGGTCATCGATCAAGCGGGGCAATTGCTCGGTGTGGTCGACCATCTGTTCGAGACGGGTGCCAATGATGTGATGGTGGTCAAGCCCGTGGCGGGCAGTTTGGATGATCGCGAGCGCCTGTTGCCCTATACGGAGCAATGCGTGCTGACGATTGATCTGGCTGCTGGCGAGATGCGGGTGGACTGGGATGCGGATTTCTAAGGCTCATGCGCGTAGAAGTCATCACGCTGTTCCCTGAGATGTTCGCTGCCATCGGCGAGTACGGCATCACCAGTCGTGCGGTGAAGCAGGAGCTGCTGCAGCTCAACTGCTGGAACCCGCGGGACTACACGACCGATCGACATCATACGGTGGATGATCGCCCCTTCGGTGGCGGCCCCGGCATGGTGATGAAGATCAAGCCTCTCGAGGATGCTCTGGCTAGCGCCAGGCAAGCCGCGGGAGAGGGTGCGAAAGTAATCTACCTTTCGCCCCAGGGCCGCCAGCTTAATCAGGCTGCGGTTCGCGAGTTGGCGCAGGAGCAGGCACTGATCCTGATCGCTGGTCGTTATGAAGGTATCGACGAGCGCTTCATCGAGGCGCATGTCGATGAGGAATGGTCGATTGGCGACTACGTCCTGTCCGGCGGTGAGCTGCCGGCCATGGTGCTGATCGATGCGGTGACGCGCCTTTTGCCTGGTGCATTGGGTCATGCCGATTCGGCCGAGGAGGACTCCTTTACGGATGGCCTGCTCGACTGCCCGCACTACACCCGCCCGGAGGTGTATGCGGATAAGCGTGTTCCTGAAGTGTTGCTTAGCGGCAACCACGAACACATCCGGCGCTGGCGTTTGCAGCAGTCCCTTGGGCGGACCTGGGAACGTCGCGCTGATCTTCTGGATAGCCGCTCGCTTTCTGGAGAAGAGAAGAAGCTGCTGGAGGAATACATCCGCCAGCGGAACGATAGTTAACGTATCGATGGCAGGCCGGGAGGCTTGTCTTAGGAGCGCAGCATGACCAACAAGATTATCCAGATGCTCGAAGCTGAGCAGATGAACAAAGAAATCCCGACTTTCGCCCCAGGTGACACCGTCATCGTCCAGGTAAAAGTTAAGGAAGGCGACCGTCAGCGTCTGCAGGCTTTCGAAGGCGTCGTTATCGCCAAGCGTAACCGCGGCCTGAACAGCGCGTTCACCGTTCGCAAAATCTCCAGCGGTGTAGGCGTCGAGCGTACTTTCCAGACCTACTCCCCGCTGGTCGACAGCCTGAGCGTCAAGCGTCGCGGTGACGTGCGCAAAGCCAAGCTGTACTACCTGCGCGATCTGTCCGGCAAAGCCGCGCGCATCAAGGAAAAGCTGTCCTAAGTTCGGACGCTTCTCTGAAAAAAGCAGCCTACGGGCTGCTTTTTTCGTTATGGGGCATCGCAATGTGGCCTGGGGTCAGGGGCGCAGGCTGATTTTCAGGCTGGCCTGGGACAGGTCGATGTTGTGCAGGCTGAGGTTGCCGAAGCTCTGTCCGGCGGGGGCGTCTTTGACGCGGATGTTGTCGAAGCGCAGTTCGCCAATGGAGCTGGGCAGGTTGACGTTGAACGAACCGTCGTTGTTCAGCGTCGAGCGCAGTTTGCCGGTGTCATAGCGCACATCGCGCAGGCTGGTTTCTGCGTCGAGATTATCGAGTACCGGCATCACCAGCTTGGCCAGTTGCTTGACCGTGCCCAGCCCATCGCCACTTTCCGCGCGCAGCAGCAAACCCTGCAATGCGTCGTCCAGGCCTTGTGCGCTCACCGAACTCATTTCGCTGTCGCTCAGTGACTGCATGCCGCGCGGCGTTTCCTCCTGAGTGATGCTGCTGGGTGGCTGCAGGCGCTGGATGTCGGCGCTGGCCATCTGGAAGGGCGTCATCAGGGCTGCCACCAGGGTGGCGGCCAGGCGCAGGTTGTTCTGCTTCTTCAGTGCTTTGCTCAGTTGTTTCTGAGTCAGCAATCCCTGCTCTATGAGCACTTCACCGAGCCGCTTCTGGCTGGTGAGTTGTGCCTTGATCGCGGCGTCCAGCTGCGTGCTGCTAATCAATCCTTTGTTGATGAGTATCTGGCCGAGTCGCGAGTGAGCGTGTTGGGACATGAAGGGGCTACCGGTGGGTGATGGCAGGTTGAAATCATCGTCCCAACCATGCTGGCTGTCACCCAACCAAGGATAGGCTTGTCTGATGGAGATTCGTCTGGCTGGTAGCGTCCGGTTACCCGGCTGTTTCGATTGGTTGCAGCTGCGTGTCTTTGTGGCTGGAGGCCTGGTCGGGGCTGTGAAACACTAGGTGTCCGCCGTTACTGAAGTTTTTGCATGTCCACTCTGTCGCATCCGTTGATCGAGCAGTTTCTTGAATCCCTCTGGCTGGAGAAGGGACTGTCCGACCATACCCGTGCTGCTTATCGCAGCGATCTGGAGCACTTCAACGCCTGGCTCGATGAGCTCGGTCTGGAGCTGCAGTTAATTGGCCGCGATGGGATTCTCGATCATCTGGCCTGGCGTCTGGAGCAGCGCTATCAGGCGCGCTCCACGGCGCGCTTTCTCTCCGGTCTGCGCGGTTTCTACCGTTTTCTGCTGCGTGAGGCGTTGATCAGCGAAGACCCGACCTTGCAGATCGAGTTGCCGCAGATCGGCAGGCCGCTGCCCAAGTCGCTGTCCGAGGCGGATGTCGAAGCCCTGCTGCAGGCGCCCGATCTGGATGACCCGATTGGTTTGCGTGATCGCGCTATGCTCGAGGTGCTGTATGCCTGTGGCCTGCGGGTCAGCGAGCTGGTGGGTCTGACGCTGGAGCAGGTGAACCTGCGTCAGGGTGTGCTGCGGGTGTTCGGCAAGGGCAGTAAGGAGCGTCTGGTGCCGTTGGGCGAGGAGGCTATCGCCTGGATCGAGCGCTACAGTCGCGAAGCGCGCCCGCTATTGCTTGGTGGCAAGCCCAGTGATGTGCTGTTCCCTAGCCTGCGTGGTGAGCAGATGACTCGGCAGACCTTCTGGCACCGTATCAAACACCAGGCGCAGGTCGCCGGGATCGCCAAGTCGTTGTCGCCGCACACGCTACGCCATGCCTTCGCCACTCATCTGCTCAATCATGGTGCCGATCTGCGGGTCGTACAGATGCTGCTGGGGCATAGCGACCTGTCTACCACGCAGATCTACACCCATATCGCGCGTGCCCGTCTGCAGGAGTTGCATGCCAAGCACCACCCGCGCGGTTGAGTGCGCCGTCTGGTCGCTGAAGCGCTGTCCGTCAGGCCATCTGTGGTAGGCTGTGCCGATATTTGCTCGTCCGTCATCCGACAGGAGTATCCATGTCCCTGAGCCGTATTTCCCTTGCGCTGGCACTCGTGCTGGGCAGTAGCGTAACCCTGGCCGATGATCCCGATCAGGCGATTCGTCAGAGCCTGAAATCGCTGGATGCCAGCCTGCCGATCGAGGCCATTGCCGAGAGCCCGATGACGGGTATCTATCAGGTTCAGTTGCAAGGTGGTCGTCAGCTCTATACCAGCGCCGATGGTCAGTTCCTGATTCAGGGCTACCTGTTCCAGGTCAAGGATGGCAAGGCCGTCAACCTGACCGAGATCGAAGAAAGCCGCGCGGTGGCCCTGCAGATCAATGCCATTCCGGCCAAGGAAATGGTGGTCTTCGCGCCCAAGGCACCGAAGACCCACATCACCGTCTTTACCGACACCGACTGTGGCTATTGCCAGAAGCTGCACAGCGAAGTGCCGGAGCTCAATCGTCTGGGCGTCGAAGTGCGTTATGTCGCCTTCCCGCGTCAGGGCCTGAACAGCCCGGCGGCTAAGGAGCTGGTCAGCGTCTGGTGCGCCAAGGATCAGCAGGAGGCGATGAATCGCGCCAAGACCCGTCAGAGCGTAGCCGACGCTACTTGCGATAATCCGGTGGCCAAGCAGTACCAGCTCGGTCAGATGATTGGGGTCAACGGCACGCCGGCCATCGTCCTGGCTAACGGCAAGATGATTCCGGGCTACCAGCCTGCGCCGCAGCTGGCCAAGATTGCGTTGGAGTCGAACGACTGAGAGTGGATTGACTAACAAACAGCCGCTTCGTAAGGTGCGGCTCTTTATCTGCGGCCGGGGCATGCTCCGGCCGTTTCGTGCAGTGCTGATGGGGAATTGAGTGTGAAGCCGGTCAAAGTGGGCATCTGTGGGTTGGGCACCGTTGGTGGCGGTACGTTGAATGTACTCAAGCGCAATGCCGAGGAGATTACTCGGCGCGCCGGTCGCGGCATCGAGATTGCCCAGATCGCCATTCGTTCGCCCAAGCCGCAGTACGACACCACCGGCATTGCCATGACCAGCGACGTGTTCGAGCTGGTCAACAACCCCGAGATCGACATCGTCATCGAGCTGATCGGCGGCTACACCCTGGCCAAGGAGCTGGTGCTCAAGGCCATCGACAATGGCAAGCATGTGGTCACTGCCAACAAGGCGCTGATCGCCGTGCACGGTAACGAGATCTTCGCCAAGGCGCGCGAGAAGGGCGTGATCGTCGCTTTCGAAGCGGCTGTGGCCGGCGGCATCCCGGTGATCAAGGCCATTCGCGAAGGCCTGTCGGCCAACCGCATCAACTGGCTGGCCGGCATCATCAATGGTACCGGCAACTTCATCCTCACCGAGATGCGCGAGAAGGGCCGTGCCTTCGAAGATGTGCTCAAGGAAGCGCAGGCGCTGGGTTATGCCGAGGCCGACCCGACCTTCGACGTAGAAGGCATCGACGCTGCGCACAAGCTGACCATCCTGGCGTCCATCGCCTTCGGCATCCCGCTGCAATTCGACAAAGCCTACACCGAGGGCATCACCAAGCTGACCACGGCCGATGTGAATTACGCCGAGGCGCTGGGTTATCGCATCAAGCACCTGGGCGTCGCTCGTCGTACCGAGGCAGGTATCGAGCTGCGCGTGCATCCGACGCTGATCCCGGCCGACCGCCTGATCGCCAACGTCAATGGCGTGATGAACGCGGTGATGGTCAATGGCGATGCGGTTGGCAGCACGCTGTATTACGGTGCTGGCGCCGGCATGGAGCCGACCGCTTCGGCGGTGGTGGCCGACCTGGTGGACGTGGTGCGTGCACTGACCACCGATCCGACCAACCGCGTGCCGCACCTGGCCTTCCAGCCGGATTCGCTGTCCGACCACCCGATCCTGCCCATCGCCGAGTGCGAGAGCGCCTATTACCTGCGTATCCAGGCCAAGGATCACCCGGGTGTGCTGGCGCAGGTGGCGAGCATCCTCTCCGAGCGTGGCATCAACATCGAGTCGATCATGCAGAAGGAAGCCGAGGAGCAGGATGGCCTGGTGCCGATGATCCTCGTGACCCATCGCGTGGTCGAGGCGCGTATCATCGAAGCCATTGCCGCCATGGAAGCGCTGGATGGCGTGACCTCGCCGGTCATGCGTCTGCGCGTCGAACAGCTCAACTAATCCCGTGTCCACCCGTAGGCGTAGGCCTGCGGGTGCAGCCGAACGAAGGTTTATCCCATGCGCTATATCAGTACCCGCGGCCAGGCGCCGGCCTTGAATTTCGAAGACGTGCTGCTGGCTGGCCTGGCCAGCGATGGCGGCCTTTACGTGCCGGAGAATCTGCCGCGCTTCACCGTCGAGGAAATCGCTTCCTGGGCGGGCCTGCCGTACCACGAGCTGGCTTTCCGGGTGATGCGCCCGTTCGTTGCCGGCAGCATTTCCGATGCTGATTTCAAGAAGATCCTCGAAGAAACCTACGGCGTGTTCGCCCACAACGCGGTCGCGCCGCTGCGCCAGCTGAACGGTAACGAGTGGGTGCTGGAGCTGTTCCACGGCCCGACCCTGGCGTTCAAGGATTTCGCCCTGCAACTGCTCGGTCGCCTGCTCGATCATGTGCTGGCCAAGCGCGGCGAGCGTGTGGTGATCATGGGCGCCACCAGTGGCGACACCGGTTCGGCGGCAATCGAAGGCTGCAAGGCCTGCGACAATGTCGATATCTTCATCATGCACCCGCACAACCGTGTGTCCGAGGTGCAGCGTCGGCAGATGACCACCATTCTCGGCGAGAACATCCACAACATCGCCATCGAAGGCAACTTCGATGACTGCCAGGAGATGGTCAAGGCCAGCTTCGCTGACCAGGGTTTCCTGAAAGGCACGCGCCTGGTGGCGGTCAACTCGATCAACTGGGCGCGGATCATGGCCCAGATCGTCTACTACTTCCACGCTGCGCTGCAGCTCGGTGCGCCGGCGCGCTCCATCGCCTTCTCGGTGCCGACCGGCAACTTCGGCGACATCTTCGCTGGCTACCTGGCGCGCAACATGGGTCTGCCGGTCAGCCAGCTGATCGTCGCCACCAATCGCAACGACATCCTGCACCGCTTCATGAGCGGCAATCAGTACGTCAAGGAAACCCTGCACCCGACCCTGTCGCCGTCGATGGACATCATGGTGTCGTCCAACTTCGAACGCCTGCTGTTCGATCTGCACGGCCGCAATGGTGCTGCCATCGCCAGTCTGATGGACAGCTTCAAGCAGGGTGGCGGTTTCAGTGTCGAGGAAGATCGCTGGGTCGAGGCGCGCAAGCTGTTCGATTCGCTGGCGGTGAATGACGAGCAGACCTGCGAAACCATCACCGAGGTGTACAAGGAGTGCGGCGAGCTGCTCGATCCGCATACCGCCATCGGTGTACGCGCTGCGCGTGAATGCCGCCGCAGCCTGGCGACGCCGATGGTGGTGCTGGGAACCGCGCATCCGGTCAAATTCCCCGAGGCGGTGGAAAAGGCTGGCATCGACGCCGTTCCGGCGTTGCCGGCTCACCTGACCGATCTGTTCCAGCGCGAAGAGCGCTGCACGGTGTTGGCCAATGATCTGAAGGCCGTACAGCAATTCGTCGCGGCTCACGGCAACCGCGGTAAGCCGCTCTGATGCGTTGATGTGAAAAGCCCCCGGCGAGTGATCGTCGGGGGCTTTTTATTTCAGGGGTCGTGCTTAGCTGGCTGCGAAGTCAAAACTCCATAGGCCGTTCGAGCGGCTGAGCGTGACGTCTACTTCAGTGGCCGTGATAGGCGGGATGTACTGGGTCATATCCGAGAAGTTCTGCACGATATAGGTCTGCCCAATCATCGGTGGTGTGGTCACCATGAAGTAGAAGTTGGGCTCGTATTCGAAGCTTACGGTCATGCGCGAGTCGACCTTGGGCATAGTCACTACCGGGCGGCCATTAACGTACCAGTTGCTGTCGAACTGAATGTACGGGTTGGTTTTATTGAGGACGCCGCACTGTTGTGGGGTCAGCTTTTCCAATGCCAGAGAGGCAGGTGCTCGTTCCAGGATTGGCGACATACCGCTCGGGCTGACCGCTTGCAGCAGATGCCCAGGGGTGATTTCTCGGCGTTTGGAGATGATCTTGTTGCCTTCCATGTCGCCCCGGGTGGTGACATCGGTTTCGATCACCGCTTCGTAGTTGAAGAATTCGGTGGTACCAGCGGAACCCGTGAGAACCTGCCAGGCGTGAATGCGGTAGTCACGTTGTGGGTTCTGCGGCTTGAGGAAAACCAGTACGGTCTTGCCGTCCATGTCGTCGACGGCGAAGTTCACATTGAAAACGGTCATGGTGTATCTCCTTGCTTTCGGTGTTTAGGCCACAGCGAAGTGCTGTGGCTTGTCTGCCTTGACGGTTCTGCTGCGGATCTGTGAATTAGATAATGGCACTTTGAATCGTTCTTCACGAGCCGAGCCATGCTGCGCGTTGGAGATTGGGCAATGCCTGTCCATCATGAAAAGGAGTTTCTCGTGTCCCGTTATTCGCATCTCTGGAGGCTGGCGTGAACCGGATGAGAGTCGGGAATGGAGTCCTAGAGCGCGCCGTCTGCGCGCAGCGCGGCAATCTGTTCGGTGCTGTAACCGAGCCCGCCCAGTACTTCTTCGTTGTGTTCGCCCAGTTCCGGGCCGATCCAGTCGACGCTGCCCGGCGTCTCCGATAGCTTGGGTACGATGCCCGGCATCTTGAACGCCTTGCCGTCCGGCAGTTTGGCTGAGAGGAACATCTCTCGGGCTAGGTACTGTGGATCGTTGAGCATGTCCTCGGCCGAGTAGATGCGGCTGGCGGGAACCTCTGCCTGTCGCAGCAGGTTTTCCACTTCGCTCAGCGGCAGGCTTGCCGCCCAGCGATCGATCACTTCGTACAGTTCGCCACGGCGTGCGTCGCGGCCGTCATTGCTGCTCAAGGTTGGGTCGTTGGCCAGGTCTTCGCGGTCGATCGCCTGCATGAAGCGCTTGAAGATAGCGTCGCCATTGGCGCCGATCTGGATGTGCTTGTTGTCGGCTGTGGTGTGGATGGAGGAGGGAGTGATACCGGGCATGATGTTGCCGCTGCGCTCACGGATGAAGCCCATGACGTCGAACTCCGGCACCATCGACTCCATCATGGCGAACACCGCCTCGTACAGGGCTACGTCCACGACTTGGCCACTGCCGCCGTTGACCTCGCGTTGGCGCAATGCCATCAGTGCGCCGATCACGCCCCACAGGGCGGCGATGGAGTCGCCGATGCTGATGCCGGTGCGCACCGGTGGGCGATCCTCAAAGCCGGTGATGTAGCGCAGGCCGCCCATGGATTCACCGACGGCGCCGAAGCCGGGTTGCTCCTTCATCGGGCCGCTCTGGCCGAAGCCGGAGAGGCGCACCATCACCAGTTTGGGATTGAGTGCGTGCAGGGTCTGCCAGTCGAAGCCGAGTTTTTCCAGTACGCCGGGGCGGAAGTTCTCGATCAGGATGTCCGCCTCTTTCAGCAATTTGCGCAGTACCTCGCGGCCGGCTTCATGCTTGAGGTTGAGGGTGATCGAGCGCTTGTTGCGCGCCTGCACGAACCACCACAGCGAGGTGCCTTCGTAGAGCTTGCGCCATTTGCGCAGTGGATCGCCGCCGTCGGGAGACTCCACCTTGACCACCTCGGCGCCGAACTCGGCGCAGATGCGTGAGGCGAACGGGCCGGCGATCAGGCTGCCGAGTTCGACCACTTTCAGGCCGGACAGGGGTTTGCTGGCTGTGCTCATGATGACTCCTGTAGCTGCGGACGGCAGCAAGCCTATTGCATTGATGAGGGCCTGGCCACGTTTGCTCGTGCAGTGGCAAACGACCCAAGTGCGAAGAGGTTGGCGCTTTTCGGCGTGCATCGGCAGGCGTGCTGCGGTTTAATTCGCCCAGGCGAATGGATGCGCTTGGTCAGATCGCATGGATGGCTTTCCCTTCTTGTCCTTTCCTTCAAAGCCCTTCTGTCTCGCCGGCCGCTTCGTGGTCGTGGATGAGTCCTGTCCGATATTTCGACGAATGGTATGAAATTCATCACATGTGATGTGTTGCGTTATTACATGTGAGGATCTAGGCTGCTCTTCATGGACAATAAATCATCAGCCCATTACCAGCGTCTTTATCGTCAGCGCCTGCGTGAGCAGGGGTTGGTGAAGAAGGAAGTCTGGATCTTGCCCGAGCACGCGCCGCTGTTGCTCGCGTTCGAGCGCAAACTGCGCCAGCCTCAGTTGTCGCTGGCTTCGATGGAAAAGGAGGAAGGTATGAGCATGCCGCAGGTTTGGACCGCCCAGGCGCTGAGTGAAGCGTTGGCGGCAACGGAACTGTTCCAAAGCGGGCAGGCCGGCATCGAATTGCTTCAGGGTGCCGATGCCAGTTTGCATGTCACCATGCGCGAGTACGGTGAGCTGCCGTTGTTCATCGCCGTATTCGGTGAGCAGATCGTCGTCGAGGCGCTGCTCTGGCCGGCTGCCGATGTCACGGATATCGCCGCGTTCAACGAAGAGGTGCTGCGTACCCACAAGCTGTTTCCGCTGTCGTCCATCGGGCTGGAGCGGTCAGCCGACGGTAGCGATAGCTACATCATGTTCGGCGCGCTTAGCTCGTCGTCGACACTGTCCGACGTGGTGTTCGAGATCGAACTGCTGGCGGACAACGTGATCAAGGCCACCGAAGCCTATGAAGGCTTCCTCAAGACCAGCGCCTGAGAGGAGATAAGACGATGAATGTCTGGAGCAAATTGCTGACGGCGCTGCGTGGCGGTGCCAACGAAGTGGGTGAGGCAGTGGTCGATAGCCAGGCCCTGCGTATCCTCGATCAGGAAATCCGCGACGCCGATGTCGAGCTGCGCAAGTCTAAGGAAGCCCTGGCCGAGATCATGGCCAAGCAGAAGCTGGCCAGCGACAAGGCCAACAAGAGCGCGGCGAGCATCGCCGAGTACGAACAGTACGCGCTCAAGGCGCTGGATGCGGGCAACGAAACCTTGGCCAAGGAAGTCGCCGAGAAGATCGCCAACCTGGAAGTCGAGCAGGCCAGCGAGCGTGAACAGGCCGAGGGTTTCGCCGCCAGCGTGGCGCAACTGCGCAAGGCCGTGACCCAGGCCGAGGGCAACATCAAGCGCCTCAAGCAGCAGGTGGATACGGTCAAGGCCACCGAAAGCGTGCAGAAGGCGCAGATGGCCGTAGCACAGCGCTATGGTGGCTCGCAGGCCAAGTTGCAGACGGCGGTCGAGTCGCTCGAGCGGATCAAGCAGAAGCAGGCCGAGCGAGCGGCGAAGATGGAGGCTTCGGCCGAACTGGCTGCCACCAGCGCGCCGGATGATTCGCTGGAAGCCAAGCTGCGTGCTGCTGGCATCAAGGCCGACAACGCCAGTGCCGACAGTGTGCTGGCGCGCTTGAAGGACAAGTCCAAGGCCTGACCTCACTGTGAATAACACGGGGCGTTCGCGCCCCGTTTCCCTGATTCGGGAAAGGAAAAAATGGAACTCTTCCTGCAGACTTCGCTGTCATTTCCCACTGCCATCTACAGCTTCCTGCTGTGCGTGGCGGTCATCTACTGGTTGGTCGTTGCGGCCGGCTTGCTCGAAGTCGATCTGCTCGATGTCGAGGCCGACTCGATGATGGAAGGCAGCGGCCAGACCGAAGGGCTCGCAGGCCTGCTCTACAAGTTCAAACTCGACGGCGTGCCGGTCACACTGGTGCTGACATTGCTGTTCTTCTTCGCCTGGTTCGTCTGCTACTTCATCGAGCTCTGGCTGCTGCGTCACCTGCCGCTGGGAATCCTGCGCTATCCGCTTGGGCTGTTGGTCATCGCCAGCGCCTTCGTCCTGGCTGCGCCGCTGTGCGCGGTAATCTGCCGGCCGCTGCGCCCGCTGTTTCACAAGGTCGAGGCGATCAGCAGCAAGTCGGTACTGGGTCAGGTGGCGGTCGTTCGCAGTGGTCGCGTCACGGCCAGCCATGGCGAAGCGGTGCTGGAAGATGGCGGCGCTGGTCTGATCCTGCGGGTTCGCGCCGATGAGGCATCGGGCTTCAAGCGTGGTGACCGCGTGGTACTGCTGGAATACCTGGCCACCGAGCATGCCTACCGGGTCATCACCGAAGAAGAGTTTCGAGGCGTCTAGCCGACAATCCGTACGTAACAGAGGGCTGGCACGCTAGGCATTGCCGAACCTGCCTGCACAATTAGCAAAGGAGTAAAGCTGTAATGGAAAACCTGATTCCCTTCATCGTCGGGGCAGGGCTGGTCGTCCTCTTCGTGGTTGCCTTGATCGCCCTGTTCAAGGCCTTCTACATCAAGGTTCCGCAAGGCACCGCGCTGATCGTCAACGACATGAGCTCGACGCCCAAGGTGCACTTCACCGGTTCCCTGGTGTACCCGGTGATCCACCTCAAGGAGTTCATGAAGATCTCCCTGATCACCCTGGAAGTCGACCGCCGCGCCAAGGACGGGCTGATCTGCCGCGACAACATGCGCGCCGACATCACCGTGGCCTTCTACCTGCGCGTCAACGAGACCCAGGAAGACGTGCTCAAGGTGGCCAAGGCCATCGGCGTGGAGCGCGCCTCCGACCGCGGCGCGGTCAACGAGCTGTTCAACGCCAAGTTCTCCGAAGCACTGAAGACCGTCGGCAAGCAGTTCGACTTCGTCGAGCTGTTCGAGAATCGCCAGGACTTCCGTGATCGCATCGTCGAAGTGATCGGCAATGACCTCAATGGTTACGTGCTCGAAGACGTGGCCATCGATTACCTGGAGCAGACTTCCAAGGCTTCCCTGGATCCGAGCAACATCCTCGATGCCGAAGGTATCCGCAAGATCACCGAGCTGACCGCCGCACAGAACGTCATCACCAACGAACTGGAGCGCAACGAAGAGCTGGCGATCAAGAAGAAGAACGTCGAAACCCGCGAGGCGACCCTGTCGCTGGAGCGTCAGCAGGCTGATGCCGAGGCGCGCCAGAAGCGTGAGATCGAGACCATCCGCGCCCGTGAGGAAGCGGAAACCCTGAAGGTGCGCGAGGAAGAGCGCCTCAAGGCTGAGCAGGCCCGCATCCAGACCCAGCAGGAGCTGGATATCCGCGCCGAGAACCACCAGCGCGAAGTGGAAGTGGCGCAGCAGAACCGCCAGCGCGCCGTGGTCATCGAAGTGGAGAAAGTCACCCGCGCCAAGGATCTGGAAGTGGTCTCCCGCGAGCGCGAGGTCGAACTGCAGCGCATCGAGAAGGAAAAGGCGCTGGAAGAAGAGCGCAAGAACATCGCCGCCGTGGTGCGCGAGCGTGTTGCGGTCGAGAAGACCGTCGCCCAGGAAGAAGAGCGCATCAAGGAAGTCCGTGAGGTCTCCGAGGCCGAGCGCCTGAAGCAGGTCACCGTGCTCAACGCCCAGGCCGAAGCCGAGCAGGAGCTGGTGCGCCAGGTCAAGCAGGCCGAAGCCGACGAAACCCGCTCCAAGCACAAGGCTGTGGAAATCAACAACCTGGCACAGGCCGAGCTGGAAGCGGCGGCCAAGAGCGCCGAGGCCAAGAAGAAACTGGCCGAAGGTATCGAGGCCGAGCGCGCCGCGCCTGGCCTGGCCGATGCGCGTGTGCGTGAAGTCACCGCCGCGGCGAAAGAGAAGGAAGGTCTGGCCGAGGCTCGTGTGCAGGCCGAGCGCCTGATCGCCGAAGCCAAGGGCGAGCAGGAGAAGGGGTTGGCGCAGGCGCGTGTCACCGAAGCGCAAGCAGCTGCCAAGGAAAAAGACGGCCTGGCCGACGCCAAGGTGTTGGAAGAAAAACTCGGCGCTCAGGCACGCGGCGAAGAGCAGCTCGGTACTGCCAAGGCCAAGGCCACCCAGGATCTGGGTATGGCCGAGGCGCAGGTGCTGCTGGAGCGTCTGAACGCCGAAGCAGAAGGTCTCGGCAAGAAGTTCGGTGCTCTCGACGCGCTCAGCGACAATGCTCGCCAGCACGAAGAGTTCCGCATGCAGTTGGAGAAGAGCTTCGAGGAGGCCATGGCCGCCATCGCCGCCAACAAGGAAATCGCCAAGGATCAGGCCGAGGTACTGGCCACCGCGCTGGCCAAGGCGAAGATCGAGATCGTCGGCGGCGAGGGCGACTTCTTCAACTCCTTCGCCAAGTCGCTGTCGGTGGGCAAGGCCATCGAAGGTGTGGTCGGCAAGAGCCCGGTAGTGCAGGACGTGCTGTCGCGTCTGCTGCAGGGACGTGTGCCGGAGGCCAAGCCGGCGCAGCCGGACGTTGAGCAGGCATAGAGCGTGAAATAGTCGTCACTCCCGCTTTCACGGGAGTGACGGTAAACCGTTCGTAGGGTGGGCTTAAGCCCACCACAGCGAGCCGCTCGAATGGTCTGACTATCAGAATCGCCGGCAAGCCGGCTGCTGCAGGCCGCTCGCTCACTCAGGAGAACTCATGCATGTCTGAATCAAGAGACTATCTGGAGATGACCTTCCGCTCGATCCAGTGCTTCAGCAATGACGGGCGTCTCGATGCCCAGGAGCTGAAAGCGCTGCTGGAGATCGCCGAGCGTGATGGGGTGATCGACGATAACGAAGTACGGGTGCTGAAGAAGATCATCGCCCAGGTGCGGCCCGAGGAAATCGACCAGCCGCTGCGTGACAAGATCGCCAAGATCGAGAAGAAGATCGGTGCGTAGGTTGGGTCTGGCGCCAGCCTTGCCCACCTGACCCGCCACAGCCGATCAAGAACCCGCTCCCATCGGGCCTCGCTGGCCCGCAGGCGAAGATTTCAGGAAGAACACGATGTCGGACGAACAAACACAGGACGTATTGGACAAGGCCGTCGCCGAAGGTGGTGCCTACGAGGTGCTGCACCGGCGCTTGCAGGAGCAGGGCCAGCGCCTGCGAGGCCTGACCGAGGCGCTCAATGGCCAGCGCCTGGCCGAGTTCGGCAGCAGCCATATGGAGGCCATCGGCCGGGTGCGTATCCGCACCGAGAACAACTGCATCGCCCGCGATATCGTCCAGGTCGGCGAGTGCCTGCTGTTCGGCTACAACGTGTTCATTGGCCTGAAGAAGGAAACCCACGTCGCTGACGTGTTCTCCCTCTATCGTCTGGTGGAGAACGCCGAAGGCTACGAGGCCGAGTCGGTGCCACTGGAGGGCAGCTTCCTGGCTCAGGCCAGCTTCGTCGCCGACTTCAACGAGCTGTACACCTACTACAAGAACACCCGTTTGCTGCAGCTGGCCATTCGTGACGGCAAGCTGCTGGCGAGTTTCCAGATAGGCGAGCGAATCAGCGATATCCGTGTGTTCCGCTGGTCGATCTCCACCGATGGCAAGGATGTCCGCTACATCGACAACCGCGGCGAGCGCGATATCGCGCTGCCGGCGCCGTTCGACTTCGAATGGCAGAAGACCACCCGCGAGATGGTGGTCATGGGCCGCCATCCGCACATGAACATCCTCGACACCGTGTTCGTCGAGACCGTTGGCGGCGACCTGACCATCAAGGTCGAGAACAACACCCAGGACGGCCAGGGCATCTACCGCGAAGCAGTGGTGGACAAGACCCAGTCGCTGGACGACGCGCAGATCGAATATGCCCGCCTGGGTAGCCTGATCCTGCTCAAGGTGCTGCCGTACCGCGAAGAGCAGTGGCGCTACCTGGTATTCAACAGCCTGACCCGCCAGGTCGAGCGCATCGACGCCATCGGCCTGGCCTGCGTGCAGCTGCCGGAAGACCACGGCATCATCTTCCCCGGTGGCTACTATCTGCAGAACGGCGAGCACAAGACCTTCGAGCAGTCGATGGTCGGCATGCGCTTCAAGCGCTCGGTGCGCTCGCCCAACGGCGAGGACGTGCAGTACATCTTCTACCACCCGGAAGAAGGCCGCGCGGCGCTATTCACTTACAACATGATCAACCGCCAGTTGCACAACCCGATCTTCGGCCACGGCTACGCGCGCCTGGAAGACGGGCGCATGGTCATCTTCTCCGCCGAGGGCAGCGAGCCGACCCGCATCCACCCGATGCAGATCTGGCAGACGCCGTTCGAGAGCGAGGACTACGCCGCCCGCCAGCCGGCGCGCAGCGGCTTCTTCGGGCGCATCGGCAACGCCGAGCTGGTGCGTGGCGTATCCGACCTGCTCAACCTCAGCCGCGAGATCGACAGCCGCGAAGTGTCGGTGGCGCGTTATACCCAGCTGTGCCAGAACACCCGCCGCCTGTTCGACATCTACCACTGGCTGGGCGACGCCCAGTGCGCCGAGCTGGCGCCGCTGCTGCGTGAAGTGGCCGCCACTTCCGAGCTGGTGCTCGACGAGTTCGAGAAGGTCGAGAGCATTCGCCAGCAGTCCAGCCGGGCCATGGCCGAGGCCGAATCGCGGCAGAAGAGCCTGCTCTCGGGGCTGCTGGTCGACAGCTGGGACGAGGTGCAGCACTTCGTCGAGGCGCTCAACGCCATTACCGCGCAGCGCGGCCAGTTGCTGACCATCCGTGACTATCGCTATATCGACGTGGCGCGCATCGACGCCATGGAGACCGAGCTGCTCGACGCGCAGGAGCGCGTGGCCACGGCCACCTCGGCCTTCCTCGCCAGCGATGCGGCGCTGCAACCCTATGTGCAGCGCCTCGGCGAGCTGGACGGCCTGGCGCAGAAGGCCGAGACCGTCACCCAGTTGAACGAGCCGCTGCTCGAGATGCAGGAGATGGCCGGCAACCTCGACATGCTGTCGAGCCTGATGGCCTCGCTGAAGATCGACGATGCCACCCAGCGCACGCGTATCGTCGAGTCGATTTCCGAGGTCTATGCCCGCCTCAACCAGGCCAAGGCGCGCGCCGAGCAACGGCGCAAGGGCCTGGGCTCGGCCGAGACCGTGGCGCAGTTCGGCGCCCAGTTCAAACTGTTCGGCCAGGGCATCACCAACGCCCTGGCGCTGGCCCAGGATCCGGAGAAGTGCGACGAACAGCTGTCGCGCCTGCTGGTGCAACTGGAGGAGCTGGAAAGCCAGTTCGGTGATCAGGAGCAGTTCCTCAGCGACATCCTCGGCAAGCGTGAGGAGTTGCTGGAAACCTTCGAGGCGCACAAGCAGAGCCTGCTCGACGAGCGCCAGCGCCGTGCCCAGGGCGTGCTCGACGCTGCTCAGCGTATTCTCGACAGCCTCGGTCGGCGTACCGCACGTCTGACCCAGATGGACGAGCTCAACGCCTTCTTCGCCGCCGACCCGTTGATCCTCAAACTACGCGAGATGGCCGAGCGCCTGCGCGAGCTCAAGGACAGCGTCAAGGCCGATGACGTCGAGGCACGCCTGAAGGCCGCCCGCGACCAAGCCGTACGCGCCCTACGCGACAAGAGCGAGCTGTTCGAAGAGGGCGGCAATGTCATCAAGCTCGGCCCGCGCCACCGTTTCAGCGTCAACACTCAGGAACTCGATCTGACCCTGATGCCGCGTGGCGATGCGCTGTATCTGCACCTGACCGGCACCGATTTCCTCGAACCGCTGCGCGACGAGACGTTGGAGGGCCTGCGTGACTACTGGCAGGTTTCCCTGGAGTCCGAATCGCCATCGCTGTACCGCGCCGAATACCTCGCCGGACTGGTGCTGGACGCCGCACTCGGCGGGCGTGAAGGCCTGACCCTGGACTTGCTCAAGACCCACCTGGCGCAGCCGGATGACCTGACCCGGCTGATCCGCGACTTCGCCGCGCCGCGTTACAAGGACGCCTACGAGAAAGGCATCCACGACCGTGATGCCGCGCTGATCCTGATCCAGCTGCTGCCGCTGCGCGAAAGCGCCGGGCTGCTGCGTTATGCACCGGCCTCCCGTGGCTTTGCCGCGCTGTTCTGGAACCGCTGGGGGCAGGATATCGAGGCCGAGCTGTGGCCCGAGCGTGCGCGCAGCAGCCTGCACCTGCGGCAGATGTTCGGCAGCGAGGATGGCGTGCTGCGCCTGCAGGACGAGATCGATGCGGCGATGCAGCGTTTCCTCGCGCAGAACCCGCTACCGATCGATGCCTCGCAGCGCCAGGCAGCTGCGGCCTATCTGGTCGAAGAACTGGCAGCCAAGCCCATCGAGTTCACCTTCAGCAAGTACGCGCGGCAACTGCTCGACACCCTGCAGCAGCGCATGCAAACCAGCCATGTCTGGGACGACTACCGTGAGGCGCTGGACAACCTGCGCGGGCGCCCGGTGCAGCGTTGGTCGCTGGCGCAGACCTGGTTCGATGGCCTCTGTGCGCAGGACGAGGCGCTGGCCGAGTTGGTCGAATACATTCCCGAAGCCGTGGCCATCAGCCTGCTGGACGAGGAGTTCGCGCGACGCTTCACCGAGGTTGATCTGCGCTTTGCCGTCAGCGGATTGCTCGGCGACCATCCGCGTTTGCAGGACGGCGCGCTGGTATTGGCCATCGATGACTACTTCGCTCGTCTGGAGCAGCACCGCGGTCACTTCGTGCCGCAGCTGCAGCGCTACCAGGCGCTGCGCCAGGAGGTGATCAACCGCGAGCGCCAGGCCTTGCGCCTGAGCGAGTTCAAGCCGCGACCGCTGTCGTCGTTCGTGCGTAACAAGCTGATCAACGACGTCTACCTGGGCTTTATCGGCGACAACCTGGCCAAGCAGATGGGCACCGCCGGCGAGAACAAGCGCACCGACCTGATGGGGCTGCTGATGCTGATCTCGCCGCCCGGCTACGGCAAGACCACGCTGATGGAGTACGTGGCGCACCGCCTGGGCCTGATCTTCATGAAGATCAACGGCCCGGCATTGGGCCACGAGGTGCGTTCCATCGACCCGGCGCAGGCGCCGGACGCCACTTCGCGCCAGGAGCTGGAAAAGCTCAATCTGGCGCTGGAGATGGGCAACAACGTGATGCTCTATGTCGACGACATCCAGCACACCCATCCCGAGTTCCTGCAGAAATTCATCTCGCTGTGCGACGGCACACGGCGCATCGAGGGCGTGTGGAAGGGCCGCACCAAGACCTACGACATGCGCGGCAAGAAGTTCTGCGTGGTGATGAGTGGCAACCCGTACACCGAGTCCGGAGACGTGTTCAAGATCCCCGATATGCTCTCCAACCGCGCCGACATCTACAACCTCGGCGACACCCTGGGTGGCATGCAGGAAGCCTTCGCGCTGAGCTACATCGAGAACAGCCTGACCTCCAACCCGGTGCTGGCGCCGCTGGCCACCCGCGACATGGCGGATGTTTACCGCTTCGTCGCCAAGGCCGAGGGCAAGCCCTTCTCGGCCAACGAGCTGTCGCACACCTACAGCGCCGCCGAGATCAACGAGATCACTTCGACTCTCCAGCGCCTGATGCAGGTGCGCGATGTGGTCGGCCGGGTCAACCAGCAGTACATCGTCAGCGCCGCGCAGGCGGACACCTACCGCACCGAACCGCCGTTCAAGCTGCAGGGCAGCTACCGCAACATGAACAAGATGGCCGAGAAGATCAGCTCGGTGATGAACGATGTCGAACTGCTGCAGCTGATCGCCGACCACTACCAGGGTGAGTCGCAATTGCTCACCACCGGCGCCGAGGAAAACCTGCTCAAGCTCGCCGAGCTGCGCGGTAACCAGACGCCGGAACAGGTCGAGCGCTGGGCGCAGATCAAGCGCGACTTCATGCGCAACAAGGCCATGGGCGGCAGCGACAGCGATGTCGGCGGCCGCGTGGTGGCGCAACTGGTCGACCTGGTCGAAGGTGTACGCGGTCTGGGCGCCGGCAAGCCGGCCAGTGAGACGCCGAGCATTCCCTGGGAGCAACTGCTGGCTGGTCTGGACAATCTGGGCAAGCTGCGTCCACAGGTTGAGGTGGTCGCGCCGCCGCAGCCGGGCACGCAGAAGTTGCTGGAGAACCTGGCTGACAGCCTGCAAAACAGCTTCCTGCCGCTGATCAAGGCGATGGACAAGAAGATCGATATCGATCTGCGCACCCACAACCGCATGTTGGAAATCTCCACCCAACTACGTGACCTGGGAACGCTGCTCGGACAGGAGCAGCGCAGCGACATCGTGGATGACGAGGCGCCGTGAGGCGAGGTTGGCTGACCGAGCTTCGCCCGCTGTTGGTGATCAGCGGCGCGATGCTGCTGGTGCAAGTGGTCAATGGCGCCCTTGGCGGCGCCTTGAACGTCTGGGGCTTGCTGCCCCGGCATATCGAGGCGCTACCCGGCATTCTTCTCGCGCCCTGGCTGCATGGCAGCTGGGCGCATCTGCTTAGCAACCTCAGCGGCCTGCTGGTGCTCGGCAGCCTGGTGCTGCTGCGCTCGCTCCGCGACTTCTTCCGATCCAGTGCCTTTATCATCCTGCTCAGCGGTGCGCTGGTCTGGCTGTTCGGCCGTACCGGCCTGCATGTCGGCGCCAGTGGCTGGTTGTTCGGCTTCTGGGGGCTGCTGCTGGCACGGGCCTGGTTCGAGCGCAGCTTGCTCGACCTGCTGCTGGCCGTGCTGGTGTTCTTCCTCTACGGCGGCTGGTTCTTCGGCCTGCTGCCACGCGCTGGCGTCTCCTTCGAGTACCATCTGGCCGGTGCCTTCAGTGGCGTGCTCTACGCCGCATTGAGTCGCCGCCGCAATCAATGACGAAAGGGAATTTGCATGGATTTCAACCGACTCGACCAACACCTGCGCGACAGCCTGGCCGACCTGCGCCTGAGTAACGAGGAACGCGACGAGCTGCGCGAGCTGGGCAATGACCTGAGCCCCGATCAGGTGCGCTACATGCGCAACCGCGCCTTCGCCCTGGTGCGTGAGTTGATCCAGAACCCCGAGGACGCCATGCCCGCCCTGAAGTGGCTGGAGCAGGTGATCAAGACCCTGGAGGTACGTTGCTCGCCGATTCGCGGCCATAGCAGCGCGCACTTCAGTCCTGGCGAGAGCTGCCGCCAGCGCATTCGCGACCTGTGCCGCCAGGCCAGGGAGTCGGTGGATGTCTGCGTCTACACCATCTCCGACAACCAGCTCAGCGACGAGCTGATCGCCGTGCACCGTCGCGGTATCGCCGTGCGCATCATCAGCGACAGCGAAAAGCGCTTCGATGCTGGTAGTGACATCCAGCACCTGGTCGAGCAGGGCGTGCCGCTGCGCATCGACAACAGCCCGTTCCACATGCACCACAAGTTCGCCCTGTTCGATGGCCGCCTGCTGCTCAACGGCAGTTTCAACTGGACCCGCAGCGCCAGCACCAGCAACGAGGAAAACCTGCTGGTGACCGACGACCCGCACCTGGTGGCCGAATATCGCCGCGAATTCGACAAGCTCTGGACGCGTTACGCAGGTAACTGATGAGCGACCAACACGCCCGCCAGCTGATCGGCTTCTACCGCAGTTGCTACCTGGCCGACAGCCGCGACCTGGATCTGGACAACCTGGGCAAGTTGCCAGCCCAGCGCTGGGCCTGGCTCGATGGGCGTGAAGAGCTGGCCAGCGGCAGCCTGCCGCTGCTGCCCCTGTCGGCCGAGCTGGGACATGCCCTGGCTGAGGCCCAGGCCCTGTATCAGCGCGAGCTGCAACTGGTCTATGGCGTGCTGCCGGTGTGCGGCCGCCTGCAGCTGGAGCAGGGTGGTTCGCAGGCCATCTGTGGCCCGCTGTTCTACTACGAGGCCAGCCTGCAACCCACCGAGGATGGCAACGGCCATCTGCTCGGCATCGACGTGCAACGTGCCCACGGCAATTGGCGCCTGCTGCGCCGCCTGTTCGACGACAGTCAGGGTGGCGAGATCGATGGCCTGCCGCTGCCGGTGGCGGCACTGGATATTGCCGGACTTGGCGAGCTGCTGGCCTGGGTCGAACGTCATACCCTGGCGCGCGAGGTGGCCGCTGCGGCCGGCTTTCCGGCGCTGGCCAGCGCCGACGAACTGGCCCAGGCCCAGCGCCGGCGCAGCCTGAGCCTGCTGCCCGGTGCCTTCGTTGCGTTGGTGCCGCGTGGCAGCGGCAGCCGGGGTATCGCCCACGAGCTGCAACTGCTGCACGAGGCGCCGCATCTATCTCCTGCGTTGTTGCAACTGCTCGGTGAGACGTCGCCGGTTCAGCTCGCCGGTTCAAGCAGCACGCCGCAACGCTTGCCGGCGCAGCTCAGCACGGCCCAGTGCCGGGCGCTGGAAAATGCCGCGCGCTATCCCCTCAGCCAGATTTCCGGGCCGCCGGGCACCGGCAAGAGCTACAGCCTGGCGGCGCTGGCGCTGGATCGTTACCTGCAGGGCGAGAGCGTGCTGCTGGTCAGTCGCAGCGCCCAGGCGGTACGGGTGATCGCGCAGAAGCTGCGCGAGGACTTCGGCCTGCGCGACGGTGTGCTCGAAGGCGATGGCCAGAGCCTGCGTCAGGCCCTGCGTGAGCGCCTGGAGCGCCTGCTGCAGGGGGAGTTCGAGAACGTTTCCGAGCAGGCCGAGGAGCGCCAGCGCAGCGAGTTGCAGGTGCTTACCCAGGCCGAGCGACGGCTGTCGGCGGATTTTCGTGAGCGCTGTGAACAGGCGGTGCGCTGGAGTCGCCTGCTGTTGCGTGCCGAGCGTGGCAGCCTGGCGTTCTGGCGTCGCTGGCTGCAAGTGCCCTGGGTGCGCAAGCGCATTGGCAGCAGCGTGCGCCCCTGGGTGCTGCTCGATGAGCTGCGCGACTGTCAGCAGCGGCGCCAGCGCCTCAGCCGTGAGCACCTCAACAGCCATCGGGCGCTGAACCTCAAGCGCCTGCTGCTCAGCGACCGGGCGCTGTTCGTGCGGTACAACCAGGCCATTCGCGCGCGCAACTCGCAGCGCCAGCTGGCTCTGTTCGAAGATATCGACCCGGCCCGTCTGCTGGCTGCCTTCCCGATCTGGGTGGTGACGCTGGACGAGCTGCACCGCCTGCTGCCACTGCGCCCCGAGCTGTTCGACGTGATGGTGATGGACGAGGCGACCCAGTGCGATATCGCCTCGGCGCTGCCGGCCTTCCAGCGCTGCAAGCGCGCCGTGGTCACCGGTGACATACGTCAGCTGCGGCATATCTCCTTTCTCTCCCGCGTGCGCGAGGTGCAGCTGTTGCAGCGCGCCGGTCTGCAGGCCAAGGAGCGTGATGCCTGGAGTTACCGCGACAACAGCGTGCTCGATCTGGTCGGTCAGCAGTTGGCCAGCCAGGAGGCGGTGGTGTTTCTCGACGAACACTTCCGCAGCCGGCCGGCGCTGATCCGCTTCAGCAACGAGATGTTCTACGACCGTCGCCTGCGGGTGATGAAGGAGCGCCCCGGCAGCCAGGGTTGCGACAGCCTGCAGTTGCAGCGGCTGGACGGCCAGCGCGGGCGCAATGGCGCCAACGAGGTGGAAGTGGCGCGGGTACTGGCGCTGCTCGAGGCGCACCTGGCCGAGTACCGTGGCAGCCCGCTCAAGCCCAGTGTCGGTGTGTTGTCGCCGTTTCGCGATCAGGTCGAACTGATCCGCAAGCGCGTCGGTGAAACGCTACCGCTGGAGCAGTTGCGCGAATTCCGTTTGCTGGTGGATACGCCCTATGGCTTTCAAGGCGAAGAGCGCGACCTGATGATCCTCAGCTTCGCCATCGACCGCGAATCGAGCCAGGCTGCGGCCTACCTGAATCGCGCCGACCTGTTCAACGTCGCCATCACCCGCGCCCGCGAACGTCAGGTGCTGCTGTTCAGTGGCGACGAACGCCAGTTGCCTGCTACGCACTTGCTTCGTCGCTATCTGGAGTCGCTGGAGATACCGGGCGCAGCCTGGCAGCCCGGCGCCACCGATGCGGCGCGAAGCCAGTTGTGCGAGGCGCTGCAAGCCCAGGGAGTGACCACCTGGAACCACTACCCGCTGGCCGGGCTGGTGCTGGATATCTTCTGCCGACGCGGCGACAAGTGCCTGGCCATCGACCTGATCGGCTTTCCGGGGGAGGGCGAGGGCTTTCTCGAACTGGAGCGCTACCTGGTGTTGGCGCGGGCAGGGTTGGAAACCCTGCCACTGAGTTACGGCCTATGGCGCGAGGCGCCGGAGCAGGCGCTGGAGGCGTTGCTGGCGCGTCTTTAGGTCGAGGCCTCGGTTTCGCTGCGCTGACCTTGGCTAAGCATGCCCCAGGATTTCCAGGTGGTGTCGTCATTCAGGCGCTCGAGCAAGCGCTGCTGCAGGCGTTGGCTGCGTTGTTTGTCTTGCTCGGCCAGGCGCACGATACGTTGATGTAGCGCGTTTATGGGGGCGTCAGCGTGCCCGATAAGCGTTTTGAAGCTGATCTGCTCCACGGCTTCTTCCAGTCGATCTGCTTCGACATAAGCCTGTAGCAACGGCTCCTCCTGCCAGTCGCTGGTCAGGCCTTCCTCAAGGAGTTTCCCGGCAGTGTCCAGTTCGCCGAGTTTGATCAGGGCGGTGACGAATTCATCGCAGTAGAAGCCCCTATCGTCCTCTTCCGGGAACTGCGCGTTGCGCAGTTGTCGTTCGATCTCTTTCGCCAGTGTCCGAGCCTGCTCCGGCTCGCCGAGTGTCTGCAGTAATTCACAGTGATGAATGCGCTCGGATAGTGCGTCGTCGAATTCGAGTTGGGCGTGCAGTTTGGCAATTTCTTCCAGATGATTGCGGATCGTCCAGCTATCGCGTTGGCTCAAGGGGCGTTTGGCTTGCTCTTTTAGCAGGTGTTGCAGGTAGAGCAGGCGCATGAATGGCCACTCCGGCTGTCCTCTGCGACTGCTCACCAGGCGATCCGACTGGCGTAGCAGATCTCCCGTCCAATAGTGCTGGCTTTCGCAATGGCGCTGCGCCAGGTTGAGCATGAGCCAGTTGAGCGTGGCCGGTTCCAGACGCGATGCTTCATCGTCCAGCAGTTTTTGCGCTTGCCGGGTATCGCCTTGCCGGACATACCAGTCCAGATAGTGCTCCAGCAGGATCGAGTGTGTGCTTCCGGTCGAGTTGAGCAACAGTTGTTGTGCCAGATCATGGCGCTGGTCATGCAGCAATTGAGCGAGCAGCTTTTCGTAATCCAGCAGGTAGGCGGCGGAGTCGATGGCGCTCAGCAAGGTCAAGGTGTGCTCGTACTGACCTTTGTCCAATAGCAACTGCGCGATGTAGCGCTTGTCTTCCTCGCTCCGTTCGGCGAGTTGAAGCAGTTCCGGATAGCGCTGAAATTCGGCCAGCGCCTGCATGAAGGGGCGCCACTCGATAAGCGAGCGCGGTTCTTCGGTATTTAATGCAGCCTCAGCCCTGGCAAGGCTCGCCTGCGCTGCATCGGGCATATCGCCGTACCGCTGCAGGCGCGCGAGAGCGATCAGTTGGTCGGCATCGAGCTGATCATCCTGGGCCAGGGCAGCCAATACGCTACGTGCCTCATCCGCTTTTCCCTCGGTCAGCAGCAGTTCGGCATGTAGCAGCGGTAGGCTGGAGAGATCGGCACCCAGGCGATTCTTTATCTCGAGCGCCTTGTCCCTCTGCCCGTTATCCAGCAGGTACTGCAGCATCTCTACCAGGGCGTTCTGGGCGTAGGGCGCTTCGAGATGTGAGAGCAGTTTTAGCGCTTCCTCCTCCCTATCCAGCTTCAGCAGTACGCTGCAGAGAGAAACGTGAGCGATTTGCCAGGCATCTCCCCACAGGCGGGAGGCGACCTGCAAGGCCAGCTCCGGGGCGCTGAGGCTCAGTATGCTGATGCGATTGATTTGTGCGGCGTCTGTGGGTGTGATGCGTGCATGGCGGCCTGCGACATCCACGTGAAGTTCTTCTTCCGTGCCGCTGACTGAGTTAAGGAGCCTGACGATGATGAAAAATACCATCGCCGCAATGATGAGCGCTTCCATGAAACCTCCTTGTGGCAGTGCTTTCCCTTGGGCATTCATCATGAATGCTCCGGCGTTGCGGTTTATACGGATCACCGGTCAGGCTGACAACCGCGTATCGGGTCATTTGCCAACCTGTTCATTGGCGCGTCGGCATCGAGATGGCGATTCGCGTTAGACTTGCTGTCTTTCGACCAGCCAAGAAGCCCGCCATGGCCCTGCCATCGACCACCTACAAGATCGAACTGAACCTCACCGACATGGATCGCAGCGTTTACGAAAACCTGCGTTTCACCGTCGCGCGTCATCCCTCGGAGACCGAAGAGCGCCTGGCTGCGCGGCTGATCGCTTATGCATTGTTCTATCACGAGCAACTGGCCTTCGGCCGTGGCCTGTCGGATGTCGACGAGCCGGCGCTATGGGAGAAGAGCCTGGACGACCGCGTGCTGCACTGGATCGAGGTGGGCCAGCCGGACAGCGAGCGCATCACCTGGTGCTCGCGGCGTACCGAGAAGTTCAGTCTGGTGGCCTATGGCAACCTGCGCGTGTGGCAGAGCAAGTGCCTCGACCCGGTGCGCAGCCTGAAGAACATCAACGTGGTTGGCCTGGGTCAGGAGGCGCTGGCCGATCTGGCGCTGGACATGCCGCGTTCGCTCTCCTGGAGCGTGATGATCAGCGATGGCGAGCTGTTCGTTACCGACGACCGTGGTCAGCACGAAATTCCGCTGGAATGGCTGGCCGGCCAGCGTTGAAGCCGTAGGGCGGGTGCAACCCGCCAGATCACTGTGGCGGGTTGCACCCGCCCTACATGAAAAAGACCCAAGATGCGTATCGAAGCCCGTCCCCTACCTGCACAACTGCCCGACCTGGGTAACCTGCCGCCACTGCTCACCCGCCTCTACGCCGCGCGTGGCGTGCAGTCCGCCGAGGAGCTGGACAAGGGCCTTGCGCGGTTGATCCCGTACCAGCAGCTCAAGGGCATCGATGCGGCGGTGGAGCTGTTGGTGCAGGCGCTTGAACAGCGTCAGCGTATCCTCATCGTCGGTGATTTCGACGCCGACGGCGCCACCGCCAGCTCGGTCGGCGTGCTTGGCCTGCGTCTGCTCGGCGCGGCGCATGTAGATTACCTGGTGCCGAACCGCTTCGAATACGGCTATGGCCTGACGCCGGAGATCGTTGCCGTGGCGCTGGAGCGCCAGCCCGATCTGTTGCTGACCGTGGACAACGGTATATCCAGCGTTGACGGAGTGGCTGCCGCCAAGGCCGCAGGGCTGACGGTGCTGGTCACTGACCACCACTTGCCTGGGCCGGAGTTGCCGGCTGCTGATGCCATCGTCAACCCGAACCAGCCCGGCTGCACATTCCCGAGTAAGGCCTTGGCCGGCGTTGGTGTGATGTTCTACGTGTTGCTGGCGCTGCGTGCGCGTCTGCGTGAAACCGCTTGGTTCGCCAATCGCCAGGAGCCGAATCTGGGCGAGCTGCTCGATCTGGTTGCCCTTGGCAGTGTCGCCGACGTGGTGCCGCTGGACGCCAATAACCGCATCCTGGTGCATCAGGGCCTGGCGCGAATTCGCGCCGGCCGTGCGCGACCGGGCCTGCGCGCGATTCTCGAAGTCGCCGGGCGCGACCATCGCCGCATCACTTCCACCGATCTGGGTTTCATCCTCGGCCCGCGCTTGAATGCGGCCGGGCGCCTGGACGACATGAGCCTGGGCATCGAATGCCTGCTCTGCGACGACGAGGCGCTGGCCCGCGATATGGCGGTGCAGCTCGACCAGCTCAATCAGGATCGCAAGGCCATCGAGCAAGGGATGCAGCGCGAGGCGCTGGCCCAGCTCAAGGATCAGGCTGTCGAGGACATGCCGTTCGGCCTGTGCCTGTTCGAGCCGGACTGGCATCAGGGGGTGATCGGTATCCTCGCTTCGCGTCTGAAGGAGCGTTACCACCGTCCGGCCATCGCTTTCGCCGATGCAGGCGAGGGGATGCTCAAAGGCTCGGCGCGTTCGGTGCCGGGGCTGCATATCCGCGATGCTCTGGACGCCGTGGCGGCGCGCCATCCGGGGCTGATCAGCAAATTCGGTGGACACGCGATGGCGGCCGGCCTGTCGCTGCCGCAGGCCAACTTCGGTGCCTTCGCCCAGGCTTTCGATGCCGAAGTGCGTCGTCAGCTGTGCGAGGACGATCTGACTGGCCGTTTGCTATCCGACGGTCAGCTCTCCGCATGCGAATTCCATCTCGAGCTGGCGCGCGCGTTGCGCAATGCCGGCCCCTGGGGACAGCATTTCCCCGAGCCGTTGTTCCATGGCGTATTCCAGATCGTGGGCCAGCGCATCGTGGGTGAACGCCATCTGAAGCTGGTGCTCAAGACCGAGTGCGGCAGCGTGCAGCTCGACGGCATCGCCTTCAATATCGACCGTGACGTCTGGCCCAACCCCACGCTGCGCTGGGCCGAGCTGGCGTACAAGCTCGACCTCAACGAGTTCCGCGGCAACGAGACCGTGCAACTGATGGTGGCGCATATCGCCCCGCGTTAATTCGCCAGGTTGGCCAGCACCTCCCGCAGTCGCTCGCGTGTTGCCGCCGTGCAGGGTAGCAGCGGTGCTCTCGGTTCCTCACCGATCAGACCCTGAAGCGCCAGCGCCGCCTTGATCGCCGATGGGTTGGCCTCGGCAAAGGCGGCTTGCATCCAGGGCAGCAACTGGTAGTGCAACCGGCGGGCACCCTGTAGATCACCGCCTGCCACACACTGCTGCATGCGCACGTACAGATCGGCGCGGATATGTGCCGACGCCGAGATGGCACCGGCGCCACCCAGGCACAGGGTGTTGAAGATCTGCGTGTCCTCGCCGGCCAGCACCTGCACCTGGCCTTCGGCGATCAGCGCCATGGTAGTTTCGGCATCCCCCGCGCAGTCCTTGATGGCCTGGATATTGGGATGGCTGACGATGCGGCGCAGCGTGTCGCGCTCGATGCGTATTCCGGTGCGGTAGGGAATGTCGTAGAGCACCAGCGGCACCTCGGCTGCATCTGCCAGCGTGGTGAAGAAGTGCTCCAGCCCGGCCTGGGATGGACGGATGTAGTAAGGCGCCGGCACCAGCAGGCCGGCCAGCGGGCGCCGCTGGATTTCCCGTTGCAGGTCGAGCAGGGCGCTCAGTTGGTTGCCGGCCAGGCCCATGATCACGCGCTCTGCGGGGACGCGCTGGAGTACCGCATCCAGCACCGCCAGTTGCTCTACCTGGCTCAGTGCGGCAGCTTCGCCGGTGGTGCCGCAGACCACGAAGCCGGCGACGCCATCCTCCAGCAGCTTGCCCAGCAGACGGTCGAGGCTGGTGAAATCGATCTCACCGTTACGAAAAGGGGTGACCAGCGCCACCCAGATACCCTGAAAATTGGACATGCAAAAAACTCCTTGCGACTGACCGTCTGGTCGCCGTCAGGGAGGGTGCGGGAATCGAGCGGGAGGGGAGATACAACCTGGCGCTTGTCCTGTCAGCCCATCTGACGGGACAGCGCCCCGGTCAAATGAGCGACTGTTTCTTGGATTTCTTGGCAACGACGACGCACGCGCACTGGCAGGCAGTGAAGCCTGGGATCAGCGGCAGTTGGTCGAAGGTGGCGTACATGGAGAGCCCGTTGCGTAAATCGTTCGGCGATGGTGCGGGGGCGAACAGGGGGATGTCAAGCACGGGGCGGTTTCCCCGTGCCGGACAATTGCTGATCAGTGTTTGAACATCACATGGCGGATGACGGTGTAGTCCTCCAGGCCATACATGGACATGTCCTTGCCATAACCCGATAGTTTCACGCCTCCGTGAGGCATCTCGCTGACCAGCATGAAGTGGGTATTGACCCAGGTGCAGCCGTACTGCAAACGGGCAGCCAGGCGATGGGCACGACCCACATCACGCGTCCATACCGATGAGGCGAGGCCATAGCTGGAGTCGTTGGCCCAGGACAGCACCTGGGCTTCGTCATCGAAGCGGGTGACCGATACCACCGGGCCAAACACTTCTCGCTGGACGATCTCATCGTCCTGGCGTGCTCCGGCCAGCACGGTCGGTTCGAAGAAGTAACCTGCGCGATCCGCTCGCTTACCCCCGGTGACGACTTGAATGTGGGGTTGGGCCTTGGCCCGCTCGACGAAACCTTCGACGCGCTGCAGATGCTGCTCGGTGATCAGCGGGCCGAGTTCGACGCCTTCTTCGTCCTGCAGACCAATCTTGAGCGTACTTACCGCCTCGCCGAGCTTGCTGACGAAGCGCTCGTAGATGTCGCCGTGGGCATAGATACGGCAGGCCGCGGTGCAGTCCTGGCCGGCATTGTAGAAACCGAAGCTGCGGATGCCTTCTACTGCGGCGTCTATATCGGCGTCGTCGAAGATGATGACCGGTGCCTTGCCACCCAACTCCATGTGCATACGCTTCACGCTGTCAGCGGTGCCGGCGATGATGCGGCTGCCGGTGTTCACCGAACCGGTCAGGGAAACCATACGCACCTTGGGGTGGCTGGTCAGCGGTTCACCGACACTGGGGCCACGGCCGAATACGATGTTGACGACGCCTGCGGGAAAGATCTCTGCTAGCAACTGGCCCAGGTGCAGAGCGGTCAAGGGCGTCTGCTCCGAAGGCTTGAGCACGACGGTGTTGCCGGCTGCCAGTGCCGGAGCGAGCTTCCAGGCGAGCATCATCAGCGGGTAGTTCCAGGGTGCGATGGAGGCGACCACACCGACCGGATCGCGGCGGATCATCGAGGTGTGTCCTGGCAGATACTCACCGGCGGCCGACCCTTGCAGGCAACGCGCCGCACCAGCGAAGAAGCGAAATACATCGGCGACTGCGGGAAGCTCATCGTTGAGCGCCGCGCTGTAGGGTTTGCCGCAGTTCTGCGACTCCAGGCGGGCCAGTTGCTCGGCATTGGCATCGATGGCATCGGCCAGTGCCAGCAGCAGCGCCGAGCGCTGCCCAGGAGTGGTTTGCGACCAGTCTTCGAACGCCGCGTCCGCGGCGAGTACGGCAGCATCAACCTGGGCGATGCTGGCCTCTGGAATTTCCATCAGGGCGCTACCCAGCGAGGGGTTGAAGATGGTTTGAACCTCACCTTCTCCAGCGACCAGTTGGCCGTTTATCAAGAGCTTGATTTGCATGTTGTTGGCCTCGTTGCAGGGCCGGCACCGTCAGTACAGATGCCGGCCGGATGTTCTTCGTTAAGTCGCTCTGGGGGACGGTCAACCCCTGGCTTGTAGCAGCGCAGGCAGTCCGGAGATCAGAGCTACTTCGTTTTCCTTCATGCGCACGAAGTAGTGCATCGGCGGTAGTAGCGTCCATACGAAGCAGCCGGGCAGTGGGCGTACACGCAGGTTCACTTGCCCCTTTTCACAGGTCAGCTCGACCTGTTCGGTATCCAGGCTGCGCAAGCTATCGGCCAGCTCGGGAGACTGGTTCAACCAGGCCTCCAGAGCTGTCTGGTCGCTCTTCCAGTGGCGGCCCTTGACCCACTTGGCTCGGCCCTCTGGCACCGTGTTCATGTTCAGTGCGTAACGCACATCCAGCTTGTAGATACGGCTGAAGAACTGGCGGCGGACGTAGTAGTCCAGGCGCCGCTCGATACCGAGTTGTTCGTCCTGTGCCTGCAAAGGGTCTTCTGCAGACGGTGCGTGTCCGAACTGCGTGCACAGATGCCGGAAGGCCTGCTGTGCACGGCGCTCTACGTTGCCGAAGATGTTCATCTCAGACTTGTTCCAGCGCTTTTGCCGAAGACGGGGTGGTGCGTGCCTGATCGACTTCCGTTGTGCTCAGCCCATAGAGCTGTTCCAGAGGTACCGGGCGGAACAGTGGGATGCGCTTGTAACGCAGCCAGCAGATGGCATAGGTCACGATCAACAGCATGAAGCCGCCCGAGATCGCATAGATGCGCAGCTTCATTTCCGTCTCGGGGTGGATGGTCAGAATCATGTACAGGCAGGCTGCGATCCCGATGATCTGAGGGATTGGGAACAGCGGGGTACGGAATGGCCGTTTGATGTTGGGGTAGCGGCGACGCAGGATGATCACGTTGATCTGGGCGATCACGTAGGACAGCAGCCAGGTTACGCAGGACGCCAGGATCAGGGTGGCGATCAGATCCATGTCGATGCTCAGCAGGAAGGGAATGCACAGCAGTGCGAACACCGCGATGATGCCGACCCAGGGCGTACGGAACTGTGGGTGTACATAGGTGAAGGCCTTGGGTAGCAGACCTTCGCGAGCCAGACCGTAGAGCATGCGCGGAACGGCAGCGAGGTGGGAGCTGACCGAGCTGGCGCTGGCCAGCACAGTGATCAGTACGATGAAGACCGCGCCGATATGGCCGAACATCGCCCGGGCGCCTTCAACCTGTGGCGCTGTGGAGCTTTCGAGGATATTCAGCGGCACGTAATGGGCAATCGCCTGACCAAACAGCATGTCTGCCACGAAGATGGTCAGCAGGCCGAAAATCATGGCTTTGGGGATGGTCTTCTCGGGCTCGACCACTTCCTCGGCCATGGGCGCGACATACTCGATGCCGACGAATAGCCAGATGCCCAGGGCCAGAGATTGGAATACCACCTCCCAGCCTTTCGGGTTGAAGGGCACGCTCTGGATTTCGCCCACGGTGCCGATACTCAGCAGGCCGAGCAGACCCATGATCGAGGTACCAATGATCATCGAGCCGGTGATCAGCACTTGAACCGAGCCGAATACGCCAACGCCAACTAGGTTGACCACCAGGAACAGCACCAGCATGGTGATGGCAACGATGGTTGCACTGATCGATGGGAACAGGCTCTGCACCGCCAGACCGGCGGTGATCGACTCCATCGCGCCGGCCGCGGAGACCAGCACGATGTAGCCACCCAGCACACTGACGATGGCCATGAATGGGCCCATGGCAATCAATGTGTAGTCACCGATCATGCCGGCGCCGGGCATGAATGACGACAGCTCGGCATAGGAGAAGGAAACCAGGATGCTGACGAACATCGCGATCAGCGCGCTGACCATGAAGGCCGGGCCGACCAGGCCCATGCTGTAGCCGAGGGACACCATGGTGGTGCCAGCAACGACAAGCCCGGTGCAGGTGGCGAAGGCCCGCCAGAAACCGAGGGTTCTGTTCAATGAAGTGGATGTCATGTCCGTGCCTCGATTCAGTATTGGTAAGCCTGGCGGATGATCGCCAGGTAGCTATCGACGCTCATGGGCTTGGCGTTGCTGCTGTCGGAAATATTGCTCTTGGATTTCTCGGCGATGGCCAGGAAATCCTCTTCACGTACGCCGGCAACTTCCTTGAAACGGGGTATCTGCAGCTCACGGCTCATCGCGAAAAGGTGTTCGACCGCCGCCTCGGCTGCTGCTGCTGGAGCCAGCGTCGGATCGATGCCAAGGGCGTAGGCGACATCGGCATGGCGGCGCAGATCGGCATCGCGGTTATGAGCAAAGACGAACGGCAGGAAGATGGCGTTGCCGACACCATGCGGTGTGTCGTACATGCCGCCGATCGCCTCCGAAATGCAGTGCACGCTGGCGATGTCAGCGTTACCGAAAGCCATGCCGGCGATCAGGCTGGCGATCAACATCTGCTCGCGGGCTTCGAGATTGTCCGGCTCCTGCACGGCGGGTTTGAGGTAGCGTGCGATCAGGCGGATCGCATGCAAGGCCAGCCCGTCACTGATGGGGTTCGCCGGCTTGCCGGTATAGGCTTCGATGGCGTGAGTCAGGGCATCCATGCCGGTGGCCGCTGCGATGGCCGGTGGCAGAGTGGTGGTGATGTCCGAGTCGAGCAGTGCCAGCACCGGGCCGATGCGGTAATCCAGCAGGCTCATCTTGAACTGGCGTTTGGTATCGGTGATGACCGAGAAGAAGGTGACTTCGCTACCGGTTCCGGCAGTGGTCGGAATGGCCACCACAGGCAGGGCAGGGCCTTGCAGCTGGAACGCGCCCTCATAGTCTTCGACCTTGCCTGGATGGGTGAGCAGTACGGCGATGGCCTTGGCGGCATCCATGGCGCTGCCGCCGCCAACTGCCAGCAGGCCGTCGATGCCTTGACCGCGGAACTGCTCGGCGACCCGGTTGACATCCTCGGCACGGGGGTTGGGCTTGACGTCGGCAACCTCGGCATAGCGAATGCCGGCCGCATCCAGGCTCTGGTAGATGTTTTCCAGCAGGCCGGCCCGTTTGACCCCGGGATCGGTGATCAGCAGAACATGGCGCAGGCCAAGCTCGGCCAAATGCTCGCCGGTGCGTGCGCGCAGGCCGGGCTCCATGACTATTCGGGTGGGTAACAGAAACTGGAACTGCATGATGGATACCTCTTGCTCGCAGATGCGCTGACGATTTTTGTTGGTGGCAGGTATGTCAGTGGCCGGCTAAGTCGGCTGACCTCGTTATGGTTGTTTTGTGGGCCGATCCTTGAGCCTCAGAGTGGTTTGTGGCGGGCCATGATGTGGCGCACCACGCTGTAATCCTGCAGGGAGTCGCTGGACAGATCCTTGCCATAGCCGGAGCGCTTGAGTCCGCCATGGGGCATTTCGCTGGCCAGCATGAAATGGGTGTTGATCCAGGTGCAGCCGTACTGCAGGCGATTGGCCAACTGGAAGGCCTTGTCCAGATCCTGCGTCCAGACCGAGCTGGCGAGGGCGTATTCGGAGTCGTTGGCCCATTCCAGGGCCTGGCGCGGGTCTTCCACGCGGGTGATGGTCACTACCGGACCGAACACTTCGCGCTGGACGATTTCGTCCTGCTGGCGGCAACCAGCGAGCAGTGTCGGCTGGTAGTAGAAGCCGGGGCCGGAGTGCATGGCGGCGCCGGTGACTCGTTCTATGTGCGGCAAGCCAAGGGCACGCTCAACGAAACTGGCCACCCGGTCGCGTTGGCGAGTGCTGATCAGTGGCCCCATTTCGTTGTCGCTGTCCTTCTTGCGGGCGAAACGAATATTGCCTATCGCATCGCCCAGTGCAGCGGTCAGGCGGTCATGGATGCCTTTCTCGGCATAGATGCGACAAGCCGAGGTGCAGTCCTGCCCGGCGTTGTAGAAACCATGGGTACGGATGCCTTCAACCACGGCATCGAGATCGGCGTCATCGCAGACGATGACGGGTGCCTTGCCGCCCAGTTCCAGGTGGGTTCGCTTGAGTGTGCGTGATGCGCTCTGGAGAATCTTCTGGCCAGTGATGATGTCGCCGGTCAGTGACACCATGCGTACCTTCGGGTGGCCGACCAACTGGCTGCCGACACCTTCACCACTGCCACAGACGATGTTCAGTACACCTGGCGGAAGAATCTGCGCCAGTACCGGCGCCAGCGCGAGAATGGACAGCGGAGTGTGTTCGGATGGTTTGAATACCAGGGTATTGCCGGCCGCGAGAGCAGGGGCGATTTTCCAGGCGGCCATCATCAGCGGGTAGTTCCATGGTGCTATGGAGGCGATCACGCCGACCGGGTCACGTCTGACCATGCTGGTATGGCCGGGAATGTATTCGCCAGCGAGCTGGCCCTGTTGGCAGCGCACTGCGCCTGCGAAAAAGCGAAATACATCAGCGGTGGCGGGAATATCGTCCCGGCGTGCCAGATGCAGCGGCTTGCCACAGTTGAGCGATTCCAGGCGGGCGAGCAGTTCGGCGTTGCTCTCGATTGCCTCTGCAATCGTCAGGAGAATGCCGGAGCGCTGGGCGGGCGTGGTGCGTGACCAGGCAGGAAAAGCATTGTTGGCAGCCAGTACCGCCTGTTCCAGTTGTTCCAGCGAGGCTTCGGCAATGCTGATCAGAACGTCGCCTGTGGCCGGGTTGATGATCGGCTCGACGAAGCCCTCGCCGCTGACCAGTTGGCCATCGATCAGCTGAGCGCTGTGCAGGGGCGGGAGGCTCGCGGACATTCTCGGACTTCTTCTTTTTCTCGTGTCGTTCTGCATGACGTCTCCTCGTGTGTCGGAGCGCCTGTATTCACGGAAGCGAGACTAGAGTCCGACAGTTGGCTTCACAAATTCTAAATATTGAAAGTAGCGTTCGATTAAATCGAAACCTTGCGGTTTGTCGGCTGGGCCCGTGCCAGTGTCAGGAATGGATCGACCAGTGCCGGTCGTGCGGTGCCTCTACGCCAGGCCAGCCCGACTTCGAGCGGCTCGTTCAGATCCGCCAATGGCCGGGCCTCGATGATGTCGCCCTCCAATGACCAGGGGCGATAAGTCATGTCAGGTTGAATGGACAGGCCGAGCCCCGCCGCAACCAGGCTACGTACGGCCTCCACCGAGGCCGTGCGCAGGCTGACGCGAGGAGTGAGACAGGCGCGATGCCAGATACGCTGGGTGTGCAGGCCCATTTCATCGGCGTTGAGCTGGATCAGCGGCTCGCTGGCTACGTCGGCCAGGGTGATGCTGTCCCGATCCAGTAGTGGGTGACGCGGTGGTAGCCAAAGGCGGTGCGGAGAGTGCGTCAACACTTCGGTCTGCAAGGCATGGCGATCTTCGAGGTTGGAGAGGATCAGTACACCGACATCAATCTCCCCGGCGACCAGCAGATGTTCGATATAGGGGCGCTCGTCTTCGATAACGCGCGTCTGCACATTGGGGTAGGCGTGCTGAAATCGCGTGATCAGGTCGGCCAGGTAGTAGCCTGCGACCAGGCTCGTCACACCGATGGTGAGCTGGCCTTTAACCTGGGATGTGCTTTGCTGCAGGCTGCGTTTGGCGTTTTCCACCGTGGCGAGAATCAGGTGGGCTTGCCGCAGGAACTGGTGTCCCTGGTGAGTGAGGCTCATCCCCTTGGCATGGCGGTTGAACAGGGTAACGCTGATTTCTTCCTCCAGCTGCTGAATCGCCTGGGTCAGTGTCGACTGGGAAATGAACACAGCTTGAGCCGCCGCAGATATCGAGCCTGTCTCGGCAACGGCGATGAAATGGCGAATCTGGCGCAGAGTCATCATGGCATTAGAGGTTCTGACAGTTTTGCCCATTATGGTTTATCGAATGTGTTCTTCCTCGTTCTTTTTCATCGAAAGCTTGGCCGTGTTGAAGGGAAATATAGGCAACATCTGGAATTGATCTGCTTACCGACGCTCTATAACGGCAGGCATAGAATCGGCCGCATTTGCGCAAGAGGAATTCCTTCATGAACACACGTGGCTTGCTCGATCAACTGCTCAAATCCGGGCAGGACTTGCTGCAACAGAAGGGCGCTGGCGGCGCTTCTTCCGGGCTGGGTGGGGCGCTGGGCGGTCTGCTCGGCGGTGGCGCAGGCAAGGCTGGTGGTAGCGATCTGGGGGCGATGCTCAAGGGCGCCGGTGGCGGTGCCGCGCTGGCCATGCTGCTGGGCAACAAGCGTGTGCGCAAGGTCGGTGGCAAGGTGGCCATTTATGGTGGTCTGGCCGCGCTCGGGGTGATGGCTTACAAGGCTTATGGCAACTGGCAGGCGCAACAGGCCCAGCGAGGTCAGGCGCAACCGGTCGAGCCGCAGACACTGGATCGCTTGCCGGCGCCGCAGGTCGAGCAGCACAGTCACGCGATTCTCAAGGCACTGGTGGCCGCGGCCAAGGCCGATGGCCATGTCGATGATCGTGAGCGTCAGCTGATCGAGGAAGAGCTGGGCAAGTTGGCCAATGATGCCGAGCTGAAGCAATGGCTGCACACCGAGTTGAACAAGCCGCTCGATCCGGCCGAGGTCGCGCGTGCCGCTACCACTCCGGAAATGGCTGCCGAGATGTACCTGGCCAGTGTGCTGATGGTCGACGAGGAGCACTTCATGGAACGTGCCTACCTCGAAGAGCTGGCGCGCCAGTTGCAGCTCCCACCCGCACTCAAGTCCGAACTGGAAGCTCAGGTACGAGCTCTGCCAGCCGGCGTCTGAACGACCCTGCGCATTTCAATCCGCATGCCAGGCTTTGTCTGGCATCGCGTCCCCGCCATGATCGTTCAGGTAGGCGTCGACAGCGGCGCTTACCGTAGGCTGATGATGGTGCTCCTGCCTCTCGTTCAGCAGACCAAAGCGTCGTAGCTTGTCCATCATCGGGCCCTTTACCTCGGCAAAGTGCAGCTCGATGCCGGCATCTTCCAGCATCTGCTCCAGTTCACCGAGCATGTCGGCGGACGTCACGTCGATACTGGTTACCGGTTCGGCAGCGACCACCACGCGGCGTACGGCGGTGGGAGATTGCGCGATCGCCTGCAGCAGGCATTGCTGGAACAGTTCGGCGTTGGCGAAGAACAGTGGCGCGTCCCAGCGAAACAGCAGCAGGCCGGGTATTTGCCGTGCTTCGGGATAGCGCTCGATATCATGGAAACCACGGATACCATCGACCTTGCCGAGAATGGCGTAGTACGGCCGCCAGGCATCCCATAAGAACTCGATTACTGCCAGCACCACGGCAATGCCGATGCCGGGAATGACGCCGAAGGTCACCACGCCGACGAAGCAGGCCATCGATAGCCAGAACTCCCATTGCTGCACGCGGAAGATGCGCTGCAGGTCGGTAACGACGAACAGACCAATGACGGCGGCGATCACGACTGCGGCAAGTGCGCTGGTGGGCAGGTACTGCATCAGATTGGGCGCCACGACCAGCAGCAGGGCGACGCACAGGGCGCCGATCACGCCGGCGATCTGGGTCTTGGCCCCTGCGGCCTCGGCGACGGGCGTACGTGATGAGCTGCTGCTGATGGGAAAACCCTGAAAGAGGCCGCCAATCAGGTTGGCGGCGCCGAGGCCGACCAGCTCCTGATTGGGATCGACCTGATGCCCGGTGCGTGCCGCGTAGGTGCGTGACAGCACGCTGGTGTCGGCGTATGCCACCACGGCAATGGCGATGCCGCCAATCACCACACTGGCGATATCGACACCGCTGAGCCAGGGCAGGACGAAGCTCGGCAGGCCTTGTGGCAGTTCACCGAGAACCTGAACCCCGTGAGCATCGAGATCCAGCAGAGCGACCGCGAGCGTTGCCAGTGTCACTGCGATAAGAATGCCGGGAAGCTGTTTGAAACGTTTCAACAACAGGATCAAGGCCAGCGTGCCAGCGCCGACTGCCAGGCTGTAGAGGTTGGCCTGACCATCCAGCAGTGCGGCGCCGACTGCGCGGATATCGCTGATCGGCCCCTGGCTGTCGATGGAAAAGCCGAACAGTTTGGGTGTCTGGCTGATCAGTACGCTCAGGGCGATGCCGTTCATATAGCCGTAGCGAATCGGCTTGGACAGCAGTTCGGTGATAAAGCCCAGGCGCAGAAAGCCGGCGATTATGCAGGTCAGCCCGGCAACCACCGCCATCATGCTGGCCAGCGTGACCGCGCGCATTGGGTCACCACCGGAGAGCGGCAACACCACGGCCAGAATCAGCGCCGCCAGCGCCGAGTCCGGGCCGAGCACGAAGATTCGGCTCGGGCCGAACAGCGCGTAGGCCAGCAGCGGCACGATGGTCGCGTACAGGCCATAGATACCGGGCACGCCGGACGCTTCGGCATAAGCGATCCCCACCGGCACCAGCATGGTGGTCAGCACCAGGCCGGCGGCGATGTCCTTGGGTAGCCAGGCCAACTGGTATTGCCTGAGCATCAGCAGGCCGGGTAGCCAGCGCAGCCAGCTGCTCTGTTGCTGTGCAGTGGGAAGCGGCTTGTGCTGGTTGCTCGGTGACGCTGGCGGCATCGCGATGGCTCAGGCAGGAAAAGTTACGAGTAAAGTGCAAGGCGCAGTCGTTTAACCATAGATGTCACCCGTCGATGGGCGAGCATTCATCCGTTGCATCAGACCAAAAGATCATTCTGCACGGCTTGTACGACAGCTAGTCTCAGGCTTTCGATTCGTTGCTCTTGCGAGGATGCTCATGGCGCAGCCGCCCCTGGAATGTTACGACTACCTGATCGTCGGTGCTGGGCCGGCTGGTTGCCTGCTGGCCAACCGGCTCTCCGCCGACCCTGGTGTCAGCGTATTGTTGATCGAGGCAGGCGGGCGCGATAACTATCCCTGGATTCACATTCCGGTTGGCTATCTCTATTGCATCGGTAACCCGCGTACTGACTGGTGCTACAGCACCGAGAGCGACCCTGGCCTGCATGGCCGTTCGCTGAAATATCCGCGCGGCCGTGTGCTGGGTGGCAGTTCATCGATCAACGGCATGATCTACATGCGTGGCCAGGCGGCCGACTACGATGGCTGGGCGGCGGCCGGCAATCCGGGCTGGGCCTGGCGTGATGTGTTGCCGCTGTTCAAACGCTCGGAGAATCATTTTGCCGGCGGCAGCGAACTGCACGGCGGCACGGGGGAATGGCGGGTCGAGCGCCAGCGGCTGTCCTGGGATATTCTCGAGGCCTTTCGCCAGGCCGCGGCGCAGACTGGTATCAGCAGCATCGACGACTTCAACGGCGGCGATAACGAAGGCTGCAGCTACTTTCAGGTCAACCAGAAGCGCGGGGTACGCTGGAACGCTTCCAAGGCGTTTCTGCGCGGGATTCGCCAGCGTCCCAATCTGCATGTGTTGACCGCTGCGGAGGCCGAGCGTCTGGAGCTGGATGGTGGCCGCGCCAATGCGCTGCACCTGCGCTGGCAGGGGCGGGTGCTACGGGTCAGCGCCCGCCGCGAGGTCATCCTGTGTGCCGGTGCGATTGGTTCGCCGGCGCTGCTGCAGCGCTCCGGCATCGGCCCACGACCCGTGCTCGAGCGCCTGGGCATTGGCGTGAAGCACGAGCTGCCCGGCGTTGGCGAGAACCTGCAGGATCACCTGCAGTTACGCCTGATCTACCGGGTCAGCGGGGTGAAAACCCTCAATCGCATCGCCGCCAGCGCCTGGGGCAAGCTGGGCATGGGCTTGGAGTACCTGTTCAATCGCAGCGGGCCGCTGGCCATGGCGCCCAGTCAGCTCGGCGCTTTCGCCAAATCGAGCCCCGAGCAGTTGCGCGCCAACCTGCAATACCACGTGCAACCACTGTCACTGGAGCGTTTTGGTGAGCCCCTGCACGATTTTCCCGCATTCACTGCCTCGGTTTGCAACCTGCGCCCTTACAGTCGCGGGCGTGTCGCGATCACGTCGATGGACGCCAGCGTCGCGCCATCGATCATGCCGAACTACCTGAGCGATTCACGCGATCTGCAGGTGGCGGCCGACGCCATCCGCCTGACCCGGCGCATCGTCGCCGCGCCCGCTCTGGCGGGCTATCGGCCTGAGGAATACAAGCCGGGGCCGGAGTACCGTAGCGAGGAAGACTTGCAGCGGGCCGCCGGTGAAATCGGCACCACCATTTTCCATCCGGTGGGCACCTGCGCGATGGGGCAGGGGCGCGAAGCCGTGGTCGACGCTCGCCTGCGCGTGCACGGCATCGCCGGCCTGCGTGTGGTCGATGCCTCGATCATGCCGAGCATCACCTCCGGCAACACCTGCTCGCCGGTGCTGATGATCGCGGAGAGGGCCGCGCAGATGATCGCCGAGGACGCACAGCGTCAGGTGCAGGCTCCCGCGGTACGCGAGGCCCTGGTCAGCTGAGGTGTTTTTCGAGCTCGCTCTGGAAGATCGCCCGGTTACGTCCGTCGTGTTTGGCGCGATACAGCGCCTGGTCGGCCAGCTGCAGCACCTCGCCCAGCTCACTGTGATCCAGTGGCCAGAGCGCACCACCTATGCTGCAGCCGATGGTCACCGCTCCCACTTCCAGAACAACTGGCTGGCCGAGCGTGGCGATGGCCCGCTCAGCCACCTGGCGCGCGTGCTGTTGCGCGTCCTGCCCTGGTACTTGCAGCACCATGAGGAACTCGTCGCCGCCCAGGCGCGCGACCATGTCGCCATCGCGCAGGCAACTGCGCAGACGCTGGGCGATCTCCCGTAGCAAGTGATCGCCAGCGGCATGACCGTGGATATCGTTGATCGGTTTGAAACCATCGAGGTCGAGATAGAGCAGGGCCAGGCAGCCATGTTGCAGGCGGCTGCGTTGCTTGGCCTGGGGCAGGAATTTTTCCAGCGCCATGCGGTTGGGCAGCCCGGTCAGGGCGTCGTGATGGGCGAGGCTCTCCATGACACCGAGCGCTGTCTGTTGCAGGGTCAGGCTTTCCACCAGATGCCGGATCGACTGGCTCAGTTGGTGAACTTCACGGCTGCCACGCAGCTCGGGAATTTCGTTGATCTCGCCTGCGCTGAGGCGATCCGCAGCGGTGGCGATTTCCTGCAACGGACGGGTGAAGTAGCCGCTGATCACCCAGCCGAGCATGGCGAAGATCAAGGCCAGGCCGCAGCCCCAGAGCAGGATGGTGAGCAGCAGGCTGTGCGCGGGCGCGTAGGCCAAGTCCAGTGACTGGCGCGCGACGACAGTCCAGCCCAGGCCGGGATAGTCCTTGTAGCCCTGGCTCAGGGTCAGGCCGGTAAGGTATTCGTTGCCATCCGGCCATTGCTGTACCGCCCAGCGGCTTTCGCCCGGTTGCAGGCCGTCAAGTGCCGGCAGATGCAGTGGCTGCCCGATCATTTCGCGAGGGCCCAGCAGAATGCTTTGATCCCGTCCGATCACGAAGAACTCGATCATGCGCCGATCCTGGATCGGGGCAAGAATCGATTGACCGACCTCATTGGCCCAGCCCCACGACAGGTGGCAGGCCAGTACGCCGGCCAGGCTGCCATCGTTCGCCGTTACCGGCAGGCTGATGTCGACGAACTTCATCGCCTCGCCGCTGGGATTGGGCAGCAGCTTGGCCAGCAGTACGGCCTCGTGCACGTCGCCGATGAACAGATCCTCACGCCCCTTCAGGTAGACCGGGCGCTGGGCAATGCTGGCGCCTTCCAGCACGCCATTGCTGGAGGCCAGCACCTGGCCTGTCGGGTCGGTGAAACCGATCCAGGCGATGCTGGGGATTTCCTTCTGCAGGCTGTCGAGCAGGCGCCGTATCTCGGCCGGATCCCCCGGTTGCCGCAGTGTTTGCAGGTTGCCGAGCACGCGCAGCACTGCCGAGCGCGAAGCCATGTCGCGATCCAGGCGGTCGACCATCGCGTAGGACACCTCGGCCATGTTTCGGCCTATGTCCTCGCGGATCTGCTGGCTGGTGTGCTGGCCGATCAAGGTGCCCAGCAGCCAGGTGAGTGCACCGACCAACAGGGCGATGAAAAGGGCGATATGGCTACGCAGGCTATGCGATGGGGGCATGCTGGGGTTCCGAGAAAGGGCGTTGTTATTGGTTTTGTGACCAGTATAGATCGCCGTTGATCCATTGAGCCGTGATCACCTGCCAAGAGTGTGCTGCCAGCCTGTTCAGGCTCGGGTATAATCGTCGGCTTTCCGTCCGATTTGCCCGCGAGAGCCGCCTACCATGGAAATCAATCCGATCCTCAACAGCATCAAGGATCTCTCCGAACGCACCCAGACCATTCGGGGGTATCTTTGACTACGATCAGAAGCATGATCGTCTGGTCGAAGTAAACCGCGAGCTGGAAGACGCCAGCGTCTGGAACAAGCCTGAGTACGCGCAGAGCCTGGGCCGCGAGCGCGCCATGCTGGCGCAGATCGTCGAAACCATCGATGACCTCACCAGCAGCCTGGCCGATTCCAAGGATCTGCTGGAAATGGCCGCCGAAGAGAACGACGAAGGTGCGGTGAACGACGTCGCCGCCGAAGTCGAGCGCCTGCGCGAGATTCTCGAGAAGCTCGAGTTCCGCCGCATGTTCAGCCACGAGATGGATCCGAACAACTGCTACCTGGACATCCAGGCTGGTTCCGGCGGCACCGAGGCCCAGGACTGGGCCAACATCCTGCTGCGCATGTACCTGCGCTGGGCTGACAAGCGCGGCTTCAATGCCGAGATCGTCGAGCTGTCCGAAGGTGAAGTCGCCGGCATCAAGGGCGCCACCGTGCACATCAAGGGCGAGTACGCCTTCGGTTGGCTGCGCACCGAGATCGGCGTGCACCGCCTGGTGCGCAAGAGCCCGTTCGACTCCGGCGCCCGTCGCCACACCTCGTTCTCGGCGGTTTTCGTATCGCCCGAGATCGACGACAAGGTCGAGATCGAGATCAACCCGGCCGACCTGCGCATCGACACCTACCGCTCCTCTGGCGCCGGTGGTCAGCACGTCAACACCACCGACTCGGCGGTGCGTATCACTCACGTGCCGACCAACACCGTGGTGGCCTGCCAGAACGAACGCTCGCAGCACGCCAACAAGGACACCGCCATGAAAATGCTGCGGGCCAAGTTGTACGAGCTGGAGATGCAGAAGCGCAACGCCGCCTCGCAGGCGCTGGAAGACAGCAAGTCGGACATCGGCTGGGGTCACCAGATTCGCTCCTACGTGCTCGACGACTCGCGCATCAAGGATCTGCGTACCGGCGTCGAGCGTAGCGATTGCCAGAAAGTGCTCGATGGTGACCTCGACGGTTACCTCGAAGCCAGTTTGAAACAGGGGCTGTAAGGCAGCACCAACCCTGTAGGTGCGAGCCTGCTCGCGACGCTCTGTAACGGGCTCGCGAGCAGGTGTCAGATGGCCTACAACGAATTCAATTGAAAGATACGCCAGGCAGACAAGCGACCATGAGCGACCAACAACTCGACCACAACGAACTGCAACAGGAAGAAAACAAGCTGATTGCCCAGCGCAAGGAAAAGCTTGCTGCCGTCCGTGAGCAGGGCATTGCCTTCCCCAACGATTTCCGCCGCGACAGCCTGTGTGCTGACCTGCAGAAACAGTACGAGGGCAAGAGCAAGGAAGAGCTGGAGGCCGCTGCCATCCCGGTGAAGATCGCCGGGCGCATCATGCTCAACCGCGGCGCCTTCATGGTGCTGCAGGACACTTCCGGTCGTCTGCAGGTATACGTCGACCGCAAGGGCCTGCCGGCCGAGACCCTGGAAGCGATCAAGACCTGGGATCTGGGCGACATCATCGCTGCCGAAGGCACCCTGGCGCGTTCCGGCAAGGGCGACCTGTACGTGCACATGACCAACGTGCGCCTGCTGACCAAGTCGCTGCGCCCGCTGCCGGACAAGCACCACGGCCTGACCGACACCGAGCAGCGCTATCGCCAGCGTTACGTCGACCTGATCGTCAACGAGGAAACCCGCCACACCTTCCGCGTGCGCTCGCAGGTGATCGCCCACATCCGTCGTTTCCTCAATGACCGCGGTTTCCTCGAAGTGGAAACCCCGATGCTGCAGACCATCCCCGGTGGCGCGGCGGCCAAGCCGTTCGAGACCCATCACAACGCGCTGGACATGGCCATGTTCCTGCGTATCGCCCCGGAGCTGTACCTCAAGCGCCTGGTGGTTGGCGGCTTCGAGAAAGTCTTCGAGATCAACCGCAACTTCCGTAACGAAGGCGTCTCGACCCGGCACAACCCCGAGTTCACCATGCTCGAGTTCTACCAGGCCTACGCCGACTACCGCGACAACATGGACCTGACCGAGGAACTGTTCCGCGAGCTGGCCCTGGCCGTGCTCGGCACCACTGACGTGCCGTACGGCGATAAGGTGTTCCACTTCGGCGAGCCGTTCGTGCGTCTGTCGGTGTACGACTCGATCCTCAAGTACAACCCGGACATCACGGCGGCTGATCTCAATGATGTCGAGAAGGCTCGCGCCATTGCCAAGAAGGCTGGTGCCAAAGTGCTCGGTCACGAAGGCCTGGGCAAGCTGCAGGTGATGATTTTCGAGGAGCTGGTCGAGAGCAAGCTGGAGCAGCCGCACTTCATCACCGAATACCCGTTCGAAGTTTCGCCACTGGCCCGTCGCAACGACGACAACCCCAGTGTCACCGACCGCTTCGAGCTGTTCATCGGTGGCCGCGAGATCGCCAACGCCTATTCCGAGCTCAATGATGCCGAAGACCAGGCCGAGCGCTTCCTCGCTCAGGTAGCGGAGAAGGACGCCGGTGACGACGAGGCCATGCACTACGACGCCGACTTCGTTCGTGCGCTCGAGTACGGCATGCCGCCCACCGCTGGCGAAGGCATCGGCATCGACCGCCTGGTAATGCTGCTGACCAACTCGCCGTCGATCCGCGACGTCATCCTGTTCCCGCACATGCGTCCGCAGGCCTGATGCCTCACCAAAAGCCGCCTTCGGGCGGCTTTTTGCTACCTGTCGTTCCACTTTGTGGGGCGTGTCGGCGTAGATGGTGTTTCAACGGCCTGTTAACCATTACTCTGAGTGCCATAACCAGAACGTAGAGGGTCGACCCATAGTGAGTTCCGTTTCTGCGTCCCCGAATGCCACCGAGGCAGCCAACGCCGTTGCCGAGAGTGTCCAGTACCAGGGCCGCAAGGCCAGCCGACAAGGCAGTGAGCAACGCCGCCAGGCGATTCTCGATGCCGCCATGCGCATCATCGTGCGCGACGGTGTGCGCGCCGTGCGTCATCGCGCGGTCGCTGCCGAGGCGCAGGTGCCGCTGTCGGCCACGACTTACTACTTCAAGGATATCGATGACCTGATCACCGATACCTTCGCCTTGTTCGTCGAACGCAGCGCTGCGCAGATGGCGGCTTTCTGGGCCAGCACCCAGGGCGCGCTGGAGGAGATGGTTGGTCGTCTCGATGGCAGTGAAGCCGCGCGCCGACAACTGGCGGACGAAATCGCCGAGTTGGCGGTGCAATACGTGCAACGTCAGTTGCGCGAGCGCCGCGAGCACCTGATCGCCGAGCAGGCATTCCAGCAGGAGGCGCTGCTCAATCCGCGCCTGAGTGACCTGGTTCGCGCCCATCGCCAGATCCTGCAGCAGGGTGTGACGCACTTCTTCGAAGTGCTCGGCTCGCGCCAGCCGGAGCAGGATGCCGTGCTGTTGACGGCTACCATCGTGCGGATGGAGTATCAGGGCCTGCTCGACGGCATCGAGAATCTGGACAGTCAGGGAATGCTGGCCATCCTTAAACGCTACATGAACCTGGTTCTCGGGCTTTGATGCCCAACCGGCTGGTGGTTTTCACAAGGAGAGCGAAATGAAAGCCTGGCGCGTACTGGTCGCCTTGTCCTTCCTGATGTTGAGTGGCTGTCTGGTCACTTTCAAGGATCCGATTCCGGCCAATGAGGCGGCACCGATCCCGCTGCTGGGCGAATGGACCCGGCAGGATGAATGGGGCGATCAGCTCTTTCTGGAAATCACCCGTGCCGGCGCCAATCTGTACGAAGCGCGTATCTACGAAGGCAGTGCGGACAACCTCGACAGTCTCGAGGAGTTTGGCTTCACCGTCGCCCACCATGGCCGTCGCTGGTATCTCTCGGCTGGGCTGCCCAAGAGCCTCGGCGCCAACTTCGCCATCGCCGGTTTCGAGCTGACCCGGGACAACGAACTGGTGGTGTACAACCTCGATACCGACCGCATCCTTCAGGACATGGACAAGGGCCTGCTGGAAGGCCAGACCGTCTCCATGCCCGAAGCCGATGGCGCCTTGATCACCAGCCCGCTGGAGAAGGTACTCGCTTACCTCGACGATCCGGCCAATGCCGACCTGTTCGTCGAAGTGGCGCGCTATCAGCGGGTTGCCGACTAGGAAAAGCAATGAACAGCCAGCAAAAACTGGACGATTACCAACTCTGCATTCGTGCCCTGAGCGACCGTATCGTCGAGGCGCAGACGCCGATCCGCGTGCTCGATGCCGTGAAGTGGGACGACGGAATCCGCGACGGTTTTCTCAAGGCCAAGGGCAAGCAACCACCAGCGGTGGATCGCGACTACTACCTGAGCCGGCCACTGGCCTTCGATGCGCAAGCGAAGAAGCTGGAATTCCAGAACATCGAGCGTGACATCACCCGCCAGCTCGGCCAATTCAACCCGGTCGGGCAGATCATGCGGCGCATGTGCAAGGAATACCGCATGGTCATCCGCATGCTCGAAGCGCGTGGCACCGAGGACTTCGGGCTGATCAGTCAGGAGCTCTACGGCGCCGCCTCCGACGCTTTCCATGCCGGTGATCCGACTCTCGCCGATCTCGGCCTGATGCTTTCGGACTACCTCAACAACATTGCCGCGCGTGGCGACCTGGAAGACGAGCCCAAGGTGCTCGGCGCCGCCGATGCGGTGAGCATCCTGCAACAGCGCCTGGCCGGCGTGTTCGGTGACGACACCATTCGCGTGTTCGAGTCCGACGGTATCCTCGCCGACGCCGCGGCTGGCGCCGACTACATCAAGATTCGCAGCGATGCGCGCTTCAACGAGCGTGACGTCAAGGCGCTGGAGGTGCATGAGGGGCTGGTGCATGTCGGCACCACGCTCAATGGCCTGAACCAGCCGATCTGCACCTTCCTGGCCAAAGGGCCGCCCTCGTCGACGGTGACCCAGGAAGGCCTGGCGATCCTCATGGAAGTGATCGCCTTCGCCTCCTACCCGACGCGCCTGCGCAAGCTGACCAACCGCACCCGCGCCATCCACATGGCCGAGGAGGGCGCGGATTTCCTCGAGGTGTTCGAGTTCTTTCGCGAGCAGGGCTACGGCCTGGAAGGCGGCTACAGCAACGCCAGCCGGGTGTTCCGCGGCTCGTTGCCGAACGGCCTGCCGTTCACCAAGGATCTGTCGTATCTGAAGGGCTTCATCCTCATCTACAACTACATCCAGTTGGCGGTGCGCAAGGGCAAGCTGGAGCAGATTCCGCTGCTGTTCTGCGGCAAGACCACCCTGGAAGACATGCGCACCCTGCGCAAGCTGGTGGACGAAGGCCTGGTGCTGCCGCCCAAGTACCTGCCGCCGCAGTTCCAGGATATGAACGCGCTGTCGGCCTGGATGTGCTTCTCCAACTTCCTCAACCATTTGAGCCTGGATCGGATCGAAGCGGACTACGCCAACATCCTCTAGCGACTGTAGGGCGCGCGCCGTGCGCACCACGGCGTCAGCGTGCAGTCTGATCGACGAGGCCTGTCTAACTCTGTCGTAGGAACCCAGGAGATCAACAGCAGTGACCAGCCATCAACTCGACTACGAAATTCTCGGCAGTTCGGCGCAGTCGGTGGAGATCGTTCTCGACCCCGGCGAAACGGTGATCGCCGAAGCCGGGGCGATGAACTACATGACCGAGGGTGTGCGTTTCGAAACGCGTATGGGCGATGGCTCGTCCAGCGGTCTGCTGGGCAAGCTGTGGAGCGTCGGCAAGCGCATGCTGACCGGCGAATCGCTGTTCATGACCCACTTCAGCAATGCCGGCAAGAACCAGGCGCGGGTCGCCTTCGCCGCGCCTTATCCGGGCACCGTGGTGCCCATCGACCTGGCCAAGATAGGCGGCCGGTTGATCTGCCAGAAAGATGCCTTTCTCTGTGCGGCGCATGGCACCAGCATTGGTATCAGCTTTGCCAAGCGTCTGGGCGCGGGGTTCTTTGGAGGTGAGGGATTCATCCTGCAGAAGCTAGAAGGTGATGGTCTGGCGTTCGTGCATGCCGGCGGCACGGTGATTCGCAAGGAACTGAACAACGAAACCCTGCGTCTGGACACCGGCTGCCTGGTGGCCTTCAGCAGTGGTATCGATTACGACATCGCTCTTGCTGGCGGCCTGAAGAGCATGCTCTTCGGTGGCGAAGGCATTCTGCTGACCACGCTCAAGGGCACCGGCACGGTGTGGATGCAAAGCTTGCCGTTCTCGCGCCTGGCCGAGCGCGTCTACGCCGCGACCGTGCAGGCGCGCGAAGAGGTTCGCGCTGGTGGCAAGTAGCCTGCGAGTGCTGGCGTTGCTGCTGGCCAGCTTGTGGCTGGCCGGTTGTAGTGGCCTGCTGTTCTACCCCGAGCCTGGGCTGCCGATCACCCCGGAGCGTGCCGGGCTGGAATACCGCGACATCGAACTGCGTGCCGCCGACGGCACGCGCCTGCACGCCTGGTGGCTGCCGGCCAAAGCCGGGGTGAAGGTCAAGGGTACGGTGCTGCACCTGCACGGCAATGGCGGCAACCTGGCCTGGCACCTGGGCGGCGTTCACTGGCTGCCGGAGCAGGGCTATCAGGTGTTGATGCTGGATTACCGCGGTTATGGCCTGTCCGCCGGCAAACCGCGGTTGCCTGAGGTGTACCAGGATATCGATGCGGCCTTCGCCTGGCTCGAACAGGCGCCGCAGGCGCAGGACGCACCGCTTTTCGTGCTGGGGCAGAGCCTTGGCGGCGCTCTGGCCGTGCATTACCTGGCCAAGCATCCCGAGCGGCGCTCAGCCCTGCAGGGTATGGCCCTGGATGGTGTACCGGCGAGTTACCGTGATGTCGCCCGCTACGCACTGAGCACGTCCTGGCTGACCTGGCCGTTGCAGGTGCCATTGTCCTGGCTGGTGCCGGATGCCGACAGTGCGATCAACAGCATCGATCAGCTCCAGGGTTTGCCGCTGATGATCTATCACAGTGTTGACGATACGATCGTGCCGCTTTCCAATGGCCGTCGTTTGTATCAAGCTGCGCGCCCGCCACGCGCCTTTCAGGCGACCCGTGGGCCGCACGTGCAAACCTTTGCCGAGCCCGCCTGGCGCCAATCGTTGCTGGCGTTTTTCAGTGCGCCGCAGGCTTTTGTCGAACGCCAGGTGCCGGCTACCGAATCCGCAACAGAGAATCTGCAATGACCGAACGCAATCCCATCCCTCTGATCCTCACTGGTGTCGCCAGCATCGTCGGTACCGTTGGCGTGCTCTGGTATTACGGTTATGTGCACTTCGCCAAGCCGGAAGATGCGCTGCTGCTGTCCGATTTCACCATGCTCAAGACCATTCCCGGCGAGGACTACAAGGTTTCGCTGAAGCCTGCTGACCAGGTGGCGCAGTGCATCGACGGCGTGCTGGTACTGTTCGACCTGCAACAGAAGGGCCTGACCGGCGTGCTGGTGGACAACAAGAAGCAAGCCGTGCGCTGCATGGGTCAGGACACTCCGGCGTTGGAGCAGTAAGGCAAAAACACCCTACGGGCGCATAGCCAAAAAGAAACCCGCCATCAGGCGGGTTTCTTCATTGCGGTGGCGCTATCAGGCGCCGCTAGCCGAACGCGGTACGACCGGCTGATTATCGTTGGAGATGGTCACTTCCACACGACGGTTTTGCGCACGGCCGGAGTCGCTGGAGTTATCCGCAACCGGATACTCCTTGCCGTAACCCTGGGCAACGATACGCGTTGGCTCGACGCCAGCGCGAATCAGCGCGCGACGTACGGATTCGGCGCGACGCTCGGACAGGCCCTGGTTGTAGCTGGCCGAGCCGACGCTATCGGTGTAGCCCTCTACGATTACCTGGCGCTCCGGGTTTTCCTGGAGGAAGCGCGCCAGTTGCGTGACGTTGGGCAGCGCGCTGCTCTTGAGTTCGGCCTTGTTGAAGTCGAACAGCACGTCACCGAAGGTCACCAGGGTGCCGCGCTCGGTCTGCTTGGCGTTGAGGCTGTCCTGCAGCTTGCGAATCTGTGCATCGCGCGCATCGAGCAGGGCCTGGGCACGTTGCGCCGAGGTGTTCTTCAGCTCGGCTTCGGCGGTACGCAGGGCGATGGTCTGCTTGGCCACTTCGACGCGCTGATTGGTCAGATAGGCCAACTGGTCGACCTTCTTCTCGTCTTCCTTCTCCATGTAGGCCTTGTCGGCCTTGTTCAGCCATTCCTGGGCTTCCTTGGTTTCCAGTGCGGCGACTTTGCTCGCCTGCGGGTCGCTCTGCAGCGTGGAGAAGTTGCTGCGCGCCGACTCCAGGTTGGCATTGGGCTGGTGCGAGCAGGCGGCCAGGCCGACGCTCAGGGCCAGAAGGGCGGGGATCATTACGTGTTTACGCATGGCGTTCATCCTTTGATCTGTCAGCGAATGGGTGGGGTGCATGCGGCTCACTGAGCGCTACGCATGCCTTCCTCACGCAGTTCCTGCACACCCTGGCGGGCGTCCTGCAGTGCTTGTTCGGCCTTGGCGGCCTGGGCCTTGCGCTCGGCGAGACGAGCATCCCACTCGGCCTGTTCGGCCAGGCGGCGGGCTTTCTCGTACTCCTTCTCATGCATGGCCAGCTCGGCCTCTTTGAGCTTGTCCTGCGCCGATTTCATTTCCACGGCGGCAAACTCGGTACCGCCAGCGCTGATTGCCGAATTCACGGCAGACTGCGTCACGGCGTACTGCTCACTGGGCGGATTACCGGCGCAGCCCGCGAGTACCAGGCTGCTGCCCAGTACCAGTGCAGCCAGCTTGATCCCATGCAGACGAGTGCGCTGGGCTTTTTCGGTATGGGTCTTCATGGCGGCTAACTCCATTTGAAACACTCCTATGAATGACGATATCCGTGACATCTGGCGCATCGCGACGGCGTTTTACCCAAGGGGTTGCTGATGCCGGCATTGCTTGATGGCCTATCGAATGGACAGGCATTTTTTTTGGATAGTTCATAAAAAAAGACAGTGAGCTTATGTTTTATAGGATGACCGGTTGGTCAACTTATAGCTCGCTCCATGCGTTCAATTGCCTCGCGGCACTGCATTGAACAGCTTGTTCAATGGGCTCTCCACGCCCGTGGTGACGCCTGGCATACGTTGGGGAGACTCATGCCAAACGGATTCATGAGCATTTCATGAAGGTTTTTTGAACAGAATAACGAACAGGCAGTGGTGCCCAGCGCAGCACTGTTTGCATGTGCATCGGGGAGAGGCGACCCAGCCTTGTAAGTAACGTAAGGGCTGTGCACTCTGTTGACCTTGGTTAGCAGAAGGAGTGCGACATGGCGGAAATCGATGCGCGTCTACGTGAGGAAGTTCACCTGCTCGGCGAGTTGCTTGGGCAAACCATCAGTACTCAGTTGGGCGACGACTTCCTCGACAAGATCGAGCGCATTCGCAAGAGCGCCAAGGCCGGTCGGCGTGGCTCTGCGGCAGGTGCCGAGCAACTGAGCAGCACCCTGGGTGACCTTGGTGACGACGAGCTGCTGCCCGTGGCGCGCGCCTTCAATCAGTTCCTCAATCTGGCCAATATTGCCGAGCAACAGCATCGGGTACGTCGCCGCCGGCCGAATGAGCCCGAACCTTTCGAGTTGCGTGTGCTCGACGAGCTGCTCGAACGTCTGCTTGCCGCAGGCCAGGGTGGCGATGAGCTGGCGCGTCAGTTGGGGCGCCTGGATATTCAACTGGTGCTGACAGCGCACCCTACCGAAGTGGCGCGGCGCACCCTGATTCAGAAATATGATGCCATCGCCGCGCAACTGACGGCGCTGGATCACAGCGACCTGTTGCCGGTCGAGCGCGAGCGCATCATCGAACGGCTGCAACGGCTGATTGCCGAGGCCTGGCATACCGAGGAGATCCGCCGTAGCCGACCCAGCCCGGTGGATGAAGCCAAGTGGGGCTTCGCGGTCATCGAACATTCGCTGTGGCTAGCGGTGCCGCGTTTCCTGCGCAAGGCCGACCAGAGTCTGCACGCCGCCACCGGGTTGCGTCTGCCGCTGGAAGCCGCGCCGATCCGCTTCGCTTCGTGGATGGGCGGGGATCGTGACGGTAACCCCAATGTCACCGCCAAGGTCACCCGTGAAGTGCTGCTGTTGGCGCGCTGGATGGCGGCGGACCTGTACCTGCGCGACATCGATCAACTGGCTGCCGAGCTTTCCATGCAGCAGGCCAGCGATGCGCTGCTTGCCCAGGTCGGCGACAGTGCCGAGCCCTATCGGGCGCTGCTCAAGCAATTGCGTGAGCGTCTGCGTGAAACCCGCAGTTGGGCGCAACAGGCGCTCACGGCTGCCGTGGCGCCCAGTGCAGCGGTGCTGCAGGACAACCGCGACCTGCTGGCGCCGCTGCAACTGTGCTACCAGTCGCTGCACGAGTGCGGCATGGGCGTGATCGCCGATGGCCCGTTGCTCGACTGCCTGCGTCGGGCGGCGACTTTCGGCCTGTTCCTGGTGCGTCTCGATGTCCGCCAGGACGCCGCACGGCATGCCGCCGCGCTGTCGGAAATTACCGATTATCTTGGTCTGGGGCGCTACGCCGACTGGGACGAAGACGCGCGCTTGAGTTTCCTGCAGCGCGAACTGGATAACCGCAGACCGTTGCTGCCAAGCGACTACCGACCCTCTGCCGATACGGCCGAAGTGCTCGCCACCTGCCGTGAAGTGGCCGCTGCGCCTGCGGCCTCGCTGGGTTCCTATGTGATCTCCATGGCTGGCGCCGCCTCCGATGTACTGGCGGTGCAACTGCTGCTCAAGGAGGCCGGGTTGCGCCGGCCGATGCGCGTGGTGCCACTGTTCGAAACCCTGGCAGATCTGGATAACGCCGGCCCGGTCATCGACCGCCTGCTCGGTCTGCCAGGCTATCGCGCCCGTCTGCACGGCCCGCAGGAGGTGATGATCGGCTATTCGGATTCGGCCAAGGATGCCGGCACCACCGCTGCGGCCTGGGCGCAGTACCGCGCCCAGGAAGAACTGGTGCGCCTGTGCGCTGAACATCAGGTCGAGTTGCTCCTGTTCCATGGTCGCGGTGGCACCGTCGGCCGTGGCGGTGGTCCGGCACACGCGGCAATCCTGTCGCAACCGCCCGGTTCGGTCGCGGGGCGTTTCCGCACCACCGAGCAGGGGGAAATGATTCGTTTCAAATTTGGCCTGCCGGATATCGCCGAGCAAAACCTCAATCTCTACCTGGCCGCCGTGCTGGAAGCCACGCTACTGCCACCGCCCGCACCGGAGCCGAGTTGGCGAGCCATGATGGACCGTCTGGCCAGTGCTGGCGTGACGGCCTATCGCGCCGTGGTGCGTGAGCATCCGCAGTTCGTCGAGTACTTCCGCCAGGCTACGCCGGAGCAGGAACTGGGCCGCCTGCCATTGGGCAGCCGGCCGGCCAAGCGGCGCGAGGGCGGCGTGGAGAGCCTGCGGGCGATTCCCTGGATCTTCGCCTGGACGCAGACGCGGCTGATGCTGCCGGCCTGGCTCGGATGGGAGCAGGCGCTGGGCCAGGCCCTGGCCGATGGCGACGGTGAACTGCTCAAGCAGATGCGCGAGCGCTGGCCGTTCTTCCGTACCCGTATCGACATGCTGGAGATGGTGCTGGCCAAGGCTGACGCCAGCATTGCCGCGCTTTATGACGAGCGCCTGGTCGAGCCAGCGCTGCGTCCATTGGGTGCGCAGTTACGCGACCTATTGTCGCAGGCATGTGCCGCGGTACTGGAATTGACTGGTCAGTCACAACTGCTTGCGCACAGTGTTGAAACCCTGGAATCGATCAGCGTGCGCAATACCTATCTCGATCCGCTGCACTTGCTGCAGGCCGAGCTTCTGGCCCGCTGCCGGCTGCGTGAACAGGCGCCGGAGAGCCCTCTGGAGCAAGCGCTATTGGTCAGCGTGGCGGGGATCGCGGCGGGTTTGCGCAACACCGGTTGAGGTGGCTGAACACGTTGTCAGGTACAGGTTCAGTCGCTGCCAAAAGCAGCGTACGAGTCGCCGGAAGGAGGTTTTTTATCCGACTTTTGGCGGCTTGTGCCGCTGGGGTGCGCTGTGTATCTTGAGCAGCCTTTTGGCCGCTACAGGGCTCCTTTAAAAACTACCTGCGTTGCCATCGCGGCGTTAAAAACAGGCTCAAAATGCTCATTTACAGTTCGTAGACTCCGCTTTTTCGCCTGTTTTTGCCTTGCGCTGACTGCCTCGCTTACGTTTTAAAAGGGCCCTACAGCTGCCGTACACACTTAAGAGATTGGCCCCACGAGGCGAGTCCGACCGATTACTACATAACTCTTGAGGAGCACATCGATGCGCGTGATTCTGCTGGGGGCGCCCGGTGCCGGCAAAGGTACCCAGGCTCGCTACATCACCGAGAAATTCGGTATTCCGCAAATCTCCACTGGCGACATGCTGCGTGCTGCGGTCAAGGCCGGCACCGAACTCGGCCTGAAGGCCAAGAGCGTGATGGATGCCGGTGGCCTGGTTTCCGATGACCTGATCATCAATCTGGTCAAGGAGCGCATCGCTCAAGCCGATTGTGCCAACGGTTTCCTGTTCGACGGTTTCCCGCGCACCATTCCGCAGGCCGAAGCCCTGCGTGACGCTGGCGTGACCCTCGACCATGTCGTGGAAATCGCCGTCGACGACGAAGAAATCGTCAAGCGTCTGTCCGGCCGTCGCGTACACCCGGCCTCCGGCCGCGTCTACCACACCGTCTACAACCCGCCGAAGGTCGCCGGTCAGGACGACGTCAGCGGTGAAGAGCTGGTTCAGCGCGAAGACGACAAGGAAGAAACCGTGCGCCATCGTCTGTCCGTCTACCACTCGCAGACCAAACCGCTGGTGGACTTCTACCAGAAGCTCTCCGCCGAGACCGGTACGCCGAAGTACACCCACATTCCGGGTGTTGGCAGCGTCGAAGACATCACTGCGAAGACCCTGGCCGCTCTGGACTGAGTCCACTGAGTCAGCTGTCCTCCTGCCAAGGCCCCGAAAGGGGCCTTGGTCGTTTATGGAACACGGATACGTTCTGGTCGCTCTCAAGCATGGCCGTGCAACATCGGCCGACTAGTATCGACGATGCGAACCTCTGGCCGGTGCCGGAGGGAGTTGATACGTGAACCAATAGAAGAGGGCATTCAATGACCGAGAAACGCATCTGGCTGGGCCTTGCGGTATCGCTGCTGGCCGCTCCGCTGGCATTCGCCGACTCCACCGCGCAGGGCAAGGCCGACTGTTCCGTCGCCGAATTCACCATGGGCTTGCGCTTTCAGCAGCAGTCGGCGGAAGTCCAGGCGCTGCAGCTGCAGGCTTACAACATCGCCACGGAGAAACTCGACAAGGCCGTGGCTGCGGCGAAAGATCCGTCGAAGCTGGCCATCGTCACTGACCTCGATGAAACCGTGATCGACAACAGTGCCCTGCTCGCGCGTGACCTGGCCAACTGTCACCAGTACGACGCCTGGGACACCTGGCTGCCCTGGGAGCGCGATGGCACGCCGGAGTTGATTCCTGGTGCGAAGAAATTCCTCGAGCACGCCGACAAGCTCGGTGTGACCATCCGCTACGTCTCCGATCGCGCCGATGAGCAGAAGAAGTACACCCTGGCCACCCTGAGCAAGCTCGGCCTGCCGCAGGTGTCGGAGGAGAGCGTGCTGCTGCTGGGGCCACCCAAGGTCGAACGTCGCGCCATCGTCAGTGCCGATCATCAGATCATCATGCTGCTGGGCGACACGCTGCATGATTTCGATGCCCGCTTCCGCAAGACGCCGCTCGATGCCCAGCGCAAGACCGTCGCCGAGGAGTCCGATAAGTGGGGCGTCGAGTGGATCGTGTTCCCCAACGCCGGTTACGGCACGTGGTCCAAGGCACCGCTGAAAGGTTGGGACGCCGAGCCGGTGGTCGAGCCCTGGTAAGGCCAGGCTGACTTGCGCTGGTCATTCGGTGGCAGTCAGGCGCTGTCGTAGCGCTGGAAAAAAAATTCCCGAGCCGGTCTAATGCCGGCTCTTTTTCTTCAGCTGTTCGAATGCAATGACCACTCTCCTGGCCCTGGATACCGCTACCGAAGCCTGTTCCGTCGCGCTGCTGCATGACGGTCGCGTGCTCAGTCACTATGAAGTGGCGCCGCGCCTGCATGCTCAGCGCCTGCTGCCGATGATTCAGCAACTGCTGGGCGAGGCGGGTATCGCCGCGGCACAACTGGATGCGATCGCCTTCGGTCGCGGCCCGGGTGCCTTCACCGGCGTGCGCATCGCCATCGGTGTCGTGCAGGGCCTGGCCTTCGCACTGGATCGACCCGTGCTACCGGTATCTAACCTGGCCGTGCTCGCTCAGCGTGCGCTGCGTGAGCAGGGCGCGAGTCAGGTGGCTGCGGCCATCGATGCACGCATGGACGAAGTCTACTGGGGTTGCTACCGCGTCGAGGCCGGCGAGATGCGTTTGTTCGGGCAGGAAGCGGTGCTGCCGCCGGAGCAGGCCGAGGCGCCGCGCGGCAGCAGCGGCGAATGGTTTGGTGCCGGTACCGGTTGGGGCACTTTCGCATCACGTATCGCCCTCAAGCCGACGGCTATGGATGGCAGCCTGCTGCCGCATGCCGAAGACCTGCTGAGTCTGGCTCGTTTCTCCTGGACCCGTGGCGAGGCACTGCCGGCCGATCAGGCACAGCCGGTATACCTACGCGATCAGGTCGCCACGCCAAAAGCGCCACCCGCGTGACAACTGGTCGGATGCTGATCGCCCGCAGGCTCGTGGTATTTGCCAACACCCGTGCTCGCCGCTACATTGCCAGCATTGTCACTTGTTCAGCCGAGCCTACCGAGCAGTCCTAGATGCGGATCGACGGTTACCTACCTCCTTACTCGCCAGATCGCGGCCCCCGTTCGGGGACTGCGGTCACGCCTTATCGTGAGGCGCAGCGGGAGGTCGAGGCGCAGCGTGAGCAGCCGGCAGCGCCTGCCAGTAGCCAGGGATTGGAGCAGGCACCGCAGATTCGTCGGGTACAAGCCAGCAGCGCCGGTAACGACAGCTTGCCGACGCGTGCACAGGATGCCACCTACGCCCAGCCTGCACCGGGCAGTCGTGCCGCGCAGGCACTTGCCAGTTACAGCACTACGGCTGCCTACGCCAATGATTACGACGCCCAGGAAGTACTTGGGCTCGACCTCTACGCCTAGCAGGTCGTTGAAAAACGTTGGTGAGGCAGGCAAGACGAGGCAAAAACAGCCGAAGAGCGCAGTTTAGGTGTTCTAAATGAGCATTCTGAGGCTGTTTTTAACGATGTATTGCCAACGCAGATAGTTTTGCAGCGGCCTGCTAACGGTGTAACGCCGCCCCTATTCGATGACCTCAGCCTTTCCCTATCATCTTGGTTGCCCCTCTTGGAGCGAGGCTGCCTGGCGCTCGACGCTCTATCCGGACGATACCCGCTCTGGCGATTTTCTCGCCTGCTATGCACAGGTGTTCAATGCCGTGGAGGGCAATACCACCTTCTACGCGCGGCCTTCCGAGCAGACCGTTGCGCGTTGGGCCGAGCAGATGCCGGAGCACTTCCGCTTTTGCGCCAAGCTGCCCCGCGACATCAGCCACGGTGGTGACCTTTGCCAGCAACTGGATGAGGTCGAGCAGTTTCGCCAGTTGCTGGCACCGCTTGGGGCACGGGTAGCGCCTTATTGGCTGCAACTGCCGGCCAGCTTCGGCCCCTCACGCCTGGCCGAACTCGCTGCATTCATCGAGCAATGGGGCGATTGGCCGTTGGCCGTCGAAGTGCGCCACCCGGAGTTCTTCGCCAAGGGCGATGCCGAGCGCCTGCTCAATCGCCTGTTGCATGAGCGGGGCATCGAGCGCATCTGCCTGGATTCGCGCGCGCTGTTCAGTTGCGACTCGCAGGCGCCAGCGGTGCTGCATGCACAGTCCAAGAAACCGCGCCTGCCAACCCGGCCTGCGGCGTTCAGCCAGAACCCGCAGCTGCGCTTTATCGGCCACCCGGAGTTATTGGCCAACGACCCGTTCATGACGCCCTGGCTGGACAAGGTCGCCGGCTGGATCGAGCAGGGGCTACGCCCTTACGTGTTTGCCCATACCTCGGACAATCGCCTGGCGCCCGAGCTGGCGCGGCGCTTTCACGAGCAATTGATCCAGCGTTTGCCTGGTTTGCCTGAGTTGCCGGTACTGAAGACGGAGCCGGAACTGGAGCAGCTCGGCCTGCTCTGATAAGGGATGAATATGCTGATACGGATAATCGGCCGTTTGCTGTTTCTCTCCGTGCTACTGGGCGCGGCGCTGCTGCTGGCGCTGTGGCGTGGTTGGCTGGATGTCGCGCCGCGTTTCAATCCCTGGGCGCCGCTGGATGTAAGAGAAACGCCGAACCTGCTGACGCCTTTCAAACTCTGGCGCCTGAGCGAAGATCGCGAATTGTGCGACCTGGCCCTGGCGACCTCCGAACTGCGTGTCACGCGCCTGCCTGACAGTACGCCGCACCCAGGTTGCCCGGTGGAAAATGCCGTGCGCATCCAGGGCGCCAGGGTTGGCCTCAGCAGCAGCTTCATGGCCACCTGCCCGCTGGCGGTGAGCTTCGCCCTGTTCGAGCGGCATGGGCTGCAACCTGCGGCGCAGGCCGTGTTCGGTCAGCCGGTGACCCGTGTCGAACACGTTGGCAGCTTCGCCTGCCGCAGCATTGCCGGCAGTCAGCGGCCCAGTCAGCACTCCTATGCCAATGCGCTGGATATGGTCGGCTTCCGTCTGCGCGACGGCCAACACATCAGCGTGCTGCGGGACTGGCCGCGCGAGGACGACAAGGCGCGCTTCCTGCGCCTGGTGCAGGCAGCGGCTTGTGACAGCTTCAATGTCACCCTCGGGCCTGAATACAACGCTGCGCACCGTGACCACTTTCACGTGGATATGGGAATGTGGCGGATGTGCCGCTGAGGCGCTTGTGATCCGTAGGGCGGGTGCAACCCGCCATGGGTGCTGCGGCAGGTTGCATGCTCCCTACGGCTGCCGGTCGGACGGCTTTACGTAGGGTGTGCCGTGCGCACCTAGCAAGCACCGCGTGATTCCCGGTGCGCATGGCGCACCCTACCCGAATGTTGACGTGGCGCGACTAGCGCTTGGCTAACAGCAGATCGGCCGCCTGACCGCTGCGCCCATCGGCGAATTCGAACTGCCCCAGTTGTGCGATCTGGTCGTAGGCGCCGAGAGCGATGCTGACATCGCGGGCGCGCAGGTCGATGGCGCTGACGCCGGCTTCACCGAGCGTTTGCAGATGCTGACGGCCCTGGCTGTCGAAGCGCAGCAGGCGTAGCTGGTCGAATACCGCATCGGCAGCATCGATACGTCCGTCACCGTTGTCGTCGAAGCGCGCCAGCTCGGCGAAGCCGTTGGCGGCGCCGTGCTGATCGCCGAACAGCTCGCGGCCATCGTCGATGCGCCCGTTGCCGTTACGATCGAGCGCCAGTAGCGCGTCGTCGCCGGTAGGTACGCTGATCGAATCCATACGTCCATCGGCATCCAGATCGAAACGCACCGCACGGCCAAGGCCGCTGGTGGAGAATCCGTTGCCAGCCAAGTCCAGCACCAATGGGTCGACCTGCTGGGGCGCCTGGCCCACGCTGACATTCAACTCCAGGCCGCGCTGCTCGATGACCGCCTGGCTGACGGCGGCTGCGCTGCTGGCTACGGCAGGTGGCGCGGTGGTTTCCCGCAGCTCGCGAGCAATTTCCCCCGGTTTCTGCTCGTCTTCGATACCCAGAGTGCGGCGCAGGATCTGATAATTGATCGACTCATGCGCCGCGCTGTCGAACTCATCGTCCAGTGGGCGAGGGCTAGTAGGGCTGCTGCTTGGGCGTGGAGCGGAGAGGGCGTCGAACATGTTTGCACTCGATGCGGCTGTCGGCGGCCGGGTCTGGCAGAATGCCGCTTCTTCGATATCGGCCAGGCGGCTGATGGTTTGAGTGATTTTTGAGCAGAACGAGCCAATGACCGACGAGCGGCACAACGCCAGCATCCGTATCCAAGCCTTGCATCCTCACTACGCCGAAGCGGCCGCCCGATGGGCGTCTCGCCTGGGGTTGGCGCAGGAGGGGGAAACCGAGTTCGCCCTGCAGTTGGGTGACGATGGGCTGCAACTGGTGGAGCTGGGCGACAAGGCGCCTGGCCCGGTGCGGGTGGATTTCGTCGAGGGCGCCGCGGCGCACCGGCGTCAGTTCGGCGGCGGCAGTGGGCAGATGATCGCCAAGGCGGTGGGTGTGCAATCGGGTGTTCGGCCGAACGTTCTGGATGCAACTGCAGGCCTGGGGCGCGACGCGTTCGTGCTGGCCAGTCTGGGTTGCAGAATGACCCTGATCGAACGCCAGCCGCTGGTCGCTGCGCTGCTGGAGGACGGACTGCAACGTGCAGCGCTCGACCTCGAAGTGGCGCCTATCGCAGAACGTATGCGCCTGCTCACCGGCAATGCCATCGAGCTGATGCGCAACTGGCAGGGCGAGGCGCCGCAGGTGATCTATCTCGATCCGATGTTTCCGCATCGCGACAAGAGCGCGCTGGTGAAGAAGGAGATGCGCCTGTTCCGTCCCTTCGTGGGTGACGATCTGGATGCGCCGGCATTGCTCGAAGCGGCGCTGGCGCTGGCCACTCATCGTGTAGTGGTCAAGCGCCCGCGCAAGGCACCGGCAATCGAGGGGGGCAAGCCGGGCTACGTGCTGGAGGGTAAATCCAGCCGTTACGACATCTACCCGAAGAAGAAGCTGGAAGCCGGCGCTTAGAGCGTGTTCAAAGTCTGCTGCGCGTCGGCCATGCAGCGTTGAAATCAAGCTGGAACGCCAGCCCGGTCAGAATGCTCATTTACAGCTCGTAAAGTCGAACGCGACTCCGAGCGT
>PJUK01000048.1_pt1 | contig 171245 bp, 170 predicted proteins | sample 1512211 | NCBI WGS metagenome assembly PJUK01 (sample SAMN08177668, study PRJNA422409) | Feces metagenome, whole genome shotgun sequencing project. | reverse complement strand
GTCAGAATGCTCATTTACAGCTCGTAAAGTCGAACGCGACTCCGAGCGTTCTTCGCTCGATTCGCGGGGCCGCCATCGGTATTGCCTGGCTCTAGCTCGCGAGACTTTGAACAGGCTCTAAGGCGCTGCCTGATCGAAGATGCTGCTCTGTTCGTTCTGTCCTGCAGAAATAAAAGGTGCATCTTCAATGTGGTAGACCGTCGGTTCTGCCGAGAAGTATTCCTCTAGCCCATCCATGAATACCTGATGGTCATCACTCGCTTCGAAGACCTTGTGGTCTGTAAGTGAGCGCCAGCGCACGATGAGGTTGAATACCTGAGGCGTTTCGACGCCTTGCGTGAGCATGTGGCCGCCGTAACCCGTGGCGCGTTTCAGCAACGGTTCGACATTGGCAAATGCACGTCTGAAATTCTCGATATGTTGCGGGTGAACGGGGAGTAGAGCGATCTCGTAAATCATGGGATTTCTCCAAAGTGGTTTGCGTATTTGAACGTTGCCGTTTACCGGGCGAGCGAGGGATCGACGGCAATCGCGATCTTTCCGCGAAGGCCGTTGTTGGGGCTTTCCAGTAGCGCGTGGGCGCGAGGGATGTCGGCAAGCGAAAAGACCGCGCCAACGTGTGGCCGCAGTTGGCCGCGCTCGATCAATGCGCTCAGCTCATCGAGCTTGCCGCGGTTCTGGCGGGTGAAAACGAAGTGGTAACTTGCGTTCTTGCCCCACGCCTGGATGACGTTCTGCGGCTGGGCGATGTCCACGATCGAGACCACGCGACCCAGCTGTGCGAGGGCGTCGGGGCTGCGTGATAAGGTATTGCCGCCGATGGTGTCGAATATCACGTCGACGCCCTGACCACCGGTTTCCCGCAGGACGGCGTCGACGTAATCCTCTTGTTCGTAGTCGATGACGACGTCGGCACCCAGACTCCGTGCGAATTCGAAGTTTGCTTCGCGCACGGTGGTGAACACCCTGGCGCCTATGGCTTTGGCCAGCTGGATCGCCACATGACCGACGCCTCCCGCGCCGCCGTGCACCAGAATGCTTTCGCCCACCCTGAGCGATGCACGCACTACCAGCGCCTCCCATGCCGTGCCGCCAACCAGGGTCAGGGTCGCAGCCTCGAGATGGCTCAGCGAGGCTGGCTTCTTCCCGACAATGTTTTCGGCCGCAACGTGGTACTCGGCGTAGCTACCGGGGCCATCAAAAATTTGCGGGGTGTACCAGACCTCGTCGCCTGGCACGAAGCTCGTCACACCGGGGCCGACCGCTTCGACGACGCCTGATACGTCATGCCCGGTAATGCTTGGCAGCGGCACGTAGTCGGCGTAATCGCCGCGGCGAACCTGGAAATCCAGCGGGTTGATGGAGGTGGCGTGGACACGAACCAGAACCTGTCCTGCCTGTGGTACGGGCTTGGGCACGTCACGCAGTTCGAACGATTCCGGGCCGCCAAATGACTTCAGTATCTGTGCTTTCATGGTAAATCTCGTTTCTGGAAAAAGGGATATAGGGAATTTTCGATATATTGATGCGAAGATTTAAGGGAGTTTCTATGGCCTCAGTTCATTGTGAGTTCTCGTTTCGGTAAAAAGGAATATCGAGATTTTTCGATATATCTGGGTGAAAAAATTACAGCTCCTTGTCCAGACGCTCGGCAAGGGCACGGATGTTTGCTTCATTGCGCTTGTAGTAGGTCCATTGTCCGATGCGCCGGACTTCGACCAGGCCCACGCGTTGCAGCGTCGCGAGGTAATCGGACACCGTCGACTGCGACAGACCGACACCTTCTTGAATGCTGCTGACGCAGACGCCCACCGTATGAACGTCCCCTTCATCCTGTGGGGGGAAGTTCTTCACGGGATCCTTCAGGCCTTTCAAGATCTTGAGGCGTGTAGGGTTCGAGAGGGCTTTGAATACGTCGATCAGTTCCATGGGGAAGCGATAATATCGATATTTACCGATATGTCAATGCGCGATTCATTCATGCTCAACGGTACTCCCCCATCCATCGATGCAGGCCCTCTGGCGGGCGCCTTATCAAGCAAGCATCGGAGGGCTGGCTATCGCTCATTTACCAACATCGGGAGCGAGCCTTGGAGGCGATACGGTCTTGAGCAGAAACCCACCTCGCGACGGGTTTCTGCTTGGCTCAAGGCCTGTTCACTTGGCAGCCGTTTCCTTCACGGAGTCGGTGCGATACAGCGCCAGGTGGTTGGTGATGCACATGTCCATCGCCTCGATCAGGAACAGGTGGGGCTTGTCCTTGATCGGCGGCACCAGGCAGCGGCTGGCAACGCGTTGGCCGAGTATTTCCGCGTCGATGTAGATGAGGTTCACCGGCGATTTCTTCGGGTTTTCTTCGGCGCTGAAGAAGGCGCGGGTGTATTCCTCGTCCCCGGCGGTTTTGTCGAAGACGCTGCTGTCGATCCGGGTGGTCAGGACTTCGCCGACAGGTAGTTCCTGGCGGCTCAGAATGGCCACGCCAATCGGGCCGGTCAGCCCGGCGAGCAACGAACTCTTGCGCAGCTGCGACTGCAGGTTGGCGTAGGTCACGAAGTGATGGACGTTGATGGATGGCTGCGTGCCCAGTTCTGGAAACTTCTCGTAGGCGCGGTGGGCGAGCAGCCGTGAGCCTGTGGGCTTGGTCGCGGTGTCCGGCATGCGATAGATCGCATAGGCGCTGCTGGTGACCAGCAGACTGAAAATTTCCTTCTCGCTTTCGCTGCTTGGGCGTTGATCGTGGATGACGATCTTGTCGGATTGCTCGATGCCAGGATATTCCGGTGGCGGTAGCGAAGGTTGGCTGGCGCAGCCGGCAATGATCAGGGGGCTGGCGACGAGAAGGCGTTTAAGGGCGTGCATACGACATCCTGTTGTCGGGTAGGGCTGTTGATTCATGACCCCGCAACGCGCAAGTGCTGAACGTATGGTGGCCATGGGCTACGCATGCTCGCTCAAGCCCTGTGTGTTTTCAATGCGCGCGGTATTGATGGATGAAACCTCCAGGCAAAGCGCCGTGCGCGGTTAGTATTGGCCGATCGATTTATTCACTGCCATCTGGAGCCTCGTATGACCGCTTCACTGCCCGCCGTCGCCTTCGCCGGTATTGGCCTGATGGGCCTGCCCATGACCCGTCGGCTGCTTGCTGCCGGCTACCCGCTGACCATCTGGAACCGCACCCCGGATAAATGCGCGCCTCTGCTGGAGCACGGCGCGCACCGGGTGGAGACGCCGGCCGAACTGTGTCGCGACGCCAATGTGGTGATGCTGTGCCTGGCCAATACCGACGTGGTGCGTGAGGTGGTGTTTGGCGTGGGCGGTATCGTCGAGGGGGCGAGGGCGGGGCAGTTGCTGGTGGACTTCTCCAGCCTGGAGCCGGCTGCAACTCGAGAGATGGCCGCCGAGCTGGAGGCGCGCACCGGCATGCGCTGGGTGGACGCGCCGGTTTCCGGCGGCACACCCGGAGCCGAAGCCGGCACGTTGGCGATCATGGCCGGTGGGCGTGAGGACGACGTGGAGCGTATCCGTCCGGTTCTCGCGCATCTGGGGCAGCGCCTGACGCGCATGGGCGAGGTGGGCGCCGGGCAGGTGACCAAGGTGTGCAACCAGATGATCGTCGCCTGCAATGCGCTGGTGATCGCCGAGGTGGTGGCGCTGGCCGAACGCGCTGGTGTCGATGCCAGCCTGATCGCTCCAGCGCTGGCCGGTGGTTTCGCCGATTCCAAGCCGTTGCAGATTCTCGCGCCACAGATGGCTGCCAGCCAGTTCGAGCCGATCAAGTGGCATGTGCGCACGTTACTCAAGGATCTCGATACGGCGGTGAAACTGTCACGTGAGCAGGGCAGCGCCACGCCCATGAGCGGGCTGGCGGCACAACTGATGCGCCTGCACGGCAGTCAGGGCAATCTGGAGCGTGATCCGGCCACGCTGGTGCAACTGCTGCGGGAGCAACGTCCATGAAGATCGCCGCCAATCTGTCCATGCTGTTCACCGAGTTGCCGCTGCGCGAGCGCGTGCAGGCCGCTGCGATTGCCGGCTTCGACGGTGTGGAAATTCAGTTCCCCTACGAGCTGCCGGCCATCAGCCTGAAAGAAACCTTGGAACGCACGGGCCTGCCGCTGGTGCTGATCAATGTACCTGCCGGTGACTTGATGACCGGTGGCCCTGGCCTGGCTGGCGTACCGGCGCGCCAGGCGGATTTCGATGCCGCGCTGCAGGAGGCCCTGACCTACGCCACCATGGTGCGCCCGGCCTGCATCAATGTGCTGCCGGGGCGCTTGGCCGAGGGTGTGAGCCGTGAGCAGGCGCTGGATTGCCTTACCGCCAACCTGCGCAAGAGCGCCGAGGCTTTTGCGCTGTTGGGTATTCAGGTGCTGGTGGAGGCGATCAACCCTATCGACATGCCGGGTTTCCTGATCAATACGCCTGAGCAGTTGGACGAGCTGTTGCATGCGGTCGATCACCCCAACCTGGCCGCGCAATACGACCTCTACCACATGGCTCGCCAAGGGTTGGATGTGGCAGCGGGTATGCGTTTGCTGGCCGGGCGCATCGGTCATGTGCAGTTCGCCGATGTGCCGGGGCGCGGTGCGCCAGGTACGGGTGAGCTGGCGTTCCCGGCCTTGCTCAGTGCGTTGCGTGACAGTGGTTACGCCGGCTGGCTGGGCGCCGAGTACAAACCAGGCGATGTGGACACGCAGGCGAGCCTCGGCTGGCTGGCGCAGTGGCAGCAGCGTACGTAGGGTGCGCTGTGCGCACCGCGATTCGCATGGTTGTCGGCTGGATCGGTAGTCGGTATTTGGTTCGGTGCGCATGGCGCACCCTACAGGGCTGATGGTCGAGGTCAGAACCTCGTGCCCACGCGTTCCAGCGGGCGGTAATGCGGTGGGAAGAGGGTGACGATCTCCTCCAGTGGCACCGGCTTGCTGAACAGATAGCCCTGTACCTGATCGCAACCGCGTTCCTGCAGGAACGCCAGCTGTTCGGCGGTTTCCACGCCTTCGGCGACCACCTTCAGGTGCAGGGCATGGGCCATGGCGATAATGGCGTGGACGATTTCACGATCCTGGCTCGAATCGACGATGTCCTGAATGAAGGAGCGGTCGACCTTCAACGTGTCCAGCGGCAGGCGGCGCAGGTAGGCGAGGGACGAATAGCCGGTGCCGAAGTCGTCGATGGACAGGCTCACGCCCAGCGCACGGATGTTTTCCAGCAGGCCGATGGCGCGGTTGATATTGCTCAGCAGCGCACTCTCGGTCACCTCCAGTTCCAGGCAATGAGCGGGGCATCGGGTGCTGTTGAGCAACTGTTCGATACGGCCGGGCAACTGGTCGTTGGCCAGGTTGAGCGCCGAGCAGTTGACCGCGATCTTCAGGCCCGGATACCCCATGTGATCCAGGCTGTTGAGGTCAAGGCAGGCGCGGCGCAGTACCCAGTTGTCGAGCTGGTCGATGAAGCCGTTGGCTTCGGCGATGGCGATGAAGCGCTCCGGCGTGAGCAGGCCATGTTGGGGGTGATGCCAGCGCACCAGGGCTTCCAGCTTGCTCAGGCCGCCGCTGCCAAGATCGATGATTGGCTGGTAGAACAGGGTCAGGCCATTGTCCTGTTGCAATGCCTGGCGCAGATCCTCTTCCAGTTGCAGCTCGAACGAGGCTTTCTGTTTCAGGTGCGGGTTGAAGAAATGCACCACGTTGCGCCCGCTGCCCTTGGATTGATAGAGCGCCAGATCCGCGTGCTTGAGCAATTCATCGGCACTGTTGCCATCCTGCGGGAACAGGCTGATGCCGACGCTGGTGGTCATCACGATCTTGCGTCCGGCCAGGCTGATTGGTTCTTTCATCTGCTCCAGCATGCGGTTGGCCAGGGCACGTGGGTCTGCGTTGCTGTCGAGGCTGGCGACCACGCAGAATTCGTCACCGCCGAAGCGGGAAATGATGTCGCGCTCGCGCAGGGCGGTGCGGATGCGCTGCGCCACCACGCGTAACAATTCATCGCCGGCATCGTGGCCAAGGGTGTCGTTGATCCGTTTGAAGTGATCGATATCGAGAAACATCACCGCCAGGGTGCGTCCGGTGACGGCATGTTCTTCCAGCGTGGCAGCGAAAACCCGGTTGAAACCACGGCGGTTGAGCAGCTCGGTCAGCGGATCGAAATGTGCCACCTGTTCCAGCGAGGCCTTGGCCTGATCCAGCTGCACCAGCAGGTTGTTGACCCGCTGCAGGTCGCGTTCCTTGTCGTCCAGTTTGCGCCCGGCCCAGGCGGCGGCCAGGCTCAGGGTGAGGATCAGCAGGGTGATCGAGGCGACGATCACGACCAGTTGCACGCTGTTATCGGCGCTGCGCAGTTCCAGTGGCGTTCCATCCGGCACCACCAGATGAAGCGCGGCCATGCCCGTGTAGTGCATCGACGCGATGGCTGCCCCCATCACCAGTGCCGCGGAATACTTCAGCCAACGCTGGCGCCGCGACGACCCGTAGCGCACGTAGCGGTTCAGTTGCAGCGCGGCGAAGCTGGCACTGATGGCGATGACGATGGACAGGGTGAACAAGCCGCCATGGTAGTAGGCCTCGGCATGCGAGCGGATCGCCGCCATGCCGGTGTAATGCATGGCGGTGATGCCCAAGCCGATGATCACGGCGGCCAGCAGTTGCCGATCCAGGCCGGGGCGCGGCAGGGCCATGCAGTACAAGGCGAGCAGGGCGGCGGCCAGGGCTACCAGTAGCGATAGCACGGTGGTGGCCAGGTCATAGCGGATGGCGACAGGCGCCTGGAACGCCAGCATGCCGATGAAGTGCATGGACCAGATTGCGCCCGCCAGGCACAAACCGCCGACCACGCCCCAGGCCAGACGCATGCCGCGTCTCTGTACATGATCGAGGTGCTTGGCGATGGTCAGGGTGCTGAGGCTGCCGACGCTGGCGATGACGTACGACAGCAGCACCAGCCAGGGATCGTGGCTGCAGTCGAGCAGGAGCTGGCCCTGCTCGGGCAGGTCAGCGAGAAAGCGGATCGAAAGTCCTTCCATAGTCACCCCGCTTGGCAGCGGCTAGCGTGCCCTTCTCAGTGAAGCACAAGCACGCCCCCTAGACCGCGTGAAAACTACTGCGCTCGGTCATGCTGCGTTAAGAATCGGCTCAAAATGCTCGCTTACCTTCGTAAACGGCACTTTGCCCCCGTTTTTCTCTTGCCTGACCTGGCTTCGCTACGTTTTCACGCGCTCTGACAAGCCACCTATTTTCCGTAGTCGTTGAGCGAGATCACCCGTGTCTTGCCGATACGATGGCGGTAGATCTCGCGCAGGTACTTGATCGCCTGTTTGACGCTTTCGCGCGATAGACGGATGTCGTTGATCGAGACGAACTTCTCGGCGTCATGGATCAACTCGCGGTACTTCTTCTCGTACATCGGTTTGATTGCGTACCAGTTGGTGTCGAGGATCTTCGCCGGGTCTTCGTACTCGTTGAGCATGCTGTCGAGCTGCGCCTCGTTGAAGCGTTCGGCGACGATGAAATCGAGCATGGCATCGTCCAGGCTGTCGTCGAAGCGGTACTGGTCGCGGGCGAAGCAGCGCTTGATGTAGGCGACGATCAGGGTCAGGAAGTCGTCCGACAGGCACGGGCTCTTGACGATCAGGGTGGTCAGCGACAGGTTGGCCGAGGCGCCGATCACCAGCGCGTAGCGCTTGAGCGTGGTGTTGGGGAAGAGGTTGTTGAGGTGGGTCTTGAGCCGGTTCAGGTCCATGTAGGACAGCTTGTAGTCCTTGGGCAGCGAGACGATGGACACCACCGAGGAGCAATTCTTGAAGAAGTGCAGGTCACTCAATTGGCTGGCGTCGTAGCCACTGGACTTGTACTGCTCCAGCGCCAGGCGATAGCGCTTGGACTCGATCGGCAGCAGGCTGATGCCTTCGATGGCCTGGGTGACCTTGTTGAAGTGCGGCAGGTCGATGGAGCGGAAGAACAGGTCGTCGATGTTCAGTCGCGGTGGGTGCTGCTCCTTGTCCAGCACGCGAAATTTCTCTGACAGCTGGGCCGATTGCTCGGGCACCACGGACTCGGCGTAGGCCACGGCCACCGGGCCGGCCAGGCTCATGAACAGGTCGTTGGCGTCGAGGCGGATGGTCTCGCCAATGTCGATGCCAGCGCGGCGGAAGTAGTTCTGGTCGTAGTCGCTGGTCACTGCCTGGGCGGTGAGGATGTTGAAGATCTGCTGCGAGATGTACTGGTTGGCGTGGCGCTCCATGGCAGTCACGTCGAGGTTGTGGATGCTGCCGTCACCGCTTTCCTCGGCGTAGCGCATGATGTCGTTGGAGATCAGCATCATGGCGTTCCACGGGCGGATGCGGCGCATCACGCTCTCGGCGCTGCTCTGCTCGTTGTCGAAGTTGTAGGAGAAGTCCCATTCCTCGGCGAGGTACTTGCACAGCAGGCGTCCGGCGTTGATGTGCAGCGCTTCGGACATCTCGCTGCGCTGGTCGGAGATGTTCGGCAGGATGCAGATGCCGCTGGTGAAGATCGGCTCGAAGACGAAACCGCGGTCGCGCGCGCCCTCACCGTCATCCGGTGCCTTGATATCGAAGGTCTTGCTCATGTAGGCGAACTGCTGCGCCAGGCCGAACTCCGAGGCCATGCCCGAGCCGGTGCCGCCACCGGCGCTGAAGATGTAGAAGTACAGGCGCGACTGGTTGGCCTTGATCCCGCAGGAGTCGATCAGGTAGCTGTGGATGAACTTCCAGTCCTCGTTGGTGAAGCGCTGGGTGTCCTTGTTGAGGATGATCTTGGCCAGGTACTGACCGAGGATTGGCGCGTTGCCGGCGCCGCCGGCATGCACCTCGGACAGATCCATGATCTTCATCTTGCTGTAGTCATTGAGAAAACCGCTGGTTTCTCCTTTACGCGAGAAGCGGATGCGCCCTTCGATGTCCTTGTCCAGATCCCCGAGCATCACCAGCGGTTCGATCAAGAACACCGGTTTGCTGCTCTTGCTCGGTGCACGTAGCAGGTTGCTGCGAATCCAGCGGCTGGGGCGCGAGGCCTGCTCGATGGCGGCGGTGGCTTCGCTGTGAAACTCCTCCAGGTAGAACTGGCGTGCGTTGTAGACCAGGGAGGCGACGTCCAGGGCGATGTTCGAGCCGCAGCGGCCGAGGCCGATCAGGCACACCGAGGGAAACTGCTGGATGCGGCTGGACTCGCTGTCGTCCAGCGGCTCGCCCAGGGGGAACACCAGGTTACGCAGGCCATCGAGGTTATCGAGGATGCGCTCGATGTCGCGTTCGGTGAAGTACAGGTACTGCTCGCCACTGTCGCCTTGCCCCGGCAGCGCGGGCGGCGCCAGCAGGGTGTCGGCGAGATCGGCCAGGGTGGCTTCCTTGGCGGGGGCTACGGCGTCTTTTTTAGTTTTCATCGGTGACAGTCCGGGCGAGTCAGTGGGGGGTTGGCTATTGGCCATAAAATGACCAACCCCATTGGTTCTAGCACGGAAAAAAGCACCGCGCCTTATTCCGGCCGGATATGAGGCAGATTGGCATCGCTCAACATCGCTCTGCATAAACCTAGCGAATGGTCGCAGACAAAGCAGGGCAAAGCCTCTAGATTGCCCGTCCCAGCGTTCGGCTGGTGCTGCCAAGGTAGGCGCCACCGTTGTAGGCCGCACGCGGACAACAAAAAAGAGACGTTGCCATGCAGCCCAATCAGCAAGCCACGAATGCCTGGCGCATTCTGTTCCTGCTTTTCCTTGCCAACCTGTTCAACTTCTTCGATCGCACCATTCCCGCCATCATCATCGAGCCGATACGCCTGGAGTGGAGCCTGAGCGATTTGCAGCTCGGCCTGATCGGCACCGCTTTCACCATCGTCTATGCCCTGGCCGGCATTCCGCTCGGGCGGATGGCCGATACCGGCGCGCGGCGCAAGATCATGGGCTGGGGCCTGGCCGCCTGGAGTGGCCTGACGGCGCTCAACGGCATGGCCTGGAATTTCTGGAGCTTTCTGCTGATTCGCATGGGCGTGGGCATCGGTGAGGCCAGCTATGCACCGGCAGCCAACTCGCTGATCGGCGACCTGTTTCCTGCCCACAAGCGTTCGCGGGCCATGGGCCTTTTCATGCTCGGTCTGCCGCTGGGGCTGCTGCTGGCGTTCTTCACCATCGGCGCCATGGTGCAGGCATTCGGCAGCTGGCGTGCGCCGTTTCTGATCGCCGCCGTGCCGGGGCTGATTCTGGCGCTGTTCCTGTTCTTCATTCGCGAGCCGGTTCGTGGCGCGGCTGAGACGACGCGGGTCAGCAGCGCGCCAGTGGAGAAGCCGCTGCGCACGGTGCTGGCAATCCGTACCTTCTGGTGGCTGGTGCTGGCGGGCCTGGCGTTCAACTTCGCCGCCTACGCCTGCAACTCGTTCATGGTGCCGATGCTGCAGCGCTACTTCGGCCTGGGTCTGCAGGATGCGGCGATGGCTACCGGGGTGATCGTCGGACTTACCGGTCTGTTCGGCCTGACGCTGGGTGGTTGGGTCGCCGACAAGGTGCACCAGCGCTGGGCCAATGGCCGACTGCTGTTCGCTGCTTTCAGCATGCTGGTGGCCTGCGTCTGCACGGGTTGGGCGCTAAGCGCAGGACGAATCGATACGGCAGTGTTCGTCGGAGTGTTCAGCCTGGGCTGGCTGTTCTCCTACAACTTCTATACCTGCGTTTACACGGCGATTCAGGATGTGATCGAGCCGCGCTTGCGGGCCACTGCCATGGCGCTGTTCTTCGCTGGTCTGTACCTGCTGGGCGGGGGCCTTGGCCCACTGGCGGTTGGCTGGCTGTCGGATCACTACGCACAGGCGGCGATGCACGCGGCCGGTGCCAGCGAGATGACCGAGACATTCAAGGCCGTTGGCCTGCATGACGCGATGGTGTTGATCCCGGTTGCCCTGTTCCTGACCCTGTTGGCATTGCTGCAGGCGGCACGTTGCTTCCAGCACGATGCGCTGCGGATGCGTGAAGGCTTGGTCGGGGCGGTTCCGGTTTAAAGGGGCGTGCTGCGACCCTGCGTAGGGCGTACTCGCCGCAGGCAGTACGCCGCTATCCAGCGGTCGCTACGCATCTTGCATGGGGTGTTGGGCGCACCCTACGAGGCTAGGGCGCGCACCAATCGCTGAGCCCTTCAGGGCACCAACAGGATCTTGCCGTCACGCTCGCCGCTGGCGGCTGCCGCCACGGCATCCTTGATGTGCGCCAGGTCATAGGTGGCGGCGACGCGAGTCTTCAGCTTGCCACTGGCGATCAACTGCACCAGTTCACCGAACACCTTCATCTGTTGCGCCTGGTTGGCTTGCTGGAACCACTTGGCCAGCCAGAAGCCGCGCAGGGTTACGTCGCGGAACACGAACGAGGCCGGCGATACCTGGCAGGCCTGGCCGCTCATCATGCCGTAGTTCACCAGCACGCCACCGTTGGCCAGCGTAGCTGCCAGGTTGTCGGTACTGACACCGCCGACCGCATCGATGCCCAGACGCACTTCGGCGCCACCGGTGGCCGCGCGCACGCGCTTGGCCAGATCCGGGCCATCGACCAGCACCAGGTCGCCGCCTTCGGCTTCGACTGATGCGACAGCCGACTCACGACGTACCACGTTGATGGTCTTGAAGCCGCGCAGCTTGGCCAGCTGGATCAGGTAGCTGCCGACGCCCGAATTGGCGGCGTTCTGGATCACCCAATCGCCAGGCTTGAGGTCGACGAATTCGCTGAGCAGCAGCGAGGCGGTCGGCGGGTTGACGGTGAGCATCGCCAGTTGCAGCGGGTCGGCATCCGGCAGCGGAATCAGTTTGTCCGCCGGAGCATTCAGGGCAGTGACCCAGGTACCACAGCCAACCGGCAGCAGCACGGTCTGGCCGACCTTGAAGTGGCTGACGCCTTCACCGAGCGCCTCGACCTTGCCGACACCTTCGTTGCCGCCAATGGCCGGCAGTGGCGGCAGCATGCCGTAGGCGCCCGTCAGGGTCAGCACGTCGGAAGGGTTGATCGGTGCCGCCAGTACCTTGACCCGTACTTGCCCTGCGGCGGGTTCTGGCAGTTGCAGCTGCACCGCGCTGATGACGTCTTGCGGCACCGGGCCACGGTGTTGGTATTCGGCTTTGAGCATGGGCTTGGTCTCCTGAAGGCAGGCGCAAAATGCGTGGAGCCAGTCTAGCTGCGATAAGGCAAAGCGGAATGAATCAGCTGGCATCCACTCTGGTGATGACCACCTTGAGCCGTCTATGCTCTGCCGGAATCGATAACGGGGTAGATGATGCTCAGAGGGTGGCTGGGTTTAGTGGTGGCGTGCCTGAGTACGACGGTTGCGGCAGAAGTGCTGCATGTCGGCTTCGGTACGCACAAGCCGCCATACGTATTCGAGGGCGAGCCACGGGGGTTGGAATACGAGCTGGTGGATCGTGCCGCTCAACATGCGGGGTTCGAGCTGACTGCTTACTACGCGCCGATCGAGCGCTTGCATCTGATGCTGCGGCGCGGCGAGATCGATGCCATCGCCACGACTCATGAGCGCAGTGGTGTAGAGGCCTTCTATTCGGACGTCTACATCCACTACCACAACGTCGCCGTCTCACTGGCCAAGCGCGGTTACCGCATCGAGCGCATCTCCGATCTCGGTCAATACTCCGTCAGTGCCTTTCAGCGTGCTCGTCTGCTGTTGGGGCCGGAGTTCGAGCGCATGACCTTGAACAACCCGCGCTATCGCGAAGAGGCGTTGCAGATCAATCGCAACCGCCTGCTCTACAGCGGCCGCTCCGAGGTCGTGGTGGGGGACAAGCGCATCATTCGCTATTTCGACCAAGAAGTGGCCGAGCAGGTCGACGTGACCCAGCCATTGGCCTGGTTCGAAATATTCCCGCCTACGCCATACCGCGTTGGTTTTCGCCGTGACGAACAGCGCCAGCGTTTCGACCGGGGGCTGCGCATCTTGCGCGAGTCTGGCGAGTACCGGCGTATCGAGCGGCGCTACCTGACGGACTGAAACCTGAGGAAACTTTTGCAGGGCTGCTGGCGTTGGGCGCCTGTTGCACTATGGCCGCTTGTCTGACGCATGGAGATGCCACGATGCTGCGCCTCAAGCCACTTGCTGCCTTTGCTCTGCTCGCCTCGTTCGGTTGCCAGTACAGCGTTGCCGAAGACCGGCAGCTGTCCACCGAGCTGGGGCCGTTGAACGTTCATACCGTTGCCGAAGGCCTGGCCAACCCCTGGGCCGTGGCCTTTCTGCCGGACGGGCAGGGTTATCTGGTCAGTGAGCGGCCAGGCGCGTTGCGCCGGGTAAGCGCCGAAGGTGATGTGTCCGAGCCACTGCGCGGTGTACCGGAGGTCTTCGCCGTAAGCCAGGGTGGTTTGCTCGATGTGGTGCTGTCGCCTGAGTTCGCCGAGGATCGGTTGGTCTATCTGTCCTACGCGGAGGCGGGCGACGGGGCGGCGGGTACGGCTGTCGGGCGTGGCAAGTTGTCGGCTGATGCCACGGCACTGGAGGGCTTCGAGGTGATCTTCCGTCAGCAGCCCAAGCTGTCGAGCGGTACGCACTTCGGTTCGCGGCTGGTGTTCGACCGTGATGGCCACCTGTTCATCGCTCTGGGTGACAACAATGATCGCCCCACCGCGCAGGATCTCGACAAGCTGCAGGGCAAGCTGGCGCGCATTTTCCCCGATGGACGCATTCCCGATGACAACCCGTTCCTGAGTCGCGATGGCGCCCGTGATGAAATCTGGTCCTACGGCCATCGCAACCAGCAGGGCGCGGCGCTCAACCCCTGGAGCGGTCGCCTGTGGACGCACGAGCACGGCCCGCGCGGCGGCGATGAAATCAATATTCCCGAAGCCGGCAAGAACTACGGCTGGCCGCTGGCGACGCATGGGGTGAACTATTCGATGCTGGCGATTCCCGAGGCCAAGGGCAAGACGCTCGAAGGTACCGAGCCGCCGCATCATGTCTGGGAAAAATCGCCGGCTATCAGCGGCATGGCGTTCTACGATGCCGAGCGTTTTCCGGCCTGGCAGCACAACCTGTTCATCGGCGCGCTTTCGGGCCAGGCGCTGATACGCCTGCAGCTCGATGGCGACAAGATTGTCCATGAGGAACGTTTGCTTGAGTCGCTCAATGCACGCGTGCGCGACGTGCGGCAAGGGCCGGACGGCTATATCTACGTGCTGACGGATGCGCCGAAAGGGCAGTTGCTACGCCTGGGGTTGGCGAGCGAGTAACGCGGGGGGAGGGGCCGGGTGCGCATGGCGCACCCAAGGCGATCACTTCTTGCTGATGGTGATCTGGCGAGTGCCGCCGTAAGTCTGACCGCTGACACCTTTGGCGATCTGCTGGATCTCGCCACCACCTTGCAGGAAGGCTGCAATCTGCGCCTCGATGGACTCGCGGGTTTCCACGGCAGGGGCGGGTTTGCTGACTTTGCTGGAGGAGGACTTCACGCGCAGAGTGGCCATGACCTTGATCTCTTTCAGATGGGCGGCCGGCCATTATGCCTCAACTGGCCCATTCCTGCTTGGTTAATCGCCCTGATGTCTACCACAACCCTATCCATAGACCGCTTTTCGCCGCAGTTTATGGCTTGTTTCCCAGGCACTTACGGCGCCTGGTGACCGGCCGTCGATTCACCATGCAGCAAGCCCTGAAACCCGCTAACTCGGGTAGAATGGCCGGCTGTTTTGGCGAGGTGAAACACGATGGCCTTGATTGGGCGCATGAATTCTTTGCAGGTGGTCAAACACACCGACTTCGGTCTGTACCTGGACGGTGGCGCGGACGGCGAAATCCTCCTGCCCAAGCGCTACATCCCCAAGGACACGCCGAGCGAAGTCGATGACTGGCTCAACGTGTTCATCTACCTCGACAGCGAAGACAAGCTGATCGCCACCACGTTGAAACCGAAGATCCAGCTGGGTGAATTCGCCAGCCTCAAGGTGGTGGACATCAACCGTGTCGGTCTGTTCTTCGACTGGGGCCTGCCCAAGGATCTGCTGCTGCCACACTCCGAAGAGAAGCGCCCGCTGCAGATCGGCGACTACTGCGTGATCTACCTCTATCTGGACAAGCACACCCGCCGCCTCACCGCGACTGCGCGTCTGGATCGCCATCTGGACAAGGTGCCGGCCAACTACCAGGTCGGCCAGGAAGTCGACCTGCTGGTGGTCGAGCGTACCGATCTTGGCTTCAAGGCCATCATCGATGGCAAGCACTGGGGGCTGATCCACAAGAACGAGCTGTTCAAGTTCATTCGCAATGGCATGCGCGAGAAGGGCTACATCAAGGAACTGCGCGCCGACGGCAAGATCAGCCTGAGCCTGCAGCCCATCGGGCGTGAGGCTGCCAGCGGCCTGGCCGAGCAGATCATCGAGCGCCTGCGGGCGCAGAATGGCGTGCTGGCGCTGGGCGACAAGAGCCCGCCAGAGTTGATCGCCGAGCAATTCCGAGTCAGCAAGGGCAACTTCAAGAAGGCCATCGGCGGTCTCTACAAGCAGGGCCTGATTCGCATCCACGATGATCGTATCGAACTGCTCGATAGTTGATGCACCAGTGACTTGAGCGCGAGCGCGGCAACTCGCATAATGCGCGCTTGTCATCGCCGGTGTAGCTCAGTCGGTAGAGCAGCGCACTCGTAACGCGAAGGTCGTAGGTTCGATTCCTATCTCCGGCACCAGTTGATTCAAAGGGTTGGCCTCGGCCAACCCTTTGTCGTTTCTGGCCGCACATTCCTGTTCGCTGCTGTCGAAGCAGATGTAGTGATAGTGTTTCTGCTGCAGGTGTGCGTCGCCTGGCCTCGGCATCAATGGGAGGTGCTCATGTTCATTCGCTCGATTCTGTTGGTTCTGGCGGCATCTGTGTGTGGTGCGGCGTTCGCCGACCAGCCGCAGACTATTCGTGTGATTCCCAAGAGCTACGTCAGCCCGGGCGCCAGTGGCAGTGTCTCGGGCTCGTCGAGTTACGAGCAGTACAACCTCTATGGCGGGCAGCGTCTGCCGCAGGGCAGTGTGCGTCAGGAAAGCAGTTACGGCAGTCATTCCAGCGAGACGCGCGGCGGGATTCGGCAGAGCATCGAGTATCCGGGTGGGCTGATCATCGAACGCCAGCCCGGTAGCGGCAGTTATCAGCAGCAGCGCAGTCGCTGATCGTTCAATGGTTCGCGGCCGTGTGATCCACGGGGCTCGGGATGCCGGCGATCACTGCACGATTACGTCCCTCGCTCTTGGCCCGGTAGAGACAGGCGTCGGCGCGCTGTAGCCAGCTTTCCCAATGTTCGCCGCTGTGCAGGATGGCGCCACCGATGGACACGGTGACCGCGCCGCCTGGGCTTTTCAGCTCTTGTTCGACGCGCACCAGCAGGTTGTTGGCAGCGGCGCGCAGGCCGTCGATTTCGGTGTTGGGCAACAGCAGGAGAAACTCCTCCCCGCCGAAGCGGAACAGACGATCTTCCTTGCGCGAGCAGCGCTTGATCAGCTCGACGAAAGCCACCAGCACCTGATCGCCGACATGGTGGCCGAAGCGGTCATTGATCTGCTTGAAATGATCCAGATCCATCACCAGCAGCCCGTAGTTGTCGCTATGGCGTCGGTGACTGGCCATGGCGATCTTCAATTCTTCGTTCATTGCCCGGCGGTTGCGGGCCCCCGTGAGTGGGTCATGAATGGCCAACAGCTGCAGTTGGTCGCGCTGATTACGAGTACGGAAGGCGAAGATGAAGCTGAGTACGCTGGCCATCATGCAGGTGACCAGGAACGAGACCATCTGGTAGTGGCTTTCGAACACGCTGCCGGGCACCAACAGGGCATGGCTGACCAGGCTGACCAGCACCAGGGAAGTCGCCAGCAGGGCCTTGCCCGGGGTAACCATGAAGAAGTTGAAGAGAATCAGCGGGTAGATCCAGAACAGGCCGTTGACCCCCAGGTTGATAGCGATCAGCGTGGCGCCGACGGAGAACACGGCGGCCAGGTAGATGCCGGGTTTGACCGTGTCACGGGTGAACCAGGCATAGAGCACGGCGAACAGGGTGGAGAAGACGATGACGGTATCGGCGAGACCGACCAGGTAGTTGCCGGTCAGCAGGCGGTAGACGGCGTAGGGGGAGATGCCGATGACCCCGAACAACCCCATCAGGGTGATGATCGACAGCTGGAAATCGTTGCGCAGGCGCTTCAGCAAACGAGCGGTCTGGATAGCCATAGCGTTTCTTTTCGTTGTTATGGAGCAAGCATGCAGAGCTTTGACCGCGAATGGCAAGGGGCATTCCTGAGCAAAGTGCCAGTATTTTTGCCCGAGGCGACAGGCTGCCTAGTTAACGCGCAGCGATACTAGCGGCTTGCTGCGCTGGTAGCGGGCCAACCGTTCGGTTAGTTCAGAGGGAAGCGCCTGGCAGTCGACGAAGCCCAGGCGTTGATAGAAGGTGCGCAGGTCGGGGTGGCAGAACAGCCAGACGGGCTCTGGATGCGCTGCGAGGCTGTGACGCAGCAGCTGTGCGGCAACGCTCTGACGCCGCCGCGCGGGGGCGACGAACAGGCCCGTGAGCCACTGTCCGCCGCTCACGACACGCAGGCCGAGGGCGGCGATGATTTCTCCCTCACTCTCGGCGACCCACAGTTCATCGCCCGCCTGGCTGCGCATGGGCGAACGATGGCCGCGGTAGAACTTGTCGACCAATGGCCGCAACAGCGGTGGTAGGCTGCGGTAGTGGGCAGTGGGCATCGGCAAACGGAACTGGGACGGCGGGCCATTTAAGCAGAATCACGGGTAGGGTGCGCCATGCGCAGCGGGCGTCACGAGTCATTGGCCTCGGTGCGCACGGCGCACCCTACCGGGCGGCGATTCAGGCCGGTGCCAGGCGGCGGCGTTCGGCGCGGATTTCCGGTAGGTCGTTGCGGCGTAGATAAACCCGCAGAGGCTCGCTGAGATTGACTCGGTCGTCGATGCGTTGTTCCTGCAGCCAGGCCAGACGCTGGCGATCCAGGCGCATCAGCTCGCCTTCGTCGGCGTGCCAGACATACTCGCAGGTGGGGGTGATGGTCTCGGCCGGTACGTCGAGGCCGAAACTGTCCTCGGAGAAACGCAGCAGGTAGTGGCCGGTCTTGGCGTTGTAGCCGACGAAACCCTGCAACTGGTCGGCGGCCTGGCAGATCTGGGCGGACGTGATACTCATGGCAAACCTCGATTCCGATGGGGTTTGCAGGCAAGGCGAATGGTTCTGTTTATCGGCGCAGCCTAACCGCTGGTGCTGTCGCCTGCGTTGTCGTGGATCAAAAAATCGTCGGGAGCGATTTTTGACGTTGGCTCTGCCGACGGCCCGCAAGGGTGGCCGCCAAGGATGGCAGGCCACAAAAAACTGCCGGGAGCAGTTCTTGACGTCGCTGTGCGGCGGCCTTACGAGGTCGCCGCCAGGGATTGAAGCCGTGCCAGAGCCGGCAATACCTGTTCGCGCAGTAGCGGCGCCAGGTCATCGGGGAGTGGCTGAGTGGTGTCGAGCCAGCGCAGCTCTTCCAGTTCGGCGGCAGGCTGAACGGCATGGGGCAGGGTGGCGCGAAAGATGTCTGCCTGCAGCCAGGTGTCGGCCTCGTTGGCGGCGGGGGCCTGGAACTGGCCGACAGCTTGTAGTGCGCCAGCCTCCAGTCGCAGTTCGAGCTCTTCGAACAGCTCACGCTCGAGCGCGCTCAGCGCATCTTCACCCGCCTCGCGTTTGCCGCCAGGGAGCATGAAGAAACGGGTATTGCGCTTGCGCACCAGCAACAGGCGGCCCTGTTCGTCGAACAGGCAGGCAGCGGCGATATGGAGCGTGGTTTTCATAAGGGAAACGCTGGGCGCCCGTTCAGGGCGCCCTACGATCATCAGCCGGCCAGGCCGACGTAGACGTTCTGCACATCATCGTGGCCATCGATGGCCTCGAGGAAGGCTTCGACTTCTTCCATCTGCTCCGGCGTCAGATTGGTCACCGGGTTCTTCGGACGGTAACCGAGCTTGGCCGAGTTGACGGTGAAGCCCTGCTCCGGCAGCGCCTTGCATACGGCATCGAGGTCGGTCGGTTCGGTGATGAACAGGGTCGCGCCTTCTTCTTCCGGCTCGAAATCCTGGGCACCGGCTTCGATGGCCGCCAGTTCCGGGTCAGCGCCGTCATCGCTGCTGGCTTCGATCAGGCCTACGTGGTCGAAGTCCCAGCTGACCGAGCCGGAGGCACCGAGCTGGCCCTTGCGGAACAGTACGCGAATCTCGGCGACGGTACGGTTGACGTTGTCGGTCAGGCACTCGACGATCAGTGGCACCTGGTGCGGGGCAAAGCCTTCGTACAGGGTGCGCTCGTAGTTGATCACTTCACCGGACAGCCCGGCGCCTTTCTTGATGGCGCGCTCCAAGGTGTCCTTGGGCATCGAGGCTTTCTTGGCCTGATGCACGGCCAGGCGCAGCTTGGGGTTCATGTCCGGATCGGCGCCGCTACGCGCTGCGAGCATGATTTCCTTCACCAGCTTGCCGAAGATCTTGCCTCGGGCATTGGCGGCGGCTTCTTTGGGTTTGGCTTTCCATTGGGCGCCCATCTGGGGTCTCCTGGCCGATAGGTGAGACGGCGTCAGCGCAGGTCATGGCGTGACGATCGATAGGCTGCGGATTCTAGTGCCTTGCGCGGCCGACGGCACCTGCAATTTCGGCCGAAGGTTATACAGAACCCGGCGCAGTGGGCCCGCGCCGGGTGAGGGGACGGTCAGGCGTGGGTCGAATGGCTACCCAGCAAGGTCTGACCCTGTTTCTTCGTGCGCTTGGCTTCACGTTTTTCATGCGCGGTTTTCTGCGGCTTCTTCTTGCTTTCCTTATGTGAATCCTGGCTCTTGCTCATGGTGGTGACTCCGGGAAATGGATCATTGACTGGACATATACGCACTGGTCACTCCCACCTCCTCGTCCTCTGGGCCGTCTGCAAAGCGCATTCACTGTATGAAGCATAGTCACTGGAACGTAACAGGTTGTAGCGAATCATCGTCCGACCTGCGCACTGGCTTACCTATGCTTGCCTTTTTGCTGCGAGTCGGGAGGTCATCATGTTTCGTCTATTTCATTGCCTGAGTGTCGCCCTGTTATCTGCAGGGTTGATGCTGGGCGGCGGTTCGGCTCTGGCTCAGGAGAATGCGCTGCGCATCGGCATCATCGGTACCGGCAATATCGGCAGCCCGTTGGCGCGGTTGTGGGTGGAGGCCGGGCATGAGGTGATGATGTCTTCGCGTCACCCTGAACGTTTGCAGGCGTTGGCCGATGAGCTGGGCGAGCGTGCGAGTGTGGGCACGCCTCGCGAAGCCGCGGCCTTCGGTGACGTGATTCTGCTGGCGGTGCCCTACGGCGCCACGCCGCAGGTAGGGCGCGATTATGCGTCGGAGCTGGCAGGCAAGGTCGTGCTGGACGCCGGCAATCCGCGCCCTGGCCGCGATGGGCCGATGGCCGAGGAGGCCGTGGCGATGGGCGCCGGGTTGGCCTCGCAGAAATTCCTGCCGGGCGTACGCCTGGTGCGTGCCTTCAACGCCATCGCCGCTTACAACCTGCGCAGCCAGGCTCATCGCGACGGCGAAAAGCTCGCCATCCCCCTGGCGGCCGATGATCAGGCCGCGCTCGAGGTAGCTGCACGTCTGGTGACGGATGCCGGTTTCGACCCGGTGGTGGTCGGGCCGCTGGCCAGCGCCAAGTCCTTCGATTTCAACAGCGGGGTCTCGGCGCGCATGCCGACGGCCAGGGAGTTGCGCGAACTGCTGAACCTCTGATGGCGCTTGCCTGGCTGATCCTAGCGACGCAACATGGCGGCCCTGCGCATTCGCCAAAAGGAGTTGCCCATGTCGCGTTGGACGCTGATCGCCGGGTTGATGCTGGCCACGGGTATGACCCAGGCGGCGCCCGAGCAGGTGCCGCTGTACCGGGAAATCAAGGATTGGGTGGTCGCCTGTGACAACCTGCGCGGTTGCCAGGCGCTGAGCGCCCCCGAGAGTTTCAATTACAACCCGCTGGGCCTTCACTTGCAGCGTGATGCTGGCGCGCAGGCGCCTCTGAGGCTCTACCTGCGTGATACCGAGCAGCGTGAGTTTTCCCCCTTGCTGCTCGATGGCAAACCTTTGGCGAGCGCCGCTGCGCTGCAGCAGGTGAATCGCGACGGCGAAACTGTGCTGATGGCCGAGGGTGCCGATGCCCAGGCATTGCTGAACGAGTTGCGCAACGGTGGGCAATTGCGCATGGATGTGAAGGGCGAGTACGAAGCGCAGGTGTCGCTTAGTGGACTTTCCGCCGCGTTGCTGTTGATGGATGCCGTGCAGGGCCGGGTGGAAACCCGCAGCGCCTTGTATCGCCCTGGTACCCGTGCTGACAGCGAGGTGCCGGATGCACCGCAGGCACCGCGTCTGCGCGCCTACCCCGGCGTCACGCCGCTTGGCGAAGACGAAAGCCGAGCCATCGCCGAGGCGGTGATGGCGCAGACGCGCAGCCAGTGGATCGAGGAGGACATGGACAGCGAGCCCGAAGCCGAGGCCTTCGCACTCAGCGAGCATGAAGCGCTGGTCATCATTCGCACCTGGTGCGCGGCCTACAACTGCGATTTCGCCGTCTTTCGCGTCAACCGCCAGCCGCCTTACGCGGAGCAGGATCTTCAGTTCGATCCAATGCCGCTGGAGCATGGTGGAGACCTTTCTGGGTGGGTCAGCTACGAGCCGAAGACCGGTGAGCTGGCCTATCTGTACAAGGGGCGGGGGATTGCCGATTGCGGAGAAACGGGGAGTTGGCGTTTCGATGGCAAGCGTTTTCAGGTGGTCTCGTTCAGCTTCATGGGCCGGTGTGCGGGAGGCAACCCCGGCGATTGGCCTGAACTGTGGCGCACAGCCGAACCTTGATCGAGAGCGGTGCGCGCGGCGCACCCTACTGGTTTAGAACCTGTTCACGATCTCGCGAGCTAGAGCCAGGCAATACCGGTGGCGGCCCCGCGAATCAGGCGAAAAACGCTCGGAGTCGCGTTCGACTTTACGAGTTGTAAATGAGCATTTGACCGGGCTGGCGTTCCAGCCTGGTTTCAACGCAGCATGGCCGACGCGCAGCAGATCGTGAACAGGTTCTTAGAGGTACCGCCAGATCAGTTGTATGCCGGCCAGCAGAATGCCCAGCCGCGCGATGCGGTAGAACCACAGGTGGTTGACCCGTGATTGCAGCCACAGGCCGCTCCATACGCCCAGCGGCACGATGGGGGCGAGCATCAGGCTCAGCAGCAGGTTTTCCTGGGTGAACTGGCCCAGCGCGGCATAGGGGAACAGCTTCGCCGCGTTGGTCAGCAGGAAGAACAGGTTGATGGTGGCAACGAAACGCACCTTCTCCAGCTGCTGCGGCAACAGGTGCATCATCACCGGCGGGCCACCGGCATGGGCGACGAAGCTGGTGAATCCGGCCAGGCTCGACAGCAGCGTGCCGCGGCCTTTGTGCAGCGGTCGCGGCGGCTGGTTGCCGACCACCAGGCCGAGCCCGACGAAGAGGATGGCGATGGCGCCGATCAGCAGACCGATGGCGCGCTCGTCGAAGAAACCGAAGGTCAGCGAACCGATGACGATGCCGATCACGGCGCCCGGCAGCATGACCTTGAGGTTGGCCGTGTCCCACTTGCCCCAATAGGCCTTCAGCCCCACCACGTCAGCCAGGCAGAGAATCGGCAGCATGACCGCCACCGCCTGTTTCGGTGAGGTCGCCAGTGCCAGCAGGGGTACGGCGATACCGCCCAACGCCCCGCCGAAGCCACCTTTGGACAACCCGGTGAGAAAGATCGCCGGCAGGGCGAAGAGCAGAAAGTCATGCAGGGTCATGGGGCGTTACGAGCGAGAGGGAGGGCGCAGAGTAGCAAAGGCCATGCGCTGACTGAACGCCTTGCAGGCGATCAGGGGGCGATCAGCGCACTGTGCGGTGTTTTTCTTCTGGCACTGTGTCTGCCGCACTATCGGCCATGCGGGTCTAATGAGTGCCCTTCGTTCGAGGACTGTTTCCATGTCACCCAAGGATCTGCTGCTGGCGCTGCTGGTGATCGTCGTCTGGGGGCTGAACTTCGTGGTGATCAAGGTCGGCCTGCACGGCATGCCGCCGATGTTGATGGGCGCCCTGCGCTTCATGCTCGCCGCGTTTCCCGCGATTCTTTTCGTGCGCCGCCCCGGGGTGCCGTTGCGCTGGATGCTGGCATACGGCATGACCATTTCGCTGGGGCAGTTCGCCTTCCTGTTCTATGCCATGTACGTCGGCATGCCGGCCGGCCTGGCGTCGCTGGTGCTGCAATCGCAGGCCTTCTTCACCCTGTTCTTCGCTGCGCTGTTTCTCGGCGAGCGGTTACGTGGCAGCAACCTGTTCGGTTTGCTGGTGGCGGCCAGCGGCCTGGTGCTGATCGGTTTGCAGGGTGGCCAGACGATGACCTTGGCCGGGTTTGCCCTGACCATCGCCGCCGCCTCGATGTGGGCGTTGGGCAATGTGGTCACGCGCAAGCTGGGTAAGGTCAATCTGGTCGGGTTGGTGGTCTGGGGCAGCCTGATCCCACCGCTGCCGTTCCTGGCGCTGTCGCTGTGGCTGGAAGGGCCGGAGCTGATCGGTCAGTCGCTGCGCACGCTTAGCCTGGATTCGATGCTGGTGCTGGCTTACCTGGCGTTCGGCGCGACCATTCTCGGTTATGGCCTGTGGAGCCGCCTGCTGTCGCGTTATCCAGCCAGTCAGGTGGCGCCGTTCTCGTTGCTGGTGCCAGTGGTGGGCATCAGCTCGGCGGCGCTGCTGCTGGGCGAGCGCCTGGGGCCGTTGCAGATGATCGGCGCGGCGCTGGTGATGGTGGGGCTGTTGATCAATGTCTGGGGCGGGCGTTTGCTCGATAGCTGGCGCCGGCGCGAGCCGACGCTGCCTTAGGGCGTATTGCTGAAACAGGGCTGGTGCGCATGGCGCACCCTACGATCACTGGCTCAGTCGTGCGGGCGCTTTTCCGGTAGGCGTTCGAGGATCTGATCCAGACGCTGCTGGATTTTCTGATCGATCTTCTCGTGCAGACGCATGATCTCCAACTCGGCACGCAGGTTCACTTCGAAGTCCAGGCGCGCGGCGAGGCGATCCTTCGCCGCCTGGCGGTTCTGACTCATCATGATGATCGGCGCCTGGATCGCTGCCAGGGTCGAGAGCATCAGGTTGAGAAAGATGTAAGGGTAGGGGTCGAAAGCCATGCCGAAGTGCGACAGCACGTCGGTATTGATCAGCATCCAGCCGAGCATGGTCAGCGCGAAACAGATGATGAACGTCCAGGAGCCACCGACGGCAGCGACTTTGTCCGACAGCCGCTCGCCGAAGGATGACTGCTCATCCGAGGCATCGGCGACGTCACGGCTGATGGGGCGGCGCTGACGGATCTGTTCGAGTACGTGGGTTTCTTCCGGCTCGAGTTCGTGCAGAGGTTTACCGAGCAGGTTCTGGGCCAGTTGCTGTAGAGGGTGCGGGGTACCGTTGCTCATCTCGACCGTTCATCCAAGGCTGACAGTTCAGGGCGATGCTGAACCGCTTCGGTCGACTTGTCACCTGTCTCAGCCTGTTGGCAGCTCCGTGCTCTCGAGGCGGTTGCGGCCATTGGCCTTGGCCTGATAGAGGGCCTGGTCGGCTGCTTCGATCAAGGTCAGGGTCAGGCTGACGCTGTCTTGCGAGCCGGGTTTCAGGCTGGCCACGCCGGCGCTGGTGGTGACTCTTTCGAACGGGCTGGCCTGGTGAGCCAGGTTGCGTTGCTCCAGGGCCTCCATGAAGCTCTGCGCGACGGCTTCGGCGCCTTCACGCGTGGTGTTCGGCAGAATCACCGCCAACTCCTCGCCGCCATAGCGTGCCGCCAGATCGCCCGGGCGCCGTACGCACTGCTTGAGCACTTCGGCGACGGTGCGCAGGCAGGCATCGCCGGCAACGTGGCCGTAGCGGTCGTTGTAACGTTTGAACAGATCGATATCGAGCAGCAACAGCGACAGCGATGAGCCACGGCGCTGCGCACGGCGAATCTCCACTTCCAGTGTCTGGTCGAAACTGCGGCGGTTGGCCAGGCCGGTCAGGGCGTCCTGCGAGGCCAGTATCTCCAGGCGGGCATTGGCGTCGAGCAGCTCTTCCCGGGTGTTGAGCAACTGGCGCTCGGCTCGCGAGCGACGGCGGATGTCGACGATCAGGCGCTGGCCGATGATGCCGACGGCGAGCAGCAGGATCAGGATGAGCGTGGCGAACAGTTCGGCATCACGGCGCCAGGCGGCCAGCGCTTCGTCACGGCCAAGGGCGACGGCGGTGATCAGTGGCAGGCGATCATTGCGGCGGAAGGCATACACGCGCTCGGTTCCGTCGATGCGTGAGGTCTGTAAGGCGGTCACGGGGTTGTGCTCGCGTAGCATTTCCATGATGGGCGAGTCTGACCAGTTCAGCCCGATATCCTGCTCGCGAAAGGGATGGCGAAATAGAATCCGGCCATCGCTGGTGGACAGGCTCATCGCCCCTTGGGCACCCAGGTTGAGGCTGCCGAACAGGTGGAGGAAGTGTTCGACGCTCAGGGTGATGGCGACGACGCCGGAGAACTGGCCGCTGGCATCGTTCAGGCGTCGGCTAACGGTGAAGACCCATTCGCCGGTTAGGCGGCTTTTGATGGTGGGGCCGATGAAGGTGTCGGTGGACGGCGTGTCGCGGTGATGGATGAAGAATTCACGATCCTCGGCATTGGGGCGAGAGTTGATATCCCCCCGAGAGACCAGCAGGCGGTTGCCATCGACGCCGTAGATGATGATGGTGCTGGCCAGTCGCAGGACGCGGCTTTGCTCCTGCACCACGGTCTGCAGGCGTTCGAGGTGCACCTGATCCTTGCCTTCCTGCTCCAGGCGTTCAGCCAGATCCAGCAGCACCAGCTCGGACTGGCGAATGACGCCTTCGCTGTAGTTGTCCAGGGCCTGAACCAGATTCAGGTTGGCCACGTTCAGCTCGTGCAATGCGCGCTCACGGGAAAACCAGATCTGCCAGGCCGTCAGCAACGCCAGGGACAAGCAGATGAACACCAGCAGGATGGAAGTGAGCCGAATACCGCGCTTCATGGTGAAACCCAGAGCCCTACTACGTGGGTACTGAAAAAGGCTTGGGCAAGAGAAGAGTCGCAGATCAGACTGTGTGAAAACTACTGCGCTCGGCCATGCTGCGTTAAAAAACGGCTCAAAATGCTCGTTTACAGCTCGTAAACTGCGCTTTTTCGCCGTTTTTTGCCTTGCCTGACCTTCGCTCGCTACGTTTTCACACGGTCTGAGATACGGCCCTTCCTTTGCTGCGAATCAGTCCTGGCGGCTGGTGACTTCCAGCAGGTGGTAGCCGAACTGGGTTTTCACCGGGCCCTGCACGACGCCGACCGGCGCGCTGAACACCACGGTATCGAATTCCTTGACCATCTGGCCGGGGCCGAAGGAGCCCAGGTCGCCACCGCTACGGCCGGACGGGCAGGAGGAGTTGTCTTTCGCCAGTTGGGCGAAGTCGGCACCGCCTTCGATGGCGGCTTTCAGTTCGTTGCACTTGTCTTCGCTGGCAACCAGGATGTGGCGGGCAGTGGCGCGGGCCATGGGAGTACCTCCTTTCAATTGAGGTGCAGAGCCTAGCGCAATCGACCCGACAAGCAAACGGTAGGCCGTTCGTCCATTTGTCAGGAGTCATGCCAGGGTCTCGTTTGTCCCACGTTCTGTAAGCGGGCATTTGCCCTGAACTCAGGTTTCACTGAGGAGACTTGCAGATGAACACCCTGAGCATCGACGGTTGGCGTAAGGCCGACAACGACAGCAAATCCATCCCCATCGGCACCCTGCAATTCTATGTCAGCGAGGCGGAGCACCTGCGCCTGGAACAAGCCGAGGAGCAACTGCAACGTAGCGGCACGCGCGACACGATGATCGATGCCGACACGCAGACGCTGGAGCTGGTCATGCCGGATGGCTTCGGCCCGTTGAGCGAGTGCAAGTGGCGGGTCTACCTCGGCGGTGAGGAGGGGCGCGGCCAATTCCACCTGGTCGGCTACAGCGCCGAGGATGGCTGCCTGATCTACAGCAATGCGGTAATGGTCGACCTGCTGGGTTGAGGCGCGCGGGCAAAGCCTTGCCTCGAGGTGGCAAACCACTGCCGCCGGGAAGCGTGCAACCCGCGTAATAACTGGGCTGCAGCGTCTGGCCCGGAATCTGCTTTGCATGAGGCAAACGCTTTTTGCGGAGGCCCCATGACCAGCATCAACAACAGCACGCCTGCCATGCTCAGTTACTACGGCAGCCAGCTCAACAAAAATTCGACTACAGGCAGCGCCGAGAGCGAAGGCCAGAGCAGCCAGGATCCCCTGGGTGACCTGCGACGCTTTGCCAAGCAGGTGGTCGCGCGCAGTGAAGGTGGGTTGCTGCGGGCAATGAACGGCGGCAGCGCATCCTCCAGCAGCGGCATACAGCGCAGCGCCGAGAGCAAGTCCTCGACGCCCTCGGTAATTCAATTGCCGGACGTGACCACGCTGGATCGCGACGATGCCGCCAAGCTGCTGGCGCAGGTGCAGAAAATGGTGGATGCCGGCCTGGACGGCAGTGTGCGTATCGCCGGGCACAATGGCGACAAACAGACCGATTCGCTGGAAACCTATCGCCAGTGGCTGCAGGAGAAGGGTGGCCTCAGCGTTTACGCCTGATCTGCCGCGCCTCAGCTCAGGGCCGGCTGAGTGTCGCCGGCGTCTTCTGCGCTGATGACCCGATTACGCCCGGCGCGCTTGGCGGCGTAGGTGCGTCGATCCGCTGCCAGCATCAACTCGTCGAGCGAATGCCCGTCCGTGCCGAAACTGGCGACGCCTGCGCTGAGCGTCATGCTGAGTGATCCGCTGGCCAATTCGAGCGGCGCCGTTGCCAGACGCAAGCGCAGGCTTTCTGCGAGCTCCCGCGCTTGCCCGACGGTGCTGCCAGGCAACAGCACGGCGAACTCCTCGCCACCCAAGCGACAGAACAGATCATTGATGCGCAGACGCTGCGCCAGCACCCTGGCGAAGTGATCCAGGGCGCGGTCGCCCGCGTCATGACCAAACTGATCGTTGATCTGCTTGAAGTGATCGATGTCGATGAATATCAGTGAAAGCGGCGTACCGTTACGCAGCGCATGCGCGCGCTCGCGTTCGAATACCTCAACCAGCTTGACCCGGTTCGGCAGGCCGGTCAGGGCGTCGGTGGTGGCGCGTTCGGTCAGGCGCTTCTCGTTGCCGATGCGGCTGCGCTCGTAGATATGCGCGAAAATCATCACCGCCAGGCTGGCCAGCCCGAGGTTGGCGATGATCTCCACGTTCTGCAGCAATTGCTCGGAAGAGAAGCGCCGGCTGAAGACGAACAGGCCAATACCGACGAACAGCAGCGAAACATACATGCCCAGGCGCAGGCCCAGCAGCAGGTAGCAGATGATCGGGATGGTCTGGATCCAGCCGAACACGGCGAAGCTGGTATGAGGTTGGGCCAGCGCCACCATCATGATGCTGAAGAACGGCAACAGGTAGATCGCGGTCAATAGCTGCAGGTTGCGTGTTCGGTCGAGGATGAGCAGCAGATACAGCGAGACGCCGGCATAAGCGATCTCCAGAAGCGCCAACAGCCAGTTGTCATGCAACAGATTGATTACCGAGAAGAACAAACCACCGCCCAGCGTGATCCATAGCAGAGCCTTGAGAACCAAGCGGCGGTGTTGTTCGTTCTGTGCGTAGTTACCGGGCATCAGGTGTTCTCTACAACGGAGGAGGCGACTGCCTGAGTGAGTGATGCATGACAGTAAGTGGCTATGCAGGAAGCCTGCCGGCTGTTCTCGGATGCCCGTATTCACGGGGCTTCGGCAAGCGCGGGAAGCCGGCTATGATCCAGCGCCGGATGGTGCGTCAGAATCACGACGTTAGTGGGGAGAGAGCGGTATGACAACAACAATGATGAAATGGCGATGGAGTCGCTGCCTGTTGGCCGTGCTGGCACTGGCAGCTGCGTCTGGCTTGCAGGCCGCCGAGGACAGGGCTCTGATCGAGGCGATCAACGCCTATCGCAGCGAGGTTCAGCGTTGTGGTGTACAGGCCTCCGAGCCACTACCGCCGCTGGCCAATGATTCACGCCTGATGCTGCCGGCCGACGGTACCGGTGACTTGCAGCAATCGTTGAGTGCCGCTGGCTACCCGCTGGTCAACGTGCAGGCCATTACCCTGTCTGGCCCGCGCGATGCCCAGTCGGCGATGCAGGCGCTGAGCGAAAGCTTCTGTCGCGTGCTGCTCGATCCGCAGTTCATCGATATCGGCGTCAGTCAGCAGGGGCGTGACTGGCGCATTCTGCTGGCGCGCCCACTGCTCAGTGGGCGTCTGGGCGACTGGCAGAGTGAGGGTGAGAAGCTCTTGCAGCAGATCAACGCCGCTCGTGCCCAGGCGCGCCAGTGCGGCAACCAGGCTTTTGCTGCCGCGGCACCGCTTGCCTGGAGCGCAGAGCTGGGCAGCGCCGCCGAAGCGCATAGCCGGGCCATGGCCAATGGCAACTTCTTCGCCCATCAGGGGCGTGATGGCCGTACGCCGGGGGATCGCGCGGAGCTGGCGGGTTACAGCGGCGGCCGAGTGGGCGAGAACATCGCCGCCGCGCTGGACACCCCGGGCAAGGTGGTCGAAGGCTGGCTGGCCAGCCCAGGCCATTGCGCCAATATCATGAACCCGCAGTTCGATGCCCTTGGCGCCGCCTACGGCAGCGACCCGCAGAGCGACGCCGGCATCTACTGGACGGCATTGTTCGGCGGGCAGTGAGCCGCCACAAGCATCAGTTGCTGCCGAACACCTTGGCCAGGTGCTGCTCGTAGCGCGCCACGTCGTGCTCAATGTTCGGCACCTTCATCACGTCGTTGCAGATGAAGGTGGGCAGGGCGCTCATGCCGAGGAACTCGTTGGCCTTGTGGAAGGGGAAGTACACCGCGTCCACGCCTTTGCCCTCGAAGAAATCCGTCGGGTCTTCGAAGGCCTGCACCGGAGCGTTCCAGGTCAGCGACAGCATGTATTGCTTGCCCTGGATCAGGCCGCCGCTGCCGTACTTCTGCGAGGCATCGGAGCGGGTACGGCCATCGCTGGCGTAGAGGCTGCCATGGCCGGCGGTGAACACCTCGTCGAGGTACTTCTTCACCGTCCACGGTGCGCCCATCCACCAACCGGGCATCTGATAGATCACCACGTCGGCCCAGAGGATTTTCTGCACTTCTTCTTCCACGTCGTAGCCACCGTCGATGAAGGTGGTCTTGACGTCGAAGCCGGCGCGGTCGAGATACGCCACGGCGGCGTCGTGCAAGGTGCTGTTGTAGCGGCCTTCGGAGTGTGCGAACTGTTTGCCGCCGTTGAGTAGCAGGATCTTTTTCATGAGTGACTCCCGGAAATGATGGGAGCAGATTAACCATCGGCCTGCCATCGAAACAGCCGCTGGCAGGCAAAGGATTGTTGACTGAAAGTCATGAAAATGGCGACTTGGCGTGCGCTAGAGTGTGGCCATTCCTTCACGGCAGGAGCCAACATGCACGCCTTCATTCTTCACGCCCATACCAAACCTGAGCAGGCCGTGGCCTTCGAACGCCTGTTCCGCGCCTATATCGAGCCCAGCCGCGCCGAGCCTGGCTGCATCGAGTACCACATGCTGCGCGATGCGCAGGATCCGACGTTGTTCATCTTCTACGAGGTCTGGGCTTCGCCGGCGGCGCTGGCCGAGCACATGGCGTTGCCGCACATGCGCGCGTTCCACGAACGGCGCATGGACTACCTGCGGCGCGATCTGGACGTGCGGGCCGTCGAGGTGCTCGGCACGGTTGCCTGACGCACCGCTTTTCACGCTTTGCCAATCGCCTTCTATGCTTGAGTTGACGCCGGCCTCGATTGATTCGCAGGTCGGCCGTTCACAGGAAGAGGACTGCTTGGAGAAGGCACATGTTCGGTAACCAGTTGAAGAAGGAGTTGCAGCAGAAAGACACCGAGCTGTTGCTGTACAAGCAGCTCGTCCAAGGCATACAGGCGCAGAAGATCATGCTGTCGATCGATCCCCAGCAGCGGATCGTCGATTGCAACGACAAGTTCGCCCGTTTCGTCGGCTATGCGCCCGAGCAACTGAAAGGGCGCCCGCTGAGCGACTTCGTGCCGGCCTACGTCAAGGATCTGCCGTGCTACAAGGATCTCAGCGCGGCGATCGTTTCCGGTCATTCGATCAGTGATCGCTATCGCTTCCTGCGCAGCGATGGCGCGCTGGTGTGGGTGCAGGCTTCCTGGATGCCTCTGGCGGACGAGCGGGGCGTCGTGCAGCGCATTCAGTGCATCGGAAGCGAGATAACCGAGAGCATGAACAAGGCGCGTGAGAACGAGGACTTCATCAACGCACTGCTGCGCTCGACCGCCGTGATCGAGTTCGACCTGCAGGGCCACGTGCTCACCGCCAACCAGCAGTTCCTGAGTGCCATGGGTTACAGCCTGGATCGGATCAGGGGCCAACACCACCGCATCTTCTGCGAACCGCAGGAGTCATCCTCCGTCGAGTACACACGCTTCTGGGAGCGCCTGAACCGCGGTGAGTTCGTCGCCGGGCGCTTCAAGCGTATGGACAGCCACGGTCATGTGGTCTGGCTCGAAGCGACTTACAACCCGGTGCACGACACCCAGAATCGTCTGTACAAGGTGGTCAAGTTCGCCACGGTGATCACCGACCAGGTCAACCGCGAAGAAGAGGTCAACGACGCGGCCGACACCGCCTACGGCATTTCCCAGCGCACCGACACCACCGCTCAGCGCGGCGACCAGGTGGTGACCGAGACGGTGCAGACCATGCAGCGCATCGCCGAGCAGATGACTTCGGCCTCCGAAGGTATCGAGGCCCTCGGCAAGCAGTCGGTGCTGATCAGTACCATGGTGCAGACCATCGGCGGTATCGCCCAGCAGACCAACCTGCTGGCGCTGAACGCTGCCATCGAGGCCGCGCGGGCAGGGGAGCAGGGCCGTGGTTTCGCCGTCGTTGCCGACGAGGTGCGCCAGCTAGCCAGCCGTACCAGCAAGGCCACCGAGGAGATCGTCGGGGTGGTGCAGGACAACCAGAAGCTGGTGGACGCCGCCGTGCGCGACATGGCCAACAGCCGCGCCCAGGCCGAGGCCGGCCTGGAGCTGGCCAATCAGGCGGGCGATGTGATCGTGGAGATTCGTCAGGGCGCCAAGCAGGTGCTCGGCGCCGTGGAGCGCTTCGCCCGACAACTGCATTAGGCCTTCACTGCTGGAGCCTGCCGAGGGTGCGCCTGGCGCACCCTCGGATCAGTGGCTGTAGCCCGGTTTCTGGCGAATGGTCTTGAGCAGGTCATCCGGGCTGATGTGGCCGACCACCTGAGTCGCGGCGCTGCCCGGATGCGGCAGGTCGAGGATGTGGCCCTTCATCTTGCCGATCACGTGCATCTCGCACGGCTTGCAGTCGAACTTCAGGGTCAGCACTTCATCGCCGTGCACCAGCTGCATCGGCGCGACGCGGGTTTTCACGCCGGTAACGCCCTTGGCCTGCTTCGGGCACAGGTTGAAGGAGAAGCGCAGGCAGTGCTTGGTGATCATCACCGGCACTTCGCCGGGCTCTTCGTGCGCCTCGTAGGCGGCGTCGATCAGCTGTACGCCGTGGCGATGATAGAAATCACGCGCCTTCTGGTTGTAGACGTTGTAGAGGAACGACAGGTGCGATTCCGGGTACACCGGCGCCGGCTCGGTTTCGGCCTTGCGGCTACCGCGCGGGTGAGCGGCGACGCGCGCTTCGGTGAGCTTGTCGATGGCGTCGCGGCGCAGTGCCTTGAGCTGCGAGTTGGGCACGAAGAACGCCTGTGGTGCATCCAGCGTCACGCCCTGGGCGTGGTAGATGGTGGTGCCGAGCTGGGTGAGCAGATCGCGCAGGCCGTCTAGCGCCTGTTCCGGCTTGTTTGCGGCGCCGAATGGGCCGGGCAGGGCAACGTCGACGCTGATGCCTTCTTCGCTGGTGGCGGTGAGCTTGAGCGCATCCTCGCGCAGCTCGGCCTTCCAGCTCACGCCAATGCGCCGCTCGGCACTGGTGCGTTGCAGGGCTTGCTGCCAGTTGTGGTCGAGGTTGCGCGAGAGCGGATGATTGGGGCGCAGGCGCAGCAGCCCTTCAGGCATTTCGTTGGGCTCGACGCGGTAGCGGTAGCGCTTCTCGCCGTCTTCCTCGAACTCGCCTTTGAGTTCGGCGATGTTGGCGCGGAAGCCGACCACCTCGCGCTTGACCAGCACATTGAGGCCGTCGCCGTTGGACAGCGGCTCATGGGTGACGGCGATCAGGTCGCGCTTGTTGACTTTCTCGACATTGCCGACGGAAAGCCCGGTAAAGGTTGGCGAGTCGAAGGCGCCGATATCCACCTTGCGGTCGGTGACGAAGTAGTCGGTGCTGCCGCGGTGGAAGGTCTTGTCCGGATCGGGCACGAAGAAGTGCGCGGTGCGGCCGCTGGAGGCGCGGGCCAAGTCCGGACGATCCTCGAGAATCGCGTCGAGCTCGCGGCGGTAGTGGGCGGTGATGTTCTTCACGTAGGCCACATCCTTGTAGCGGCCCTCGATCTTGAACGAGCGCACGCCGGCCTCGACCAGGGCGCGCAGGTTGGCGCTCTGGTTGTTGTCCTTCATCGACAACAGGTGTTTTTCATAGGCGATCACGCCGCCTTTTTCATCCTTGAGCGTGTAGGGCAGGCGGCAGGCTTGCGAGCAGTCGCCACGGTTGGCACTGCGCCCGGTCTGCGCGTGGGAGATGTTGCATTGGCCGGAGAAGGCCACGCACAGCGCGCCGTGGATGAAGAACTCGATGGCGGCATCGGTTTCATCGGCGGTGGCGCGGATTTCCTGCAGGTTCAGCTCGCGGGCCAGCACCAGCTGGGAGAAGCCGGCCTGGTCGAGAAACTTGGCGCGTGCCAGGGTACGAATGTCGGTCTGGGTGCTGGCATGCAGCTCGATGGGCGGAATATCCAGCTCCATCACTCCCATGTCCTGCACGATCAGTGCATCCACACCCGCGTCGTAGAGCTGATGGATCAGCGTGCGTGCCGGCTCCAGCTCATCGTCATGCAGGATGGTGTTGATCGTGGTGAACACCCGCGCGTGATAGCGGCGGGCGAACTCCACCAGCCCGGCGATATCGCTCACTTCGTTGCAGGCATTGTGCCGCGCGCCGAAGCTCGGGCCGCCGATGTAGACGGCGTCGGCGCCATGCAGGATGGCCTCGCGGGCGATCTCGACATCACGCGCAGGGCTGAGCAGTTCCAGGTGGTTCTTGGGCAAGGACATGGTTTTTCTATTTAGGGCTGAGGCACGGTTGGGCGCGCATTGTACCGGGCCATTGCGGCGGGGACATCTACGATGTGCCGGACGGCGGCTCAGGCTGTCTGAATCCCCGTATCTGTGGGACAGTAGCGCCCTTTTTTCAGCGTGAGGCGTGGCGATGGACAACAGAGGGTTGGAGAAGCTCGATCAGTGGCTGCTCAAGTACGGCAACGATGACTCGATCCTGTCCGCCAGCGAGCTGGATGGTTATTTCGCTGCCATCGTCTCCAGCCCGCGTCAGGTCGCGCCTGCTGTCTGGTATGCGGCGATCTGGGCCGACCAGTTGCCACAGTGGCCCAGCGACAAGGATGGCGAGCGCTTCATGAAGCTGGCTGTCGAGCTGATGAGCGAGGCGACTTACATGCTCAGCGAGGAGCCGGATGACTACGAGGCGATCTTCCTGGCAGACAGCAACGGCAAGGGCGAGAAGCTGATCGTCTCGGAATGGTGCTCGGGCTATCTGCGCGGCGCCGCGGTGGCAGGCTGGCTGGAGGAGGCGTTGCCCGAGGCCGCGTCAGCGGCGCTGAAGCTGATCGTCCTGCATGGCGATGAAAGCGGCACGGAAACGCTCAAGGCCATGTCCGACGCCGAATATGACGCCAGCACGGCGATGATCGAGCCGGCAGCGGTCGAACTCTACGAATACTGGCAGCAGAACCTGCAGCCCTTGCTGCCAGCGCGCCGTGATGACGCCAAGGTCGGTCGCAACGATCCGTGCACCTGTGGCAGCGGCAAGAAGTACAAGCAGTGCTGCATGTCGTGAGCGAAGGCTCACTCGCGCTGACTGTGGGCGATTGATCCGTGCGGGCCGGCAGAGTTACGCCGGCCCGTTAGTAGGCACTCCTTACGCCGCATCGGTTGGCAAGGCACAGTCGGTGCGCACAGCGCACCCTACGGTTTGGCGCTCAGCCACAACGGTGTTCATCGCTCAGTCCAAGCAGTTCCGGCCGGCTGCCGAACACCTGCATCACATCGTTCACCGACATCCACCAGTCGTCGTGCCATTTGAGCACGCGCAGGCGCTTGTCTGCCGCGTTCAGTTGCCGGTAGCTCGGCAGGTTGGCGCTGCTGAACAGGTGCGGCAACAGGGCCTGGCACAACCACTCGCGCAGGCGCTCGGCTCGTGGGCTGGTGCTGTGCAGGCTCAGGCGCAGCAGGTTCTCCAGATCGATCATGGCCTGCGGCGTTTCTTCGTTGCCGAACAAGATGCCTTCGGGGCGGCAGTGGCTCAGCAGCGCCGCGTGTTCGTCAGCCAGTTCCAATGCCTGGCAGACGGGCTGCGCGGCGAACCAGAAACGACCATCCGCAGCCCGCTGCACAGTGAGGCGGATATCTTCGAAGCTGGGGTTGAGTGGACTGATCATGGCGCCTCCTTGTGCATGAAATAAAACCCTGCGAAACGCGATGAAATCATGAATTTCATTTAAAATACAACTGAATGTTCAATCAAGCATGGAAGCGGAATTTAACGTCCGCGTCCATGACCGAGAAAACAGAATTCGCCCAGCGCTTGCGCAGTGCCATGATCGCGGCTGGCTATCCAGATCGCCCAGCCGTGCTGGAGCGTGAGTTCAACTCGCGCTACTGGGGGCGCTCCGTGACCTTCCAGGCCGTTTCGCGTTGGTTGCGTGGCGAGGCGATCCCTTCCCAGGACAAGCTGCAGGTGCTGGCCGAGTGGCTGCGTGTCGAACCGCAGGAGCTGCGCTTCGGTGAGCGCGCCGCGGCCACCGTGCGTGAGCAGCGTGGCCGTTGGGAGGATCCGAAGTTCTATCAGGAACGTGAGGTCATCGAGGCCTTTCTGGGCCTGCCGATGCCGCAGCGCAAAGTGGTGCGTGAAGTGGTCATGGCCCTGGCCGTTGCAGCCAAGGCCGATACCGACAAGAAGCCAGGCTGACGTCGAACGCGGATTCGAGCGTCGCGCGGGCTTTCATCTGCTTCCCTGCCTGGCCCTGAGTCAGTTCTCGTCTACGCCCTGAGTGAGGCGGCGGGTTGTCGCCAGGCAGAGGTTCATTTCATCCCAGCAATTCGGCGAATGCCTTGTCTGCTTCCAGCACGGCGGGCAGTGCCTGGAACAGTTTGCCCAGGTCGACCTCCTCGAACAGTGGGCCTTCCAGGCTTTGTTGAGCCTGCTCGCTCACACCGTCGAGCTCGATGGTCTCGCCGATCAGTACCGATTGCGCCACCAGCCGGGCATAGATCCCGTCGTCCGGCGCCTGGCTGGGGCGGGCCTGGTAGCCGATGGCGTGCTGGATCAGTTGCGGCAATTGCCAGCGGCGTGCCAGTTCGGCGCCAACCTCCGGGTAGCCGAAGCCCAGTTGCAGGGTTTCCTCGGCGGCATGAGCCGCGGCTTCGCGCTGCGGTTGGCGGTTGAGGCGGCGGGCAAAGTCCGGCGCGCCGGCCTGGATCAGCAATTCGCCGATGTTGTGCATCATCCCGCAGGTGAAGGCGGCGTCGGCATCCAGTTGCAACTGTCTGGCCAGGGTGCGGGCGATGCTCGCCACGCGGAAGCTGTTGAGCCAGAAGGCCTTCAGGTCGAAGCCGGTGTCCACCTTGAACGCGCCGGTCACCGCCGAGGCCATCACCAGCGTGCGCAGGGTGTTGAAGCCCAGGCGCATGGCCGCATCCTCCACGCTGGTGGCTTCTCGGGCGCCACGAAAACGTGCCGAGTTGGCCAGGCGCAACACTTTGGCGGCGATCACCGGGTCACGTTCGATGTTGCGTGCCACGCTTTCCAGGTTGGCGCTGGGGTTGTCGAACTGCTGGATCAGCTCCTGCGCGACCTTGGGGATGCTGGGCAGGCTATGCAGTTCGGCGAAGAGGTGTTCGATATCCATGGCTGGTTCCGCTACAGATGCTTGCTGGGGATAAGCCGGAGCATAACCAGCAAGGGAGTTGGAGTCAGCGTGATAAAGGCGTCAGCGCGGCTTATTTTCATAAGCCGCGCTGGGCAACCTGTGTCGATGGGCTATCGGTGACGGGAAATGCTGTCGCGCGAGACGCCTGTCACTGGCGCGGTGCTTGGGTGACGTCGCTGCCGGCCGACCAGATGCGATAGCGCACCTCGACGTCCGATGGTGCGTAGATCACCAGCGGCAGCTTGCTGTTGTAACGCACCAGTTGCGGCTCGCCGCCAACGCGCACGAAGGCCGGTTTACGGCTGCCGTCCGGGCAGGCCATCAGCGTGCTCATCGCCGGATCGACCTGGCCCAGCTCGTAATAGCTGTAGCCCCAGCCTTCCATGGTCTTTTCCTGCCACTGGCCACCCAGGCGCTGCTGGTTGCAGTCCACTTCCAGGGTTTTGCCGGCGATGATCTCCACCTTGTGCTCGGCTTCGTCGGCCTGCGCTGGCAGCTCGATCACATGGCGGTTGTAGCCGTCGGCAGCAGCGGGGTAGGGCTTGAGTGCCTCGGGCGTGGCGGCGCAGGCTGCCAGGGGCAGGGCGCAGGCGAGGGTGAACAGCGGCAGTTTGAGTCGATTCATGAGAGTTCCTTGCTGAAAGACCTTGTGGGTCGTCCGTGGTTGGAAACCGCCGGATCGGCGGAGTAGCACTGACCGTTGTGAATAGGCCAGGTTCCTGGGTTTTTCAAGCAAGGTTGCCGCTGTCAGGCCGCGTCAGGCGAACACGAAGTACTTGCGCACCGTCTCGACCACTTCCCAGGTGCCTTTCATGCCGGGTTCGACCACGAAGATATCGCCAGCCTTGAGGTGAATCGGTTGCATGCCGTCCGGGGTGATGATGCAGTAGCCTTCCTGGAAGTGGCAGTACTCCCACTTCACATACTCTACCCGCCATTTGCCGGGGGTGCAGATCCAGGTGCCCATGATCTTGCTGCCGTCATCGGAGGTGTAGGCATTGAGGTTGACGGTGTGCGGCTCACCCTCGATGCGCTCCCATTTGCAGGCATCGACGACGGGCATCGGCTGGGTATCGCGCAGGACGGTGATCGGTTTGTTGGCCATGGGGCACTCCAGTGAAATGGTCGAAAGGGCGTTCACCATAGAGCGCCAGGACGGCGCTCGGTTGTCTGGGGTCGACATGGGCGTGCGCATTCGCGCAGCCGATTCAGGCTGGCAAAGGTGGGCGTATGCGTAACGTGAGACCGGCGTGCACCATCAGCGTGACGATCACCAGCGCGCCGCCATACAGCGTTGCCTGGGCCGGCACTTCGCTCAGGAAATACCAGACCCACAAGGTGCCCAGCACGCTTTCCAGCAAATAGAACAAGGCCACCTCGGCGGAGGGCAGGTAGCGTGTCGCGTTGTTGATCAGCAAGGTGGCCAGCGGCATTTGCAGCAGCCCCATGACGGCCAGCGCCAGATAGCTGGCCCCGTCCAGGCCGAACGGCTGGGCCATGGGCAAGCTGATCAACGCCGCGGCCAGGCCGCCCAGGGCAATCAGCGGCATGCGTTCGAGGCTGGGGTGTCTGCGCAACAAGGTGAGGTTGGCGCCTAGCGCTGCCGAAGACAGCAGCGCATAGGCATTGCCGAGCAGATCGCTGCTCGTGAAGGAGCCGGCGAATACCAGCACGATGCCCAGCGTCGCCACGCTGATCGCCAGCCAGGTGCGCAGCGCTACCGGCTCGTGCAGGAAGAAACGGGTGAGGAGTGCGGCAAACAGCGGTGCGGTGCTCAGTATGACCACCACGTTGGCCACCGTGGTGTGGATGATCGCCAGCACGAAGAAGAGCGAGATCAGTGCCAGCAGGAGGGCCGATGTGACACTGAGCAGCGGCTGCGTGCGGATGCTCGCACGGCTTCTGGCCGACAGCGAGAACGCGCCAAGGGCGAGGAACATCAACAGCCCGCGCCAGAACACGATACTCCAGCCGTCCGCCTGCACCAGACGCACCAACAGGCCATCGAAGCTGAGCACCACGACTCCAGTCGTGACGAGCAGCAAACCGCGTGCTGAGTCTTTCATCCTGATTTCCCTGGCATGCCGTTGTCCGGTTGTCTGTTGCGCCTCGCCGGGATAGTCGGCGATATGCGGTTCAGGCCTCCATTTAATGATCGCGTGAGTCGAGGCCGCTGGCCTGTCCAGACGCGTCCCGAGCATGTGCGGTTCGCGACGTTCGCTAATGAGTGGCGGCTTTCCTTCTCCGCTGTCCGTGTGGGCAGTCCAGCAGCGTGCTCATCGCCGTAATGCTGTTCACTTAAGGTCGTGTGCGTCCTGCTCCCCTCTCCCATTTACGGGAGAGGGGTTGGGGGAGAGGGCTGAAATCATCACGAAACTGCTAGTTTTCCCCTCTCCCTAACCCTCTCCCCTGAGGGGCGAGGGGATTGATCGCGTCCAACCGTTTCTTATGTGAGCAGCATTGTGCTCATCACCGGATCTGCTAGTCGTTTGCTCTGTCGGATTTACCCTGCCAGTGGCCGCCAGGGCGCGGCTTCAGTTCTGATGGCAAGGCCTGCAGCAGGTAATCCATGAACAGGCGAACCTTGGGCGTCAGCTCGTAGCGATCGCGCACGCACAGGTAATAATCCAGCGGGGCACTGGTCGCCCGGCTGCGTGTGGGCGTCGCGGAGGAGAACAGCTCCACCAGCTCGCCGCGTGCCAGGTAGGGTTCGGCGACGAAGGAGGCCAGGCGGGTGACGCCGCCACCTGCTGCCGCGCACAGGGCGAGGGCGTCGATGTCGTTACTGCTCATGCTGGCCCTGACCTGCGCATCGAAGTGCAGGCCGTCACGCACGAAGCTCCAGCGCAGGAAACGTCCGTCGACGGCGATACGAAACAGCAGGCAGTCGTGATCGCGCAGATCCTCCGGCTCGCTGGGCCGACCGGCACGTTGCAGGTAAGACGGGGCCGCGCAGAAACGAGTCTGCGCGGTGGCGATGTGCCGGGCGACCAGGCCGTCCTGCAATTGCTGTTCGATGTGGATGCTGACGTCCACGCCTTCCTGGATGTGATCGACGCTGGCGTCGGTGGTCAGCAGTTCGCAGCGGATGCGTGGATGGCGAGCCATGAAGCCGGGGATCAGTGGTGCCAGCACGTGGCGGCCGAAGGCGGCACTGGCGGCGATGCGCAGCAGGCCACGGGGTTCGTCCTGCAGGTCGGCCACGGCGGCGCGGGCCAGTTCCAGTTCCTGAATCACGCTCTGCACCCGCTCGAAGTACAGCGCGCCGGCATCGGTGAGCGCCAGGCTGCGGGTGGTACGGGTCAGCAGGCGTGTGCCCAGGCTCTGCTCCAGGCGGGCGATGTTCTGGCTCGCTGCAGCGGCGCTGATGCCCTGAAGTCTGGCACCAGCGGCAATGCTGCCGCTTTCCACGGCTTTGACGAAGCTCTCCAGGCCGCGCAGGGTATCTGTGCTTTTGCTTTCCAATGCTCGATCAATCCGTAAGTTAAGCTTGATACTCAACTTACCTTTGCCCCTCTACCGCGGCAATCCCTGGTCTCGTTAGAGTGCCTCGCACTTCATCAAACCGGTACCGCGCTCATGCCCGATCTCGAACTCACTCCCTCTGCCACGCGAAGCTGGAAGCTGCCTGCCTGCGCCATGCCCGTGGTGTTCGCTTTCTTCATGTCAGCGATCATGGCCATGCTCATGTGCCTGGTGATCACCGCTGCCAACAGGGGGGCCGGCGACGGCTATCTGCAGGCCGTGCTGAGTGCCTACAGCCTGGCGATGCCGGTGGCATTCGTCTGCGTGATGCTGGTTCGGCCCATCGTGCTCAAACTGGTCAGCCTGACGGTGCGCATGCCCTGAATCGAGGGCGCTGACCGGGCGCGCCGGCTCGTCAAAAGCATGCGCTATCGACGCTTTGCTTGAGCTATGATGCGCGCCCTTCGACATCCCGGCAGGTCATCATGTCCGGCAATGCCCTCTACACCGACCTGTCGGGTTACTACGACCTGATGTGCGCGGATATCGACTATCAGGCGCAGAGCCACTGCATCCATCGCCTGCAGCAACTGTTCGGCAATGGCGGCAAGCGTCACCTCGACCTGGCCTGCGGCACTGGCCCGCACGTGCGGCATTTTCTCGATGCGGGTTACGCCAGCGCCGGTCTCGACATCAATCAACCGATGCTCGACCGCGCCGCCTTGCGCTGCCCCGAGGCGCGCTTCGACCTGCAGGACATGTGCGGTTTCAGCGTGGAAACGCCGCTGGATCTGATCACCTGCTTTCTCTACTCCATCCACTACAGCGCCAGTATCGAGCGGCTCAAGGCCTGCATCGCCAGCGTGCATGGCGCCTTGGCGAGCGGTGGGGTGTTCTGTTTCAACGCGGTGGACAAGCAGCGCATCGACAACACCTCGTTCGTCTCCCACAGCGCGCGTTATGCCGAGGGCCAGTTTCGCTTCAGCTCCGGTTGGTACTACCGCGGCGAGGGCGAGCAGCAGGCGCTACGGCTGCGCATCGAGCGAAGCGTGGATGGGCAGACCGAGGTCTGGGACGACGAACATCCCATGGTCGCAGTGAGTTTTGTCGAGTTGCAGGCGCTACTGGAGCCGTACTTTGAGGTGCAGGTGCTGGAACATGATTACCAGCGGTTGATGCCCTGGGATAACGCATCGGGCAATGCACTGTTCGCCTGTATCAAGCGCTGATGAATGGGCTGGCACCCTATGCGGTGCCCGACGACGCTACTCCGACAGCTCCTTGCCGCAGTGCAGGCAGTTGGGCGTTGCTGGGTCGTGCTGGCGGCCGGCGCGTTCGTCGACACGCTCATGGGGCAACTCCCCGCATGAGGGGCAGGAATAGTCGGTGATCGAATGGTGCAGGCGATAGAGATTGACCAGCACACCCGCAATCACCACGGCCATGGCGACCAGCAGCTCGCCTCCCATGCCAAAGATGGCCAGGACGAACAGCCCGATTACCAACACCGCAAGCAGCGATTCGAGGAAGTTGGATTGCATGCGCTGACGGTCATAGTCTTGAGGAGTCATGGACTCAGCTTCCTTGTTGTTATCCCCCGAATCCTGCCGATATAGCACTCTGCTGGCAACCATCGGCGCGACGAGCAGAGTGGGCACCTTCACGGCTTTCCTCCTTCAGCCGCTCTGCCATGGTCGTTCTCCTTAGCAGGGATGGGGCCAGAGCAGCCGTGGGAACCGCCCTCCTGAGTCAAGGGTCTATGGTTCTGACCGCGTCTTTGACGCCAAGAAGGAGCTTTGCCATGGATCTTATTCGCATCTTGATCGCTATCATCCTGCCGCCGCTGGGGGTGTTCCTGCAGGTGGGTTTTGGCGGTGCGTTCTGGCTCAACATTCTGCTGACGTTGCTGGGTTACATCCCGGGCATCGTCCATGCGGTCTATATCATCGCCAAGCGCTAGAGGCCCGGCGGCCTCTACAGGCTGCATGACTGAGCCTGATGTGACGGCTACCTGTCTCGCTCGGTATTGCGGCGAGGCAGGTATAACTTGGTCATCACCGCCCATTGCAGGGGGCTCGTGTCCTCCAGCAGCACGGTTCCTGTCTTGCGCTGCACACATGCCGGGTCGTTGCCTGCGTAAGTGACCGCTTCGTCGATCGCCTGCTTCCAGGTCTGCTCGTCAAACCCCACACCTATCAGGATCACACTTCCGCTCGCTGCGGACTGGTCGGCCGCGAGAAGGCGCGACATGTACCAGAAATCATCGGAAGCGCTGAGCAGCATCTTGCCGCGATTATTGTTGGCGAACGGTACCTTCAGTTCGATGTAGTGGTAGCCGTTGCTCTCAGTATCACGCGCCCACAAGTCGCATTGCTTGGTTTCACGATCCATCTGCCCGCGCCGCTGATCCAGCCAGACTTTGTACTCGACCCCGACATCCGTCTGAGGCTGCAGCCCGTAGCGTTCAGCCAGCCACAGATAAAGCTCGATCTTGAACCAGCCTTCGAAACCGTTGCGCAATCTGGATAGCTGCTTCAGGGCTGGGGTGCGGCGATCTTGCAGATCGTTAAGGAACGTCTGAAAGGTATCGGCGACATGTGTAATGCCGGGCATCGGAACTCCCGCCGTATGGATGGCTGTGCAAGGGTCGCGGCGCTTGGCTGTGCGGCCATGAGCGGCGCATGGGCGGTCAATAATAGAAATCTTCTGCTGCATGCTTTCTCTGTCGCGTCAGGGCAAAGAAAGACAGGCCCAGCAACAGGATGATCGCCGTTGTGCAGCCGATGAAAACCTTGGCGTCCGTACCGCTGGCGTCGTAATTGGCCTGCGTCATCCTGATCGAGGGTGACCAGGTGGAGTGGATCACCGCGATCGTGTCATCGATGGCGTATGACGCGGGGTCGTTCTGCCTGTTCTGGGTGTAGGTATCCGTGAACGTTGTTCCGTCAGCGTCGTAGCTGTAGGTGATGATGTTCAGGTCAGGGTTGGGCGTGTTCTGTATCTCGGTAATGCTTGCCTGCGCCTGCTGACTGCCGAGCAGCATGAAGAGCGAGGTCGCGCCGTGGTTGCTCATGAGGGCAAGAATGGCCAGGGGAACGATCGCGATCAACGACAGTGTGGAGAGCGTGGCGAGGAAGTCTCTTTTTTCTTCTCGTGGGTAATACATTGCTGATGTCTTTAGTGAGGGCTGGGGCGTTTTATCGCGGTTCTAATCCTGTCGTTATCCGAGCTAGTCGCTATTGCGGCGCGACCAGAAAGGGGGCGACGCTGCCGAAGGGATAACTGCCCATGCCGACCTGGATTCGGGGGCCGTTGGCCGGCACGCTGCTGCCCACCACCATGACGTTGTCGATCAGCACCTGTTTGCCTGGGTTGCGGTTGTCTGCCGCGACGATCAGGTAGTAGGTGCCGTCGCGGTCGACCTGCCCGGTCAGATCCTGATCAATGACACCGACGATGCCGCGCACCTGGCCAAAGCCCTGACCCACGACCTTCGACTCGTCGTCCAGCAGAATCAGATAGGGCGCCAGCACGTACTTGCTGAAGCCCAGGCAGGCGTTCACGCACCACGAGTTCACCTTGATCTGGAAGGGCTTGCCGGCTTTGAGGTCAACCGAAAATACCCGGTAGTTCGAAGGCGTGCCGTTGATCAGCAGGCGAGGTTCCTGAGCGGTGATCTTCCACTGCTCGGGGCGCCAGCCGGGCGCAATCTGCATGGGCTGGGCGTAGGTATTGCGAAGGGCCTCCTGCGGTGTTTTCGCCAGCGGAGTCGAGGCGTTGACGACTTGTTCCTGATACAGGCGCTGCGGGTTGGCGCTGCAGGCTACGAGGCCGAGGCACAGGCTCAATAGAATGATATTTCGCATCTTTTCTTCCTTGAATGATCAGGGCCGTTTCGGGCGTTGCGCCGCTGTGCGCGCGAGCATAAGTCGAAAGGGCTCGGGTGAAAATCAATCCGTGTCCTTTTCCTTTGGCGTGGAGCGCCTCGGGTAACATGGCGCCGCAACGAACACAGATCCAGAAGGGCCTTATGGCATCGTCGAAACGAAAATACGCGGGCATCGAGCGCGAGCTTATCCGCACCCTGACCATTGCCTGCGAAACGGCAAAAAGCGAAATCGTCGGCTTCCAGTGGCTGACCCATGAGGTCGACTACGAGCAGTTTCCGCAGAGCCTGGTGGTGACCTGGATGTTCGATACCGAGGCGAACAAGACACGGGCACTCGCCAGTCCGGACAAGGCGAGAATGCTGGCCCTGACGTTGGCCGCCTTCGATGAAGTGGGCATCAGCGTTTCCAGTGTCGCCGCGCATGTCACGTTTTCGGTCGAGCAGCCGGCAAGGGGCAAACGTGGCCAAGGACATTGAGAACCCTTGCGTGTCGCTGTGTCAGCTCAACAGCGAGCTGTGCGTCAGCTGCGGGCGCACGCGCGAGGAAATCCGCAAATGGCGGGGCATGAAACGCCCCGAGAAGATGGCCTGCGTGCAGAAGGCTGCGGCGCGGGTGAAGGCGATTGCCAAGAAGAAAGGCAAAGGCTAGCGGGTCGTCTGTAAAACCACTGCATGACATGCTATTCAACGATACGCAGGTTGTAAGTGCGCTCGGCTTGCAGCCCCGCGCACTGCGTTCCATATGTTCCCACCGAAATACGGATCTCATGGCTGCCAGCCTGGGTCGGAGTGCCTAGGATCAGGGCTTTGGCCTCACGATCCTGATGGTCGATTCGCAAGCCTTTGGGGAGCGGTGTCTTGTCGCTGACATAGAAGCCGTGTACGGGCGTTGAGGCATTGGTGACTTCGATGCTCTGTGTGTAAGGCGCTCCCACCTTGCCGTCCGGCAAGTGCTCGGGCAGGAGCAGCGGTTCTACCCTGGCAGCGCATCCGACTAAAGTGCTTCCGAGTAGGCTGGTCTCACATCCAGCGAGCAGGGCAATCAAAGGGGCAATCAGTAATATTCTTTGCGGCATATGAAAACGTTCACTTATGTTTATGGAATTCGACTGAATACGAGTCCGCCAAAAAGATCACTTTCCAACTGACCGACCGTATAGCCTCGTGTTACCTGGTTGCCAACGTGCCCCCAAGAAAACAAGCTTGAGTCGATTATTGCCTCCTCTTGCTTGGTCGTGTCTGATATTGATCCGTTCGAAGTCTGCGGCACCTGCTCCCAGACTATCCAATGATTTTTTCCTACACCAACCCCACCTTCGACCATTGATGCGCTTACAAGTGAAGTGACATGAGCATTGGGTTTTATATGACTCATCAGCTCCAGTAGTTGTTGGCGGTTGATATGCCATCTGTATTGAATGTTATCGAACAAGACTTTCGCCCCTGCCTGGGAAAACCAAGACTTTAATTTGCTTGGCAGGGTAATTCCCGCTACTTGATCGCTAGGAGAATCATAGGCAAAAAGTGAGTTCTCACTGTCTCGCAGGCTTGCCAGTGATATCCAATCAATAGCGGAAATGCGATCACCCTCGGCACTGCGGCTGAGATTGGTAGGGTTGCGGCATCCGTGACTAGGTTTTATGCGCAACTGCCCAATGGCTGTTTCTCCTGTTTCCCAGAGCTCAGTAATTGACTGGGCATACAGATCCGGGCGATCCATTAGCAGAGCGTAGAAAAACGCCGCAGGGCCGCAGAGGCTTGTTTCCTGCTGATTTGGATAGGCCGAGACTCTACTGGCGGATGAGGGCTGTTGGCCATGAGCCTTCGCCAATCTGGCTTGCAATTGACCAATGATCTTGCTTTTCTCGAATGGATCGAACGGGGTACCGATAGGGTTTGCAGGGTCATTAAAAATACGGTCTGGAGTTTGTCTGTTCTTAAAATTTTCCAGGATCGTTGTTGCTGTACTTAGTGGATCTGCGGGGACGGCTGGCAGAGGGGGACTTGGAGTTGGGGCCGCTAGGTTGCTCACTGATGTGGATGCTGGAACTACGGTGGTGGCCACTTTCATCATTGATGCTACAGAGGTTAGAGCTGTTGGAGCGTTAAATATGGCCGGAACGACTGTGTCGCCTATGAGAACAGAACCTGATCCTGCAACGATAACGCCGCCGTGATTGCTAGTGCTTCCCACTGTTGTAGCAGGCATTCCGTTGATGAAAACCGTACTGGATACTGCGCCGACGATTGAGCCACCACAGGCGGTGGTATCCGCCATCCTGGCAGCAGGCAAACCATCGAAAATTACGTTAGGTGAGCCTGTCGCAACAGGGTTGGTGCCATGGCCAGGTATAGGGCACGACGTAGGATCAGATTGGCGAGCCGCCGGTTTTCCGCTCATGAGTGCATCTCCCTTTTGGAACTATCCGATTTTACCTCTCTGCCTATGCGCAATGTCTTGCGCACTTGAGCTTGAACCTACCCTAATGTGCACTTGGTCACGGTCTTTGCAGCATCAATTGCTGAGTGCGTAATTCATGGAGGGTTTTCCAGGCCTGTGCAATGGTTCAACGTCACCTCGATCCAGATCACTAGAATGTCGCCACGAAGTGAGGCGTTCTCTCAGCGAAGATCTTGGATCAAGGAGTGTATGAATGAGCGGCAAACCTGCTGCGTGTGTCGGCGACCCAACCTATTGCCCGATAGTCGCTAACTTCTCGTTCACAGTCTTCATCAATGGTCTTAATGCCTCGATGCTTGCCAGTACCGGCACGCATCGCAATACGATCATTACGGGCTCAAGCACTTTTGCATGTTCGAGTCCGTTGTGAGCTATATGAGGCGATAGGATGTTCAGGTTCTTTCTGATAGGTCTGGTACTTCTGTGTAGCGGCTGTGCCAAGGGGCATGGCAAGCCGATTGCCGCTTTGAATTACGATTCGATTAGCGCTCAAGCAGACGCTGGATTCTATGATCTGTGGTTCAGCTCGAATATCGATCTGCTCAATCTGTTTGGCCTGGGCGAAGGCTTCGTGGGCGGGATGATGTACTGCGCTCTGGGTGATGATGTGGATTTTTCGGTGGGGCACTTTATGAAGACGTTGGCTTCTGGTTTCGTTGAGTACGATGCCCAGAATCATGGCGGGGATGGCTTTGCATTCGTGGCCGCCTTGTCCTTTAACGAGACCTTCGATGAGGGCTCGACGACGCGAGCGTTGAGTGACGAAACGATTCGTTCGCTGGTCGCTGAAAAGCGCTCCATCCCCTGCCAGTACGTGGCAACCGTCTATGGCACCAAACCCTATCACTCTGGAACCTTTCAGGTGCCCACCGCCGATATCTTGCGTGAGCTGGGTCAATGATGCCGGCAGTGCGTGAGCAGGCAAGATGGCAGACCAAACTCTTGTGGCTGGCTGTTTTGCCATTTTTCTGGGGATGTACCAAGGATCATGGTGTTCCTGCTGTCCCGCTTGATTATCTAGAGTTCAAGCGCATAAGTGACTTCGATATTTATGAGGTGAAATTTTCATCGAATATCGATTTCTTCAATATCTTCGAACCGGGTAAACGACCGATAAGCAGCATACTTCGGTGTTCTCCGGGGCTCGATGAGGTACCCCAGAACTACGATATTGCCCATTACCAAGCAGATGGTCTGGTTTCAGCAGCTCAGCCGTTAGGTGGTGGGAATACCTTCATTTACTCTGCCTCGCTGATGTTCGATGAAAATCTCAACGAGGGGCGTAGCAGTCGTATGCTGCACGCCGACGAGTTGCGGCGCATTCTGCAGGGGAAGCAATTCGTGCCTTGCGTGTATACGGCGACTGCTTTTGGCTTCAAGGCGTATCGTTCGGCAACCATGCGGGTGCCGGTTGCAGACATTTTTCGGGAAGTGGGCATTCAGTGATCGTTGCGGGGCTGGCGCACAAGGTAGCTGCCGTGATCAGGTATCTACCGCTGGCCGTGTTGCCGTTCTTTCTGGGCTGCGCCAAGGATCATCACATCCCGCCTGCCGAACTGGGTTATCTCGGCTTTTCTAGGCAAAGTGCCTATGGCTATCAGGTCAGTTTTACTGCAGATGCCGACCTTCTGAATATTTTCAAACCCGAAGACTCTCCCGTGGGAGGGCTGTTGATTTGTGCGTTCACAGGTGATGAGGGGCCTGTCAGATACGGCGATGGGCGCTATGTGTCCAGCGGGTTGATTTCCTCTCTTGCAGCAGGGCCGACTGTTTCCCCCTTCGTCTTTCACTCGTCGATCATGTTCGTCGAGAACCTCAATGAGGGGCGTAGCCAGCGCGTTCTGCAGGCGCAGGAGTTGCGTGAGCTGCTGGGCGCCAGGCAGTCAGTGCCCTGTGTTTATCGGGCCACTGCCTATGGCTTCAAAGCTTATCGCTCGGGCGTTTTACGGATACCGACTGCAGATATCCTGCGTGAGCTGGCGGTCGTTCCCGCGTTCCCTGCTACCGGCCGCGGCGACTGATTCAGGTGGCGGCGCCAAACTCTGCTAGTGAACGGTTGGCGTGAGACGCTCGCGAACCAGCTGTTGAGCCTCGTAGGCCAACTGATCGAGGTAATGGTCACGCTGTGTTTCTGCCTCGCTCATTGCCTGCTTACCGTGCTGCTTTACCAGATAGGCGTGAATCTGCCGCACTTCGGAGGACTGAAACACCGGCGCCAGATCCTGCACCGCCACCATGCCGTCGGAGCGCTGGTCACGGGTATTCATCAGCACTTGCGAGCCATGCGCGGCCAGCACCTGAAACCCCATCGTTTCGAAGTAGGGCACCTTGCTTGCGACGCACGTCAGTTCGACATGCGGCCTGCGCTCGATGAGTTGCCGCAACATGGCCCTTGCGACACCGCGCTGGCGGTGGCTGGCCTGTACGGCCATATAGCTCAGGGTGCAGGCTTCGGGGTCGTCCTGGCTTGGCAGATAGAGAGTGAAACCCAGCACCTGGGACGGGTCTTCATCATCCAGAGCCAGCAGCAGCTGCGCGGGGCTATCCGCTTCACCATTCATGGCCTGAAGATACAGATGCACCTCGTAGCCGATCACGTACTGGTACAACTGATAGAGCGGGTTGCTGGGCGCCAGTGGCACTGGGCTGATATCGCTGAAGTAATCCACCACCATCTGCAGCACCTGGCTTTTCAGGGATTCGGGTGGTGGGGTGTTCAGGTGGGTGAGGGTGAACATGGCAAGACAGGCTCTCATGAATCGGCGGGCATCATTGTAACGCCTGCCGGATTGGGGCGTTCCTAACGCCTCGTAAGGTGGATGTCCGGGCTACTTGCTGAAGTGGAAAGGTACGTATGGCTACCTGATTGATACACGCATGAAAGAAGCGCTGGTTATGGAGAAGTGAATGAATCGGTTGATCTGTGGGGTTCTTTTTCTGGTGCTGTCGGCGCTGGCTGGTTGTGCGCAGGCGGAACTGCGCTGTGAGGATTTTCTCGCGAAGCTCAGCGATAAGCCTGAGTTTGTGGAGCTTCTGGAGTGCACTCAAGATATCGATACTCAGGGAAAGCCTTTTGTCGCCCGCTATCGCGTAAAGGGCTCGGATGCACGTGAGGCCGAACAGTACATGAGTCGTCACTTCGGTCAGCCAGCGCTTCGATATATCTGTTGTGGTTGGGATTCAACGCCTTACTTTTACCGGGATGAAACGACGCAGTTGGGGTACATGCTTGGCATGGGATCTGAGGAAACGCCCGTAAACAAACGTGATTCCTGGCCAGATATAACGTTTTTCTACATCAACGTTTCTCTGGCGACTGAAGAGCCTTGATCGTTTCGTAAGTGAGTCGTCATGCAGGATGGATGACGCTTTGTTCATCCACCCTCTGGAGGTGCTGGTCACGCAGGTCGGTAAGGCATCCAGGTATCGCCTTGCCAATGCAGCAGTGACAGTCCCTGGCGATTCTCGCGTCTGGGGCGGCGAGCGTCGGGTTGCTCGGCATCACGCAGTATTGGCACCACATCGGTGGTGATCCAGCGGCGGATGCAGCGATTCTCGGGGTGGTAGTAGTGGATCAGTAGGGCATAGACGCCGGACTCGCTGATCAACCTTGTCGTCTCCGGTTGGCCGTGGGTGTTGAGCATTACGGCATCGAGTAGCTGATCGGTATCGAGTGAGCGTGTGGCGCGTTCGTCCAGATGCGGCTGGCCGATCAGCCGACCAAGATCCGTTGCGCAGAACCAGCATTGTTGTTCGATCAGCAGGGCGCGTAGTTGTCTGCGGTGGCGGGTGAAGGTCTGGGGGATGAGGATTTCGCCGGGAAGGGCGGGGATGGTGGGGGATGCGGATTGGGTAGGCATATCCATTACCTCTGTGTGAATTGACCAGCTTTCTTAGGGCTGGGTGCCGGGAGCTAAGAAACCCCACACAGAGGGCCGGACGTATTCCCCTTTCGGGTCTTGTATTAGCCCACTCCCGACATATCAGAGGTGTTTTTCTTGCGCGCACGGGCAGGCCGTAGGCACAAAAAAGCCGCGAATGTCGGATGCGGGCAGGCCGCTGTGTGAAGGCGTTTCTTAGGCGCCGACTGTTAGGGTAGGGATGCGGGCCGAGGTGGTCAAGGATGGCGGGTTTGTAAGGTGGGTGATGCTTTTTTCATCCACCATGACGCAGTTGTCCGAATTGCTCGCTTGGATCGAGTGAACCCGCCGCTTATATGTGGTTCTTCATACCGGTTCCGCCCTTACGGCGGGTTACTTCTGGCAAACGCCCCAGAAGTAACCAAGAGGTCTTTGCCCCTGACATCCGGCCCGGCTTCGCCGGGTTCCCTCGTTCCACCGCTGTTTCAGGGGCACGCCGCGAAGGGCCATCCCTGGCCCATCGCGACTCTCGCGGCATCCATGCCGCTCAACCCCTTACACAACGATTCCACTCGGCCTCCTGACGGGGCGTTTGGCGTCGTCTGCGAGATTGGTGTACCAGAATCCAAAGGAGCCCAAGCATTGCGGCAAAGCCGCAGTGCTTGGGCCCTGCTTTTTTCTTTTTGTTTTTTTCTGCGCGGACAGCTCAGGCGACTCGGTTTTCGAACCCGTCAGGAGGCCGAGTGGAGGTGCTGTGGAGAGGGGCGTTTGGCATGGATGCCAAACGAGGAACGATGGGCCAGGGATGGCCCACCGTGACGACCCTCGGAACAGTGCCGGAGGGAGGGGAGTTGAGCGTAGCGAAACCCGGATGCCGGGCGCGCTTTCTCTTTGGTTACTTTCTCTTTCGCGCGAGCAAAGAGAAAGTAACTCGCCGTAAGGGCGAAAAGGGTTATGGACGGCGCCGGTAAATCTTGGTCTGTCCCCGATTATCGCTTCATCCACCATTGCGGTGGTTGACCGGGCTACTCGCTTTAATTGGAATTTTTATGGAGATTAATTTGACAAACTATTGTTGCTTTTGCTGGATTATCATTTTTTTTGTAGAGGACTATCCTCTCGGAAAATAATCCCAGAAGCCAGCTACCACATACAGCGTAGAATGTTGTGTCGTCTAATTTCGTGGATTTGTTCTTTATAACATATATGAGCTGAATATCTGAAGCTTGCAAATTTATTTCTCGCTTCTTGGGTGGCTCTTGCTTTAGATTGTATTCAGTTAAATTATTTTCTTTCATCCATTTTATTGTTGCAGTTCTGAACTTGTTTTCCTTGGATAAAATAACGAATCTTGGCGACATTTCAACCAATACAAAAAGAATCGCTGTAAAATAAAATCCTATATCATCATTCCATATTGCAATCAGTTTTCCTGCAGCTACTGCGGCAATGAATATTGAAAATGTTCTGATCATTTTCGCGTCCCTATAGCGCTTACTTGGTTTAAGAAGTTTAAAATATCCTCTGGTTTCTATTGAGGGAGCCACAGGGGCAGGTTGCGATTGTTAAAAACAATCGTGGTTCGCCTCTTGCTTATTTGATTAGGTTTATCTATTCAGCGTGGAGAGCTCTTTTTTCTGTCATCGTTATGTATGCCTAGTACTCGCCATAGCATAGGGTGTATGTGGAAAAAAGATGACCGTTTCACTTCGCTTTCAGAAATTGTTGGCTCATTATCTTGGCTCCATATAGTAGATGAGTGGCTGTCTTTTTTTACACCTATTACTCCAGTTTTATAAAGAGCCCTTAAGAGTTGGTTTAGAAAACTGGATCTTGATATTGCGCTGTCTTGTATGTATAGCTTTGCAGCGATTGCCATCGGGTCTTTAGGGTGCTTTTCGTTAACAGCAAGCTCTATTGCTAGTTCTTCAATTTGTTCTCTTGTTATTTCTGAGTGCTTAAAGCCGTCTTTTCTTTTCTTTATTATTTCAAAGTAGTTTTCTAGTAAAGGGTAGTCGGCAAACCATTCGTGGCAAATAGAGTTTAGTCGCTTCTTTGAATATGTAATTTCTGCATCTCTAATTGTTTTTGCGGTTATTTGTGTTTGGCCTTGAGCCTGCTCTAAGCATTCGTTTATGTAGAGTATTGCATCTCTGGGGCGCATTAGTGTTCGGTCTAGTATGAAGTCTAGAGCTGTTTCGTTACCGACGTGGGCGGGGAATATGTCATGAAACTTTGCGCTTTCCTGCGTGTAAGCTTGTCGGATGAGTAGGCTTATTCTTTTGTCTAAAAGAGACTCTATTTGTTCTTTGCTCCACTTGATTCTAAGTAGGATGTCCTCGTACTTCTCCTCTTGAAATCCAGCGTCTCTCGTTTTGTCAAATACTCGGCCTAGTAGATCTAATCGGAGTGCAATGATTATTTTGACTTGGCTTATTTTTCTAAATGTCTTCGTGGTCTCTATTAGTGCGCGTATGAGTCTATAGCGCATCTCGTCTTCAACCCAGTTGTCGTCAAGCTTGTCTATAGTTATAAAGTATTTTTGTTGCGTGTCGTTGAATATATCTTGTGCAAGTAGTCCTATTACTTGATTTAGGTCTTGTATTTGTACGCGATTTACTACGGCTTGTGCGCGCTCGCATATCTCTTCTCTAATTTCTTTTGTGAGCTTCTCTGAACCTGATGCATTTATAGGTACGCCTAGGGCGGTGAGGTCTACATTTCCTCTTAATTCATCTTCAAGCTTTGTGGTTAATTCTTTTATCCTAGAGTCTGTTTCAAGCCAGAATTTGTCCCCCCACTGGCGTAAGTATTCAATCGCTTTTTCTTTTTTTCGGTCTCGGTTGAATATTTCTCCTAGCCTTTCAAGGAAGTTTCTGTTGTTGTATTCATTGGTTATCTTGAACTTTTTCTTTATGAGTTCTACGGATAGTACGTGCCGCCATAGAAGCTGGTAGAATAAGTCTAGGTTTACGCCAATGTTTTCAAAAAAGCTTAATATATTTGAGTTTGATATGTAGCCTAGAGATAGTTCCTCTGGGAGAAGTTCTATTACGTGTTCTTCTTTTTGTTTTATTGTCTCTAGTAAGGCGCTTTTTCCACTGCCTGTTCTTCCTAGAACTATGCACTTTGAACTGTGTATTTCGGTAAGTATTTCAAAGTCACCGGTGTCAATAAAACATTCCTGTAGGAAGTGACTGTCCTCTTCAGCGCTCATTGCACCAATGGACATGTGTTTCTTGTATTTGAATTGCTTTGTTGTGTGCTTTTTGATGTTGTTCATGCTTCACCAAAATGGTGCAGAAAATAAAAAGCCCCGCACTAGGCGGGGCTTTTTATTAAGCTTCAACCCCAACATCCATGGCAGGTGTAGGGTCAATCTACTCTGATGTCAGCGAGCCATCAATCCCAGCTCAACGCCCCACCAGTCTGATACTCGATCACTCGGGTCTCGAAGAAGTTCTTCTCCTTCTTCAGATCCATGATCTCGCTCATCCACGGGAACGGGTTGGTAGTACCCGGGTACTCTTCCTTCAGGCCGATCTGGGTCAGGCGGCGGTTGGCGATGAACTTGAGGTAGTCCTCCATCATCGCCGCGTTCATGCCCAGTACGCCGCGCGGCATGGTGTCACGCGCGTATTCGATCTCCAGCTGGGTGCCCTGCAGGATCATCTGGGTCGCTTCGTCCTTCATCTGGGCGTCCCACAGGTGCGGGTTTTCGATCTTGATCTGGTTGATCACGTCGATGCCGAAGTTCAGGTGCATGGATTCGTCACGCAGGATGTACTGGAACTGCTCGGCGGTGCCGGTCATCTTGTTGCGGCGGCCCATGGAGAGGATCTGGGTGAAGCCGCAGTAGAAGAAGATGCCTTCCAGTACGCAGTAGTAGGCGATCAGGTTACGCAGGAATTGGCGGTCGGTTTCCGGGGTGCCGGTCTGGAACTGCGGGTCGGAGATCGAGCGGGTGTACTTCAGGCCCCAGGAGGCTTTTTTCGCGACGCTCGGGATCTCGTGGTACATGTTGAAGATCTCGCCTTCATCCATGCCCAGCGACTCGATGCAGTACTGGTAGGCGTGGGTGTGGATCGCTTCCTCGAAGGCCTGGCGCAGGATGTACTGGCGGCACTCGGGGTTGGTGATCAGGCGGTACACGGCCAGTACCAGGTTGTTGGCAACCAGGCTGTCGGCGGTAGAGAAGAAACCGAGGTTGCGCATGACGATGCGGCGCTCGTCTTCGCTGAGACCGTCTGTGGATTTCCACAGCGCGATGTCGGCGTTCATGTTCACTTCCTGCGGCATCCAGTGGTTGGCGCAACCATCCAGATACTTCTGCCAGGCCCAGTCGTACTTGAAGGGTACGAGCTGGTTGAGGTCGGCGCGGGCGTTGATCATCTGCTTGTCGCCGACCTGTACGCGTGCGGAGGCGCCTTCGAGGTCGTCCAGGCCTTCCTGGATGTCGAGGTCGTTCAGGGCTTTCTTGGCGCGGGCCACGGCGTCGGAGTCGTTGGCGTCAACGGCGCGTGCCTGCTCGACCGAGCCGGCAGCTTCGCTGTCGAGCTTGTCGAAGTTGGTGCCGGCGCTTTGTGCGGTGGCTTTGCTTGCGGCGGCTGCTTCTGCGCCGTCTTCCTTGTCGAATTCATCCCAGCTCAGCATGGCTTGGCTCCTGCGTGAGGGCCGGTGAATAAACCGGCCTGTATGGATATACAGATAATTTGAATTATGTTCCGTTGCGTGATGCGCGCAAGGGTAAACGGGTACCACTGGTCAGTAGGCGATGGATTGCTGGCTGACCGTTGCCACTCGACCCGGAGGAGGAGGGGCGGGAATTGGTGGGGAGGGGGGCCCTGTAGGAGCGGATTTATCCGCGATTTTCGCGGCTGAAGCCGCTCCTACGGAAGAGCTTTGCCCTCTCCCTAACCCTCTCCCGCAAGCGGGAGAGGGGACTGACTGTTGATTTGCTCTAGAACGGCATCAGACCTTCGAGCGTGTAGCTGAGCGAGTGAGCGCTAGGCGCCTGGTAGGTCGGAGCCCCTGAGCGTACTTCAGTACGTGATGGGGGCCGGCCTGCCAGGCAACGACGCGGGCGCCGCTCAGATCCACGCGCCAGCCTTACGATTACTGACAAGCTTCGCAGTCGGGTTCATCGATGGCACAGGCTTTCGGTACTGGCGCCGGGGCCGGGGCGGCCTGCTGGGCAGGAGCCTGAGCCTTGGCCGAGAAGCCTTCGTCGCCACCAGCGGACACTGCATTGAGCTTGCCGGTGTTGATGGTGGATTTCTCGGTGCTGGTGGCAGCCAGGGCACGGAGGTAGTAGGTGGTTTTCAGACCACGGTACCAGGCCATGCGGTAGGTCACGTCCAGCTTCTTGCCCGAGGCGCCGGCGATGTACAGGTTCAGCGACTGAGCCTGGTCGATCCACTTCTGGCGACGGCTGGCAGCGTCGACGATCCACTTGGTTTCCACTTCGAACGCGGTGGCGTAGAGGTCTTTCAGATCCTGCGGGATGCGCTCGATCTGCTGCACGGAGCCGTCGTAGTACTTCAGGTCGTTGACCATGACGCTGTCCCACAGGCCGCGGTTCTTCAGGTCGCGAACCAGGTAGGGGTTGATCACGGTGAATTCGCCGGAGAGGTTCGATTTCACGTACAGGTTCTGGTAGGTCGGCTCGATGGACTGCGACACGCCAATGATGTTGGAGATGGTCGCGGTCGGCGCGATGGCCATGATGTTCGAGTTACGAATGCCTTTCTTCACGCGCTCGCGGATCGGCGCCCAATCCAGCGACTCGGACAGGTCGACGTCGATGTACTTCTGGCCACGGGCCTCAATGAGGATCTGCTGCGAGTCCAGCGGCAGGATGCCTTTGCTCCACAGCGAACCTTCGAAGGTGCTGTAGCTGCCGCGCTCTTCGGCCAGGTCACAGGAGGCCTGGATGGCGTAGTAGCTGATGGCTTCCATCGACTTGTCGGCGAACTCGATGGCCGCGTCGGAGCCGTAGGCGATGTGCTGCAGGTACAGGGAGTCCTGGAAGCCCATCAGGCCGAGGCCGACCGGACGGTGCTTGAAGTTGGAGTTACGTGCCTGGTCGACGCTGTAGTAGTTGATGTCGATGACGTTATCGAGCATGCGCACTGCGGTTTTCACGGTGCGGCCGAGTTTCTCGATGTCCAGCTTGCCGTCGACGATGTGGTTGACCAGGTTGACCGAACCCAGGTTGCAAACGGCGATCTCGTCCTTGTTGGTGTTCAGGGTGATCTCGGTGCACAGGTTGGAGCTGTGTACCACGCCCACGTGCTGCTGCGGGCTGCGCAGGTTGCACGGATCCTTGAAGGTCAGCCATGGGTGGCCGGTCTCGAACAGCATCGAGAGCATCTTGCGCCACAGGTCTTTGGCCTGGATGGTCTTGTACAGCTTGATCTTGCCGTACTCGATCAGGGCTTCGTAGTACTCGTAGCGCTCTTCGAAGGCCTTGCCGGTCAGGTCGTGCAGATCCGGTACTTCGCTCGGGCTGAACAGGGTCCACTTGCCGTCTTCGAAGACGCGCTTCATGAACAGATCCGGAATCCAGTTGGCGGTGTTCATGTCGTGGGTACGACGACGGTCGTCACCGGTGTTCTTGCGCAGCTCGAGGAATTCCTCGATGTCCATGTGCCAGGTTTCCAGGTACGCGCAGACCGCGCCCTTGCGCTTGCCGCCCTGGTTGACCGCCACGGCGGTGTCGTTGACCACTTTGAGGAAGGGCACGACGCCCTGGGATTTGCCGTTGGTGCCCTTGATGTAGGAGCCCAGCGCGCGCACCGGAGTCCAGTCGTTACCCAGGCCGCCGGCGAACTTGCTCAGCATGGCGTTGTCGTGGATGGCGCCGTAGATGCCCGACAGGTCGTCCGGGACGGTGGTCAGGTAGCAGGACGACAGCTGCGGACGCAGGGTGCCGGCGTTGAACAGGGTCGGGGTCGACGCCATGTAGTCGAACGAGGACAGCAGGTTGTAGAACTCGATGGCGCGGTCTTCGCGGTTCTTCGGCTCTTCGATGGCCAGGCCCATGGCCACGCGCATGAAGAACACCTGCGGCAGTTCGAAACGGATGCCGTCCTTGTGGATGAAGTAACGGTCGTACAGGGTCTGCAGGCCGAGGTAGGTGAACTGCTGGTCACGCTCGTGGTTCAGCGCCTTGCCCAGCTTCTCCAGGTCGTACTCTTTGAGTTTCGGGTCGAGCAGTTCGAACTGCGCACCGGCCTCGACGTAGGCCGGCAGAGCCTTGGCGTACAGGTCGGCCATCTCGTGGTGAGTGGCGCTGCCAGTGATGTTGAGGAAGCTCAGGGCTTCGGCGCGGATGTTGTCCATCAGCAGGCGGGCGGTGACGTAGCTGTAGTTCGGCTCACGCTCGACCAGGGTGCGGGCGGTCATCACCAGGGCGGTGTTGACGTCTTTCTCGGCTACGCCGTCGTACAGGTTCTTCAGGGTTTCGCGTTCGATCAGCGAACCGTCGACTTCGGCCAGGCCTTCGCAGGCTTCGCGGATGATGGTCTGCAGGCGGCCCATGTCCAGCGGCTGCAGGCTGCCATCGGCGGCGGTGATGCGGATGCTCGGGTGCGGCTGGGCGATTTCGCTGCCGGCGTTGGCGCTCTTGCGCTTGCTGGCCTGGGCTTCGCGGTAGATCACGTAGTCGCGGGCGACCTTCTGCTCGCCGGCGCGCATCAGGGCCAGTTCGACCTGATCCTGGATTTCTTCGATGTGGATGGTGCCGCCGGACGGCATGCGGCGCTTGAAGGTGGCAGTGACCTGTTCGGTCAGGCGCGCGACGGTATCGTGGATGCGCGACGAGGCGGCGGCGGTACCGCCTTCCACTGCGAGGAACGCTTTGGTGATGGCGACGGTGATCTTGTCATCGGTGTAGGGGACGACGGTGCCGTTGCGCTTGATCACGCGTAGCTGGCCGGGAGCGGTTGCAGCCAGATTCTGGGAGGAATCGTCGGTCTGCGGCGCCACGGCCTGCGGGTTCTCGCGAGTGATGTCGGTCTGCATGGGGATCTCCGTGTTCTGTAATTTTCTGGTTGGACGTCACGATTAGAAACCGCGCCCTGTCCGCCGTTCATTCCATTAACAACTGAGCCGCACGCGGCAGCGAGGCCGGGCACGGGGTGTTGCAAGAGCGGGCAGGTAGGGCACGACTTCGGATGCCGTCCTGGCGCAAAAGTCAAAGCGGGGCATTACCACACCCCGCCTACTACATATAGTGGTCGGTCAACGAATATGTCCGTTGCCTGACCAGCTCACGGGCACCTTCGAGGAAATGCTCCGCGGCTGTAGCCCAGGCTTGGCCTGGGCTTGCTTGAATCTGTTGGTGCAATCACCGGAAAACGCTGCGAAAAGGGCTTGCGCGATGCGTGATTCTTGTATCCGGTATTTCGCTTCAACCCAATATCTGGTGGGTGCTTCGCGATGGGGATACAAGATAGTGCGCTGTGTGAGGCAATGCAAGGTACTCGGCAAGGAACAACCTGTGGATAAGGTGTGAGTGCCTTGTGGGTGTTGGCGGGCAAGCCCCCGTCATTTCTGGCTCTGCCTGTGGGTGACCGTTCGTCGCCCATGACGGGTGGATTTCAGTGCGATGCCGAAGCTGTTCGGCAGCGCACAGACTACCACTATATATAGTGCTTTTGGCATGTGCTGTGCTTACCGCTGATGGTTCTGCAGGTCGCTGCGCCTGCCGCTCGCGCGCAGCGGGGTCAGACCCTAGGCTCCGTCGCGGCCGTGCGCGAAACGGCAACAGACCCTAGAATGGGCGTCGTTTTCCGGCCGTGGCCTGGTGCAGAGGGGAGTGGGTGTGGAACAAGAAGCGTGGCAGATCCTCATCGTCGAGGATGACCAGCGTCTGGCGCAGTTGACCCGGGAATACCTGGAGGGCAATGGCCTGCGTGTCGCCATCGAGGCCGACGGTGCCAAGGCGGCAGCGCGGATTCTCGCCGAGCAGCCGGATCTGGTGATGCTCGACCTGATGCTGCCCGGCGAGGACGGCCTGACCATCTGCCGTAAGGTGCGCGCGGGCTACAAGGGGCCGATCCTGATGTTGACGGCGCGTACCGACGACATGGATCAGGTGCTCGGGCTGGAGATGGGCGCCGATGACTATGTGTGCAAACCGGTGAGACCCCGCGTGCTCTTGGCGCGTATCCGTGCACTGCTGCGTCGCCAGGGTGGCGAGGCTGAGCGCGACGATGGTGGGCCGCGCCGGCTGCAGTTCGGCCCGCTGGCCATCGACAAGGCGATGCGCGAGGCCTGGCTCGGCGAGCAGGGCATCGAGCTGACCAGCGCCGAATTCGACCTGCTGTGGCTGCTGGCGGTCAACGCCGGACGCATCCTGTCGCGCGAGGAAATCTTCGGCGCCCTGCGTGGCATCGAGTACGACGGTCAGGATCGCTCCATCGACGTGCGCATTTCGCGTATTCGGCCCAAGATCGGTGACGATCCAATGCATCCGCGCCTGATCAAGACCGTGCGCAGCAAGGGCTATCTGTTCGTTGCCGAGGCGGCGGAGGCGCTGCTTTGAGCAAGCCGGCGAGCAGCGTTCGCGCCAGCGAAGACGCCCGGTTTCCTGTTCTGGAGACCGGGCGTTTGCGTTTACGGGAGATCGTCGAGGAGGATATCCGCTCCATCTTCCTTGGTCTTTCCGACCCGCAGGTGATCCGCTACTACGGCGTTTCCTATGCCACGCTGGAAGCCACCCAGGCGCAGATGGACTGGTACCGCGAACTGCTGCTCGAACGCACGGGTATCTGGTGGGGCATCTGCCGTCCGGACAACCCGGCAGAACTGCTCGGTGCTTGCGGTTACAACGACTGGGAGCGCCGCCACCGTCGTGCCGAGCTGGGCTACTGGCTGATGCCCGAGCACTGGCGCCGCGGGGTGATGCGCGAGAGCCTGGAGGCCGTGATCGCCTATGGTTTCGAAGTGATGGATCTGCACCGCATCGAGGCCGTGGTGGACACGGAAAACCCGGCCAGCAGTGGTTTGCTGCGCGGCCTGGGCTTTGCCCACGAAGGTGTGCGCCGCGAGTGCGAGTACCAGGAGGGGCGTTATCTCAGCCTGGATTGCTTCGGTCTGCTCAGCAGCCAGAGAGCCGCGCGATGAACTCCATCTTCCTGCGTATCTATGGCGGCATGCTCGCCGCCCTGGTGCTGGTGGCGCTGCTCGGCGTCGGCACCCTGCACCTGGTCAACGAGGTGCGTGGCGACCAGTACCGTGAAGGGCTGGCGCGTGGCACGTTCCGGCTGATGGCGGACAACCTGCTGGGGATGAGTGAGGTGGAGCGTCGCCGTGCCCTGGTGGTGTGGTCGCGTTTGCTGGGCATTCCGCTGCGCTTGCAGGAAATGGATGAAGTGCACCTGGAAACGGGCGAGCGCAATCGGCTGCAACGCGGCCATGTGCTGGTGCAGCAGACCGGCCCGCACTCGGCCAAGGTCTACGGCCTGCTCGACGGCAAGCAGCCGCTGTTGCTGACCGGTGAGATCCAGCAGATCAGCGAGCAACTGGCGCGGGCCACCAACTATCTGTTGATCGACGAGCTGATTCGTTACCCGGTCGACGAGCAGCCGCAGCGTCTGGCCGAGCTGAAGGCAGCCAAGCAGTTCGGCTTCGACCTGCATCTGGTGCGCCTGGACGAGGCGCTGCTCGATCTCGATCAGCGTCGGCGTATCGACGAGGGCGATACGGTGATGGCGCTGGGCAGGGGCGGTGATTCCATCCATGTGTTCTCCGGCATCGTCGACACGCCCTGGGTGCTGGAGATCGGCCCGCTGTATCAGATGAACCCTTATCCGCCGCAGTTGCTGGTGTTTATCGGCGCGCTGGGGTTGAGCCTGATCGGCTTGATCGTCTACCTGCTGGTGCGCTCGCTGGAGCAGCGTCTGCGCGTGTTGGAAGGCGCCGCCACGCGGATTGCCAGTGGCCGCCTGGATGCACGCGTGCCGACCCGTGGTGCCGACTCGGTAGGGCGCCTGGCCAGCAGTTTCAACGCCATGGCCGAGCACCTTCAGACCTCGTTGAGTACCCAGCGCGAGCTGGTGCGCGCGGTGTCGCACGAGCTGCGCACGCCGGTGGCGCGCCTGCGTTTCGGCCTGGAGATGATCGCCGATGCCGAGAGCGAAACGGCCCGACGCAAGTACATGGATGGCATGGACAGCGATATTCAGGACCTCGACAAGCTGGTGGACGAGATGCTGACCTACGCGCGCCTGGAGCAGGGCTCGCCGGCGTTGAATTTCCAGCAGGTGGAGCTCAAGGCGTTGATCGACCAGGTGATCGAAGAGCTGGCGCCGCTGAGCAACACCGTGCGCGTGGAGTGCGGGGCGATTCTCAGCGTGCAGGCCGATACCGCCTGCTGGGTCGAGGCCGAGCCGCGCTACCTGCACCGCGCCCTGCAGAACCTGGTGAGCAACGCCATGCGTTACGCCGAAGGGCGGGTGCTGATCAGTTGCCAGGTGGGCTACAAGCGTTGCCGCATCGACGTCGAGGATGACGGACCAGGTGTGCCGGAGGAGGCCTGGGAGCGGCTGTTCAGCCCCTTCCTGCGCCTGGACGACAGCCGTACGCGCTCCTCGGGTGGGCACGGCCTGGGGCTGTCCATCGTGCGCCGGATCATCTATTGGCACGGCGGTCGCGCGCAGATCAGCCGCAGCGAGAGCCTGGGCGGCGCGCGCTTCAGCCTGGTGTGGCCGCGGCGCCAGGGGGAGTAGGGCGCGATTCGTGTTGGGCTTGGTGCGCGCGGCCCGCGATTCCGTAGGGTGCGCCGTGCGCACCGCTTGAGCGGCGTCAGGCCTCTACCGCCACCAGGCTCAGCACCCTGCCGTCGAACAGAGCGAATTGCCCATCCAGTTCGGTGCCGGTGCGCCAGTCGTGACTCAGGTCGATCAGCAGTCGCAGGCGCGCACTGTCATGGCCGCAGTCCAGCAGCTCTGCATCATGGAAGTAGAAGTGCGTCAGGGTCAGCGGGTAGAGCGCCTTGAACAGGCTTTCCTTGAACGAGAAGGTCAGGCTGATGCGCAGGGCTCGGCCCTCGTCGTCCAGCCCGTCGAGGCGCGACAGTTCGTCCGGCGTGAGGATTTCGCCTTGCAGGCGCAGGGCGCGCTCGATTGGCAGCAGGCGTTCCACGTCCATGCCGATGGCGCGCCATTGGTCGCTGGCGGCCACCAGGGCGGCGGCCCAGTTGTCGCCATGGGTGATGGAGCCGCTCACGCCGACGGGCCACTGCGGTGCGCGATCCGCTCCGACGGCGGGTGCGATGGCATGGCCGTTGAGGCGACGCAGGGCTTCACGGGCGCACAGGCGGCCGGCCAGGTATTCACTCTGGCGCTTGGCCACGCCGCGTACCGGGGGAATGTCGCAGCGCTCGCAGTCGCCTGCGGCGAACTGCGCCGGATCGAAGCGGGTGCTGATCAGGTGCGCGCCGGCCAGTGGGCGTGGCAGCGGATCGTGATCGTCGAGTGCGCTGCAGCAGGCGGGGTGATAGGTGTTCATGGGGCGCGATTGTGCCGTGGCGCGGACTGCCCAGTCATCCGTCGTTTACATTTCTTTGCAGGCAGTTAACAAAGCTAAACGGACGTTGCCTCTGGCTTTTGTCAGACTGCGCAGGCATTCCCTAGGGATTGCAGGTGAGGTTGTAGTCAGTGCGAGGGCACTGACGTTTTCTCCGAGTTCGAGAACGGTAGCCCGATTGGGCTGCCGTTTTTTTTCGCCTGTCGTATGGGGGCTAGGCCGATACGTTGCCAGGTTGCGCTTCGTTGGGGCTGGCCTCGTAGGGTGCGCCGTGCGCACCAAGTCGGTATTGCGGTATGCCCGGTGCGCGCAGCGCACCCTACGCGTTGCGTCGGATGGGTGTCGTAGGGTGCGCCGTGCGCACCAAGTCGGTATTGCGGTATGCCCGGTGCGCGCAGCGCACCCTACGCGTTGCGTCGGATGGGCCTCGTAGGGTGCGCTGTGCGCACCAGGTCGGTATCGCGGTACTTCCGGTGCGCGCAGCGCACCCTACGGGTTGCGCCCGGCGAGTCGTATCGCCAAGGTGTTCGTATTTGCGCTGTGGCTTTTGCCTGGGCAATTGCAGTCAAATGCCTGTGCGGGCAATTCGACCCCCGCGAGGACCATGGACGATGTCTCAACAATCGCAATTCGCTCTGCTCGGCAAGAAGCGCTTTCTGCCGTTTTTCGTGACGCAATTGCTCGGCGCCTTCAACGACAACATCTTCAAGCAGTCGCTGATTCTCGTCATTCTGTTCAAGCTCAACACGGACGCCGACCGCGACCTTCTGGTCAATCTGTGCGCGTTGCTGTTCATCCTGCCGTTTTTCCTGTTCTCGGCTCTGGGTGGTCAGTTCGGTGAGAAGTTCGCCAAGGACGCGTTGATCCGCAAGCTCAAGCTGGTGGAAGTGTTCATCCTCTTCGCCGGTGCCGCCGGCGTACTGTTCAACAACCTCACGCTGATGCTCGCCGTGCTGTTCGCCATGGGCACGCAGTCGGCGCTGTTCGGCCCGGTGAAGTATTCGATCCTGCCGCAGCATCTGCAGGAAAAAGAGCTGGTCGGTGGTAACGCCCTGGTGGAGATGGGCACCTTCCTGGCGATTCTGGCCGGCACCATCGGCGCCGGAGTCATGATGGCCAGCAGTCACTATGCGCCTATCGTCGCCGGCTCCGTGGTAGTGGTGGCACTGATCGGCTACCTGGCCAGCCTGGGCATTCCCCGTGCGGAGCCGGCCATGCCGTCGCTGCGCATCGACTGGAACATCTTCCGTCAGACCTGGCTGACCCTGAAACTCGGCCTCGGCCAGCGCCCAGCGGTGTCACGCTCGCTGGTCGGCAACTCCTGGTTCTGGTTTCTCGGCGCGGTGTACCTGACGCAGATTCCCGCCTACGCCAAGCAGTGGCTGTATGGCGACGAGAGCGTGGTGACGCTGATCCTCACCGTGTTCTCGCTGGGTATCGGGTTGGGCTCGATGCTCTGCGAGCGCATGAGCGGGCACAAGGTGGAGATTGGTCTGGTGCCGTTCGGCTCCATCGGCCTGACCCTGTTCGGCATGCTGCTGTGGTGGTTCTCTGGCGGTTTCCCGCAGGGCGACGGGCTGCATGACTGGATGGCGCTGCTGGGTTACGGCCAGGCCTGGTGGATTCTCGGCTGCATCCTTGGCATCGGTCTGTTCGGCGGCTTCTATATCGTGCCGCTGTACGCGTTGATCCAGTCGCGTACCGTCGAGCACGAGCGGGCGCGGGTAATCGCTGCCAACAACATTCTCAACGCTTTGTTCATGGTGGCGTCGGCCATCGTCGCGATTCTCTTCCTCAGCGTGGCCGGGCTGTCGATTCCGCAGTTGTTCCTGGTGATCTCGCTGATGAACGTCGCGGTCAACAGCTACATCTTCAAGATCGTCCCCGAGTTCAGCATGCGCTTTCTCATCTGGCTGCTGGGGCATTCGATGTACCGCGTCGAGCACAAGGGCCTGCAGGCGATCCCCGAGGAAGGCCCGGCGGTGCTGGTGTGCAATCACGTGTCGTTCGTCGATGCGTTGCTGATCGGTGGCGCGATCCGCCGGCCGGTGCGTTTCGTCATGTACTACAAGATCTACGACTTGCCGGTGCTCAACTTCATCTTCCGCACTGCCGGCACCGTGCCGATCGCCGGGCGTAACGAGGATCTGCTGATCTATGACGCTGCGTTCAAGAAGATTGCCGAGTACCTGCGCAACGGCGAACTGGTGTGCATCTTCCCTGAGGGCAAGTTGACCGGTGACGGGGAGATCAACGAGTTCAAGGCTGGGGTCGAGCGCATTCTCGAAGAGAATCCGGTGCCGGTGATCCCGATGGCGTTGCAGGGGCTGTGGGGCAGCTTCTTCAGTCGTGACCCGAACAAAGGCTTCTTCCGGCGCTTGTGGTCGCGGGTGTGCCTGGTAGCTGGTGCGCCGGTCGCGCCGCAAGAGGCCAAGCGCGAAACCTTGCAGGCTCAGGTCGGGGCATTGCGCGGCGATTGGCGTTGATATTGGTGCGCATGGCGCACCCTACAGTAAGGCGATGATGCTGCTCTGTAGGGTGCGCTGCGCGCACCAGCTTTAGTGACTCACCTTCAACCCGATCAGCCCGGTGATGATCAGCGCGACGCTGGCCAGGCGCATCAGCGCCATGGACTCGCCGAACAGGATGATGCCGGCGATCACCGTGCCCACGGCGCCGACGCCGGTCCAGATCGCGTAGGCGGTGCCCAGTGGCAATTCCTTCATGGCCAGGCCGAGCAGGCCGAGGCTGACCAGCATGGCGCTGACGGTCAGCAGGGTCGGCAGGGGGCGGGTGAAACCTTCGGTGTACTTCAGGCCGATGGCCCAGCCGACCTCGAACAGGCCGGCAAGCAGCAGAATGATCCAGGACATGATGACCTCCAGTGAGTGCTGAAGGGGCCGTCCCCGGATGAGCCACCCTGTGAACAGGGTGCGGAGGTCGTCCTCGCGTGCGCCAATATTGTGCATATTGGCGCCTCCGGGACAAGTCGCCCCGTATTGGTGCGATTCATCGGGCTATGTCTGCGTTATTAAGTGTTGGGGGTTGGTGCAAAGGCCCGTAGGGTGGGCCGGGCGGCGCTCCGCTTCAGCCCGCCAGCGGCGGTCAGCGTGGGCTAAAGCCCACCCTACAAGGCTCCGAGCCTTCCCGGAACCGCTTGGCAACAGCTAACGCAGACATAGCGATTCATCGAGTCAGTGGGCGCTCTTTTCGGCGTCCTGGCCCATGCGGCGGAACACCGTGGCGATCAGGGCGCCGGAGAGGTTGTGCCAGACGCTGAACAAGGCGCTGGGTACGGCCGCCAGCGGGCTGAAATGGGCACTGGCCAGGGCGGCGCCGAGCCCGGAGTTCTGCATGCCGACTTCAATGGACATGGTCTTGCGCTGCGCCAGCGGCATGCCGCACAGGCGGGCGGCCAGGTAGCCGAGTGTCAGGCCGATGCTGTTGTGCAGAACCACCACCAGCATGATCAGCAGGCCGGACTCGGCGATCCGTGCCTGGCTGGCGGCCACCACGGCGGCGACGATGGCGACGATGCTCAGCACCGAGATCAGCGGCAGCACGTCCACGGCGGTTTTCACCCGCTCACCCAGCAGGCGCTGCACGATCAAGCCGAGGATGATCGGCAGCAGCACCATTTTCAGGATCGAAATAAACATCGCGCTGAAGGAGACCGGCAGCCACTCCGACGCCAGCAGCCAGATCAATGTCGGCGTGACGATGGGCGCGAGCAGGGTGGTGACCGAGGTGATCGACACCGACAGCGCCAGGTCGCCACGGGCGAACCAGGTGATCACGTTGGAGGCGGTGCCGCCTGGGCAGCAGCCGACCAGAATCACGCCGACGGCGATTTCCGGCGGCAGGGCGAACAGTTGGCACAGCAGCCAGGCGGTGCCGGGCATGATGATGAACTGCGCCAGCACACCCACCAGCACGGCGAAGGGGCGACGCGCCACCTCGCGGAAATCGGCAGCTTTCAGGGTCAGGCCCATGCCGAACATGATCAGCCCGAGCAGCGGCACGATCCAGCTGGTCAGTGGCAGGAACCACGTCGGTTGGAAGAACGCCAGAATGGCGAACAGCAACACCCAGACGGCGAAGGTGTTGCCGACGAAGCGGCTGAGGGCGATCAGTGCATGCATGGAGGGTTCCTGGCAGGTTCGGAAAAGCCGGCAAGCCTACCAGAAGCCCTTCAGGATCGGCTGCGTGTCGGCCTCGGGTTCATCGCGGTGCTACCCGTATGCCTTGCGCAGCGATCCCGTGGGGGGGCGCCGTGCGCACCCGCTTTTTAGTACTTACAGCGGCTCTTCGTCCGCCGGATAGCGGCTGGCGCCGAGGCTTTCCTTGATCTTGCGCAGGTGCGGCTGGAAGTCCACGCCGCGGCGCAGGGTGACGCCGGTAGCGAGCACGTCGAGCACGGTGAGCTGGATGATGCGCGAGGTCATCGGCATGTAGATGTCGGTGTCTTCCGGCAGCGGAATATCCAGGCTCAGGGTGCTGGCCCTGGCCAGTGGCGAGCCGGCGGCAGTGAGGCCGAGCACCGAGGCGCCATTTTCGCGAGCCAGGCGCGCCACCTCGACCAGCTCACGGGTGCGTCCGGTGTAGGAAATGATCACGAACAGGTCACCGGTGTGCGCCACCGAGGCGATCATGCGTTGCATCAGCACGTCGGAATGGGCCGAGACCGCCAGGTTGAAGCGAAAGAACTTGTGCTGGGCGTCCAGCGCCACTGAGGCCGAGGCGCCAAGGCCGAAGAAGTGGATCTGCCGGGCCTGGATCAGCAGGTCGACGGCGCGGCTGATGTGCTGTGGGTCGAGGCTCTGGCAGGCGCTGTCCAGCGAGGCGATGGTGCTGCCGAAGATCTTCCGGGTATAGGCGTCGGGGCCATCGTTGGCCGCGACCGCACGGCTGACATAGGCGGCGCCGCTGGCCAGGCTCTGCGCCAGCTGCATTTTCAGTTCCGGGTAGCCGTTGGTACCGAACGAGCGGCAGAAGCGGTTGACCGTCGGCTCGCTGACGCCGGCTGCCTGGGCGAGGGCGGCGATGCTCAGGCGAGTGGCCTGCTGCGGGTCGTGGAGGATCACTTCGGCCACCTTGCGTTCGGCCTTGTTCAGGTCGTCCAGGCGGCTCTGGATCTGTTCCAGCAGGTTGCGCACGCGGTCCATAGGGGCTCCTAGCAGGCGTTGAACGGATTTGCGATTTCGCGCCAGGGGTGACGGTGATCGGTAAGAAGGCCGGCTTATCCTACTGATCACGCCCTGCGCTCACCACTGATTATCGCCCAACTCAGAAAATGTTGTTGCTATAACAATATTTGTTCTTGATAAAACCACTATCACCCGGTATCTCTAGTGCATCTTGATAAAAGAATAAAATCATGACCGCTTTGAAGCTTGAATCCTGCACCTTGGCCCTGTTCGGCGCGCTGGGTGATCTGGCTCTGCGCAAGCTGTTTCCCGCGCTTTACCAGCTCGATCGCGCCGGTTTGCTCCACGAGGGCACGCGCATCCTCGCGCTCGCCCGGGACGAGGGTGAGCCGCAGCGGCATCTGGCGGTGATCGAGCAGGCATTGCATTTGTATGTGCCAGCCCAGGAGCTGACGGCCAGCGAAGTCGCGCGCTTCATGGCGCGCCTGAGCTACCTGCGCATGGATTTTCTCGAGGCCGAGACCTACCCGGCGCTGGCCGAGCAGGTCGGTGTACAGGATCAACTGATCGCCTATTTCGCCACGCCCGCCTCGGTGTATGGCGGCATCTGCGCCAACCTTGCAGCGGCTGGGCTGGCCGAGCGCACGCGGGTGGTGCTGGAGAAGCCCATCGGCCATGACTTGGCCTCCTCACGCGCGGTCAACGATGCGGTGGCCAAGGTGTTCGCGGAGAACCGCGTCTATCGCATCGACCACTACCTGGGCAAGGAAACGGTGCAGAACCTGATTGCCCTGCGCTTCGCCAACAGCCTGTTCGAAACCCAGTGGAACCAGAACCACATCTCCCACGTGGAGATCACCGTGGCCGAGCAGGTCGGCATCGAAGGCCGCTGGGGTTACTTCGATCAGGCCGGCCAACTGCGCGACATGATCCAGAACCACCTGCTGCAGTTGCTCTGCCTGATCGCCATGGATCCGCCCAGCGACCTGTCCGCCGACAGTATCCGTGACGAGAAGGTAAAGGTGCTCAAGGCGCTGGAGCCGATTGCCGCTGAGCAACTTGGCCAGCGCGTGGTGCGCGGCCAGTACGTGGCTGGCAGCAGCAGCGGCAAGCCGGTACCGGGTTATCTGGAGGAAGAGAACGCCAACGCCCGCAGCGACACCGAAACCTTCGTCGCGCTGCGGGCCGATATCCGCAACTGGCGCTGGGCGGGCGTGCCGTTCTACCTGCGCACCGGCAAGCGCATGCCGCAAAAACTGTCGCAGATCGTCATCCATTTCAAGGCGCCGCCGCACTACATCTTCGCTCCGGAGCAGCGCCAGTTGATCGGTAACAAGCTGGTCATCCGCCTGCAGCCTGACGAGGGCATCACCTTGCAGGTGCTGACCAAGGATCAGGGCCTGGACAAGGGCATGCAACTGCGTAACGGTCCGCTGCAACTGAGCTTTTCCGACACCTACCGCAGTGCACGCATTCCCGATGCTTACGAGCGTCTGCTGCTGGAGGTGATGCGCGGCAATCAGAACCTGTTCGTGCGCAAGGATGAAATCGAGTACGCCTGGCAGTGGTGCGACCAGTTGATCGCCGGCTGGAAGCGCCTCGGCGAAGCGCCAAAACCCTATACGGCCGGCAGTTGGGGCCCCATGGCCTCGGTGGCCTTGATCACTCGCGACGGGAGGAGCTGGTATGGCGATCTCTGAACTGAAGCTGCCCGAAGGTGTGCTTGCCCATGATCACGCTAGTGCGCAGGCACTGGCGGATGCGCTGGCCTTGCAGGTGGCTGAGGCCTTGCGCCAGGCCATCGCCACGCGTGGTCGGGCGACCCTGGTGGTCTCTGGCGGGCGTAGCCCGATCGCCTTTTTCGAGGCCCTGGCTCAGCAGGAACTGCCCTGGGCACAGGTTGTGGTGAGTCTGGCCGACGAGCGCTGGGTACCGGTCAATCATGCCAGCAGCAACGAGGCGCTGGTTCGCCGCTATCTGCTCTGCGGGCCGGCTGCCGAGGCGCGTTTTCTCAGCCTCTATCAGGTCGCCGGTAATCTGCAGCAGGCCGCCGAACTGGCCGATGCGGCCTGCGCCGAGCTGGCGCCCATCGACGTGTTGGTGCTGGGCATGGGCGACGATGGCCACACGGCTTCACTGTTTCCCGCCAGCCCCAACCTGGCCGAGGCGCTGCAGCCAGGCTGCGAGCGACGTGTCTTGCCGATGCAGGCGCCGAGCGAGCCGAGCCAACGTCTGACCCTGACGCTGCCGGTGCTGGCCAGTGCCCGTTTGCCGTTGCTGGCGATACAGGGCCAGGCCAAGCTGGCGACATTGGCCGAGGCGCTGGCGCCCGGCGAAATCGCCCGTCTGCCGATTCGGGCCTTCCTGAATTCCCCTCTCGAAATCCATTGGTGCCCCTGATGACCAGCCTCGATCAGAGCCTGCGTGCGCGCATGGCCGAAAAAACCGCCGAGATCGACCGCATCTGCGCTCAGGCGCGGATCATGCCGGTGATCACCATTGCCCGTGAGGCGGATGTCCTGCCGCTGGCCGATGCGCTGGCTGCTGGCGGCCTGCGTGTGCTGGAGATAACGCTGCGCTCCGAGCATGGCCTGGAGGCAATCCGTCGCCTGCGCCGTGAACGCCCCGAGCTCTGCGTCGGTGCGGGCACCGTGCTCGATGAGCAGATGCTGGCCGCTGCGACCAATGCCGGTGCGCAGTTCATCGTCACGCCGGGCAGCACCCGTGAGCTGCTGTTGGCCGCGCTGGACAATCCGTTGCCGCTGCTGCCCGGCGTCAGCAGCGCGTCGGAACTGATGATCGGTTATGCCCTGGGCTATAGCCGCTTCAAGCTGTTCCCGGCGGAAATATGCGGCGGCGTGGCAGCGCTCAAGGCGCTGGCCGGCCCTTTCGGTGGCGTGCGTTTCTGCCCTACCGGTGGCATCACCGTGGACAACCTGCAGCGCTACATGGAGCAGCCCAACGTCATGTGCGTCGGCGGCACCTGGATGTTCCAGCGTGACTGGGTCGAGCGCGGTGACTGGTCGCGTATCCGGCAGTGCAGCAGCGAGGCGTTGCAGCTACTGGCCTGAATAGCACTGCGTGGTGGCCGCTGGCCACTGGCGCGACAAAAGGATTTAACCACTGTGCCGTGTTGGTCGCCTTGGGCGTCTGCTGACCCCGTGCTGGCTTCAACAAAAACAATTCTCCAGCGAAACCTGAAATATCCGCAGTTGGAGAATGTTTATGAACACCTGGTTCGCCAATCTTGGCGTCACCCGCAAGCTGGCGCTTGGCTTCGGCCTGGTGCTGGCACTGACCCTGGTCCTCGCCAGCGTTTCCTGGAACAGCATGAGCAGTCTGATCCAGCGCAGCGACTGGACGGCGGACATCAGCCACCTCAACAACCTGCTCAGTGAGCTGCGGGTCAATCGCCTGCGTTACATGCTGGACGATGGCGACGAGAAAATTGCCGAGCAGGTGCAGAAGTCGCTGTCCGACTACAGCACCGCCCATGCCGATGTGCGCAGCCGTTTCCGCAGTGAGGAAAACGTGCGTCTGCTGGCGCAGCAAGCCGAGCAGATCGAGCTTTATCAGCAGTCCTTCAGTCGTATGGTCGAGGCTTATCGCCAGGCGCGCGCCGCCCGTGAAGCAATGGGCGTGCAGGCCCGCAAGGCGTTCGCCGATCTGGAGAGCCTCTATAGCGTCGTGCAGCAGATGAGCGAGTACGACGAGCGCCGTCCTGGTCGTTATCAGGCCGTGCGTGACGTGCGTGAAAACCTGCAACTGACGCGTTACGAAGTGCGCGGCTACACGGCCACTCCCAATGCGCAGACCGAGCAGCTGGTAACCGCCCAGGTCGAGCGCGCGGTGAAGAGCATCGATGAGTTGGCCGCGGCTTTCGCCGGTGAGCAGAGCACGGCCATCGATACCGTGCGCGGTGGTCTGGATGACTATCGGCTGGCGGTGCAGCGTTTTCGTCAGGCCAACGACACCATCGTTGCCGCGCGCGTCGAGCTGACCCAGCAGGGTTACGAGATCGTCAGGCTGAGCGAGGCGCTGGCGCAGGTTCAGATCGACCGTCGCGACAGCGAAACCGCTGCCGCGCGTAGCCTGCAGATCATCACCACGCTGCTGGCCCTGGCGCTGGGCGTGTTCTCGGCCTGGGTCATCACCCGTCAGATCACCCGCCCGCTGAGCGACACCCTGGCGGTGGTCGAACGCATCGCTTCGGGCGATCTCACGGCACTGCCACCGACCACACGGCGCGACGAGCTGGGCATGTTGCAACAGGGTGTGCAGCGCATGGGCGATACCCTGCGTCAACTGATCAGTGGCATCCGCGACAGCGTCGGCCAGATTGCCAGCGCCGCCGAGGAGCTTTCGGCCGTGACCGAGCAGACCAGTGCCGGGGTCAACAGCCAGAAGCTGGAGACCGATCAGGTGGCGACCGCCATGCAGGAAATGTCCGCGACCGTGCAGGAAGTGGCGCGCAATGCCGAGCAGGCCTCGCTGGCCGCTTCGGATGCGGATCGTGAAGCGCATCAGGGCGATCAGGTGGTGGCCGAGGCCATCGAGCAGATCGAGGAGCTGGCGCAAGAAATGGCGCGCTCCACCGACGCCATGAACCTGCTGCAGCAGGAGAGCGACAAGATCGGCAGCGTCATGGACGTGATCAAGTCCGTCGCCGATCAGACCAACCTGCTGGCGCTCAATGCGGCCATCGAGGCGGCGCGTGCCGGTGAGGCCGGGCGTGGTTTTGCCGTGGTGGCGGACGAGGTGCGCGGGCTGGCACGGCGCACCCAGCAGTCCACCGAAGAAATCGAAACCCTGATCGCTGCCCTGCAGCGCGGCACTCAGCAGGTGGCCAGCGTCATGCAGGAAAGCCGTAGCCTCACCGAAGGCAGCGTGGCCCTGGCGCGCAAGGCCGGTGATGCGCTGGGGGTGATCAACCACAAGGTGTCCAACATCCAGTCGATGAACCAGCAGATCGCCGCCGCCGCCGAGCAGCAGGGCGCGGTGGCCGAGGAAATCGGCCGCAGTGTCTTGAACGTGCGCGACGTTGCCGAACAGACCGCTACCGCCAGTGATGAGACGGCCAAATCCTCAGCCGAGCTGGCACGCCTGGGTAACCAGCTGCAATCGATGGTCAGCCGCTTCCGCGTTTGATCCGAGTTGGATTCGGTGCGCACGGCGCACCCTACGAGGATTACGGCTCCGTAGGGTGCGCCGTGCGCACCGCCGACTATCCTGAATCTGCCGGCAAGGATTCAGGAGACAAGGAATGTCCAATTACCGCCGCGCCCGTGATGCGGGCGCCTGCTATTTCTTCACGCTGGTCAGCCACCAGCGCCACACCCTGCTGACCGACGCGCCGTTGCGCGTTGCTTTACGTCAGTCCATCGAACAGGTTCGTATTCGCTATCCCTTCGCCATCGAAGGGTGGGTGCTGCTGCCTGATCACCTGCATTGCCTCTGGCGCCTGCCGCAAGGCGATGCCGACTTCGGCTTGCGTTGGTCGATGATCAAGCGTCTGACCTCTCAGGCGGTCGTGGTGCCTGGGGCGGTCAGCCTCAGCCGTAGCCTGCGCCGCGAGTCGGGCCTGTGGCAGCGGCGTTTCTGGGAGCACCGCATCTGCGGCGAAGAGGACTACCGCCAGCACATGGATTACCTGCATTTCAATCCGGTGAAGCATGGTTTGGTCGGTCGGGTGGCGGATTGGCCGTGGTCGAGCTTTCATCGGTTGGTGAAGGAAGGCGTGTATCCCGCGGATTGGGGCAGTGATGCCCGGGTGGATGAGGGTGCATATGGCGAATGACGCGGTGCGCACGGCGCACCCTACGAAACCGCACGATCACGTAGGGTGCGCCGTGCGCACCAAGAATATTTCAGCGTGCCTGTCGATTCGTCCGTCGCCTGTTCGACTACTGCATAGAACCCCGACCTGGGTTCACTGTCAGCCGTAGGGAGCCATCCTGCGTGCGACGTCGACTCGAGCAAGGAGAAAGGCGATGCGTTTCATGGTGATTGTCAAAGCGACTGCGGATTCCGAGGCTGGCCTGATGCCCTCCGAGGAGCTGCTCACGGCCATGGGCCGTTATAACGAGGAGCTGGCGGCGGCCGGTGTGATTCAGGCAGCCGAGGGCCTGCACCCGAGCGCGAAGGGCGCGCGGGTGCGTTTCTCCGGGGCGCAGCGCACGGTGATCGATGGCCCGTTCATGGAAACCAAGGAGCTGGTGGCCGGTTTCTGGATCTTTCAGGTCGAGTCGTTGCAGGCCTGCATCGACTGGGTCAAGCGTTGCCCCAACCCGATGCCTGGCGAGTCCGATATCGAGATTCGGCAGATTTTCGAAGCCGAGGATTTCGGCGCCGAGTTCACCCCCGAGTTGCGTGAGCAGGAAGAACGTATCCGCACGCGCATGAGCAGTGACAGTCAAGGAGAGTAGCGATGAAGATACATGCCTATCTGATGTTCGACGGTCAGTGCGAGGATGCCTTCAACTTCTACGCCGAGCTGCTGGGCGGTAAGCTGGAGCTGATGCGCTTCGGTGAAAGCCCGGATGCCAGTGAGGTGCCGCCGGAGTTTCACGACCGGGTGATGCATGTCTGCCTGACCACCGGCGACCAGATTCTGATGGCTTCCGACACCATTCCGCAGTATCCGCACCAAGGCATCAAGGGCTGCTCCATTTCTCTGCAGGTGGACAATGTGCCCGAGGCCGAGCGCCTGTACGAGGCGTTGTCGGCCGGTGGCGAGGTGCAGATGGAATTGCAGTCCACCTTCTGGGCGACCCGTTTTGCCATGCTCACCGACCGCTTCGGTGTGCCGTGGATGATCAATTGCGTGATCGATAGCCAGGAGGGGTAAGCCCGTTCCACCCCTCGTCATTATCCATTCGCCCGCTTTGGTGCGCGCGGCGCACCCTACAAGTGGTTTGGATATGTCGCGGCTGAAGCCGCTCCTACCGAGCAGATGAGCGCCGTAGGAGCGGCTGGGTGGCCATTGCGTTTCGGTCGTGAAAACCGTTTCAGCTTGCCAGTGTCAGGGGCTCGGGCACTTCCTGTATTTGCACGCCGGCGAGGAAATCCTCGCCCCAGCGGCGGATGTCGTTGTAGCAGACGATATCGAACAGCTCGCGCAGGCGCGCCTGGGCTTCGCTCTTGGGCAGGTTCAGCGCCAGGTAGCAGGTCTGCGCCAGGTCGGCCGGGTCGTGCGGGTTGGTCAGCAGGGCGCCCTTGAGTTCGGCCGCTGCGCCGGCGAATTCCGACAGCACCAGCACGCCGCGTCCGCCGAGCAGGCCCTGGGCGGCGACGAATTCCTTGGCCACCAGGTTGAGGCCGTCGCGCAGCGGGGTGATCCACATGACATCGGCCATGGCGTACCAGGCGCTGACTTCCTCGAACGGCAGGCTGCGGAAGAAGAACTGCAGCGGCGTCCAGCCGATGCGGGCGAAGCGGCCGTTGATGCGGCCGACCGCCTGTTCGATCTGGCTTTGCAGTTCGTTGTAGACGGTCATTTCCTTGGCCGCCGGTACGCATACGGTGACCAGGGTGACCTTGCCCAGCAGCTCCGGGTTGTCGGCCAGCAGGCGCTCGTAGGCGTTGAGTTTTTCCAGGATGCCCTTGGTGTAGTCGAGGCGTTCCACCGAGAGGATCAGCTTCACGCCCTTCATTTCCTCGCGTAGCTGGGCCATCAGCTCCTGAATCTTCGGCGCCTCCAGGGCGTTGCGCACGCGGTCGATGTCGAGGCCTACCGGATGGGCACCGAGCTTGACCTGGCGGGTGCCGGTGTCCAGCGCGGTGGTCATGCGTTCCAGGCCCACGGCGCAGCCGTAGGTGATGAAGCGCGGCGCGCAGTTTTGCCGCTCCAGGGTCTTGAGCGGGAACACGCCGCGGGCGACATCGACGAAGTTCTCCACCTGGCGCGGGATATGAAAGCCGATGTAGTCGCACTGTAGCAGGCTGCCGACTATCTGCCGGCGCCAGGGCAGCACGTTGAACACGTCCGCGGAGGGGAAGTAGGTGTGGTGGAAGAAGGCGATGCGCAGATCTGGGCGCAGCTCGCGCAGGTAGGCCGGCACCATCCACAGGTTGTAATCGTGCAGCCAGACGATGGCGCCCTCGGCAGCTTCCAGTGCGGTGCGCTCGGCGAAGGCGCGGTTGACCTTGAGGAACACCTGCCAGTCGTCCTCGTTGAAGGTGGCGCGTTCCCAGAAGGTGTGCAGCGTTGGCCAGAAGGCTTCCTTGGAGAAGCGCTTGTAGAACACGTCGACCTCGTCCTTGCTCAGCTTGACCCGCGCGGCGGTGAGCTTGGGATAGCGCTCGGCGTCCACCGTGGTGTGGCTGTCGAATGGCTCGTCGCCGTCCTCGTGCACGGCCCAGGCAACCCAGGAGCCGGGGCGGCCATCGCCGAAGAAGCTGAGCAGCGTGGGGATGATGCCATTGGGCGAAGTGGGGCGGCGGCGCTGCAGCTTGCCGGCGGCATTGCGGTATTCCTCATAGGGCAGGCGGTGATAGACCATCACCAGCTCGGCCTTGCCTGGCTGGGCGGCCTGGCGGCGTTCGGCGGCGATGCCGTGCTCGCCGAGGAAACCGAAATGGGCGAAGGCTTCGAGGATGCCGCCGCAGCCCGGGCGGTTGGCGTGCAGGGTGCGCGAGTGGCTGCGCGTGGCTTCCAGCAGCGCGGTTTCCGACTGGCCGACGCAGACGCCGTGGAAGCTGGCGCTGAGCATCGACAGGTCGTTGAGCGTGTCGCCGGCGGCCAGCACCTGATCGTGATCCAGCTCGAGCCAGTCGGCCAGCGCTTGCAGGCTGCTGCCCTTGTTCACGCCCTTGGGCAAGAAGTCCAGGTACAGCTCGGCGGAATACAGCAGGTCGCAGCCCAGCGCGTCGGCGATCTCGCGCAGCGCCGGGTTGGCCGCTTGCTCGGGTGTGCAGAAGTAGGAGCAGCGCCGTGCTTGCGGCACGTCCTGGCGTTCCAGGCCGAACGGTTCGATGGCACTGGCCACCTGGCTTTCGCCAGGCCAGCGCGCATCGATCACGCTTTGCAGCGGCTGGATCGGTTGCAGGCTGTCGCCATGCACCAGGGTCGCGCCAACGTCGGCGATGATGTAGTCCGGCTGCGGCAGCGTCGGGTCAGCCAGCAGCGGCAGTACTGCCTCCAGGCTGCGCCCGGTGACGTAGGCGAGCTTGATTTCGGGGTGGGCGGCGATGGTCTGGTAGAGGCTCAGACGATCTTCGGGGTCGCCGGCGAGAAAGGTTCCATCCAGGTCGGTAGCTAATAGCATCGTTGTTTCTCCAGAAGTGGCCGGTGCGGTTCGCTCGGGGGAGCGGCCGACGGGCCGGGTTCTGGCTGCTTGGGGTAGGCTCGGGGCCTTGCCGAAACAGCCGGTTTACGTATTCAGGATGCAGGGTTCGGGTTGTCCTCCATTTGCTCGTGCTCCTGCGGCGGTGCATCGGGCATCAGCTCCAGCACCGTTGGGCTGGTGCGCAGCATGGGCACGAAGTGGGCGGCGTCACCGCTGACCAGATCGCTGACATGGCGCAGTCGGTAGAAGGCGTAAGCCGCCAGCAGGCCGAGGGTGCTGGCGAAATACAGCGGCAGCGCACTGGCGCCGAGCTGCTCCATCAGTACCCCGGCCAGCAGCGGCCCACATACCGAGCCGATGCCGTTGACCATCAGCAGGCTGGCGGAGCCGGAGAGGATCTCGTCGCTGCGCAACTGGTCGATCAACTGCGCCACCGCGATGGGGTAGATGGCAAAAGCCAGGCCGCCCCAGATGAAGATCGCGCCGAGCAGTAGCGGGCCCGCTGGCAGCAGGCTCATCACCAGCGCCAATGCGACCGCCAGCAGCACCACCCAGAGCAGCACCTGGCGCCGGTCGTGGCGATCCGAGTAGATGCCGATGGGCCATTGCAGCAGGGCGCCGCCGAGAATGGTCGCGGTCATCAGCAGGCCGACGCCGGCCGTGTCGAAACCGGCGAGGCTGGCATACACCGGTGCCATGCCCCAGAAGCCGCCCATGGCCAGCCCGGACAGACCGGCAGCGATCATCGCTAGCGGCGCGATCTGCCACAGATGACGCAGGTTGGTCGGCGGCGACTCGGGCAGGGCTGGCTGCGCCTGGCGGGTGAGGGTGATGGGCATCAGCGCGGCACTGATAAGAATGGCGGCGATGGCGAACAGGGTGAATTGCACCGGGTCGGCCAGGTGCAGCAGTTGCTGGGCCAGGGCCAGGGCGCCAAGGTTGACCGCCATGTACACGGCGAATACCTGGCCGCGTTTCTCGTTGGGGGCCTGGGCGTTGAGCCAGCTCTCGATGACCATGTACAGCGTTACCAGCGCCAGGCCGTAAAGCACGCGCAGCAGCAGCCAGACCCACGGATCGATCAGCAGCAGGTGGAGCAGGGCAGCGATGGCGGCCAGGGCGGCGCAACAGGCGAACGCGCGGATGTGCCCGATGCGCCTGACCAGCGGTGTCGCCAGCCAGGTGCCGAGCAGGAACCCGACGAAGTACCCGGACATGATCAGGCCGAGCATCGTTGTGGAGTAGCCTTCGGCGACGCCACGCAGGGTCAGTAGGGTATTGAGCAGACCATTGCCAAGCAGGAGTAACGCGACCCCGCTCAGCAATGAACTGATGGGGGCAATCAAGGACCACATGCGAACTACCCTAGGGAACTATGCCGGATAGGGCAAGCAGGAAGTACGCCAATGCTTAGCTAGATAACTAATTAAGTGATTGAAAAATAAATAATATTTTTACCGATAAACGGTCTTTGGATATTTTTCAGGGCTTGCGGCGCGCCTAGGCGAGGCACTAGCAGATGCGGCTGCACCGATCTTGCGCCTGGTGCGTAGGGCTGATCGGACGTGGCTTTTGTGTCTGCAATAGGGTGCGCCGTACGCACCGAAAACCATATTACTGCCCTGGTGCGCACGACCTGGGTGGCCTGCGACACCCTACCGGCATGCCCGGCACTATCTCCCCTATTTACCGGGTTATTCGGTGCGCCAGATGATTTCCGTCTCGCCGTCGGCATCGACCTTGATCCAGCGATCGGCTTGCTCATCGCTTTCGTCTTCTACCCAGGTGCCAGGCGCGCAGCGAACCTGCACGCCGAGTGCGGCATGGGCCGCGCGGGCGCAGGCTAGGTCGTCGGCCCAGGGCGTGGCGTCGCTTTCCAGGTACAGGCTGTGCCATTTGCCCACGGCTTTCGGCAGCCAGGTCACCGGTACATCGCCGGCCTTGCACTTGAAGGTCTGGCCTTTCTGCTGCCACTCGCTGCACGGGCCAAGGGCTTCGCCCAGCCACTGCGCCACGGCGTCGCGCTCGGCGTCTTTCAGGTAGATCTCGATATCGGGTTGGCGCATGGCTTCTAATCCTGAGAGCGTGGGCTCGGGGTTTTGACGATCCAATCGTAGCGGATGGCGACGGTGACTTCGAAGGGCTCGGCAATCACCGCTTCACGGCGTTCGGCGCTGGCACGCCAGCCATGTGGCGTCATGGCCAGCAGGTCAGCGCGGGCTTGAGCATCGCTCAGGTGCAGCGGGAATTCGAGGGTTTCGCTGTGGGCCAGGTGCATGCCGGGCGGGATCAGTGCCAGGTGCTTCTCGTCGTCGTAGTCACGTACCTCGTCGTACAGCTTCTGCCGCAGTTCTATCAGGTGCACACGGGTCGGCCCCATGCGCAGCAGGCCGCCGCCAGGGGCGAGCAGGCGTTTGGCCTCGGCCCAGTCGAGCGGGCTGAAGACGCTGGTCAGCAGTTCGCAACTGGCGTCACTCAGCGGTACGCGGGCCATGCTCGCCACCAGCCAGCTCAATTGCGCGGTGCGTTTGCAGGCGCGCTTGACTGCCTCGCGGGAGATGTCCAGGGCATAGCCATCGGCTTGGGGCAGGGCGCGGGCAAGTTGCTCGGTGTAGTAGCCCTCGCCACAGCCGATATCCAGCCAGCGCGCGGGCTGATACTCAGCCGCCAGTGCGGCCAGGCGCGCGGCCAGCGGCGCGTAGTGGCCGCCGTCGAGAAAGCGCCGGCGGGCTTCGACCATGGCGGCGTTGTCGCCGGGGTCGCGGCTGTTCTTGTGCTGCACCGGCAGCAGGTTGTAGTAACCCTGCCGCGCGCGGTCGAAGCTGTGCCGGTTCGCACAGGCCAGGCCGCTGTCGTTGGGCTCGAGCGGCGCTTGGCAGATGGGGCAGATCAGACTCATGCGAGGAGTTTTACCATCGTCTGATAGTAAACCTCGGTGAGCAGGTCGAGGTCGCTGGCCAATACACGCTCGTTGATCTGGTGGATGGTGGCGTTGACCGGGCCGAGTTCGACCACCTGGGTTCCCAGGGTCGCGATAAAGCGGCCGTCCGAGGTGCCGCCGGAGGTCGAAGGCGTGGTTTCACGGCCGGTGACGTTGCGGATGCTGGCGGCCACGGCGTCCAGCAACTCGCCCGGCTGAGTGAGGAAGGGCAGGCCGGACAGCGCCCACTCCAGGTGATAGTCCAGGCCGTGCTTGTCGAGGATGGCGGTGACGCGCTGCTGCAGGCCTTCGACGGTGGATTCGGTGGAAAAGCGGAAGTTGAATACCGCCTTCAGCTCACCCGGGATGACATTGGTGGCACCAGTACCGGAGTTGAGGTTGGAGATCTGGAAGCTGGTCGGCGGGAAGTAGTCGTTGCCGTGATCCCAGTGCTCGGCAGCCAGCTCGGCCAGCGCCGGAGCGGCCAGGTGAATCGGGTTCTTCGCCAGGTGCGGGTAGGCCACGTGGCCCTGCTTGCCGTATACGGTGAGGGTACAGCCGAGCGAGCCGCGACGGCCGTTCTTGACCACGTCACCGAGCAGGGTGGTGCTCGACGGTTCGCCGACGATGCACCAGTCCAGGCGCTCGTTGCGCTCGCGCAGGCGCTCGACCACGGCTTTGGTGCCGTGCTGGGCCGGGCCTTCTTCGTCGCTGGTGATCAGGAAGGTGATGGCGCCCTTGTGGTTGGGGTAGTCGGCGACGAAGCGCTCGACGGCGATGATCATGCTCGCCAGGCTGCCTTTCATGTCCGCCGCGCCGCGGCCGCAGAGCATGCCGTCGGCATCGACGCAGACGTCGAACGGCTGATACTGCCAGGCGTCCAGCGGGCCGGTGGGCACCACATCGGTATGGCCGGCGAAGCACAGCACCGGGCCGTCACCACCGCGCTTGGCCCAGAAATTCTCCACTTCCTCGATGCGCATGCGCTCCACCGCGAAACCGCAGGCGGCCAGGCGGCGCATCATCAGTTCCTGGCAGCCCTCATCGACCGGGGTCACGGATGGGCGGCGGATCAGGTCGAAGGCGAGTTCGAGCGTCGGGGTGAGGGCGGCAGTCATGATGGCTCCGGTACAGCGGCTGGCGTGAAAGCCGACCATCTTAGCAGGCTGCCTGAAAAACTACTGCCTGCGCGGGTGCCTCCGGCTGTCTGGTGGACTTGGGTGGGCAGAGCGCTATCCCTATAATGCGCGGCTTCGTTCAGGGGGTGAGATGAGCACAGACGATCAGCGATTCGGCGGCATAGCCCGGCTTTATGGCCAGGAGGGCTATCAGCGCCTGGCGGCGGCGCACGTGGCGGTGGTCGGCATCGGCGGTGTCGGTTCCTGGGCGGCTGAGGCCCTGGCGCGTTCGGGAGTGGGCGAGATTTCCCTGTTCGACCTGGATGACGTCTGCATCACCAACACCAACCGTCAGGTGCATGCCGTCGAAGGCGCGGTGGGCAAGGCCAAGGTCGATGAGATGGCTGCGCGTATTCACGCCATCAACCCGGCTTGCTTGGTTCACGCCGTGGCGGACTTCGTCACCCGCGAAACCATGGCCGAGTACATCACCGAACAACTCGACGGGGTGATCGACTGCATCGACAGCGTGCCGGCCAAGGCGGCGCTGATTGCCTGGTGCAAGCGGCGCAAGATTCAGATCGTCACCACCGGCGGTGCTGGCGGGCAGGTCGATCCGACGCAGATTCAGGTCACCGATCTGAACAAGACCTTCAACGACCCGCTGGCAGCCAAGGTGCGCAGCATGCTGCGCCGCGACTATGGCTTTTCCCGTACGCCGGGGCGCACCTACAGCGTGCCCTGTGTATTTTCCACCGAGCAATTACGTTATCCCAAGCCGGACGGCACGGTCTGCCAGGCCAAGGGTTTCGTCGGTGAGGGGGTGAAGCTGGACTGCGCGGGTGGTTTCGGCGCGGTGATGATGGTCACCGCCAGTTTTGGCATGGCTGCTGCGGCCAAGCTGGTGGACAAGCTGGTGGCTGGGGCTCGGCGTCCGGCAGAGCGCAAACCGGCTCAGTGAGACGCCGTCGCAGGCGAGTGATGGCGTCACCTGCATGTTCGGCGAGGTGACTCCAGAGGCTCCTGTCCACAAAGAAGGGGCGTGTGCGTGGTACTTGACTATGCTGGGCCAAAGGAGTGGCTGCAGTCGGCGAGGCAGGATGCATGGCCTGTTGTTGGAATTCGAGGTGTTCTGTGTCGTACCTGTTCTTTGTTGCCCGCCATCCTTGGCGGCAACCCTGCGGGCCGTCGCAGTGCGACGTCAAAATACGCTCCCGGCGTTTTTTGGGCGTCTCGCTGAGTGGGCCTCGGGCACGGATGCTCGCCTCCCTGGCGCTGTCTGCGTTGCTGGCCGCCATGATCTCGATGCCGGCTCAGGCCGAACTGCAGAAGTTGCGTATCGGCACCGGCGACTGGGCCCCCTATATCGATCAGGAACGCCCTGATGGTGGCGCTCTGGGGCGTCTGGTCAGCGCGGTATTCGCCGATGTCGGCTACGCCGTCGAATACATCTTCCATCCCTGGGATCGCAACGTACTGATGCTGCAGCAGGGCCAGTTGAACGCGATCATGCCCTATAGCTGTACGGCCAGTCGGCTCAGCTACGGTATTTGCAGCGACCCGGTGGTGCGTGGAGAGATCGTGCTGTTCTATCGCCGTGATCATGCCTTCGACTGGACGAGTGTCGACGATCTGCTGAATTACCGCATCGGCACCACCCTCGGCTATTCCTACGGCCCGGCATTCGACGCGGCGATGCAGGCCGGGCGCCTGAACGTGGAGCAGAGCGGCAAGGAAGACACTAGCTTCCGATTGCTGGAGCTGGGACGTATCGACCTGCACCCGCAGGATCGCGCGGTTGGCTATGCAATACTGCGCCGTCTGTTTCCCAGGGATGGCGGCAACATCGTCCACCATCCCCGTCAGTTGAATACCGAGCCGCTGCGCCTGTTGTTCCGCAAGGACGACGCCGAAAGTTCCGAGTTGCTGCAGCAGTTCAACGTCAGCCTGCGCCGCTTCGCCGAACGTGGTGATCTGCAGCGTTTGCAGCAGGCGCTCAATACTGGCAACGCCGATGAGTGGCGACCCAGTGCGCCGGCTCAGACGGTGCTGGATTGACCCTCATTTCTCCCAAGAGTCCCCAACATGACCAATAACGATGTGCTGCGTAGCCTGCGCTACCTGCTGAATATCAGCGACGCCAGGCTGGCATCGCTGTGCGAGCTGGCGGATTACCCCGTAGCACCGAGTCTGATTTCCGCTTGTCTGCTGCCTGAGGACGATGCCGGCTATCAATCCTGCAACGATGCGTTGCTGGCGCATGTGCTCGAAGGGCTGGTGTTCCACAAGCGCGGCAAGGATGAAAGCCGGCCGCCCATGCCGGTGGCCAAGCGCCTGAGCAACAACATCGTGCTGAAGAAGCTGCGGGTGGCCTTCGAGCTGCGCGATGACGATATCCAGGCCATTCTGCAATCGGCTGACTTGCCGATGACCAAGGCCGAACTCGGCGCACTGTTTCGCGCGCCGGGGCACAAGCACTATCGGGAGTGCGGCGACCAGATTCTGCGCAATTTCCTGCGTGGACTGACGCTGCGCGAGCGCGGTTGCGCTGCATAGCGTGGCAGCGCGAGTTGTCTAGCTGGCGAGCTCGCGCATGCGTTGCAGCACGGCATTGAGGCCATTGCTGCGCGAAGGCGAGAGCTGACGTTGCAGGCCCAACTGGTGGAACCAGTCGACCAGGTCGAGCGCGGTCAGTTCTTCCCCGTTCAAGCCTTCGACACGTACCAGCAGCACGGCGAGCAGGCCGCGTAGCAGGCGGGCGTCACTGGTCGCGCGAAAGTGCCACTTGCCATCTCGTTGTTCGGCTAGCAGCCAGACCAGGCTTTCGCAGCCGTGCACACGATTGTCTTCCCGGCGTTCTGCATCGCTGAGCGGCTCGAGGCGCTCGCCCCATTGCATCAGCAAGCGCGCGCGTTGCTCCCAGCCGGGGCAGTTGCTGAAGGCCTCCAGTGCGTCCTGGGCGGCGGGTGGCATGCTGCCCGTCACCGCAGAAGCTCCAGGGCGCTATCCAATGCGCTGAAGAATCGCTGCAGGTCGTCGCCATCGTTGTACAGGCCCAGCGAAACACGAATCGCACCACTCAGGCCCAGGCCTTTCATCAGCGGCATGGCGCAGTGGTGCCCGGCGCGCACGGCGATGCCCTGTTCGCTGAGCAGGTGAGCCAGGTCGGCGTTATGCACGCCATCGACATGAAAGCAGGCAAGGGCCAGTCGAGGCTCACCCACCAGGCGTACACCCTGGCGGCTGGCGAGACCTGCCAGCAGTTCTCTATGCAGTGCTGCTTCATGGGTGGCTACGGCGGCGTGATCCAGGCTGCTCAGCCAATCCAGCGCCGCGCCAAGGCCGATGACCGCCGAGACCGCTGGCGTGCCGGCCTCGAAACCCAGGGGCGCAGGGCGAAAACGCGCATCCTGGTAGTCGGCGTCCAGCACCATTTCGCCGCCGAACTGCCAGTGTTGGAGCCTGCTCAGGGCATCGCTGCGGCCGTAGAGCAGGCCGACCCCGTCCGGGCCGTAGAGCTTGTGCGACGAGCAGACGTAGAAGTCGCAGCCCAGCGCCTGCAAGTCGTGGCGGCCATGCACGGCGCCTTGGGCACCGTCGACCACGGTGATGGCGCCCTGCGCGCGGGCCAGGGTCAGCAGCTCTGCCAGCGGCTGCCAGCGGCCGATCACGTTGGACAATTGCGAGGCCGCCAGCAGGCACGTGCGTGGGCCGATCAGCCTGGCGGCTGCGCTCAGGTCGATATCGCCCGCATCGTTCAGCGGCAACACCACCAGTTCAAGGTCGAGGCGCTTGGCCAGTTGCTGCCAGGGCAGCAGGTTGGCGTGGTGCTCCAGGGCGCTGATGACGATCTGCTCGCCAGGCGACAGGAGGTGCTGCAGGCCGTAAGCAAGCAGGTTGAGCGACTCGGTGCTGCCGCGGGTGAAGAGGATTTCATTGGCGCTGGCGGCATTCAGCCATCGTGCGGCTTTGCTCCGCGTGGTCTCGAAGGCGCGCGTGGCGCGTTCGCCTGGCAGGTGCTGAGCGCGGTGCACGTTGGCTACGCCACCAGCCAGGTAAGCGAGCAGGGCGTCCAGCACCGCTTGCGGTTTTTGCGCGGTGGCGGCGCTGTCCAGATAGGTCTGGCCTTCGGCCTCGAGGGCGAGAATGCCGGGGAAGTCGGCGCGCCAGGGGGAGATCAGTGACATGAGGGCCTATCCCGTAGGGTGCGCCATGCGCACCGGGCTGCGCATGGGCTTGTGGTGCGCACGGCGCACCCTACGTGGCATCAGTTGTGGGCGTGCAGGGCTTCGTTCAGCTCAATAGCCGACTTGTGGGTCTTGCACTCCACGGCGCCGGTCAGCGAGTTGCGACGGAACAGCAGATCCGGCTGGCCAGCCAGTTCGCGTGCCTTGACCACCTTGACCAGGGCGTTGCCCTCGTCGAGCAGGTTCACCTTGGTACCAGCGGTGATGTACAGGCCTGCCTCGACGGTGTTGCGGTCGCCCAGCGGGATGCCGATACCGGCGTTGGCACCGATCAGGCAGCCTTCGCCGACGCTGATGATGATGTTGCCGCCACCGGACAGGGTGCCCATGGTCGAGCAGCCGCCGCCGAGATCCGAACCCTTGCCGACGAATACGCCGGCGGAGACGCGGCCTTCGATCATGCCCGGGCCTTCGGTGCCGCCGTTGAAGTTGACGAAACCCTCGTGCATCACGGTGGTGCCCTCACCGATGTAGGCGCCCAGGCGCACGCGCGCGCTGTCGGCGATACGCACGCCAGCCGGCACTACGTAGTCGGTCATTTTCGGGAACTTGTCCACCGAGAACACTTCCAGCACGTTGCCTTTCAGGCGTGCTTCCAGCTGACGCTCGGCCAGTTCGGCCAGGTCGACGGCACCTTGGCTGGTCCAGGCGACATTGGGCAGCAGGGGGAAGATGCCGGCCAGGCTCAGGCCATGCGGCTTGACCAGGCGGTGCGACAGCAGGTGCAGCTTGAGATAGGCCTCGGGCGTGCTGCTCAGCGCGGTGTCTTCGGCCAGGAAGGTGGCGACCAGTGGATTGTGGCTTTCAGCCAGACGGGTCAGCAGGGCGGCCTGGGCGGCGTCGATGCCTTTCAGCGCTTCGGCCAGCTCACCCGCTTGAGTGGTGGTGAAGGCGATGGCCTGGTTGCCGCCCTGGTAGCCGAGTTTCTCGGCAGCCTTGGCCACCAGCTCGCTGGCAGGGTTGAGCAGCGGCAGGGCGTAGAAGACTTCCAGCCAGGCGCCTTGGCGGTTTTGGGTGCCGACACCGAAAGCAATGCTGAACAGGGAGGTGGTCATGAATGGTTTCCTTGCAACGAAATCGGGGTGAGATTGATCAGGCCAACGCGGCTTGGTAGTTATCCGGCTTGAAGCCGACCAGGGTCTTGTCGCCCAGCTCGAGTACCGGGCGTTTGATCATCGACGGTTGGGCCAGCATCAGGTCGATGGCCTTGGCCTGGTCGAGATCGGCTTTCTGCGCGTCATCCAGTTTGCGGAAGGTGGTGCCGGCGCGGTTCAGGATGGTTTCCCAGCCGTGCTCGTTGCACCACTTCTCCAGGCTGGCGCGGTCGATGCCCGCGCTCTTGTAATCGTGGAAGGCGTACTCGACCTTGTGCTCGTCGAGCCAGGTGCGGGCCTTCTTCATGGTGTCGCAGGCTTTGATGCCGTAGAGGGTGTAAGGCATTGCACTTCCTATGTATCTGGCGCCCCACTGGGCGGGCGCGGTCTGTCTTCGAAATTTGGCCGGCCATTATGCCATGTGTGCCGGATAGCGTCTCCGTTGGGCCAGCGTGTTAGAACCTGTTCACGATCTGCTGCGCGTCGGCCATGCTGCGTTGAAACCAGGCTGGAACGCCAGCCCGGTCAAATGCTCATTTACAGCTCGTAAAGTCGAACGCGACTCCGAGCGTTTTTCACCTGATTCGCGGGGCCGCCACCGGTATTGCCTGGCTCTAGCTCGCGAGATCGTGAATAGGCTCTTACAGATAGCTCATGACGGCAAAGTCAGCCATGAACAGCGGCGGAGCGCTTCAGTCCTGCGGCGCTTCTCGGTTGTCGAAATCTCGGGTCGGGCTGCTGCATTACTTTGGTCATACTTTGAAACATGGCTCGCATCGTCGGCGCGCGAGTCTCTAGAATGAGCCTATCTTCCTTGAGGCAGGCCCATGCAACTCCTCTACACCATCCTGATCATGTTGCTGGTGGTGAGCGGTACCCGTATCACCGCCCAGTTCATTCCACTTCCGTTGCCGCTGTTGCAGATACTGATCGGCGCCTTGCTGGCGATTCCCGTGCTGGGGCTGCATGTGCGTCTGGAGCCGGAGCTGTTCCTGCTGTTGTTCATCCCGCCGCTGTTGTTCGTCGATGGCTGGCGCATGCCCAAAGGGCAGTTCCGCCAGTTGCGCACGCCGATTCTGCTGTTGGCCTTCGCCCTGGTGTTCTTCACCATTCTGGGGGCCGGTTATTTCATTCACTGGTTGCTGCCGCAGGTGCCGCTGGCGGCCTGCTTCGCCTTGGCTGCCGTACTGTCGCCCACCGATGCGGTGGCTGTGTCGGCGATCACTCATGGGCGCCTGCCTGCCACCCTGAACAACCTGCTGCAGGGCGAGGCGTTGATGAACGACGCCTCAGGCCTGGTGGCCTTCAAGTTCGCGGTGGCGGCGACGCTGACCGGGGTTTTCTCGTTCGGCGACGCCAGCCTGCAGTTCGTCCTGGTGGCTGTCGGCGGGTTGCTGGTCGGCGTCGCGCTGAGTTACCTGCTGGGGCGCCTGCGCGCGTGGATGATCGGCCGCGGTTGGGAGGATCCGGCGCCGCATGTGCTGTTGCTTCTGCTGCTGCCATTCGCCGCCTATGTGGCTGCCGAGCACCTGGGGCTGTCCGGCATTCTGTCCGCGGTGGCGGCCGGCATGATGCAGAGCCGGCTGGATCTGTTGCCGCGGCAGACCACCACGCGGATGCTCAATCGCAGCGTATGGACGCTGCTGGAGTTCACCTTCAACGGCTTGATCTTCCTGCTGCTGGGGCTACAGCTGCCGGACATCCTTGGCGCGGCGCTGGGCTCGCATGACGACTCCTGGTCTTTTGCGCTGTGGGCGTTGCTGTGCGTGGTGGCGATCTATGCCGTGATGATGTTGCTGCGCTTCGTCTGGGTGTATGGCTACTGGCGTGCGTCCGGTGCATTTCGGCGCTGGCGAGGGTTGCCGACACGGTTTGCCGGGCAGTCGCGGGTGGCGCTCAGTGCAGTGCTGACCCTGGGCGGTGTGCGTGGGGCTGTCACTTTGGCGGGCGTGATGTCGCTGCCGTTGCTGCTCAATAGTGGTGAGGCCTTCCCGGAGCGTGACCTGCTGATCTTGATCGCAGCTGGCGTGATTCTGTTGTCACTGTTGATGGCCAGTGCCGCGTTGCCGCGGATTTTGCCGCTACTGCCGCAGGACAATGCGGCGCTGCATGAGCATGAGCTGAACCGGCATCGCGCCAAGGTGCTGGAGTCTGCCATTCGCTATCTGGAGCGCGAGGACGAACGCGCGGCTGACGCCGACGGCGCCATTGCGTCGGTCGAGATCAAGGCCAAGCTGATGAGCGAATACCGTGACCTGTTATCGCGTACCCGTGATACCGAAGAGTCGCGTGAGGATCAGCGCGAGATGGATCGCATGGAATATCGCCTGCGCTTGCAGGCATTGCGCACTCAGCGTCTGGAGCTGTACCGGATGCGCAAGGACAACGAACTGGACGATGACCTGCTGAGCGAGATCCTGCGCGACCTGGATATCGCCGAGGCGCGCTTGCACAAGGGCTGAGCGCGCTATTCGGATCGATGATCCCGGATTGCATCCGGGCTACGGGCGGGGAGATGCCCCGGATTGTGTCCGGGGTCATGTAGGGTGCGCCGTGCGCACCGTCTCTTCAGGCCGATCCTGCTTGTCGTCGCGCGTACCGAACCGTCAGGCGCCGCGAATGAAACGCGCGATTCGCTCGGCCGCTTCGATGCACTCGGCCAGCGGTGCAACCAGCGCCATGCGCACGCGACCGGCCCCCGGATTGACGCCATTCACTTCGCGCGACAGGTAGGAGCCTGGCACCACGGTCACGTGCTCGCTGGCGAACAGATCACGAGTGAAGAGGGTGTCGTCACCCGGTGTGCGGGCCCACAGGTAGAAACCTCCGTCGGGGCGCTGCACGTCCATCACCGGGCTGAGAATGTCCAGCACGGCATCGAACTTCTCGCGGTACATGTCGCGGTTGGCGCGTACGTGCGCCTCGTCGTTCCAGGCAGCGACGCTGGCCAGCTGGGTTTGTACCGGCATGGCGCAGCCGTGGTAGGTGCGATACAGCAGGAAGTGCTTGAGGATGTCAGCGTCGCCAGCCACGAAGCCGGAGCGCAGGCCTGGCAGGTTGGAGCGCTTGGACAGGCTGTGGAACACCACGCAGCGTTTGAAATCATTACGGCCCAGCTCGGCGCAGGCACTCAACAGGCCGGGCGGTGGCGCGTCTTCGTCGAAGTACAGCTCGCTGTAGCATTCGTCGGCGGCGATGACGAAGTCATGCTCATCGGCCAGGGCGATCAGTTTCTTCAGGGTGGCGAGCGGAATCAGTGCGCCAGTGGGGTTACCCGGTGAGCAGAGGAACAGGATCTGGCAGCGCTGCCAGACCTCGCCTGGCACGGCGTCGAAATCCGGATTGAAACCGTGATCTTCCAGACAGGGCAGGTAGTGCGGCTCGGCGCCGGCGAGAAACGCCGCGCCTTCATAGATCTGGTAGAACGGGTTGGGGCTGACCACCAGGCCCTTGGCGTTGCGGTCGACAACGGCCTGGGTGAAGGCGAACAGCGCTTCACGGGTACCGTTGACCGGCAGCACATGGCGCGCTGCATCCAGCCAGCCTTGCGGCACACCGAAGCGGCGTTCGCACCAGGTGGCGATGCTCTGGCGCAGCTCTGGCAGGCCCAGCGTGGTGGGGTATACCGCCAGCTTGTCGAGGTTGTCGGTCAGCGCCTTGCCGACGAACTCCGGCGAGCGGTGCTTGGGCTCGCCAATGGACAGGGCGATGGGGCGCTTGTCCGCCGCAGGCTGCACGCTGCCGAGCAGTTCGCGGAGTTTCTCGAAGGGGTAGGGCTGCAACTGGGCGAGGGCGTGGTTCATGATGATCCGACGAGTCCTTTGTGAGGCGGCGACAAAGCTGGCGACACTAGCACGGCAGGCCTTTCGGGGAAATTCCCTTCGTCCGTCCGTTTTCCATCCGTTTAGGTCGCCAAACCGATGCCGGGCTGCCTCAAGACGGTGCACGCCGGGCCGATAATCCAGGCGTACCCGTTCACCCCTTCTTTTTGGCGAGCTCTCTCCATGCGCACCCTCAAATTCAGTCACAAGATCATGCTGGCTGCTTCCCTGGTGGTCATTGCGGCTTTCGCGTCGTTCGCGCTGTACAACGATTACCTGCAGCGCAACGCGATTCGCGACAGCCTGTCGAACTACCTCAACGACGTTGGCCAGGTGTCCACCGGCAACATCCAGCACTGGCTCGCGGGACGTATGCAATTGCTGGATAACGTCGCCGAGTCCGTGCAGGACGACGCCTCGCCCGAGGTCCTGAGCAAGAACCTGCAGCACCGCAGCGTCGCCTCGGCCTTCCTCTATACCTATTTCGGCCAGATCGATGGCACCTACACCCAGTATCCGCCCAGCGAGCTGCCTGCCGGCTACGATCCGCGTCAGCGTCCTTGGTACAAGAGCGCGCTGGGCAGCAACGGCCCGGGTTTGACCGAGCCCTACCTGGCAGCCGATCCACGTGACGGTCTGCTGATCACCATCACCCGTCCGGTCAGCGCTGGCGGCACCCTGCAGGGCGTCGTGGGGGGCGATCTGAAGTTGCAGACGGTGGACGACATCCTCAATTCCTTCGACCTCGGCGGCATGGGCTACGCCTTCCTGGTCGACGACAAGGGCACGGTGCTGGTGCATCCCGACAAGAGCCTGGTGCTCAAGACCCTTGCGGATCTCTTCCCCAGCGGTGCGCCGCGTCTGGCAGCCGGCCTGCAGGGCGCGTCGGCCATCGACGGCGGTGCGCGCCTCGTCACCTTCCTGCCGGTGCAGGGGCTGGCAGGCGTACGCTGGTACGTCGGTCTTTCGGTCGACGAGAGCAAGGCGTTCGCCGCGCTCACCGAGTTTCGCGTCTCCGCGTTGATGGTCACGGTCATCGGTGTGGTGGCCATCCTGATCCTGCTGGGGGCGCTGATCCGCATCCTGCTGCGTCCGCTGCACGTGATGAGCCATGCCATGGGTGGCATCGCCGAGGGCGAGGGCGACCTGACGCAGCGTCTGACGATCAACTCCGGTGATGAATTCGGTCAGCTGGCCGGTGCCTTCAACCGCTTCGTCGAGCGTATTCACGAGTCGATCCGTGAGGTGGCCTCGGCGACCCGCGAAGTGCATGCGCGGGTGAGCACCGTGGTGCAGGCTTCCAATGCCTCGATGGGCAACTCCAGCGAGCAGGCTGCACGTACCGACAGCGTCGCGGCGGCGATCAACGAATTGGGCGCGGCCGCCCAGGAGATCGCGCGCAATGCCGCCGACGCTTCGGTGCAGGCCAGCGACGCCCGCCGCGATGCCGAGGAGGGCCAGGGCATGGTGGAGCGCACCCTGGGCTCGATGAGCGAGTTGTCGGAGAAGATTCAGGCCTCGGGCAAGCACATCGAGTTGCTCAGCGAGAAGAGCAACGACATCGGCCAGATCCTTGACGTGATCAAGGGGATTTCCGAGCAGACCAATCTGCTGGCGCTCAACGCGGCCATCGAGGCTGCACGTGCGGGCGAGGCGGGGCGTGGTTTCGCCGTGGTGGCCGACGAGGTGCGCAACCTGGCGCAGCGCACACAAAGCTCGGCGCTGGAAATCCAGCAGATGATCGAGCAACTGCAGGCCGGTGCCCGCGACGCGGTAGCGACCATGACCGAAAGCCGTCGGTTCAGCGACGATAGCGTGCGCATCGGCGGGCAGGCGGGGGAAAACCTGCGTGGCGTGACCCGGCGCATCGGTGAGATCGATGGCATGAACCAGTCCGTGGCCACCGCCACCGAGGAGCAGACCTCGGTGATCGAGAGCCTCAACGTCGACATCACCGAGATCAACACGCTGAACCAGGATGGCGTGCGCAACCTGCAGGCCAGTCTGAGCGCCTGTACCGAGTTGGATCAGCAGGTCGGGCGACTCAAGCAGCTGGTGGACAGCTTCAGGATCTGACTGCGAACCATCCCGACCGATGAGGCGACGGTCTGCATCGCCTCATCGGTCGGGCTCTTAGAAGGTGATCTGCGTCGGACTTGGTGTGCTCGGTTCCGAGAGCTTGGCGATGATGGTTTCCTGCAGGCGGGCGCAGAGCTCCGGATCCGACAGCGGCTGGTTATTGGCATCGGTGACGAAGAACACGTCCTCCACGCGCTCGCCGAGGGTGGCGATCTTGGCGTTCTGCAGCGACAGGTCGTATTCGAGGAAGATCCGCCCGATGCGTGCCAGCAGGCCGGGGCGATCCGGAGCGGTCAGCTCCAGCACGGTCACCGGACGCTGCGCATCGTTGTGGATCGTCACCTGCGGGGCGAAGGCGAAGTGCTTGAGCTGGCGTGGCACGCGACGCTGGATGATGGTCGGGTAGTCGTCCGGGTTCTTCAAGGCTTCGATCAGCCCCGCGCGAATCTGCTGGATACGTGCCGGGTTGTCACCAATCGAGCCGCCGTCGGCGTCCAGTACTACATAGGTGTCGAGGGTGAACTGGCTGGTGGAGGTGATGATTCGCGCATCGTGAATGTTCAGGTTGAGCTGGCTCATCGCGGCTACGGTCACGGCGAAGAAGTCGTGCTGATCCGGCGCGTAGATGAAGATCTGCGTGCCGCCCTCGAATTCGCGTTGGGTGGTTTCCTTCATCAACACCAGCGGGCCGCCATTGTTGGGGTGCTGGAGGATGGCGTCGGTATGCCAGGCCACGTCGCCAGCGGTGTGACGCAGGAAGTAGTCGTCACCGAGCTGGCTCCACAGCTGTTCTGCGTCGTCCGGGTCGATACCGCTGCGCACCAGGGTATCCAGCGCGGCGCTTTGCGTCTGGCGAATCTGCTCTTCGCGATCCAGCGGGTTCTCCAGGCCGCGGCGCAGGGCGCGTTTGGTCTCGGTATAGAGCTGGCGCAGCAGGCTGGCGCGCCAGGAGTTCCACAGGCTGGGATTGGTGGCGTTGATGTCGGCCACGGTCAGCACGTAGAGATAGTCGAGGTGAGTCTGATCACCGACGAACTGGGCGAAGTCGTGGATTACCTGTGGGTCGGACAGATCCTTGCGCTGCGCAGTGGTGGACATCACCAGGTGGTTTTGCACCAGCCAGACGATCAAGGCACTGTCCCAGGCCGGCAGGTGATGGCGGCGGGCAAAGGCCTCGGCGTCCACCGCGCCCAGTTCCGAGTGGTCGCCGCCGCGACCCTTGCCGATGTCGTGATAGAGGCCGGCGAGGTAGATCAGTTCGGACTTGGGCAGCTTGTCGATCAGTTTGCTGGCCAGCGGGAATTTCTCCGCCAGCTCCGGCCAGCGGAACTTGCGCAGGTGCTTGATCAGGTTGAGCGTGTGCGCATCGACGGTATAGATGTGGAACAGGTCGTGCTGCATCTGCCCGACGATATGGCCGAACTCCGGCAGGTAGCGACCGAGGATGCCGTAGCGGTTCATCCGCCGCAGATTGCGGTGGATGCCTTCCTTGCACTTGAACAGCTCGATGAACAGGCTGGTGTTGCGGATGTCCTTGCGGAAGTCGTCGTCGATCAGGTCGCGGCTGTCGCGTAACAGGCGAATGCTGTCGGCGCGCACGCCCTTGATCTCCGGGTTCTGCGCCATCAGCACGAACACTTCGATGATGGCGAAGGGGGTGCGCTTGAAGACGTTCGGGTGGGTGACCTCGATATAGCCGTCACGCACTTGGAAGCGGCTGTTCAGTGGCGTGGCCGGGCCGCTTTCACCCGCGCGCAGGATGACTTCCTCGAAGTGCTGGTTGATCAGGTCGGACAGCTCGGAGATGCCCATGACCACGCGGTAGTACTTCTGCATGAAGTGCTCGATGCTGCGCTTGCCGTCACCGTCCTTGTAGCCGAACAGTGCGGCGATCTTCGCCTGGTGGTCGAACAGCAGGCGATCTTCGGCGCGGCCGGCGAGCATGTGCAGGGCGTAGCGCACCTTCCACAGGAATTCCTGACTGGAGGAGAGCAGGGCGTACTCGCTTTCCAACAGGAAGCCGTGGCCGACCAGAGCCTGCAGGTTGAGCGTGCCGAACTGGCGGCGCGCGACCCAGAGCACGGTCTGGATGTCGCGCAGGCCGCCAGGCGAGCCTTTGACGTTGGGCTCGAGGTTGTACTCGGTATCGTTGTACTTGCCGTGGCGCGCCTTGCGCTCTTCGCGCTTGGCCAGATAGAAGTGTTTGCTCGGCCACATGGCGTCGGTGCTGGTCACTTGCTGCATGCGCTGGCGCAAGTGCTCGGGGCCTGCGATGGTGCGGCTTTCCATCAGGTTGGTGATCACCGTCAGGTCGGCGCGCGCCTCTTCGGCGCATTCCTCTACCGAGCGCACGCTCTGCCCGACTTCCAGGCCGATGTCCCAGAGCAGGGTGAGGAAGCCTTCGATGGACTCGCGGAAGATCTCGTGGTCGGCGCTGTCGAGGAGGATCAGCAGGTCGATGTCGGAGTAGGGGTGCAGCTCGCCGCGCCCGTAGCCGCCAACGGCGAGCAGGGCGATGTCAGCGTCCTCGCTCCAGGTGAAGCGCTTCCAGGCTTCCTGCAGGATCTGATCGACGAACCAGGCGCGGTCTTCTACCAGGCGGCGGATATCGCGTCCGCTGCGAAAGCGCTCATCCAGTACCTCGTGCGCGCCACGAATGGCTTTCTTGAATGCGGCGATGGGGCTGGATTTGAGGGCCAGCTCGGCCTGGAACTGACCGGGGTCAAACAGTTCGGGGTCCATCTGCGGCATGCAGGTGCCTTCCTTATATAGAGGTCGTAGGGTGCGCGCTGTGCGCACCGCTTCGGTTCATGGTGCGCATGGCGCACCCAGCGAGTCAGTGGCCAGCCGAGGTGCGCGCGATGGTGTCATCACTGCGCAGGGTGAAAATCTCGTAACCATCGGCGGTGACCAGCACGGTGTGCTCCCACTGCGCCGACAGCTTGCGATCCTTGGTGATGGCCGTCCAGCCGTCGCCGAGCAGGCGGGTTTCCGGGCGGCCCTGGTTGATCATCGGCTCGATGGTGAAGGTCATGCCTTCTTTCAGCTCCATGCCGGTGCCGGCCTTGCCGTAGTGCAGCACCTGCGGCTCTTCATGGAACACTGCGCCGATACCGTGACCGCAGTATTCACGCACGACCGAGAAACCGTTCTTTTCCGCGTGCTTCTGGATCACCTCGCCGATATCGCCCAGGCGAGCGCCCGGCTTGACCAGCTCGATGCCTTTATACATGCACTCCTGGGTGATCTTGGCCAGGCGTTCGGCCCACTCGGCGACCTTGCCGACCATGAACATCTTGCTGGTGTCGCCGTGGTAGCCGTCCTTGATCACGGTGACGTCGATGTTCAGCACGTCGCCGTCCTTGAGCGGCTTGTCGTTGGGAATGCCGTGGCAGACGACGTGGTTGATCGAGGTGCAGATCGACTTGGGGAAGCCCTTGTAGTTGAGCGGGGCGGGAATGGCCTTCTGCACGTTGACGATGTAGTCGTGGCAGATACGATCCAGCTCGTCGGTGGTGACGCCCGGTTTGACGTGCTCACCGATCATCTCCAGCACTTCGGCGGCCAGGCGGCCAGCTACGCGCATTTTCTCGATTTCTTCGGGGGATTTGAGGGTGACGGTCATATCGGGCTCTCGGGTGCACACGGAAAAGGCGCTTATATTAACAGCTACGCGGCGCAAGCCCCACAGGCAGCGAAGGGCGAGGCAAGTGACATGCCGGTACTGAGGTGTTGTGGCGTGAGGTTTGTAGCTTGTCGCGGCTTTGTGTGGTATAAAACGCGCCGCTTTACGGGCGGTACGTCCGAAAGCTCAAACCCACACACGTATCGACACGGTTTCCTGGGTGCCTTTCGACAAGTTCGAGGGTTGGAAGCTGGGATACGTGGAGGCCTAACCCGACTTATCAAGGAACTATCATGTCCCAAGTCAACATGCGCGATATGCTGAAGGCCGGTGTGCACTTCGGCCACCAGACCCGTTACTGGAACCCGAAAATGGGCAAGTACATTTTCGGCGCGCGTAACAAGATTCACATCATCAACCTCGAAAAAACCCTGCCGATGTTCAACGAAGCTCAGGCTTTCGTTGAGAAGCTGGCTGCTGGCAAGAACAAGATCCTGTTCGTCGGCACCAAGCGTTCCGCTGGCAAGATCGTTCGCGAAGAAGCTGCTCGTTGCGGCTCGCCGTTCGTCGATCACCGCTGGTTGGGCGGCATGCTGACCAACTACAAAACCATCCGCGCCTCGATCAAGCGTCTGCGTGAGCTGGAAGTTCAGTCCCAGGACGGTACTTTCGCCAAACTGACCAAGAAAGAAGCCCTGATGCGTTCGCGTGATCTGGAAAAACTGGATCGCAGCCTGGGCGGTATCAAGGACATGGGCGGCCTGCCGGACGCACTGTTCGTGATCGACGTTGACCACGAGCGCATCGCTATCACCGAAGCCAACAAGCTGGGCATCCCGGTTATCGGCATCGTCGATACCAACAGCAGCCCGGAAGGCGTTGACTACATCATCCCGGGTAACGACGACGCCATCCGTGCCATCCAGCTGTACATGGGTGCCATGGCCGACGCCGTGATCCGTGGTCGCAGCAACGCTGGCGGCGCGACTGAAGAGTTCGTCGAAGAAGCCGCGGCTGCCGAGAGCGCCGAAGGCTAAGCGGTAACGCAAAGCATCTAGCGTTACGCGCTGTGCAAGAAGGGGGCTAAGCCCCCTTTTTGCCACTCACAGATTTGATCGCCCGCCATGCGGGTGAATGGTTGAAGACCTACCAAAGAGGATTTTCAAGATGGCAGAAGTTACTGCAGCCCTGGTTAAAGAACTGCGCGAGCGTACCGGCCAAGGCATGATGGAGTGCAAGAAGGCTCTGGTTGCCGCTGGTGGCGACATCGAGAAGGCCATTGATGACATGCGCGCTTCGGGCGCCATCAAGGCTGCCAAGAAGGCTGGCAACATTGCCGCCGAAGGCTCCATCGCCGTTCGTGTCGAAGGCGGCCGTGGCCTGATCATCGAAGTCAACTCGCAGACCGACTTCCTGGCCCTGCAGGACGACTTCAAAGCCTTCGTCAAGGAAAGCCTGGACGAAGCCTTCGAGCAGAACCTGACCGAAGCCGCTCCGCTGATCGCTTCGCGCGAATCCGCTCGTGAGGCTCTGGTTGCCAAGTGCGGCGAGAACGTCAACATCCGTCGTCTGACCGCTGTTACCGGTGACACCGTGGGTGCCTACCTGCACGGCCACCGCATCGGCGTTCTGGTCGTCCTGAAAGGCGGCAACGACGAGCTGGCCAAGCACGTTGCCATGCACGTTGCTGCTTCCAACCCGGCCGTTGTATCGCCGGATCAGGTCTCCGAAGAGCTGGTTGCCAAGGAAAAAGAAATCTTCCTGCAACTGAACGCCGAGAAGATCGCTGGCAAGCCGGAAAATATCGTCGAGAACATGATCAAAGGCCGTATCGCCAAGTTCCTGGCTGAAGCCAGCCTGGTCGAGCAAGCCTTCATCATGGATCCGGAAGTCAAGGTCGGTGACTTGGTCAAGAAGGCCGGTGCTGAAATCGTTTCCTTCGTTCGTTACGAAGTGGGCGAGGGCATCGAGAAGGCCGAGACCGACTTCGCTGCCGAAGTTGCCGCTCAGGTTGCTGCCAGCAAGCAGTAATCGGTTGTTCGGTATGTGTCCCCAGAGAGGCTGCCCGTTTGCGCGGGCGGCCTCTTTGCCGAATAAGGGCTACTAATAAGTAGTGGTCGTATCCAACGAACGGCCGCTGGCACTGTCGAAGTGCCGGACAAACGCAGTGCCAAGGTGCTGCTACAGCATTCATACCGCCGCAGGAGAGACTTGCAATGGCTCAGCAGACGACTGGTCGCCAACCTCGCTACAAACGCATTCTGCTCAAACTTAGCGGCGAGGCCCTGATGGGCTCGGAAGATTTCGGCATCGATCCCAAGGTGCTCGATCGTATGGCGCTGGAAGTCGGCCAACTGGTCGGCATCGGCGTGCAGGTCGGTCTGGTGATCGGTGGCGGCAACCTGTTCCGCGGCGCGGCCCTGTCCGCCGCGGGCATGGATCGAGTGACCGGCGACCACATGGGCATGCTGGCAACGGTGATGAACGCCCTGGCCATGCGTGATGCGCTGGAGCGCTCGAACATCCCGGCCATCGTCATGTCGGCGATCTCCATGGTCGGCGTCACCGACCATTACGACCGCCGCAAGGCTCTGCGCCACCTGAAGACCGGCGAGGTAGTGATTTTCGCTGCCGGTACCGGCAACCCGTTCTTCACCACCGACTCCGCAGCCTGCCTGCGTGCCATCGAGATCGATGCCGACGTGGTGCTGAAGGCGACCAAGGTCGATGGCGTGTACACTGCCGACCCGTTCAAGGATCCGCATGCCGAGAAATTCGAGCGCCTGACCTATGACGAGGTGCTCGATCGCAAGCTGGGCGTGATGGATCTGACCGCTATCTGCCTGTGCCGTGATCACAACATGCCGCTGCGGGTCTTCAACATGAATAAGCCAGGCGCTCTGCTGAACGTTGTAGTGGGCGGCGCCGAAGGAACTCTGATCGAGGAGGATGCACAATGATCAACGACATCAAGAAAGACGCTCAGGAACGCATGAGCAAGTCCCTGGACGCGCTGGGTCGTAACCTGGCCTCCATTCGAACCGGTCGTGCCCATCCGAGCATTCTCGATAGCATCAAGGTACCGGCCTGGGGTAGCGACATGCCGCTGAACCAGGTTGCTGCGATCACCGTCGAGGACGCTCGTACCCTGAAGATCGTCGCGCATGACAAGACCCTCAGCGCTGCCATCGAGAAGGCGATTCTGACTTCCGACCTGGGCCTGAACCCAAGCAGCGCTGGCACCACCATCCGCGTGCCGATGCCGGCTCTGACCGAGGAAACTCGCAAGGGCTACACCAAGCAGGCACGTGGCGTGGCCGAAGATGCCAAGGTTGCCGTGCGCAACGTGCGTCGTGATGCTCTGGCCGAGCTGAAAAAGCTGTCCAAGGCCAAGGAAATCAGCGAAGACGAAGAGCGTCGCGCTGCTGACGAGTTGCAGAAAATCACCGACAAATTCATCGGCGATGTGGATAAGGCCCTAGAGGTCAAGGAAGCGGATCTGATGGCCGTTTGACGGCTGAGCGCCCATACATGGACAAAAACAAGCAGGGGGCGGTGCCGCGGCATGTCGCCATCATCATGGATGGCAACAACCGTTGGGCGAAAAAGCGCCTGTTGCCGGGTGTGGCTGGGCACAAGGCTGGGGTCGACGCGGTTCGTGCAGTGATCGAGGTCTGTGCCGAGTCGGGTGTCGAGGTGCTGACCCTGTTCGCGTTCTCCAGTGAGAACTGGCAGCGCCCGGCCGAAGAGGTTGGGGCGCTGATGGAGCTGTTCCTGGGCGCTCTGCGCCGGGAGGCCAAGCGCCTGCGGGATAACGACATCAGCTTGCGCATCATCGGTGACCGTTCGCGGTTTCACCCTGAGTTGCAGGCTGCCATGCGTGAGGCCGAGTTGCTGACTGCGGGTGAGCGTCGTTTCACCCTGCAGGTGGCTGCCAACTACGGTGGTCAGTGGGATATCGCTCAGGCCGCGCAGCGCCTGGCGCGCGAGGTACAAGCCGGGCATCTGCAGGTGGAGGACATCACGCCTGAACTGCTGCAGGGCTGTCTGGCGACCGGTGATCTGCCGCTTCCGGATCTGTGCATCCGCACCGGCGGTGAACATCGCATCAGCAATTTCCTGCTCTGGCAGTTGGCTTACAGCGAACTGTACTTCTCCGACCTCTACTGGCCGGATTTCAAGCACGAGGCCATGCGCAAAGCACTGGCCGATTTCGCCACCCGCCAGCGTCGCTTCGGTAAGACCAGCGAGCAGGTGGAGGCTGAGGCGCGCTCCTAATGCTCAAACAACGAATAATTACAGCGCTGGTGTTGCTGCCTATCGCTCTTTGCGGTTTTTTCCTGCTCGATGGCCTCGCCTTCGCCTTGTTCATCGGTGCAGTGGTGACCCTGGGCGCCTGGGAGTGGGCGCGTTTGGCGGGTTTCGAGGCTCAGGTGCTGCGGGTGGGGTATGCGGCAGTGGTTGCGGCCTTGCTGGTGGTGATCTATCTGCTGCCGGCCCTCGCGCCGGTGTTGCTGCTGCTGGCGGTGCTCTGGTGGTTGGCCGCGATCTGGCTGGTGCTCGGCTATCCCGATAGCAGTCGTTACTGGGGTGGCTTGCCCGGTCGTTTGCTGATTGGCCTGCTGATCCTGTTGCCCGCCTGGCAGGGATTGGTACTGCTCAAGCAATGGCCACAGGCCAACGCTCTGATCATCGCCGTGATGGTGCTGGTGTGGGGGGCGGATATTGGCGCCTATTTCGCCGGCAAGACCTTTGGCAAGCGCAAACTGGCGCCCAAGGTCAGCCCAGGCAAGAGCTGGGAAGGGCTCTATGGCGGTCTCGCTGCCAGCCTGCTGATCACGCTGCTGGTGGGGTTGCAGCAAGGCTGGTCTGTTTCCGGCCTGCTGCTGGCGCTCGCTGGTGCGGCGCTGGTGGTGCTGATTTCGGTGGTTGGCGATCTGACCGAGAGCATGTTCAAGCGTCAGTCCGGTATCAAGGACAGCAGTAATCTGTTGCCGGGTCATGGTGGGGTGCTGGATCGCATCGACAGTCTGACGGCGGCGATTCCGCTGTTTGCGGCGCTGCTGTGGCTGGCTGGCTGGGGTTCGCTGTGAGCGCTCCGCAGCTCGTTACCGTGCTGGGGGCAACCGGCTCCATCGGTCTCAGCACGCTTGATGTGATCGCGCGTCATCCCGAGCGCTACAGCGTTTTTGCGTTGAGCGGTTTTTCACGTCTGGCGGAGCTGGGCGCGCTCTGCCAGCAACATCGCCCACGTTATGCGGTGGTGCCTGATGCCGGTTCGGCGCAGGCGCTGCAAGCCAGTCTGCGCGTCGCAGGTCTGGCGACCGAAGTGCTGGTCGGCGAGGAAGGGTTATGCGCTATCGCCGCTGCTGAAGAGGTCGATTGCGTGATGGCGGCGATCGTTGGCGCTGCCGGGCTGAGGCCGACTCTGGCTGCCGTGCAGGCTGGCAAGAAGGTGTTGCTGGCGAACAAGGAAGCGCTGGTCATGTCTGGCGCGCTGTTCATTCAGGCCGTCAAGCGTAGTGGTGCGGTTCTGCTGCCGATCGACAGTGAACACAACGCTATTTTTCAGTGCCTGCCGGGCGATTACGCGCGCGGCCTGCAAGCGGTCGGTGTGCGGCGTGTGCTGTTGACGGCCTCCGGTGGGCCATTTCGCGAGACGCCATTGGCGGATCTTGAGCATGTCACGCCCGAACAGGCCTGCGCTCACCCGAACTGGTCGATGGGGCGCAAGATCTCCGTCGATTCGGCCAGCATGATGAACAAGGGCCTGGAGATGATCGAGGCCTGCTGGTTGTTCGACGCCCGTCCCGAGCAGATCGAGGTGGTCATCCACCGGCAGAGCGTGATTCATTCCCTGGTCGATTACGTCGATGGTTCGGTGCTGGCCCAGCTGGGCAACCCGGATATGCGTACGCCCATCGCCCATGCGCTGGCCTGGCCGCAGCGTATCGACTCCGGGGTTGCGCCACTGGACTTGTTTGCCGTCGGTCGCCTGGATTTCGAGCGCCCGGACGAGCAGCGCTTCCCTTGCCTGCGTCTGGCGCGCGATGCCGCTCAGGCTGGTGGTAGTGCGCCGGCCATGCTCAATGCGGTCAATGAGGTGGCTGTCGAGGCCTTCCTGCAGCGGCGCATCCGTTTCAGCGATATCGCGCGTATGATTGAGTCCGTGTTGAACGCGCAGCCCGTGCAGGCAGTCGAAGCGCTCGACGTGGTATTCGAGGTCGACCGTCAGGCACGTGTATTGGCCGGTGAGTGGCTCGCCCGCTGCTGATGCGGGCCGGAGAGAAAAATGAGTGGGTTGTACATGCTGGTCGGCACCCTGATTGCTCTGGGTGTGTTGGTCACCTTTCACGAGTATGGGCATTTCTGGGTGGCCCGCCGTTGTGGGGTGAAAGTCCTGCGTTTCTCGGTCGGTTTCGGCACACCACTGGTGCGTTGGCATGATCGGCATGGCACCGAGTTCGTGATCGCCGCCATTCCTCTGGGCGGCTACGTCAAGATGCTCGATGAGCGCGAAGGCAATGTACCGCCGGAGTTGGTCGAGCAATCCTTCAATCGTAAAAGCGTGCGCCAGCGCATCGCCATCGTGGCCGCTGGCCCTCTGGCCAACTTCCTGTTGGCGCTACTGTTCTTCTGGTTCGTGGCCATGCTGGGCAGCCAGCAGGTACGTCCTGTGATCGGCGCCGTGCAGCCGGACAGCATGGCGCAAGCGGCTGGTCTGCAGGCCGGGCAGGAAATCGTTGCGGTCAATGGTGAGGCCACCAGTGGCTGGGCTGCGGTCAATCTGCAGTTGATTCGCCGTCTTGGCGAGAGCGGCACGCTGAATCTGCGTGTGCTGGAACCTGGCTCCACGGTCGAGACGCCCAAGCAGGTGCAGTTGGATAACTGGCTGCGCGGTGTTGATGAGCCCGACCCGATTGGCTCGCTGGGTATCCGTCCTTGGCGCCCGGCCCTGGAACCGGTGCTGGCTGAGCTCGATCCGCAAGGGCCGGCGCAGGCCGCGGGTTTGCAGGCCGGAGATCGTTTATTGGCGCTCGATGGGGAGTCACTGGCTGACTGGCAGGCTCTGGTCGACCGTGTACGCGCCTTGCCGGGCGAGGCGATCACCCTGCGTATCGAGCGTGACGGGCAGGCGCGTGATGTCGCGCTGACCCTGGCTTCGCGTGGCGAGGGTGAGGCCCGCAGTGGCTATCTGGGGGCCGGTGTACAGGGCGTCGAATGGCCGCCCGAGATGTTGCGCGAAGTGCGTTACGGGCCTCTCGAAGGTATTGCCGAGGGGGCTCGGCAAACTTGGGCGATGAGCCTGCTGACCCTCGATTCGCTGAAGAAAATGCTGTTCGGAGAGCTCTCGGTAAAAAACTTGAGTGGGCCGATAACCATTGCTAAAGTGGCGGGCGCTTCGGCTGAGTCGGGGGTAGGGGATTTCCTGAAATTCCTTGCATATCTGAGTATTAGCCTGGGTGTTCTCAATCTGCTGCCCATTCCCGTACTGGATGGTGGGCATCTGCTGTTTTATCTGGTCGAGTGGGTGCGTGGTCGCCCCTTGTCTGAGCGGGTTCAGGGTTGGGGGATGCAGATTGGTATCAGTCTGGTCATCGGGGTCATGTTGCTGGCCCTGGTCAACGATCTCAGCCGTCTGTAAGCATTGCTGAATTACGTTCTTGAGATTTACAAGAAGTGTCGCCTTACGCGGCAGTTTTTATCGTCAGTTGGAATAAGAAAGGACTTCATGAAACGTCTGCTGCTACCTGCGGTACTGTCCGCATTGATGATCGCCGAAGTTCACGCTGAGTCCTTCACCATCTCCGATATACGCGTCAACGGTCTGCAGCGGGTTTCCGCTGGCAGCGTGTTTGGTGCACTGCCGTTGAACGTCGGTGAGCGCATCGATGATCGTCAGTTGGTCGACGCGACTCGTTCCCTGTTCCGTACCGGTTTCTTCCAGGACATCCAGCTCGGTCGCGATGGCGATGTGCTGGTGATCACCGTGGTGGAGCGTCCTTCCATCTCCGGCATCGAGATCGAGGGTAACAAGGCCATCACCACCGAAGACCTGCTCAAGGGCCTGAACCAGTCCGGTCTGGCCGAAGGTGAGATCTTCCAGCGTGCGACCCTCGAAGGTGTGCGCAACGAGCTGCAACGTCAGTACGTGGCTCAGGGTCGCTACTCGGCCGAGATCGAAGCCGAAGTGATTCCGCAGCCACGTAACCGTGTGGCGCTGAAAATCACCATCAACGAAGGCACCGTCGCCGCCATTTCCCACATCAACGTGGTCGGCAACACCGTCTTCTCCGATGAAGACCTGGGCGACCTGTTCGAACTGAAGACCACCAACTGGTTGTCCTTCTTCAAGAACGACGACAAATACGCTCGCGAAAAGCTTTCCGGTGACCTTGAGCGCCTGCGTTCCTATTACCTGGATCGCGGCTACATCAACATGGATATCAGCTCCACTCAGGTATCCATCACCCCGGACAAGAAGCACGTCTACATCACCGTCAACGTCGAAGAGGGTGAGAAGTACAGCGTCCGTGACGTGAAGCTGTCCGGTGACCTCAAGGTGCCGGAAGAGGACGTTCGCGCTCTGTTGCTGGTCAAGGAAGGTCAGGTCTTCTCGCGTAAGATCATGACCACTACCAGCGAGCTGATCACCCGCCGCCTGGGTAACGAGGGTTACACCTTCGCCAACGTCAACGGCGTGCCGGAAGCGCATGACGACGACAAGAGCGTGTCGATCACCTTCTTCGTCGACCCGGGCAAGCGTGCCTATGTCAACCGCATCAACTTCCGTGGCAACACCAAGTCCGAGGACGAAGTGCTGCGTCGCGAAATGCGCCAGATGGAAGGTGGCTGGGCGTCGACCTACCTGATCGACCAATCCAAGGTTCGTCTCGAGCGTCTGGGCTTCTTCAAGGAAGTCAACGTCGAAACTCCGCAAGTGCCGGGTACCGACGATCAGATTGACGTCAACTACAGCGTCGAAGAGCAACCGTCCGGCTCCATCACCGCCAGCGTTGGTTTCGCGCAGAACGCTGGTCTGATCCTGGGCGGCTCGATCAGCCAGAACAACTTCCTGGGTACCGGTAACCGCGTCAGCATCGGTCTGACCCGTAGTGAATACCAGACCCGGTACAGCTTCGGCTTCGTTGACCCCTACTGGACCGTCGATGGCGTCAGCCTGGGCTACAACGCCTTCTACCGCACCACCGATTACGATGAGCTCGATGTCGATGTATCCAGCTACTCGGTGGACAGCCTGGGTGCCGGTGTGAGCATCGGTTATCCGATCAGCGAGACTTCGCGTCTGACCTATGGTCTGACCGTGCAGCAGGACAGCATCGATACTGGTCGTTACACCGTTGACGAGATCTTCGATTTCATCGAGTCCGAAGGCGACAACTACCTGAACTTCAAGGGTTCGATCGGTTGGTCCGAGTCGACCCTGAACCGTGGTGTGCTGGCCAACCGTGGTCACTCGCAGAGTCTGGTGCTGGAAACCACCCTGCCAGGTAGCGACCTGTCGTTCTACAAGCTCGACTACCGTGGCCAGATCTTCACCCCGATCAGCGACAACTACACCCTGCGTTTCCACACCCAGTTGGGTTACGGCGACAGCTACGGTTCTACTGCTGAACTGCCGTTCTACGAGCATTACTACGCCGGTGGTTTCAACTCGGTACGTGGTTTCGAAGACAGCAGCCTGGGCCCGCGCAGCACGCCGAGTACCGGTACCAAGCCAGGCACCCTGCGTGACCCGGATCAGGATCCGCTGCCGTTCGGTGGTAACGTGCTGGTGCAGGGCGGTGTTGAAATGCTCTTCCCGCTGCCATTCGTCAAGGATCAGCGTTCGCTGCGCACAGCGCTGTTCTGGGACGTCGGTAACGTATTCGACACCAACTGCAGCTCGACGCAGAAGCGCCTGAGCGACAGCTGCAACATCGACTTCAGCAGCATGGCCAGCTCCGTGGGTGTTGGTCTGACCTGGATCACCGCACTCGGCCCGTTGAGTTTCAGCCTGGCCATGCCGATCAAGAAGCCTAATGATGCCGATACCCAGGTATTCCAGTTCTCCCTGGGTCAAACTTTCTAAACCCGTACCACCGAAAGCCAACAGTTTTGTTGCAGGAGTGCATTGTGCGTAAGTTGACTCAACTGGTTCTGTTCACCGCCGCTCTGATCGCCACTCCGGCGTTCGCTGAAATGAAGGTGGCCGTGCTGAACTATCAGATGGCGCTGCTCGAGTCGGATGCAGCCAAGCGTTACGCCGTCGATGCCGAGAAGAAATTCGGCCCGCAGCTGAACAAACTCAAGACTCTGGAAAGCGACGCCAAGCGCATCCAGGATCGCATGGTCAAAGATGGCGAGAAGATGCAGCAGGCCGAACGCGAGCGCCTCGAGCTCGAATTCAAGCAAAAGGCCCGTGATTTCCAGTTCCAGTCCAAGGAGCTGAACGAAGCCAAGGCCATCGCTGACCGCGAAATGCTGGCCAAGCTGAAGCCGAATCTGGACAAGGCGGTCGAAGAAGTCATCAAGAACGGTAACTTCGACCTGGTGCTCGAGCGCGGTGCGGTGATCGAGGTCAAACCTCAGTACGACATCACTCGCCAAGTCATCGAGCGCATGAACCAGATGCGTTAAGCATGACTGTGACAGTTACCCTCGGCCAATTGGCTGAGCGCTTGGGCGCCACCTTGCGTGGCGCCGAAGGTAAGGTCATCACGGGCCTGGCCACCTTACAGGAGGCCAGGCCCGAACAGTTGAGCTTCCTGGCCAATGCCCAGTACCGCAAGTTCCTGGCCCAGACCCAGGCCGGTGCTGTGCTGCTGACCGCTGCAGATGCCGACGGTTATGTTGGCGATGCCTTGATCGTGGCCAATCCTTATCTGGCTTATGCCCAGCTTTCTCACCTGTTCGATCGCAAGCCCAAGGCCGCTGCCGGTATTCATGCCACTGCACAGGTAGCAGGTGATGCTCAGGTCGATCCGAGCGCCAGCATTGGTGCCTATGCGGTCATCGAGAGTGGTGCCCGCATTGGTGCCGAGGTCAGCATTGGCGCACATTGCGTGGTCGGTGCGCGCAGCGTGATCGGCGATGGCGGCTGGCTGGCTCCGCGCGTGACGCTGTATCACGACGTGCAGATCGGCAAACGTGTGGTGATTCAATCCGGTGCCGTGATAGGCGGTGAAGGCTTCGGTTTCGCCAACGAGAAGGGCGTCTGGCAGAAGATCGCGCAGATCGGTGGCGTGACCATCGGTGATGACGTCGAGATCGGCGCCAATACCACCGTGGATCGCGGTGCGCTGTCCGATACCTTGATCGGCAATGGCGTGAAACTGGATAACCAGATCATGATCGCGCACAACGTGCAGATCGGTGACAACACCGCCATGGCAGGCTGCTGCGGCATTTCCGGTAGCACCAAGATCGGCAAGAACTGCATGATCGCCGGTGGCGTCGGCATGGTCGGTCATATCGAGGTGTGCGACAACGTGTTCGTCACCGGCATGACCATGGTGACGCGTTCGATCAGCGAGCCGGGCGCCTATTCTTCCGGTACCGCCATGCAGCCGGCGGGTGAATGGAAGAAGAGCGCTGCCCGTATTCGTCAGTTGGACGAGATGGCCAGGCGTCTGCGTGAGCTGGAAAAACAGCTGGCCGCCGTGACCCAAGCGGCAAACGTCTCATCTGATGCCTGAGCACGGCGTTGCCGTGCTCTTTTCTTTTCTTACAGGCTTAACCGGACATGATGGACATCAACGAAATTCGTGAATATTTGCCGCACCGCTATCCGTTCCTGCTGGTGGATCGTGTGGTGGACCTGGACGTCGAAGGCAAGCAGATTCGCGCCTATAAGAATGTCAGCATCAATGAGCCGTTCTTCAACGGTCACTTCCCCGAGCACCCGATCATGCCGGGCGTCCTGATCATCGAGGCCATGGCTCAGGCCGCCGGTATCCTCGGTTTCAAGATGATGGGTGTGAAGCCGGCCGATGGCACCCTGTATTACTTCGTCGGTTCCGACAAGCTGCGTTTCCGCTCGCCAGTGCTGCCGGGTGACCAGCTCACACTGGAAGCCAAATACCTGAGCGATCGTCGCAGCATCTGGAAATTCGAATGCCGCGCCACGGTCGATGGCAAGGAAGTCTGCTCCGCTGAAATCATCTGTGCGGAACGCAAGCTATGAGTTCGATTGACCCCCGCGCAATCATCGACCCCAGTGCCAGATTGGCCGACGACGTCGTCGTCGGCCCTTGGAGCATTGTCGGGCCCGATGTGGAAATCGGCGAGGGTACAGTCATCGGTCCGCACGTAGTGCTCAAAGGGCCGACAGTGATTGGCAAGCACAACCGCATCTACCAGTTTTCTTCGATTGGTGAAGACACTCCCGATCTGAAGTACAAGGGCGAGCCGACCCGCCTGGTGATCGGCGATCACAACACCATCCGTGAAGGTGTGACCATTCACCGTGGTACCGTGCAGGATCGCAGCGAAACCACCCTTGGTGATCACAACCTGATCATGGCCTATGCCCACATCGGTCATGACAGCGTAATCGGCAACCACTGCATTCTGGTCAACAACACGGCGTTGGCCGGGCACGTCTGGGTCGATGACTGGGCGATTCTGTCTGGCTATACCCTGGTGCATCAGTTCTGCCATATCGGTGCGCACAGCTTCTCTGGCATGGGCACTGCGATTGGCAAGGACGTACCCGCGTTTGTCACCGTCTTCGGCAACCCGGCCGAAGCGCGCAGCATGAACTTCGAAGGCATGCGCCGTCGCGGCTTTTCTGCCGAGGCCATCGCCGCGTTGCGCAAGGGTTACAAGCTGGTCTATCGCCAAGGGCTGACCGTCGAACAGGCGCTGGCCGAATTGGCCGAGTCTGCCGCTCAGTTCCCGGAAGTGGCGATCTTTCGTGATTCCATCCAGGCCTCCACGCGCGGCATTACCCGCTGATTCCCATGACTAGACCTCTTCGCGTCGCACTGGTCGCCGGTGAGGCGTCCGGTGATATTCTCGGCGCCGGCCTGATGCAGGCCATCAAAGCGCGTCACCCGGATGCCGAGTTCATTGGTGTCGGTGGTGCACGCATGGAAGCCGAGGGCCTGAAATCCTATTTTCCGATGGAACGCCTGGCCGTCATGGGCCTGGTCGAGGTGCTTGGCCGCCTGTTCGAACTGCTTGGCCGTCGCCGTCAGCTCGCTCGTGATCTGATCGCCGCGCAGCCCGACGTGTTCATCGGCATCGATGCGCCTGATTTCAACCTGGGCCTGGAACTCAAGCTGCGCCGTGCCGGCATCAAGACCGTGCACTACGTCAGCCCTTCGGTCTGGGCCTGGCGGCAGAAACGGGTGCTGAAGATCCGCGAAGCCTGCGACCTGATGCTGACCCTGTTCCCGTTCGAGGCGCAGTTCTACGATGAGCATCAGGTGCCGGTGCGCTTCGTTGGTCATCCGCTGGCCGATGCGATTCCGCAGCAAGCTGATCGTGCTGCTGCGCGCGAGGCGCTGGATCTGCCGCAGGATGAGCCCGTGGTGGCCTTGATGCCCGGCAGTCGTGGTGGTGAGGTTGCGCGTCTTGGTGAGCTATTTCTCGATGCGGCGATTCGTTTGCGCGCACTTCGCCCCGGCATTCGTTTCCTGCTGCCTTGCGCTACGCCCGAGCGTCGTGAGCAACTGGAGCAGATGCTGGCCGGGCGCGATTTGCCCCTGACCCTGCTCAACGGCCGTTCCCATGAGGCGTTGGCAGCTTGCGATGCGGTGTTGATTGCCTCCGGTACCGCGACTCTGGAAGCGCTGCTGTACAAGCGTCCCATGGTGGTGGCTTATCGTGTGGCGCCGCTGACCTATCGCATCCTCAAGCGCCTGGTGAAAAGTCCCTATATCTCGCTGCCCAATCTGCTGGCCGAGCGCCTGCTGGTACCTGAGCTGATTCAGGATGCCGCGACTCCAGAGGCTCTGGCGCAGACCGTGGCGCCGTTGATCGACGGTGGCCAGGTACAGACCGAAGGTTTCGATGTGATTCACCGCGCGTTGCGTCGCGACGCTTCGGTGTCGGCCGCTGATGCCGTGCTCAAACTGGCAGGGCGCGTCTGATGCAACTGGGGCTTGATTTCACGCTGGTCGAGGAGTTGGTTGCAGGCGTCGATGAGGTCGGCCGTGGCCCGCTTTGCGGCGCGGTGGTCACGGCGGCTGTGATCCTCGATCCGGCGCGGCCGATCATTGGTCTGAACGATTCGAAGAAGCTTTCCGAGGCGCGTCGCGAAGCGCTGTTCGACGAGATTCGCGAAAAAGCCCTGGCCTGGTGCATCGCTCGCGCCGAGGTCGAGGAAATCGACCAGCTGAATATCCTGCATGCCACCATGCTGGCCATGCAGCGCGCCGTAGAAGGGTTGAGCGTGACACCCAGACTGGCACTGATCGACGGCAATCGTTGCCCAAAACTGGCGGTGCCGAGCGCGCCGGTGGTCAAGGGCGATAGCCGGGTGCCGGCCATCGCCGCCGCTTCGATTCTGGCCAAGGTCAGTCGCGACCGCGAAATGGTCGAGATGGATCGCCTCTATCCTGGTTACGGCATCGCCGGCCACAAGGGCTACCCCACACCTGTTCATCTCGAGGCGCTGCTGCGCCTGGGGCCGACGCCGATTCATCGACGCTCCTTCGCCCCGGTGCGCGCTTTGTTGGAAAACGTGTAGCTGCGTAGCCCGGATGCAATCCGGGAAATGCCATCCCTGTTGAACCTCTGGCCCTCAGCCAGACCCTCTTAGGCTACAATCCGCGCTTTGTCGTTTTCACCTGCAAGGCCGCCCATGACTCAAGCGTTCGTCCACCTGCGTCTGCACACCGAATACTCCCTGGTCGATGGTTTGGTGCGGGTCAAACCGCTGATCAAGGCCGTTGCGGGGGCCGGCATGCCGGCGGTGGCGGTCACCGACATGAGCAACATGTGCTCGCTGGTGAAGTTCTACAAGACCGCCATGGGTGCCGGGGTCAAACCGATCTGCGGCGCCGATATCTGGATGGCCAGCGCCGAGGAAGACGGCCCTCTGACGCGCCTGACCCTGCTGGCGATGAACGCCAAGGGCTACCGCAACCTCACCGAGCTGATCTCCCGTGGCTGGTCCGAAGGGCAGAGCAACGACCTGGTGATCATCCAGCGCGACTGGGTCAAGGATGCGGCGGAAGGTTTGATCGCGCTGTCCGGCGCTCGCGAGGGTGAGGTCGGTATGGCATTGCTGGCCGGTGACGAAGCGCTGGCCGAAACGCGCCTGCGCGAATGGATGGCGGTTTTCCCGGATCGTTTCTATCTGGAAGTGCAGCGCACCAGCCGTGTCGGCGATGAAGAATACCTGCACGCCGCCGTGGCCCTGGCCGATCGCGTCGAGGCGCCGCTGGTGGCGACCAACGATGTGCGCTTCATCAAGCAGGACGACTTCGAGGCCCACGAAACGCGTGTGTGCATCGGTGAGGGGCGTACCCTGGATGACCCGCGCAGGCCGCGCCACTACTCCGATCAGCAGTATCTGAAAAGCGCCGCCGAGATGTGGGAGCTGTTCTCCGATTTGCCCGAGGCATTGGAGAACACCATCGAGATCGCCAAGCGCTGCAACATCGAGGTGCAGCTCGGCAAATACTTCCTGCCCGACTTCCCCACGCCCAATGGCATGGGCATCGACGATTATCTACGCCATGCCTCGTTCGAGGGCCTGGAAGAACGGCTGGAAGTGCTGCTGCCCAAGGACACGCCGGATTACGAGGCGAAGAGGCAGGTCTACATCGACCGTCTCAACTTCGAACTCGACATCATCATCCAGATGGGTTTCCCCGGTTACTTCCTGATCGTTATGGACTTCATCCAGTGGGCCAAGAACAACGGCGTGCCGGTCGGCCCAGGCCGTGGTTCGGGTGCCGGTTCCCTGGTGGCCTACGTATTGAAGATCACCGACCTCGACCCGCTGGCCTATGACCTGCTGTTCGAACGCTTCCTCAACCCCGAACGGATCTCCATGCCCGACTTCGACGTCGACTTCTGCATGGATGGCCGCGACCGGGTGATTGACTACGTGGCCGAGAAGTACGGCCGCAACGCGGTGAGTCAGATCATCACCTTCGGCTCCATGGCGGCCAAGGCGGTGGTGCGCGACGTGGCGCGGGCGCAAGGCAAGTCCTACGGCTTGGCCGACCGTCTGTCGAAGATGATCCCCTTCGAAGTGGGCATGACCCTTGAGAAGGCCTACGAGATGGAGGAGCCGCTGCGCGACTTCCTCAAGAACGACGAGGAAGCCCAGGAAATCTGGGACATGTCGCTCAAGCTCGAAGGCGTGGTGCGCGGTACCGGCAAGCACGCTGGTGGTGTGGTGATCGCACCGACCAAACTCACCGACTTCTCGCCGATCGCCTGTGACGAGGAGGGCGGTGGCCTGGTGACCCAGTTCGACAAGGACGACGTCGAGCAGGCCGGCCTGGTCAAGTTCGACTTCCTCGGTCTGCGTACCCTGACCATCATCAAGTGGGCGTTGGAAACCATCCACCGCATCCAGAAGCGCGACGGTGCGCCGGATGAGGAGTTGGTCAACATCGACTTCATCCCGCTGGATGACAAGAAAACCTACGACATGCTGCAGAAGGCGGAGACCACCGCGGTCTTCCAGCTCGAATCGCGCGGCATGAAGGAGCTGATCAAGAAGCTCAAGCCCGACTGCCTGGAGGACATGATCGCACTGGTGGCGCTGTTCCGCCCCGGCCCGCTGCAGTCCGGCATGGTGGACGACTTCATCAACCGTAAGCACGGCCGTGCCGAGCTGTCCTATCCGCACCCGGATTATCAGTACGCTGGTCTGGAACCGGTGCTCAAGCCCACCTACGGCATCATCCTGTATCAGGAGCAGGTGATGCAGATCGCTCAGGTGATGGCGGGCTACACCCTCGGCGGCGCGGACATGTTGCGTCGTGCCATGGGTAAGAAGAAACCCGAGGAGATGGCCAAGCAGCGCGGTGGCTTCATCGAAGGTTGCGCCAACAACGGCATCGATGGCGATCTGGCGGGCAACATCTTCGACTTGGTGGAAAAATTCGCCGGTTACGGCTTCAACAAGTCGCACTCGGCCGCCTACGGTCTGGTTTCCTACCAGACTGCCTGGCTGAAAGCGCATTATCCGGCGCCGTTCATGGCCGCGGTACTGTCAGCGGATATGCACAACACCGACAAGGTGGTGATCCTGGTGGAAGAGTGCCGCAACATGAAGTTGCGCATCGAACCGCCAGACGTGAACGTCTCCGAGTTCAAGTTCAGCGTCAACGACGACGGCCGTATCGTCTACGGCCTCGGTGCGGTCAAGGGCGTGGGCGAGGGGCCGGTGGAGGCCATCGTCGAATGCCGCGCCGAAGGTGGGCCGTTCAAGGATCTGTTCGACTTCTGCAACCGCGTCGACCTCAAGCGCATCAACAAGCGCACCCTCGAAGCCTTGATTCGCAGCGGTGCGCTGGATCGCCTCGGCCCGTACTACCAGGATGAGCTCAAGGCTTATCAGGCCAGCGTGGACAAGAACCGCGCCGTGCTGCTGGCGTCGATGGAGGAGGCCGTGCAGTCCGCCGAGCAGACCGCGCGCAGTGCCGAGAGCGGCCATATGGACTTGTTCGGCGGGCTGTTCGCCGAGCCCGAGGCGGACGTCTACGCCAACCACCGCAAGGCGCGCGAACTGCCGATCAAGGAGCGCCTGAAAGGCGAGAAGGACACCCTGGGCATCTACCTGTCCGGTCACCCCATCGACGAGTACGAAGGTGAGATCCGTCGTTTCGCCCGTCAGCGCATCGTCGAACTGAAGCCGGCGCGCGACACTCAGACCATTGCCGGGATGATCGTCAACCTGCGGGTGATGAAGAACAAGAAGGGCGACAAGATGGGCTTCATCACCCTCGATGACCGCTCCGGGCGCATCGAGGCGTCGCTGTTCGCCGACGCCTTCGCCAGCAATCAGGCGTTGCTGCAGAATGATGCGCTGGTGGTGGTCGAGGGCGAGGTCAGCAACGACGATTTCTCCGGTGGCCTGCGCCTGCGTGCCAAGCGCGTGATGAGCCTGGAGGAGGCGCGTACCGGCCTGGCTGACAGCCTGCGGGTGAAGGTCGCCAGCGAGGCATTGAAGGGTGACCGCCTGCGTTGGCTGGCCGAGTTGTGCAGCAAGCACAAGGGCGCCTGCCCGGTGACGCTGGACTACAGTGGCGAGGAGGCACGCGCCTTGCTTCAGTTTGGCGACGCCTGGCGGATCGACCCGGCCGACACTTTGATTCAGGCATTGCGTGACCAGTTCGGGCGCGACAACGTCTTTTTGCACTACCGCTGATGCGAGAGGGGCAATTGCCCCCTTTGTGTTGGCATCGACACCAACGGGTGTCGACCCGCTGCGTCCTATCCCTTAAGGTAGGGCGCCTAATGGATACAAGCTCCCCGGCCACTTGGCCGTCGACGCAAGACGGATGACTATGAACCCGAATTTCCTCGATTTCGAACAGCCGATCGCCGACCTGCAAGCCAAGATCGAAGAGCTACGCCTGGTTGGTAACGACAACTCGCTGAACATCGGCGACGAGATTGCCCGCCTGCAGGACAAGAGCAGCGCCCTGACCGAAAGCATCTTCGGCAATCTGAGCAGCTGGCAGATCGCCCAACTGGCTCGCCATCCGCGCCGCCCGTACACCCTGGATTACATCCAGCACATCTTCACCGAGTTCGATGAACTGCACGGTGATCGTCATTTCTCCGACGACGCTGCCATCGTCGGCGGCGTTGCCCGTCTGGGTGACCAGCCGGTGATGATCATTGGTCATCAGAAGGGCCGTGAAGTGCGTGAGAAGGTGCGCCGCAACTTCGGTATGCCGCGCCCCGAGGGCTATCGCAAAGCCTGCCGCCTGATGGAAATGGCTGAGCGCTTCAAGATGCCGATCCTCACGTTCATCGACACCCCCGGCGCCTATCCGGGTATCGATGCCGAGGAGCGTGGCCAGAGTGAAGCCATCGCCTGGAACCTGCGTGTGATGGCGCGCCTGAAAACCCCGATCATCGCCACCGTGATTGGTGAGGGTGGTTCCGGCGGCGCACTGGCTATCGGTGTCTGCGACCAGCTGAACATGCTGCAGTACTCCACCTACTCGGTGATCTCGCCGGAAGGCTGCGCCTCGATCCTCTGGCGTACCGCCGAGAAGGCGCCGGATGCCGCCGAAGCCATGGGTATCACGGCCGAGCGCCTGAAGGATCTGGGTATCGTCGATCAGGTGATCGGCGAGCCGCTGGGTGGTGCTCACCGCGATCCGGCTGCCGCCTCCGAGTCGATCCGTCAGGAGCTGACCAAGCAACTGGCCAGCCTGCAGAAGCACGACACCGACGCGCTGCTCAAGCGTCGTTATGATCGCCTGATGAGCTACGGCATCGCCTGAGTTCTTTCTCTGTGTATCAGACGAGTCTTCGGGCTAATGCCCGGCACAGATGGCTTTTGTAGGGTGTCGCGGGGCCGGCGCACCAATGACCGTAGCAGCGGTATTTCGGTGCGTACGGCGCACCCTACGTAATTTCATCGCACATCACCACGGGCCTTCGGGCCCGTTGTTGTTTAAGCTTGAACGATGACTGCTCTCGATCTTCGCTTGCGCCAAGCCTTGCAGCCCTGGCGAGCGGCTCCTGCCTGGCGCATCGCCTTCTCTGGTGGCCTGGACTCCAGCGTGTTGCTGCACCTGCTCGCCGATTGGGCTCGGCATGAGCAATTGCCGCCACTTTCCGCCGTTCATGTCCATCATGGCCTGCAATCGGCGGCCGATGCTTGGCCTGAGCATTGCGCAAGCGTCTGCGAACAATTGGGCATTGCTCTAGAGGTCGTCAGGGTTCAGGTCGCATCAGGTGCCAGCCTTGAACAGGCTGCGCGGCGTGCGCGCTATGAGGCTTTCAGCGAACGGCTGAAGCCGGGTGAGGTGTTGCTCAGCGCCCAGCATCGTGACGATCAAGCCGAGACCCTGCTGTTTCGTTTGTTGCGTGGGGCGGGTGTGCGTGGACTGGCAGCCATGCCGGCAAGCCGCTCGTTGGGGGCGGGCAATCTGGTTCGGCCGCTGCTCGACTGCTTCAGGGGCGAGTTGCAGGCCTATGCGCAGAGCCACGGTCTTCGCTGGATCGAGGATCCGAGCAATGCCGATGAGCGTTTCAGTCGCAATTTCCTGCGGCGACAAGTGATGCCATTACTGGCGCAGCGCTGGCCGCAGGCGTCGAGCAGTCTGGTGCGCTGCGCAGGCCATCTGTCTGAGGCGCAGCAGCTGCTGAATGAGTTGGCCGAGATCGATCTTGCCGCTGCCCATGGTGGCTCAGCGTTTGCCTGGCTGCCATTGCCATCGCTGCAACTGCCGGCTGTAACTGCGTTGAGTGAGGCGCGCCAGCGCAATTTGCTGCGCCACTGGTTGGCCCCCTTGACGCGTATGCCCGATAGCGATCATTGGGCGGGCTGGTGTGACCTGCGTGATGCGGGTGTGGATGCATCACCGATCTGGCGACTGGCCGATGGTGAGCTGCACCGTGCCGATGGTCGGCTCTGGTGGCTCAGTAATGAGTGGCTGCAGCCGCTAGAGCCGCTCGATCTTCCCTGCGGCTCGTTTTTCGAGCCTATCGAGCTGCCCGGTAACGGTTGTGTGCATTTACGGGGTGAGCTGCCGCCAGGTCGCTGGCACTTGCGTTATCGCCAGGGCGGTGAGTCACTGCAGATGCCTGAGCGTGGCAGGCGCGATCTCAAGCGCATGCTCAATGAAATGCGCGTACCGGCATTTGTGCGCCCACGCTTGCCGCTGCTGTTCGATGGCGATGAGCTGATGGCGGTGGCGAACCTGACGCAGTCGCCAGGAATCGAGGCTTGCGGGGCGCGCCTGCACTGGTCGCCGCCTATCGGCGCGCAAGGTTTGAGCTGGTAAGGCCTTTCGGGTAGACTACGCTCCCGTCTTACTACAGCTTTTGCCGACTCCCTCAGGGAGCTTGGCGAGCTTGCCATTGTTCGTACTGATGGCGCTCCTTCGCTTTCCCCGGCGGCACTGGCCGCTTAAACGCAGACTTCTAGGGTTTTTCATGACGCGCTACATCTTCGTCACGGGTGGTGTTGTTTCTTCATTGGGGAAAGGCATCGCCTCGGCTTCACTGGCGGCCATCCTGGAGGCGCGGGGCCTGAAGGTCACCATGCTCAAGCTGGATCCCTATATCAACGTCGATCCGGGCACCATGAGCCCGTTCCAGCACGGTGAGGTGTTCGTCACGCACGACGGCGCCGAGACCGACCTCGATCTGGGGCACTACGAGCGGTTCATCCGCACCACGATGAGCAAGAGCAACAACTTCACCACCGGTCGCGTCTACGAAGACGTGCTGCGCAAAGAGCGCCGTGGTGATTACCTGGGTGCGACCATCCAGGTCATTCCGCACATCACCGACGAGATCAAGCGTCGCATCATCAAGGGCGCCGGCGATGCCGACGTGGCCCTGGTGGAGATCGGCGGCACCGTGGGCGACATCGAGTCGCAGCCGTTCCTCGAAGCCATTCGCCAGCTGCGCGTGGAAGTGGGCGCCAAGCGCGCGATGCTGATGCACCTGACCCTGGTGCCGTACATCGCCACCGCTGGCGAGACCAAGACCAAGCCGACCCAGCATTCGGTCAAGGAACTGCGCTCCATCGGCCTGCAGCCTGACGTGCTGGTATGCCGCTCCGATCATCCGATCGATGTGTCCTCGCGTCGCAAGATCGCCCTGTTCACCAACGTCGAAGAGCGTGCGGTGATCAGCCTGGAAGACGTCGACACCATCTACAAGATTCCGGGCGTGCTGCATGCCCAGGGGCTGGACGATTTCGTCGTCGAGCGTTTCGGCCTGGAGTGTGGCAGCGCCGATCTGTCCGAGTGGGATCGTGTGGTCGATGCCAAGCTCAACCCGGAAAAAGAAGTCACCATCGCCATGGTCGGCAAGTATATGGAGCTGCTGGACGCGTACAAGTCGCTAATCGAAGCGATGAGCCACGCCGGCATCCAGAACCGCACCAAGGTCAACCTGCGCTATATCGACTCCGAAGACATCGAGAATCAGGGCACTGCGCTGCTCGAAGGCGTCGATGCCATCCTGGTGCCGGGCGGCTTCGGTCTGCGCGGCGTGGAAGGCAAGATCAAGACCGTGCAGTACGCTCGCGAGAACAAGATCCCTTACCTGGGCATCTGCCTCGGCATGCAGGTCGCGGTGATCGAGTACGCCCGTAACGTCGTGGGCTGGACCGACGCTAATTCCTCCGAGTTCGACATGGCCAGCACGCATCCGGTGGTCGGCCTGATCACCGAGTGGCAGGACGCGACCGGCGCGACCGAGCAGCGCAGCGAAAGCTCCGACCTCGGCGGCACCATGCGCCTGGGTGCTCAGGACTGCCAACTGCAGGCCGGTTCTCTGGTACATGACTGCTATGGCAAGGACGTGATCGTCGAGCGTCACCGTCATCGCTACGAAGTGAACAACAACCTGCTGCCGAAGTTGACCGAGGCTGGCCTCAAGGTCACCGGTCGTTCTGGCGACGGCGCGCTGGTGGAAGTGGTCGAGGCGCCGGATCATCCGTGGTTCGTCGCTTGCCAGTTCCACCCGGAATTCACTTCAACGCCGCGTGACGGTCACCCGCTGTTCAGCGGTTTCGTCAACGCCGCTCTGGCGCAGAAAGCGAAGAAGGCTTAACGCATGGCACAGAAGATCATCAAGGTTCGCGGCATCGAGATCGCCAACGACAAGCCGTTCGTGCTGTTCGGTGGCATCAACGTGCTCGAGTCGCGCGACCTGGCGATGCAGGCTTGCGAGGAATACGTGCGGGTGACCGAGAAGCTCGGCATTCCTTACGTGTTCAAGGCCAGCTTCGACAAGGCCAATCGCTCTTCCATCACTTCCTTCCGCGGCCCGGGCCTGGAAGAGGGCATGAAGATCTTCGAGGAAGTGAAGAAGGCCTTCGGCGTGCCGGTGATCACCGACGTTCACGAGCCACATCAGGCCGCTGCTGTGGCCGAGGTGTGCGACATCATCCAGTTGCCGGCCTTCCTTTCGCGGCAGACCGACCTGGTGGTGGCCATGGCCAAGACCGGTGCGGTGATCAACATCAAGAAAGCGCAGTTCCTCGCCCCGCAGGAAATGAAACACATCCTGGCCAAGTGCGAAGAGGCCGGTAACGATCAGCTGATCCTCTGCGAGCGTGGTTCCTCCTTCGGTTACAACAACCTGGTGGTGGACATGCTCGGCTTCGGCATCATGAAGCAGTTCGAGTATCCGGTGTTCTTCGACGTGACCCACGCCTTGCAGATGCCGGGTGGTCGTGCCGACTCTGCTGGCGGTCGCCGCGCCCAGGTTACCGACCTGGCCAAGGCTGGCATGAGCCAGGGCCTGGCAGGCCTGTTCCTCGAAGCGCATCCGGATCCGGAAAACGCCAAGTGCGACGGCCCTTGTGCCTTGCGCCTGAACAAGCTGGAGCCGTTCCTCACCCAGCTCAAGCAGCTGGATGATCTGATCAAGAGTTTTCCGCCAATCGAGACTGCCTGAGCCGGTCGTAATCCGGTAAAGTGCCGCCCCAGAAATTCCCCCTGACCCGTGAGTCAGAGTGTGCCGCCGGACTGCCCAACGGGCAGTGGCGGTCTCGCGCAGCCTGCTGCTGCCGTCTTATCGTCAACCTTTGGAGTGTTAACAAGAATGGCAAAGATCGTCGACATCAAGGGTCGTGAGGTTCTCGACTCCCGCGGCAACCCCACCGTGGAAGCGGATGTAATTCTGGAAGGCGGTATTGTTGGCAGCGCGTGCGCTCCGTCCGGCGCTTCCACCGGTTCGCGCGAAGCGCTGGAACTGCGTGACGGCGACAAGAGCCGTTACCTGGGCAAGGGCGTGCTGAAAGCCGTGGCCAACATCAATGGCCCGATCCGTGACTTGCTGCTGGGCAAGGACGCTATCGATCAGAAAGCTCTGGATCGCGCGATGATCGAGCTCGACGGTACCGAGAACAAGGCGACTCTGGGCGCCAATGCCATCCTCGCCGTGTCCCTGGCTGCCGCCAAGGCTGCTGCCCAGGCCAAGGGCGTGCCGCTGTACGCGCACATCGCCGATCTGAACGGTACCCCAGGCGTCTATTCCATGCCGGTACCGATGATGAACATCATCAACGGCGGTGAGCACGCCGACAACAACGTCGACATCCAGGAATTCATGGTGCAGCCGGTTGGCGCCAAGAACTTTGCCGATGCCCTGCGCATGGGCGCCGAGATCTTCCATCACCTCAAAGCCGTGCTCAAGGCCCGTGGCCTGAACACTGCCGTTGGTGACGAAGGTGGTTTCGCGCCGAACCTGGCCTCCAACGAAGACGCTCTGGCCGCCATCGCCGAAGCCGTCGCCAACGCCGGCTACAAGCTGGGTGACGACGTGACCCTGGCGCTGGACTGCGCATCGAGCGAGTTCTACAAGGATGGTCAATACGACCTGGCCGGCGAAGGCAAGGTATTCAGCGGTGAAGGCTTTGCCGACTACCTGGCTGGCCTGACCGAGCGTTATCCGATCATCTCCATCGAAGACGGTATGGACGAGTCCGACTGGGCCAGCTGGAAAGTCCTGACCGACAAGATCGGCGCCAAGGTGCAGCTGGTAGGCGACGATCTGTTCGTCACCAACACCAAGATCCTCAAGCGCGGCATCGACGAGAAGATCGGCAACTCGATCCTGATCAAGTTCAACCAGATCGGTTCGCTGACCGAGACCCTGGAAGCCATCCAGATGGCCAAGGCTGCCGGCTTCACCGCCGTGATCTCGCACCGCAGTGGCGAAACCGAAGACAGCACCATCGCCGACCTGGCCGTGGGGACTGCCGCTGGTCAGATCAAGACTGGCTCGCTGTGCCGTTCCGACCGCGTTTCCAAGTACAACCAGTTGCTGCGCATCGAAGAGCAGCTGGGTGGCAAGGCCCCGTACAAAGGTCGCGCCGAGTTCCGCAGCTGATTTTCGCGTGACGGAAAAGGGCGACGCGAGTCGCCCTTTTTTGTAGGCGATGGCTACTTAGTAGGGTGCGCACTAGCGCCGATGGCGGACTGCTGGTGCGCACGGCGCACCCTACCACTGCGAATCCGCAGTGCGTTTTATCGGTCTCTTGGAACCTTTGCACGGATGCAGGTACTGAAATCCCATGTCACTCATCAGACGGCTTCTTTTCAAGCATGATCGCAGCCCCTACCATGCCGATGACTCAATCTGCGAGCCGCTCCATGCGTAGTCCGTATTGGCTGTTTATCGTGCTGATCCTGTTGCTGGTCGGTCTGCAGTATCGCCTGTGGGTTGGCGAGGGCAGTCTTGCCCAGGTGAGCCGCCTGCAGCAGCAGATCGCCGAGCAGCAAGGCGAGAACGAGCGACTGCTTGAGCGTAACCGCATCCTCGAAGCCGAGGTGATGGAGCTCAAGCGTGGTATGGAGACCGTGGAAGAGCGCGCGCGTCAGGAGCTGGGCATGCTCAAAGAGGGCGAAACCCTCTACCTGCTGACCGAATGAGCACGAAATTCTGGCTGGTGATTCCAGCTGCCGGTGTCGGCGCACGCATGGCTGCCGATCGACCCAAGCAGTACCTGCAAATTGCCGGTCGCAGCATCCTCGAACACACCCTGCATTGTTTTCTCGATCACCCCGGTTTGCTTGGCGCCGTGGTCTGCGTAGCTGTAGACGATCCGTTCTGGCCGCATCTGCCCGTAGCCAGCGACTCGCGTATTCGTCGGGCTGCTGGTGGTCGCGAGCGGGCCGACTCGGTACTGTCTGGGCTGCAAGCGCTACTCACTGACGGTGCTGACGGCAACGACTGGGTACTGGTGCACGATGCTGCGCGTCCCAATCTCGCCAGGGAAGATCTGGATGGCCTGCTGGACAGTCTGGCCGATGATCCGGTGGGTGGCCTGCTGGCCGTACCGGCGCGCGATACGCTCAAGCGTGCCGCAAGCGATGGTCGGGTGGCTGAAACGGTGGATCGCAGCGTGATTTGGCAGGCCTACACACCGCAGATGTTCCGTCTTGGCCCCTTGCGTGAGGCACTGGCGCACGCGCTGCAGGAGGGAGCGGCAGTGACGGATGAAGCCTCGGCCATGGAGTGGGCAGGGCAGGCGCCGCGTTTGATCGAAGGCCGAGCGGACAACCTCAAGGTCACCCGCCCGGAAGACCTGCATTATCTACAGCGTATTTGGCGCGAGGGTCGCTGAGCGATCCGCGGCATCAGTGAATCCAGCGTTTGGCATCTTTGCCCAGGTTGCGATCCAGCACGCTGGTCAGCTTGTTCATGGCGCCATCGAGGGCTTGGTGCAGTTCGCAGGCGTCATAGGACACCGTTAACGGGTCGCGACCTTTCATGCGTGCCTCGACTTTGCAGCGTTTGTCCTGCGGCCCATTCTTGAGCGCGTTCTCGTCGGAGAGATGGATCTCGATCCGGGTGAGGTGATCCTCGTAGCGCTGCAGCTTGTCTCGAACGCGATTGCGAATATCGTCCTTCAGGGCCATCGAGGAGGCGACGTGCTTACCACTGTTGACCAGAACCTGCATAACCATGTCCTCATGCTGATGAGTTCGTGAGCGCCATTTGACGGGGCTCATTGGTTGTGACGCGGTCGCTTCGTTCAAGTTTCGCCTCGGCTTGTGACATTCCATGACCGTTCAGGTGGGCGACAAGGTTGTTGCAGAGCATCAGGGCAGATCACGGTATTCGACGCGCTGGCTCAGGCCCTGGCGTAGCGAGTCGATCAGCTGGCGAACCTTGGGTGATAGATGGCGTTGCTGCGGATAAATCGCCCACACCGCCGTATGTGGCGGGCGATGTTGCTCCAGCAGGGAGACCAGGCGCCCGCTGCGCAGGTGTTCGAGCACGTAGTAGTCGGGCAGCTGACATAGGCCAAAACCGCGCAATGCCGCATCGAGCACGGCCTGTCCGCTGTTGCAGCGCCAGTTACCCTGGATACGCACCTGGGTTTCCCGACCGTTCTCGGCGAAGCTCCAGGTTTCGCTGCTGCCGATCAGGCAGTTGTGGCGCGCCAGTTCCGAGAGCGAGTGCGGGCGACCATAGCGCTGTAGATATTCGGGGGCGGCACACAGATACATTTCGCGGGGTGCCAGGCGCGCGGCCATCAAGCGTGAGTCCTGTAGACGCCCCAGGCGGATGGCCAGATCCAGGCCTTCGTGCAGCAGGTCGAGTTGGCGATTGGACAGTTCGATCTCGACGCGCAGTTGGGGATGCAGCCCGATGAAGTCATTGACCAGCGGCACGATGAAGCGCTCGCCATACGCCACGGCGCAGGTCATGCGCAGCAGCCCCTTGGGTTCCGCGCCGAGATCGCCAACCGCCCGCAAGGCTTCTTCGCGGGCATCCTGCAAGCGCTGACAGTGCTGCAGGAAAAGCTGGCCGGCTTCGGTCAGGGCCACGCGGCGGGTGCTGCGGTAGAACAGGCGGCTTTGTAGTCGATCCTCCAGGCGCGCCACCTGGCGGCTGACCTGTGAGGTGGACAGGCCCAGGCGTTCGGCGGCGGCGCTGAACTGCCCGCACTCGGCGACGGCGACGAACTCGTCCAGACCTTCCCAGCGGTTCATGTGCGCTCCTTCCTGCTGAAAATAGGGAAAACGTCCCGGATTGCCTTCGGGTCGTTCTTCATCGATGCGGGATATTATCCCTGTATGGCAATAATGTTTTGCTCTTCTGGTGATTATCTCGTTTTGGCTCTGAACTAGACTGCCGGCCATTGTCCACGACTCCCCTGGAGAGCTGTCATGATCAAATCCCGCGCTGCCGTTGCCTTCGCCCCGAACGAGCCCCTGAAGATCGTCGAAGTGGACGTCGAGCCGCCCAAGGCCGGTGAAGTGCTGGTCCGCATCGTCGCCACCGGCGTTTGCCACACCGATGCCTACACCCTGTCCGGTGCTGACTCTGAAGGTGTGTTCCCGTCGATCCTGGGCCATGAAGGCGGTGGCATCGTCGAGGCCGTGGGTGAGGGCGTCACTTCCCTGCAGGTCGGCGATCACGTGATCCCGCTGTACACCGCCGAATGCCGCGAGTGCAAATTCTGTCTGTCCGGCAAGACCAACCTGTGCCAGAAAGTGCGTGCCACCCAGGGCAAGGGCCTGATGCCGGACGGCACCACACGCTTCAGCTACAACGGCCAGCCGATCTATCACTACATGGGCTGCTCGACCTTCTCCGAGTACACCGTGCTGCCGGAAATCTCCCTGGCCAAGATTCCGAAAGAGGCCCCGCTGGAGAAGGTCTGCCTGCTCGGCTGCGGTGTGACCACCGGTATCGGTGCCGTGCTCAACACCGCCAAGGTGGAAGAGGGCGCCACCGTGGCCATCTTCGGCCTGGGCGGCATCGGTCTGGCAGCGATCATCGGCGCCAAGATGGCCAAGGCCTCGCGCATCATCGCCATCGACATCAACCCGGCCAAGTTCGATGTTGCCCGTGAGCTGGGCGCGACCGATTTCGTCAATCCTAAGGATTACGACAAGCCGATCCAGGACGTCATCGTCGAACTCACCGATGGTGGCGTGGACTACAGCTTCGAGTGCGTCGGCAACGTGCAACTGATGCGTGCTGCGCTGGAATGCGCCCACAAGGGCTGGGGCGAGAGCGTGATCATCGGTGTGGCCGGTGCCGGGCAGGAAATCAGCACCCGTCCGTTCCAGCTGGTGACCGGACGCGTCTGGCGCGGCAGTGCCTTCGGTGGCGTGAAAGGTCGTACCGAGCTGCCCAGCTACGTCGAGAAGTCGCAGAGCGGTGAAATCCCGCTGGACACCTTCATCACCCACACCATGGGCCTGGACGAGATCAACGAAGCCTTTCACCTGATGCACGAAGGCAAGAGCATCCGTACCGTCATCCATTACTGATAGCTGCAAGCGACACGCTTCAGGCGACGGGTGGCCCAGCGCCACTCGACGCCTGCTGTTCTTTCGTAGAGTGCGCCATGCGCACCGCTAACCCCCTGGTGCGCATGGCGCACCCTACGGAGTGGTCATGAGCCTCGAAATCGTTTCCAGCAACAAGAGTTTTGGCGGCTGGCACAAGCGCTACAAGCACCGTTCTTCCAGCCTCAACTGCGACATGGTGTTCGCCGTTTATCTGCCGCCGCAGGCGGAGCAGGGCGCCAAGCTGCCGGTGCTGTACTGGCTGAGCGGCCTGACCTGCACTGACGAGAACTTCATGCAGAAAGCCGGTGCCCAGCGCATGGCGGCTGAGTTGGGGCTGATCATCGTCGCGCCGGATACCAGTCCGCGTGGCGAAGGTGTCGCCGACGACGCCAATGGCGCCTATGACTTCGGCCTCGGCGCGGGTTTCTACCTCAATGCTACCCAGGAGCCATTCGCGCGGCATTACCGTATGTATGACTATGTGGTGCAGGAGTTGCCGGCACTGATCGAGGCCAACTTCCCTGTTTCGGACAAGCGCGGCATCGCCGGCCATTCCATGGGCGGTCATGGCGCGTTGATCTGTGCGCTGAAGAACCCAGGGCGTTATCAGTCGGTGTCGGCGTTCTCGCCGATCAGCAACCCGATGAACTGTCCCTGGGGTGAGAAGGCGTTTTCGCTGTACCTGGGCGAGGAGCGCTCGCGCTGGCGCGAGTGGGATGCCAGCGTGCTGGTCGCCGAGGCGAGCGAAAAGTTGCCGATCCTGGTCGATCAGGGTGACCGTGATGATTTCCTCGAGGGCCAGCTCAAACCGCAGGCTTTGCAGGCGGCGGCCAAGGCGGCCGGTCATCCGCTGACACTGCGCATGCAGCCTGGCTATGACCACAGCTATTACTTCATCGCCAGCTTCATCGACGATCACTTGCGTCATCACGCCGAGGCGTTGGCGTAGGAGATGTTGCGCGTACCAGGGCAAACACGGCCCCTTGGTGCGCGCGGCGCACCCTACGGTAGTCTGTGCATGTAGAATCACGCCCTGACTTTTTCAGGGCGTTGTTCTTTATGCGTATCGGTCATGGCTATGACGTACACCGCTTCGGCGAAGGCGATTTCATCACCCTCGGCGGCGTGCGGATTCCTCATAAATTCGGTCTCGTTGCTTATTCCGACGGTGATGTGCTGCTGCATGCCCTGAGCGATGCCTTGCTGGGCGCCGTGGCGCTGGGCGACATCGGCAAGCATTTCCCCGATACCGACCCGACCTTCAAGGGTGCTGACAGCCGTGCGCTGCTGCGTCATGTGATGGGCCTGGTACGCGACAAGGGCTATGCGGTGGGTAACGTCGACGCCACCATCATCGCCCAGGCGCCGAAGATGGCGCCGCATATCCAGAGCATGCGCGAGCGTATCGCCGAGGATCTTGGCGTGGCGCTGGATCAGGTCAACGTCAAGGCCACCACCACTGAGAAGCTTGGGTTTACCGGGCGTGAGGAAGGCATTGCGGTGCACGCTGTCGCCCTGTTGGTCAAAGCATGAACGAGCTGCAGTTGCTTGGGCCGCGCGCCCATGGCGAAGCCTGTGGGCGCGCCGTGCTCAAGGCCACGGCCGAAGATTTCCAGGTCGACGAAGTGCTGGATATCCCGCTCACCGGCCAGGGTGAGCACCTGTGGTTGTGGGTGGAAAAACGCGGTCTGAACACCGAAGAGGCGGCGCGGCGTATCGCCCGTGCTGCCGGTCTGCCGCTCAAGGCGGTCAGCTACGCCGGCCTCAAGGATCGTCAGGCGCTGACCCGGCAGTGGTTCAGCCTGCATCTGCCGGGCAAGGCCGATCCCGACCTGGCGGCTGCGCAGGGTGATGACCTGACGATCCTGCGCAGCCTGCGGCACAACCGCAAATTGCAGCGCGGCGCCCATGCGGCCAATGGTTTCACTCTGCGCCTGACGGCTCTGGAAGCGGATCGCGATGCGTTGGAGCAGCGTCTGCAGCGCGTTGCCGAGCAGGGTGTGCCGAACTACTTCGGTCTGCAGCGCTTCGGTTTTGACGGCGGCAATGTCGAACAGGCGCGCGACTTCGCCTCCCGGCAAGAGCTGCCGGTGCAGCGCAACCTGCGCTCGCGCCTGCTGTCCTCGGCGCGCAGCTATCTGTTCAACCGGGTGTTGGCCAAGCGTGTCGCTGACGGCACCTGGAACCAGGCACAGGTCGGTGATCTGCTGGCGTTCACTGCCAGTCGCAGTTTCTTCATGGCGGGTGAGGCCGAGTGCGTTGATCCTCGCTTGGCCATTCTCGATCTGCATCCCACCGGCCCGCTCTGGGGCGAAGGCACTTCGCCGACGGCGGGTAGCGTGCAGAGCCTGGAGCAGGGGATAGCCGAGACTGAACAGAATTTGCCCAATTGGCTGGCCAAGGCGGGCATGGCGCACGAACGGCGCATTCTGCGCCTCCCCATCCAGAGCCTTACGTGGCATTATCCGGAACCCGATATTCTGCAACTTGCATTCGTCCTGCCGGCCGGGTGTTTCGCCACCGTTGTGGTGCGCGAACTCGTCGATCTGGTGCCAGCAGGGCAGACGGATACTCCATGCGAATTCTGATTTCCAACGACGACGGGGTGAATGCCCCCGGGATCGCCGCGTTGCACCAGGCGCTGGCCGACTATGCCGAGTGCGTGGTGATTGCTCCAGCCGAAGACAGGAGTGGTGCCAGCAGCGCGCTGACCCTGGATCGTCCGCTGCACCCGGTGGCCTTGGCCAACGGCTATATCAGCCTCAATGGCACGCCAACCGACTGCGTGCACCTGGGGCTCAACGGTCTGCTCGAGCAGGTGCCGGAGATGGTCGTGTCCGGCATCAACCTGGGCGCCAACCTGGGTGATGACGTGCTCTATTCCGGCACCGTCGCCGCGGCGCTGGAGGGGCGTTTCCTGGCCAAGCCCGCGTTCGCCTTTTCGCTGCTGTCGCGCCTTCCCGATAACCTGCCGACTGCGGCTTATTTCGCCCGCAAGTTGGTCGAAGCACACGAGCGTCTCGAGTTGCCGCCGCGCACCGTGCTCAACGTCAACGTGCCGAACCTGCCGTTGGAGCACATTCGTGGTGTGCAACTGACCCGTTTGGGGCATCGCGCCCGCGCTGCAGCGCCGGTCAAGGTGGTCAACCCGCGTGGTAAGGAGGGGTACTGGATTGCTGCGGCTGGCGATGTCGAGGACGGCAGCCAGGGCACCGATTTCCATGCCGTGATGCAGGGGTATGTATCGATCACGCCGCTACGGCTCGATCGCACGTTCAATGAAGCCCTCGAAACTATGGATGGCTGGTTGGAGGGCATCTTCTGATGCGCGGACAGGACGATTTACAACGCCACGGGATTGGTATGACCTCGCAACGCACCCGCGAGCGTTTGATTCAGCGCCTTTATGAAGAAGGCCTGTCGAATGCCCGGGTTCTCGAAGTGATCCGGCGGACGCCGCGGCATCTGTTCGTCGACGAGGCGCTGGCGCACCGCGCATACGAAGACACCGCACTGCCCATCGGGCACAACCAGACCATCTCGCAGCCCTACATGGTTGGGCGCATGACCGAATTGCTGCTGGCCGCCGGCCCGCTCGACAAGGTGCTGGAGATCGGCACCGGCTCCGGTTACCAGACTGCCGTGCTGGCGCAACTGGTGGAACGGGTGTTCTCGGTGGAGCGTATTCAGGTGCTGCAGGAGCGCGCCAAGGAGCGCCTGGCCGAACTCAAGTTGCGCAATGTGGTCTTCCGCTGGGGCGACGGCTGGGAAGGCTGGAATGCACTCGGGCCGTACAACGGCATCATCGTCACGGCGGCGGCGGCTGACGTGCCACAGGCATTGCTCGATCAACTGGCACCGGGCGGTCGTATGGTGATTCCAGTCGGTACTGGCGATGTGCAGCAATTATTGCTGATCGTGCGCGAAGAGAATGGCTTCTCTCGCCACGTGCTCGATGCGGTGCGCTTCGTGCCGCTGCTCAATGGTCCATTGTTGTGAGGTTTTACCAGGGACGATGAAACATAACCTGATGTTGTATTGCAAAGGTCTGGCCATGGGCGCCGTGGATGTGGTGCCGGGTTTTTCGGGGGGCACGGTCGCGCTGATCACGGGCATCTACCACCGACTTCTCGCGGCCTTTTCAGCAATTCCCAATGCGCTGCTGCTGTTCTTCCGTGGTCGTATCGTCGAGTCCTGGCAGCGTTGCGATGCGACGTTCCTGCTGGTGCTGGTACTTGGCATCCTGACCAGCATCTTCACTCTGGCCAAGCTCATCAGCCACCTGATGGTTGCGCATCCTGTCCTGCTCTGGTCGTTCTTTTTTGGCCTGGTGGTGGTTTCGGTCTATCTGGTTGGCCGCGAGGTCGCGGTCTGGAGTGCTGATCGTCTGGTCGCTGCCGTGCTTGGTCTGGTGCTGGCACTGTTCATTACCCTGGCGGCGCCGCTGCAACTGGCGGCCGACCCTCTGATTCTGTTCATCGCCGGGGCCATTGCGATCAGCGCGATGCTGCTGCCTGGCATTTCCGGCAGTTTCATTCTGGTACTGCTGGGGCTGTATCCGGTTGTATTGGGCGCGGTGAAGAATTTCGACCTCCCAGTACTGGCGGTCTTCAGTGCCGGCTGTCTGCTGGGGCTGTTGGCCTTCTCCCGTCTGCTGACCTGGCTGCTGGCCAGGTTGCGCGATCTGACCATGGCATTTCTGGCCGGGTTGATGCTGGGCTCGCTGGTCAAGGTCTGGCCCTGGAAGCAGACGCTGACCTGGCAGACCAATCGCCACGGCGAGTCCTACCCGCTGCTGCAGGAGAATCTGCTGCCTCATCGTTTCTTCGAGATCACGGGTGAGGCACACCAACTGGGGCTGGCCATTTTCCTGTCCGTCAGCGCCATAGGGCTGGTGTTGTTGCTGGAATGGATGGCACGTAGACGCGCCACGCTGGTCGAACAGCCGGTATCCTGAAATGGCCATGGAACTGAAAAGGAGCGTTGGGTGATTCGTACGGCTAGGCAGGCATCGAGCCATCTGCATGCTGTAGCGCCTGCGCTGCTGTTGGCGCTGGGCATGCTGCTGGTCGGCTGTGCCAGCTCGCCGCCAGGTGGGGTGCAGGTGGTCGACCGTGGGCAGAACCGGGGCAATGCTCCCGTGATGCAGCGTCAGCCGGTGCGCAGTGGTCAGTACGTGGTGCAGCGCGGCGATACCCTGTATTCGATTGCCTTTCGCTTCGGATGGGACTGGAAGGCCCTGGCTGCCCATAACGGCCTGCGTGAGCCTTACCTGATTCGTGTCGGGCAGACCATTCGCTTCGACAATAACCGTGCGACGTCTTCTCAGCCGGTTGCGGTAACCTCGCCGCGCGTGACCACTCCGGTCATTACTCAGCCGGTTCCTAGCCGTCCTCCGGTAGCCTCTGGTCCGACTGCACAGCCATCCACGCAGCCTGCCAGGCCTCCTGTGGTTACGACGCCGGCTACGACGCCGGCTACGACACCGGTCACCCCGGTGACACGTTCCTCCAGCGGTTGGGCCTGGCCTGCGCAGGGCACGGTAATCAGTCGGTTTTCCTCAAACGGTAGTTTGAATAAAGGCATTGATATCGCCGGGGAATTAGGACAGCCTGTTTTAGCTGCGTCTGATGGGTCAGTGGTGTACGCCGGGAGTGGTTTGCGGGGCTACGGCGAATTGATCATCATCAAGCACAGCGACACCTACGTAAGTGCCTACGGACATAACCGCAGGCTGTTGGTACGGGAGGGGCAGCAGGTCAAGGCCGGGCAAACCATTGCTGAAATGGGGTCTACAGGTGCGGATCGAGTGAAATTGCATTTCGAGATTCGCCGCCAAGGAAAACCTGTCGATCCACTGCAATACCTGCCACGTCGTTGATCCGCCGCCAGCTCGTCCATCCGTAGGAGGGACGGGCTCAGGTATGGCCAGGATGGTTCCGCCAGAGTCTGTTGTCGAACTCAGCTAGGGACAACAACAATGGCTCTCATCAAAAAAGAAGCGCCGGAGTTTGACGTCGACGATGAGCTGCTCCTCATGGAGCCAGGCATCGTTTTGGGCGAGGATCAGAGTGATGAGGTGGAAACGCCCGTCGCGCGTACCAAGGCCAAGCACGCCACCCCCTCCAAGCAACACAAGTACATCGACTACACCCGGGCGCTAGACGCCACTCAGCTGTACCTCAACGAAATCGGCTTTTCTCCCCTGCTTACTCCCGAAGAGGAAGTGCACTTCGCGCGTTTGGCGCAGAAGGGCGACCCTGCCGGGCGCAAGCGCATGATCGAAAGCAACCTGCGCCTGGTGGTGAAGATTGCTCGACGCTACGTCAATCGCGGTCTTTCTCTGCTCGACCTGATCGAGGAGGGCAACCTGGGCCTGATTCGCGCCGTGGAGAAATTCGATCCGGAGCGGGGGTTCCGGTTTTCGACTTATGCGACCTGGTGGATTCGCCAGACCATCGAACGCGCCATCATGAACCAGACACGCACCATTCGTCTGCCGATTCATGTGGTCAAAGAGCTGAACGTATACCTGCGCGCGGCTCGTGAGCTGACCCAGAAGCTCGACCATGAGCCTTCTGCGGAAGAGATTGCCAACCTGCTGGAAAAACCGGTGGGCGAGGTCAAGCGCATGCTCGGTCTCAACGAGCGAGTGTCCTCGGTGGATGTCTCTCTCGGTCCGGACTCGGACAAGACGTTGCTCGATACGTTGACCGATGACCGACCGACAGACCCCTGCGAGTTGTTGCAGGATGACGATCTGTCGCAGAGCATCGATCAGTGGCTGTCGGATCTGACCGACAAGCAGCGCGAAGTCGTCGTGCGCCGCTTCGGTTTACGTGGTCACGAGAGCTGCACCCTGGAAGAAGTGGGGCAGGAGATCGGCTTGACGCGTGAGCGGGTGCGGCAGATTCAGGTCGAAGCACTCAAGCGTCTGCGTGAGATTCTTGAGAAGAATGGCCTCTCCAGTGATGCACTGTTCCAGTAGCGTGCAGTCCTGATCATGAACCCGGCTTCGGCCGGGTTTTTTCTGTGCGGCCATGTAAGTCATCACTTACAACTGCTGTCAGTATTCGTGCTGCTCGGGTGACGGCATCTCTTGATTATTCAATGCATACTTATTCAAGTATTTGTTTTTAAAGTGTTTTTATTTTCTTGATTAAACTGCTTGAACGTATCTGTGGTCATTCAGTCGGGTTGTGCTGGCCGCTGTAGAGGCTACTATCACCCACGTGCTCAGGGACAAGCACAGATCATCAGGACGTGATCAGGAACATCGCAAGAAGCGATTCATCAGGACGATGAGTTGGGAAACAAAGGGACTAGGGAATAAAAGTGGGCGGCGCGAGCCGCCCCTTTTTTTGCCTGCAATTCAGTGTGGCCGCCCGCTGATCCGTGCGGAAAGCTTGCCCCTGGAAAGTAAAAGACCCGCACTTGGCGGGTCTTCGTGTTTCTGGGCGAACTCAGCGCTCCAGGTGTTGCAGCTTGTCCTTCACGCCATCCCACTCTTCGGCGTCCGGCAGGGCATCTTTCCTTTCGGTGATGTTTGGCCAGACTTCCGCCAGTTCGGCGTTCAGCTCGATGAACTCCTGCATGCCGTCGGGCACTTCGTCTTCGGAGAAGATTGCCTGGGCCGGGCATTCTGGCTCGCACAGGGCGCAGTCGATGCACTCGTCGGGATGGATGACCAGAAAGTTCGGGCCTTCGTAGAAGCAATCCACCGGGCAGACTTCCACGCAGTCGGTGTATTTGCACTTGATGCAGTTGTCGGTGACGACGAAGGTCATGTCTGATTCTCTCCTCGGGCGGCGGCCTGGGCCCTTTCTACGAAGGGCTGCCAGGCGCTTTGTCAGTGGCCGCGGCTCAGGCTGTAAACCGGGGCGGTCGTAAAATTGCGCGCGATTCTAGCAGTTTGCGCGCGGCAGCGTTAGATGCGTGTTTTCCAGCTATATAACAGCTCGAGCGCTTTGCGCGGTGTCAGATCATCCGGATTGATCTTGCCCAATTCCTCCAGCAGCGGGTGCGGCACGCTGGCGAACAGGTCGCTCTGCATCGGCGTCGAGCTGTTTCCGGACGTCTGGCGTGGCAGATCATGCGGCAGGCTGGTGGTTTCCAGGCGCGCCAGGTGTTCGCGGGCACGGCTGATTACCGTGCCGGGTACGCCGGCCAGTTGTGCCACGGCCAGGCCGTAGCTCTGGCTCGCCGGCCCTGGTTGAACGTGGTGGAGGAAGACGATGCGCTCGTTGTGCTCGGTGGCCGAGAGGTGCACGTTGGCGACCACCGGCTCGCTTTCCGGCAGTACGGTCAGCTCGAAGTAATGGGTGGCGAACAGGGTGAAGGCACGCAGGCGCGCCAGGTGTTCTGCCGCCGACCAGGCCAGTGACAGACCGTCGAAGGTGCTGGTGCCGCGGCCGACCTCGTCCATCAGCACCAGGCTGCGCTCGCTGGCGTTGTGCAGGATGTTGGCGGTTTCGCTCATCTCCACCATGAAGGTCGAGCGGCCGCCGGCCAGATCGTCGCTCGAACCGATACGGGTGAAGATACGGTCAACCAGTGACAGCTCGCAGGTCGCTGCCGGCACGAAGCTGCCGATATGGGCCAGCAGCACGATCAGTGCGGTCTGGCGCATGTAGGTCGATTTACCGCCCATGTTCGGGCCGGTAATGATCAGCATGCGTCGGCTGTCGTCGAGATCCAGATCGTTGGCCACGAATGGCGTGGTCAATACCTGCTCGACTACCGGGTGACGTCCCTGGCCGATGCGCATGCACGGCTCGTCGACGAAGCGAGGGCGGTTCAGGTCGAGATTCAGCGCGCGCTCGGCCAGGTTGCTCAGTACGTCCAGTTCGGCCAGGGCTGCGGCGCTGTCCTGCAGTGGCGCCAGATGGCCGATCAGGCGCTCCAGCAACTCGTCATAGAGCATTTTTTCGCGGGCCAGGGCTCGGCTCTTGGCTGACAGCGCCTTGTCCTCGAACTCTTTCAGCTCGGGGGTGATGAAGCGCTCGGCGCCTTTGAGTGTCTGACGGCGGATGTAGTCCGCCGGGGCCGACTCGGCCTGTTTGGTCGGCAGCTCGATGAAGTAGCCGTGCACGCGGTTGTAGCCGACCTTGAGGTTGGCCAGGCCGGTGCGGGCTTTCTCGCGGGTTTCCAGATCCATGAGGAACTGGCCGGCGTTCTCGCTCATCGCCTGCAGTTCGTCCAGCTCGGCGTCGTAGCCCGTCTTCAGCACGCTGCCGTCGCGGATCACCGCTGGCGGGTTGTCGATGATGGCGCGGGCCAGCAGGTCGGCCAGTTCCGGGTAGGTGGCGATGCTCAAAGCCAACTGCTGCAGATGCGGGGTTTCCAGCGTGGTCATCGCCTGCTGCAGTTCGGGCAGTGCCGCCAGTGCGTCACGCAGACGGGCCAGGTCGCGTGGGCGGGCGTTGCGCAGGCCGATACGAGCGAGGATGCGTTCCAGGTCGCCGATTTCCTTGAGCTGTGGCTGCAGTGTTTCGAAACGGTAGCCATCGAGCAGGCGTGCGATTGCGTCCTGGCGTGCCTCCAGTACGGCACGATCACGCAGCGGGCGATTCAGCCAACGGCCCAGCAAGCGGCTGGCCATGGCGGTCTGGCAGCGATCCATCACCGATTGCAGGGTATTGTCGCGACCACCTGCAAGGTTGATGTCCAGCTCCAGGTTGCGACGACTGGCGCCGTCGAGGATCACCGTATCGTCCAGGCGCTCGTGACGCAGGCTGCGCAGGTGGGGCAGGGCGGTGCGCTGGGTTTCCTTGGCGTAGGCCAGCAAGCAGCCGGCAGCGCCAATGGCCAGGGTCAGGTTCTCGCAGCCGAAGCCTTTCAGATCCTGGGTGCTGAATTGCTGGCACAGGCTCTTGAACGCGCTGTCTCGGTCGAAATCCCAAGGCGCGCGACGGCGCGAGCCTTTGCGTTTTTCGGCTGGCAAGCCCTGGGGCCAGTCGTCGGGGATCAGCAGCTCGGCGGGGCTCAGTCGTTCCAGTTCGGCCAGCAGGTTTTCCCAGCCCTTGATCTCCTGCACGCTGAAGCGACCGCTGGTGATATCCAGCACAGCCAGGCCGAACAGGCGTTCATCGCCAAGCACGGCGGCCAGCAGGTTGTCGCGGTGCTCATCGAGCAAGGCTTCATCGCTGATGGTGCCGGGGGTAATGATGCGCACCACCTGACGCTCGACCGGCCCCTTGCTGGTGGCCGGGTCGCCGATCTGTTCGCAGATCACCACCGACTCGCCGAGCTTGACCAGTTTGGCCAGGTAGCCTTCGAGCGAATGGAAAGGAATGCCGCACATGGGGATCGATTGACCGGCCGACTGGCCGCGTGCGGTCAGGGTGATATCGAGCAGCTTGGCTGCCTTCTTCGCGTCTTCGTAGAAAATCTCGTAGAAGTCACCCATGCGATAGAACATCAACTGATCCGGGTGCTGGTTCTTCAGCTTCCAGTACTGCTGCATCATCGGAGTGTGTGCGGAGAGATCGGTCATGCCGGGCCTTACGTGCGGTAGGTGTGACGAAGCCGGGAATTTTCCCATACTTCGTCCCTCACGTGGGCTGCGAATATGACGCGATTACCTCTTCAGTCGGTGAAGGTCACCGAGAACTGGGCCACGGCTTCGACCACGCGCTGCGATTCGCTGCGAATCTCACGAATCACCTCACCGGCCTGGTTGGCCAGATCGACGCTCTGGCGTGCTCGTTCCTGGGTCGTTGCCATGCTGGAGACCGCGTTGCGCGCCAGACTCTGGTTCTGCTGAACCACGCCATTGATTTCCTGGGTGGCCTGGCTGGTGCGTGAGGCAAGCTGGCGAACCTCGTCGGCGACGACCGCGAACCCGCGACCTTGCTCACCCGCGCGCGCAGCCTCGATCGCTGCGTTGAGTGCCAGCAGGTTGGTCTGGTCGGCAATGCTGCGAATGACTTGAACGATGCTGGTGATCTGTTCGGACTGCTTGTTCAGGCCTTCTATCTGTTCGGCCACATTGGCCAGTTCGCTGGCAATGTCGGTGACCACGGCCACCGTTTGCGCCACGGTGCGGGTGCCATGATCGGCAGATACGTCGGTTTCCTTGGCGATGACATGGGCGAGTTGGGCGGCTGCAGCCTCCGAATCGCGCCGTTCCACCTGGGCGGTGATGTTGCTGGCGAACTTCACCACGCCATAGAGCTGACCGTTGGCGTCGTACAGTGGGTTGTAGGTGGCGCGCAGCCAGACCTGCTGGCCTTGCTTGGTGACACGGCAAAAGCGATCGGACATGAATTCGCCCTTGTTCAGGCGTGCCCAGAACTGCCGGTAGTCGTCGCTACGGCTGTCCTCTGCCAGGCAGAAGATGCGGTGATGCTGGCCAATCACTTCCTCGCGGCGATAGCCCATCAGGTTGAGAAAGTTCTGGTTGGCACTCACCACCTCACCTTCGAGGTTGAACTCGATAACCGCCATCGAGCGGTCGATGGCCTTGATGTAGCTCTCGTGCATGTGTTCGGCGGCCACCTGGCGGGTGATGTCGGTGGCGATCTTCATCACCTTGATCACCACACCCTGAACATCACGTATTGGCATGTAGGTGGCCTCGAGCCAGACCTCCTTGCCATCTCGCGTCAGCCGAGGAAATCGGTCGCTGAAATGTTCGCCCTGGCGTAGGCGCTGCCAGAATTGCTGGTAGGCGGGGCTCTCACTCAGGTTGCGAGAGCAGAACAGACGATGGTGCTGGCCGACGATCTCCTCCAGGCGGTATTGCACCACGGAGAGAAAGGCGTCATTGGCGTTGAGGATGATGCCATCAGGGGTGAATTCGATCATCGCCATGGATTGGCGAATGGCTTGCAGCTCTGCTGCTCCCTCGCTTGGCGCGTCCTTGTGCTCCTTGTTCCGTGACAGCCACATGTCAGTGCCTCCTCTTGCTCCAGCGCAAGAATTAACAGTAGACGACGTTTGTGGTTTCCACCGGCTGGGCAAGCTGTGTAGGGTTTGCAGTTCAATGATGGAGGAGCGGGCATGGACAGGATCAGCGAACTGGCTGAGCAACTGGGTAAGGCGTTGAAAGCTCAGGGTGCTCAGGTCACCACGGCCGAGTCGTGCACGGGAGGCGGTATCGCCGAGGCCATCACGCGTATTCCCGGTAGTTCGGCCTGGTTCGAAGCCGGCTACGTCACTTATTCCAACGCGCAAAAGAGCAAGCAACTGGCGGTGCCGGCCGCATTGTTCACGAGCGTAGGCGCCGTCAGCCGCGAAGTGGTCGAAGCGATGGTGCGTGGCGCGCAGGCCAATAGCGGCGCGCGCTATGCGGTGGCTGTCAGCGGGGTAGCCGGGCCTGATGGCGGTTCTGTGGAAAAACCGGTAGGTACCGTCTGGTTGGCCTGGGGCGATGGCGAGCGCTTTTTCAGCGTACGCAAGCAGTTCGCGGGCAACCGCGATCAGGTACGCCGACAAACGGTCGAGACCGCTCTGGCGGGGCTTCTGCGCCTGTTGGCGGAGGAAAATCCGGTTATGGGGTAGGCGGGCGACTTGCCCTGTGGAATAATACTGGCTACTTATACAGTTGTTGGCGGCCCTCGAGGCCCTTGTTAATACGTGAGGATGGTAATGGACGAGAACAAGAAGCGCGCTTTGGCGGCTGCCCTGGGTCAGATCGAGAAGCAGTTCGGCAAAGGCGCGGTCATGCGCATGGGTGACCATGAGCGTCAGGCCATTCCGGCCATTTCCACTGGCTCGCTGGGGCTGGATATCGCCCTGGGCATTGGCGGTCTGCCGAAAGGTCGTATCGTCGAGATCTACGGTCCGGAATCTTCCGGTAAGACCACGCTGACCCTGTCGGTAATCGCCGAAGCGCAGAAGCTGGGCGCGACCTGTGCGTTCGTCGATGCCGAGCACGCCCTGGATCCTGACTATGCCGGCAAGCTCGGTGTCAACGTCGATGACCTGCTGGTGTCGCAACCGGATACCGGTGAACAGGCTCTGGAAATCACCGACATGCTGGTGCGCTCCAACGCCATCGACGTGATCATCGTCGACTCCGTGGCGGCCCTGGTGCCCAAGGCGGAAATCGAAGGTGAAATGGGTGACATGCACGTTGGCCTGCAGGCTCGCCTGATGAGCCAGGCGCTGCGCAAGATCACCGGCAACATCAAGAATGCCAACTGCCTGGTGATCTTCATCAACCAGATCCGCATGAAGATCGGCGTGATGTTCGGCAGCCCGGAAACCACCACTGGTGGTAACGCACTGAAGTTCTACTCCTCGGTTCGTCTGGACATCCGCCGTACTGGCGCGGTGAAGGAAGGCGAGGAAGTAGTGGGCAGCGAAACCCGCGTGAAGATCGTCAAGAACAAGGTCGCGCCACCTTTCCGTCAGGCCGAATTCCAGATCCTTTACGGCAAAGGCATCTACCGCAACGGCGAGATCATCGATCTCGGCGTGCAGCAGGGCCTGGTCGAGAAGTCGGGCGCCTGGTACAGCTACAAGGGCAACAAGATCGGTCAGGGCAAGGCCAATGCGGCCAAATTCCTGGAAGACAACCAGGAAGTGGCGCGCGAGATCGAAGGTCTGATTCGCGAGAAACTGCTGGTCAGCAGTGCTCCGGCCAAGGCTCCGGCTGCCGATCTGGCTGATGCCGAAGTCGACTTCTAAGTTCTTCTGTAATGACCGTTGTGCTGGATAACCCGCTCGCCGTCAGGCGGGCGGCCATGGATCTGCTGGCGCGGCGCGAGCATGGACGGGTGGAGCTGACGCGCAAGCTACGCAAGCGCGGTGCCCCTGACGAGCTGATCGAGGCTGCCTTGCAGCGGTTGGCGGAGGAGGGGTTGCTTTCCGAGGCCCGTTATCTGGAAAGCTTCATCGCCTACCGCGCGCGCGCCGGTTATGGCCCGCAACGTATCCGTGAGGAGCTGGGGCAGCGTGGCTTGGCGCGTAGCGATATCGAGCAGGCCCTGCGTGACAGTGGCATCGACTGGTTCGAGCAGCTGCGTGAAACCTGGCAGCGAAAATTCGCCGGGCAGCTACCGGCCGATGTCCGTGAGCGCGCGCAACAAGGCCGTTTTCTTACCTATCGCGGTTACTCGCTGGAGATGATCGGGCGTCTGCTGCGCGGCTGTGATGAATAACCCGCGGTTATTCCACCACCAACTGACGCAGGTAGGTCAGCACGTCAGGTGCGCCTGCCAGGCGTAGGCCTTCGCCCAGTGCGGTCGCTTCCAGATGTTCTTTGGGTAGCAGAAGAAACTCGGGAGAGCCCGTGGTCTTCAGCAGTGACAGGCGAGCGTAGGGCAGACCATTGTCCAGCAGCAGGCCCATGAAGCTCGGGTCGCTCCAGGCTTCTCCTGGCATGGCGAGCACGTGGTAGCGCCTCTGCAGATTGTCCAATCCCGCGGTATTGAGGCTGTAGCGAACCAGATTGGCTGGCAGTAGCACTTCCAGCCCGCGCATGCGTGCGTAAGCGATAGCGCTGGCGAAGGCTTCGCCCTGTTGTTCCCCTGCCCAGAAGGTGCGAGTACCGCGCCAATTAGCCTGGCGCAGTTCGATCGAGTCGCCAGCGAGGAAGCGCGGCAACGGCAGGCTGATGGTCTTGAGGAAGTCCTTGTAGCTGATGATGCGGATCTGCTTGCAGTGTTCGCTGGCCGCATAGTCCTCGAAGCTGGCGTAACCCGGTGTCGCGGTGCTACAGGCAAAGCCATCGATCATGCGCAGGTCGAAGGATTGCAGCTGCTGGGTCTGTGCCTCTACCACCTGAGTCAGCGCGGAGTGTGCCTGGGCCTTGTCCTCTTGAACGGGGCCGGAGAGGGCGCCGCGGGGCAGGTTGAGCAGCCGTTGCAGTTGTGGGGTTTCGTGCCAGCAGATGCTGTCGCCAGGTGTCGGCAGAGCCTTGAAGGGCAGACGCAAGGTGCTTGCCCTGGAGAAAATTTGCCGCGAGCCGCGTCCGATCAGCCCCAGGCGTTGTGCCAGGGCGGTCAGGCGAGTGCTGAGGGTGGAAGGCTCGGACAGGCTCATGGCCGGCTGATCGCTCCTGAAGCGTCTAATGCAGTGTGGCAGACACTGGCGGCTATTGCCCATACAGTCAGGTGTACGACGGTGGCTGTACGGGGTTGTGGCAAAATAGCCGCATTCATTTGCGAGGGTGCCTCCATGCCCAGCTTGGTGCTGGATATTGCGTTATCGGCCGAACGGTTGCAGGCCGTCTATCGGGGCCATGCCAACAGGATTATTGCGCAAAGTCGCGACGGCCGCCGCGTCAGTTTACCGGCCCATCACCTGCGGCCCTATCTGACTCATGCAGGCATCTATGGTTCCTTCGTGCTGGAGTTCAGCAGTTCGGGCGAGCTTTTGAGCTTACGCCCTTTGGCTTGATCTGGCGCGCTTGCCTCGCGTCCAGTGCGTGCGCGCGGCTATAATCGCCGGTCTGCCCATCCTTTACCTGTCGAGCTGAGCCTGCCCATGTACTCCCTGGCCCGCGAGCTGCTGTTCAAACTCTCCCCGGAAACCTCTCATGAGCTGTCCATCGATCTGATCGGTGCGGGCGGCCGCCTGGGGCTCAATGGTTTGCTGACCAAGGCGCCGGCCAGTTTGCCAGTGTCGGTCATGGGCCTGGAGTTTCCCAATCCCGTCGGCCTTGCCGCCGGTTTGGACAAGAATGGCGATGCCATCGACGGCTTTGCTCAGCTCGGTTTCGGTTTCGTCGAGATCGGTACCGTCACGCCGCGGCCGCAGCCAGGCAACCCCAAGCCACGCCTGTTCCGTTTGCCGGATGCCGAGGCAGTGATCAACCGCATGGGGTTCAACAATCAGGGCGTCGACCACCTGTTGGCGCGTGTGCAGGCGGCGAAATTCAAGGGCGTGCTGGGTATCAATATCGGCAAGAACTTCGATACGCCGGTCGAGCGAGCGGTGGACGATTATCTGACCTGCCTGGACAAGGTGTATGCCCATGCCAGCTATGTCACGGTCAACGTCAGTTCGCCCAATACGCCTGGGCTGCGCAGTCTGCAGTTTGGTGATTCGCTCAAGGAGCTGCTCGAAGCGCTGCGCCGCCGCCAGGAAGATCTGACCCAGGAGCATGGCCGGCGCGTACCGCTGGCGATCAAGATCGCGCCGGACATGAGCGACGAGGAAACCGCTCTGGTGGCTGCAGCGCTGCTGGGCGCTGACATGGATGCGGTCATCGCCACCAACACCACGCTCAGCCGTGAGGGCGTCGAGGGGCTGGCGCATGCTGACGAGGCCGGTGGTCTGTCTGGCGCGCCGGTGCGCGACAAGAGCACGCATATCGTCAAGGTGCTGGCGGGGGAGTTGAGCGGCCGTTTGCCGATCATTGCCGTCGGCGGTATCACCGAGGGCAGGCATGCTGCGGAGAAGATCGCAGCAGGTGCGAGCCTGGTACAGATTTATTCGGGGTTCATCTACAAAGGGCCGGCGCTGATTCGCGAAGCGGTGGATGCCATCGCCGCCCTGCGTAAGTAGACAAATAAATAGGGCTCCCGAAGGAGCCCTTGGGCTTGCGCCCGCCGCCCGGAGGGGGTCGGCATGGTGAAGTCGGGTGTGATCCTGATCAGCCGACAGCGTGAAGTTCGTTGAGGCGATGAATACCGGCAGTGCCGGTCAGCCCATCCCAGTTGTCGCCACGGCCCTCACGCCAGCCATTGAGCCAGGCCTGACGAACCGAAGGTAGGGTAAAGGGGCATAGTTCGCGGGATTTACCATTGATGCCGTACTGATAGCCGCGCAAAAAAGCTCTTTCTAACGGATCACGCTTAAGTCTTCTCATAGGGTGTTGCCCTCACTGTTGACTGTTATGTCCCGTTGGCCTTGTAGCAAGGCCTGGCAGAGAGTTTCTGCCTGCGGAGGTTCACTGCCGGCGTGGCGAACCTCCTGCGCTTTCGCCGTTGCAACGAAAGCCTAGGTAGAGTTCTAACGAATGCACCGGGGCCTGTGAATGATCAATTTGTCATAAGGGCTTAACCGAAGTGTAGGTGAAGCCATAACGAGCCTGGTCAAACGTCCAGGTATCTTTTGGCAGGCAGCGTGAGGCCTGGCTATGGCAGGTCGCTTGGTCAGATTGCCATTGCAAATGAGACTGCTGCTTATTCCGACGAAGGGTCGCGCTGTGACACTTTGTCACTTATTTTTAAGTCGAGGCGCTGCCTGAAGCGCGCTTCCCCGAATGCCATTGGCACTGGATACTCCATGTCCGAGCGTTATGAAATCGTACTGACCTGCCCCAAGGGGCTCGAAACCCTGTTGCTGGAGGAGGCCAGGTCGCTGGGGCTGGAAGAGGCGCGCGAGCAGACCGCTGCCGTGCGTGGCCAGGCCGAGCTGGAAACCGCCTATCGCCTGTGCCTGTGGTCGCGTTTGGCCAACCGTGTACTGCTGGTGTTGTCGCGCTTCTCCATGGCCAATGCCGACGATCTTTACGACGGTGTGCAGGCCATCGACTGGCGCGACCACCTGGAGCCATCCGGCAGCCTGGCGGTCGAGTTCAGTGGCAATGGTTCGGGCATCGACAACACGCACTTCGGTGCTCTGAAGGTCAAGGATGCCATCGTCGACCGTCTGCGCACGGCGAGCGGCGAGCGCCCGAGCATCGACAAGCTCAATCCGGATCTGCGCGTGCACCTGCGTCTGGATCGCGGTGAGGCGATTCTCTCGCTGGATCTCTCCGGACATAGCCTGCACCAGCGCGGTTATCGCTTGCAGCAGGGCGCCGCACCGCTGAAGGAAAACCTGGCAGCCGCCGTGCTGATCCGCGCAGGCTGGCCGCGCATCGCTGCCGAAGGTGGCGCTCTGGCCGACCCCATGTGCGGTGTGGGCACTTTCCTCATCGAAGCGGCGCTGATGGCCGCCGACATCGCCCCCAACCTCAAGCGTGAGCGCTGGGGCTTCAGCAACTGGCTGGGGCACGTGCCGGCGTTGTGGAAGAAGCTGCATACCGAGGCCGAGCAGCGCGCCGCCGCCGGTCTGGCCAAGCCGCCGCTGTGGATTCGCGGCTACGAAGCTGATCCGCGCTTGATCCAGCCAGGGCGCAACAACGTCGAGCGTGCCGGTCTATCCGACTGGGTGAAGATCTACCAGGGCGAGGTGGGTAGCTTCGAGCCGCGTCCGGATCAGAATCAGAAAGGCCTGGTGATCAGCAACCCGCCGTACGGCGAGCGCCTGGGTGATGAAGCCAGCCTGCTGTATCTCTACCAGAACCTGGGCGAGCGTTTGCGCCAGGCGTGCCTGGGCTGGGAGGCAGCAGTGTTCACTGGTGCGCCGGAGCTGGGCAAGCGCATGGGCCTGCGCAGCCATAAGCAGTACGCCTTCTGGAACGGCGCGTTGCCGTGCAAGCTGCTGCTGATCAAGGTGCAGGTCGAGCAGTTCGTCACCAACGACCGGCGTGGCCGCGTAGAGGATGAGCAGACGCCAGCGGAGGCGCCGACGCAGGTTCTGCTCTCCGAAGGCGGACAGATGTTCGCCAACCGCCTGCAGAAGAACCTCAAGCAACTGGGCAAATGGGCGCGCCGCGAAGGCGTCGAGTGCTACCGCTTGTACGATGCCGACATGCCGGAATATGCCCTGGCGATCGACCTGTACCGCGATTGGGTGCATGTGCAGGAGTATGCCGCACCTAAGTCCATCGATCCGGACAAGGCCCAGGCACGACTGCTCGACGCCTTGGCGGCCATTCCCCAAGCGTTGGGTGTGGCGCAGAACCGCGTGGTGATCAAGCGCCGTGAGCGTCAGGCCGGCACCAAGCAGTACCAGCGCCAGGCCAGCCAGGGCGAGTTCATGGAGGTGAGCGAAGGCGGCGCCAAGCTGCTGGTCAATCTTACCGACTACCTCGACACCGGCCTGTTCCTCGACCATCGCCCGTTGCGCCTGCGTATCCAGCGCGAGGCGGCCGGCAAGCGTTTCCTCAACCTGTTCTGCTACACCGCCACGGCCACCGTGCATGCGGCCAAGGGCGGCGCGCGCAGCACCACCAGTGTCGACCTGTCGAAGACCTATCTCGATTGGGCACGGCGCAACCTGTCGCTCAACGGTTTTTCCGACAAGAACCGTCTGGAGCAGGGTGATGTGATGGCTTGGCTGGGCGAGGATCGTGGCGAGTACGACCTGATCTTCATCGACCCGCCAACCTTCTCCAACTCCAAGCGTATGGAAGGGGTGTTCGATGTGCAGCGCGACCACGTCGAACTGATCGACCTGGCCATGGCGCGTCTGGCCCGTGGCGGCGTGCTGTACTTCTCCAACAACTTCCGCAAGTTCCAGCTCGACGAGGGCTTGGCGGCGCGCTACCAGGTGGAGGAAATCAGTGCACAGACCCTCGACCCGGACTTCGCGCGTAATTCGAAGATCCACCGCGCCTGGCGTCTGACCGCCCGTTGATTCCATAGCCCGGCTGTAATCCGGGGGGCTTTGATCCTGGCCCCGGATTGCACCGGGCTATGTGCTGGTCAGCGCTTGGGCTGGCTGTAGGTGTCGAGCAGCACCTGGTCGAGAATCGAGGTGGCGCCCCAGGGTTTCGGGTCGTTGAGGATGGCGACCACGGCCCAGTCCTGGCCGTTGCTGTCGCGGCTGTAGCCGGCGATGGCGCGTACGTTGTTCAGGGTGCCGGTCTTGATGTGCGCCTCGCCCACCAGCGGCGTACGCAGTAGACGCCTGCGCATGGTGCCATCCATCGCTACCAGCGGCATCGAGCTGCGGAATTCAGCGGCGTAGGGGCTGCGCCAGGCTGCCTGGAGGATGGCGGCCATTTCCCGCGCGCTGATGCGCTCGGCGCGTGAAAGACCGGAGCCGTTTTCCAGCACCAGATGCGGTGCGGTGATGCCCTTGCGTGCCAACCAGCTGCGAATCACCCGTTGCGCGGCCGTGGCGTCGTCCTGGTCGGCCTCGGTGCGGAACTGCGCGCCGATGCTGAGAAACAACTGTCGGGCCATGGTGTTGTTGCTGTACTTGTTGATGTCACGGACGATCTCAACCACATCCGGCGAGAAGGCGCGTACCAGCAGGCGAGCATCTTCGGGCAGCGGGGCGAGGCGATCCTTGCCGAGGATCTTGCCGCCCAGTTCCTGCCAGATACCACGCACGGCACCGGCGGCATAGCTGGGGTGATCGAGCAGCGACAGGTAGGTCTGCGCGGTGCAGCCTTCGGCCAGTTGGCCGGTGACGATCAATGTGGTGCCATCGAACTGCTCCACGGCGTTGTAGCGCACGTCCGGCCAGGCCGGGCAGGTGCCGGCCTTGAGCAGGCGCACCTGATTGTCGATGCGTATCGTGGCGATCGGCGGGTCCATGGCGATGGAGACCTTGCCGCTCTCAGCGCGGGTGATGAAGCGCTGCGCCTTGAGGTTGACCAGCAAGGAGTCGGGCGTGACCAGGAAAGGCTTGTTGGCATCGCCGCCGTCATCGTTGAACGCCGGCAACTGCGGCGCGACGAAGAAGCTGCGGTCGAGCACCAGATCGCCCTGAACCTGGCGTACGCCGTTGATGCGCAGGTCGCGCAGCAGCAGCCAGAGCTTTTCCATGTTCAGCTTGGGGTCGCCGCCGCCCTTGAGGTAGAGGTTGCCGTGCAGCACACCGTCCTTCACCGGGCCGTCGGCGTAGAACTCGGTTTTCCACTGGTGGTTGGGGCCGAGCAGCTCCAGTGCCGCGTAGGTGGTCACCAGCTTCATGGTGGAAGCCGGGTTGACCGACACATCGGCGTTGAATTGCAGACCGCCGCCCTGGCCGCCCAGGGGCACGGTCATCACCGAGAGGGAGTTGTTGGAAATCTTGTTGGCCTTCAGCGCCTGCTCGACCTTGGCAGGCAGGGCGCCATTGGCGGCATGGCAGGAGAGGGCGAGGGGAAGTAGCAGGGCGCTCAGCGCCAGTTGGCGAAACCGCTGGATCATGTTGGAAAACCTTGCGCGCTCGGGCGGTTACAACAGAAGGGTGGATCAGACAGTGCAGCTGTAGCTAACGACCGTCTGTGGCTGAAGAAAGTTGCCGCCATTATGCCGTAAGGCGGCCGGACAGCGAGCGACAACTCGGCCGATCTGCTAGAGTGCCGCGCGTTATCACCTTTGAGGATTGTTTCATGGCGACCAACCGTTCCCGCCGTCTGCGCAAGAAGCTCTGTGTCGATGAATTCCAGGAGCTGGGCTTCGAGCTGACCCTGAACTTCAAGGCCGACCTGAGCGACAAGACCCTCGACGATTTCGTCGATCAGTTCCTCGATCAAGCCATCGCTGGCAATGGCCTGGATTACGTCGGTGGCGAAGACTTCGGTCTGGTCTGCCTGGCCAAGCGTGGCTCGGTCAACGAAGAGCAGCGCGCTGCTGTCGAGGCCTGGCTGAAAGGCCGTGACGAGCTGGAGAAGTTCGAGCTCAGCCCGCTGCAGGACGTCTGGTACCCGGAGAACCCGATCAACCAGGCGTGATCCCGTATCGCTGCCATGCCCTCGGTTGATCCAGGCATGGCTCGCGCGTGAAAGGCCAGGGTTTAGCCCTGGCCTTTTTGTTTGTCGGCGTGGCGGGTGCAGCGCGAAGATCAAGCGCTGGCGACCTGCACATCGAGTCCGGCAACGGCTGCGCATGGCGTTACAGCTTCATGTTCACCGACAGGTACGCAGAGCGACCCGGTGCGGGGGAGAACATGGGTTGTTCGTCGCCAGCGGCCCAGAAGAAATTGTCGAACCACACGTATTCGTAATCACGATCCGTCAGGTTCTTCAGCTGCAGGTCAAGGCTGGTGGTGGCGGACAGCTGATACCGCACATTGGCATCCAGCACCGCGAAGCCACCGTATTTGCCTTGTTCGTTCAACTCGTCGATGTAGTAGTCGCCCTGTGCACGGGCTGACAGGCCGAAGCGCCAGGCGTCGTTGAACTGATAATCGACGCCTGCATTGCTGATGTAGCGCGGCGTGGAGAACACTTCCTTGCCAGACAGCGACTGCCCGCCTGCGGTAAAGGCGCTGACCACCTTGGCCTCCTGAATGGCGTGCGAGCCCCACAGCGTCCACTGGTCGTTCAACTGCGCAGTGAGCTGCATGTCGATGCCGCGCCGACGGGTTTCACCTAGGCCGACGGTGGTGCCGGTGCTCGGCATGTTGGCCACTTCGTCGGTGGCGTCCTGTTGCCAGACGGCGATGCGTGCCTCGGAGCCGGTGAACGGCTTGAACTTCACGCCCACCTCCTTGCCGGTGTTGATCGAAGGCCGGTACGAAGCCTGGCCGGCCGTCATGTAGGCCGGTGCGGTGGAGCCGGTGAGGATCTGGAAGGTACGGCCCCAGTTGGCATAGACGTTCACATCCGGCGTGACGCTGTAGACCACGCTGAGTTTGGGCTGCTTGATCCAGCCGTAGTCCTGCAGTTCGGCTTTCTCGCCACTCATCAGCTCGGTGTTGCCGGAGAACTTGTCCACCCGGTAAGCCGGGATGATCTTCAACTGCCCGATGGGCTGGATGATCGCCTGGGCATAGACGCCGGTGTTGTACAGCGTGTAGCGGTCGTCGTTCTGCGTGCGCGCTGGCGGTGTGTCGAAATCGGTGGGAATTCCAAAGTTGTAGCGGTAGCGGCGGTACTCGTTGTTCTGCTGTTCGTAGTTGATGCCGCCGTCGAGGGTGAGCATGTCGTGGGCACGCCAGGTCAGGTTGCTCAGCACGCCGGTCTGGCGTTCCTCCCACTGGCGCCGCTGGCGCGGCGCATTGCCGACCGGGTAGTCGGTGAAGGTCACGGTGCGGTCATCGTCGTAGCTGTTGTAGTACAGCTTGTTGCTCAGGCTCAGGTCGTCGCTGAGCTGGAAATCGGCATGCGCGCTGAGGTGCTTCATGTCGCGGTCGTCGCCGTCGTTGGCGTTCTTCGCCGGCGACTGCTTGCGACTGGCGGCCAGCTCCCGCGCAGTGAGGAAACCGGCTTCCTCTGCCTGATGGTGGTAGAGGCGGGCGATCACGCCGAGCTTCATGGTCTGCTCGTCATCGGTGACGAACCATTTGCCGCCGAGGGCGTACTTGTTGGAGTCGCTGTGGTCGCGGAAGCCGTCGGAGTCCTGCTTGGCCATGAAGTAGTTCTGCGCGAAGTTGCCTTCCTCGTGACCGACTGCCAGTTGGAGTTCGCGGGTATTGAAGCTGCCGTAGGTCAGGCGACCGTCGGTGTAGTTGCCGCCCTGGCGGGTGACGAAATTGATGTTGCCGCCAATGTTGTGCAGGCCGTAGCGCGGGTCGTTGGTACCCCGCACCACCTCGATGTAATCCAGCTCCAGCGGGAAGACCATGTCGATGAAGCGCTGGTTGCCGCTGTTGACGTTGCTCGGCACACCGTCGATCAGCGTCTTGATGCCGTTGATGTAACCCTCGCCGTTGAAGGCGCGGAAGGTCACCTTGCCGGACTCGGCGCCCATGCGCGTTTCGGTCAACTGGATGCCGGGCATCTGACCCACCAGCTCCCAGCTGTTCATCACGTTCTTATCTTCGATCTTGTCGCTGCCCATGATGTCGACCGAGGTGAGGATGCTATCGGTGCGCAGCGTGCCGCCCTGATCGGGCGTGATGTACACCTCGCCGAGCGAGACAGTGGAGTTGCCGGAGGCGGCGTGCAGGTCGGGCGTGATCAGGGCAGTGAGAACGGCGAGAGAGGCCGAAGTAGCTTTCATGGGTATTCCTGGTAGGTCGTGCGTGAGCGGCGAGGGCTTCACGGATGTGGCGATTTCTTGAGTGCGGGGGTTACGAGATGCGAGTGGGCATGGTCAGATTGATATCGTTAAATATGTTATATCATAACAATATTATTTCGACTGACCAGCACCTGCAACACGACAAATCTCGCCTGAACGCGCAGGGCAGAGCCCTTGGCCAGTGACTGTCGGCTAGCCAACACTCTGCCGCGCTCGCCATCCAGTAAGATCACCGCAAACAACAATGCACCGAGCCGACCCATGCCCAGTCTTCGCAGCCAACTGGTGATTGCCTTCTTGCGTGTGACCCGCCGCAAACGTATCTACAGCTCGGTGCAGGCGTTGCTCGATGGCATTCGCCAGGTCAGGCAAGCAGGGCCGGCGCAGCCATCGGCCGGCATGAAGCGATGTCTAGATATCCGTGAGCAGAGGCTGGCCGGCGTGCCGGTCTATCGCCTGGCGCCGCGTACCCCAACCGCACACGGCCAGCACCTGCTCTACCTGCATGGCGGAGCGTACGTGCGGCCGATTACTCGTCATCACTGGCGTTTTCTGCACGAACTGGTCGAGCGCTCGGGCCATACGATCAGCGTGCCGCTCTATCCGTTGGCGCCGGAGAGCGATTGCCAGCGCACCGTTACGACCGTCGTGCAGATCTACCGGCAACTGTGTGCCCAAGAGCGGCTGCCGGCGCTCGGGGTCATGGGCGATTCGGCAGGCGGTGGTCTGGCGCTCGGACTCTGCGATGCGCTGCGTGAACAGGGCATCGTCCTGCCGACCAGGCTGGTGCTGATCTGTCCCTGGGTCGATGTGCGCATGCAGCACGCCGCCATCGCGGGCAGCGAGCAGGATGACCCGATGCTGGCTGCCATCGGCCTGCGTGAGGCAGGGCGTTTGTATGCCGGTGAACTGGGTGTGGATCATCCTCATGTCAGCCCCATCGAGGGCGATCTCGGTGGTTTGCCCCCGCTGCTGATCTTTGCGGGCACGCGCGATATCGCGCATCACGACGAGTTGCTATTCGCCGAGCGCTGCCGTGCCGCCGGTGTGCAAGTGGAGTCCGTGGTGGGCGAGGGGATGATTCACGTCTGGCCGATATTACCGATTCCCGAGGGGCGTCAGGCGCTGGCGAAAATCGTCCAGTACCTCGGCAACGCCAGTCGCGCCTGACCGAGGTTTTGCAGCCAAACGGTCATCACGAACGATTAGACGCCGGCCCACTAATGGCGTATCAATATCAGGCGCCTTCCGCGTTTCTATCCAAGCAGAATTGATATGCAGCCCCTGTGTTCGGTCAATGCGCCCGTCGGCGTCAACGATGAGAGGCTCGACGGGTTCGTGCGTCTGGTCGGTCGGTATTTCGACGCGGCTGTGATGCTGGTTTTCAGCGTAGGGAGCGCGCGACGTATCTGGGCCAGCCCTGGCCTGGGTGATGAGCTATTGGCGCAGATCATCGAGGCAGACGATGGTGCCGCCAACGACGGCTCCCATCATCTGTTCGGCATGCGTCCCAGGGTAACCTGGCCATTGTTGGCGCAAGCGGGCGACAGGCTCGGCACCCTGTATTTGCTCGGCGAACAGCCGCGCGAACTCGATGCCCATCAGCGCGACGCCCTGCAGGACTTCGCTACCCTGGCGCTCGACCTGCTGACGCAAATCCGACAACGCCAGGAAGTCGCCGAGCTGCGCGACAGCGAACGGCGCATGGCACTGGCCATCGACGGTAGCGGCACCGGCATCTGGGATCGTGATATCAGCACTGGCGAGATTCACTACTCCAGCACTTGGAAGGCGCTGTTGGGTTATGCCGATCATGAAATCGGCAACCGCATCGAGGAAAGCTACACCCGCGTACACCCGGCCGATCTCGACTACGTCCGTGCGACCATCCAGGCGCATCTGGATCAGCACACCGACGCCTATGAGGTCGAGCATCGTCTGCGCTGCCGTGATGGCCAGTACAAATGGGTGTGCAGCCGCGGCAAGGTGGTCGAACGCGACAGGCACGGCAAACCGCTGCGGATGATCGGCACCACCACTGACATCACCGCCATGCGGCGCCTGTCCGAGCAAGTGCAGCAGACCGCTGCCCTGATGACCGACCTGACCAATGAAATTCCCGGCATCGTCTTCCAGTTTCGTCTGCAGGCCGATGGCAGCTTCGCCTTCACCTATGTCAGCGCCGGCGCTCAGGCCATCTGCGGCCTCAGCGCCCTGCAACTGATGCAGGATGCCCAGGCGCTGACGGCCATCGTCCATCCGGATGATCGGGCGGCATTCATCGACTCCTTCCAGCTTTCCGCCGTCCAGCTGACGCCCTGGCACCTGGAGTTCCGCGTGCAGGTGCCTGGGCGTGACATCGCTTGGTGCCAGGGCGAAGCCTGCCCGCGCCGCGAAGAAGACGGCAGCGTGATCTGGCACGGCTTCATGACCGACGTGACCGCGCGCAAGCAGATCGAAGCCGAGTTGCAGGCCTTCGCCACCACCGACTTCCTGACCCAGCTCGCCAACCGCCGGCACTTCATGCGCCAGCTCGAAGCCGAACTGGCGCGCCTGCAGCGCAGCCCCGAGCAGAGCGCGGCGATCCTGATGTTCGACCTGGACTACTTCAAGGCCATCAACGACCGTTGGGGGCACAATGTTGGCGACCAGGCCCTGCGTCACTTCGCGACGATTCTCTGCAGCCAGTTGCGCAAGAGTGATACGGCCGGGCGCATGGGTGGCGAAGAGTTCGCCGTGGTGCTCAGCGAGGCGAATCTGGACAAGGCCATGCACTTCGCCACGCGTATCCAGAACGAACTGGCCAAGGTGCCGATCGTGCACGCCGGTGAACGGATTTACCTGGCCGTCAGCGTCGGCATCTCATCGCTCAATGCCAGCGACGCCAGCGTCGAGGCCGCGTTGTCGCGCAGCGATATCGCCCTGTACTGCGCCAAGCGCGGCGGGCGCAATCGCATCGAACATCACTGACAACTGATCAGCGTGGCTTGCAGCGCTCCAGCTCGGCCTGGGTGTTCAGCTCGGTGGTGATGCCCAGGCGATAACGGCAGTAGGCGATCACCTCGTCGCGTTCCTCGGGCGTCAGGCGTTCCAGCGGCTTGTCGTCGGCGTCATTGGCGAACAGGTTGTGAAACTCGACCTGCAAGGTGGGCGCCTTCTTGATGAAGAACACCCGGTTGATATCGGCATCGTCCAAGGCGTCGTAGTACCCCACGAAGGCGATGGCGAGCAGAGCGAGGGCGAGCACGGCGGCAAGGGTCTTCATGAGCTGGGCGGCACCTGCAAACCACTGCCGGTACGGATCTGCTGCACCAGCGCCATGCCGACGTTGCCGGGGCAGACCTTGCCGTCGTTCTGCTGCTTGGGATACTCGCGATGACCGCCGAAATGGCGGATTTCGAACACGCTTCTCAGCGCGGCGAGCAAGTCGAGCACCCCCTGGCGCTGCGCTGCGGGAATGGCATTGGTGGTGTTGTAGCCGAAGGATTCCTGCAATTGTCGGCCGATGGCGACGATGCCACCGCCTTCCTCGGCCGTGGTCAGGTTGTTGAGCATCACGATGCCGATCACGCCGGTGTTGAAGTTGCTCACGTTCGAACCCTTCAGGCGAATGTCGCGGCCTTCGTAAACGATGCCCGAGCAATCGACACCGTAGTGATAGCCGATATCGTCATAGCCCTGGCCCATGTGCTTGCTCTGGGTTTCCAGCATCTGATCGGCGCCGCTGCTGCAGGCATAGCTGCGGCCAGCGTGGTGAAGGGCGACCATGCTGTAGTCCCAGTCGGTATCCTCGGCGCGGCCTTTCACCGCGCCCCATTGCGAGCGCTCGATGAATTCGTGGTTCATCTCACGCACCTTGCGGATGATCGCTTCGCGCGTCGCCGCCCGGTCGTTGACGGTAATCGCCACTGGCGCCTGCGGTTGGCCCGGCTGCACCTGTTGTGCCGGTGCTGTGGTTTCGAATGCCGTGCCTCCCATCTCAGGCGCCCTCCTGGAATTCGGTCAACTGGCGAGCAGGGGACTGGAAGTACACGTGGATGGAAATCTGGTCGCTCTCGCTGTTGGCCCGCACCGTGGCGATGCCGGCGGCATCGGTGGTGCCGTACTGCTGCCGACCATTGACCGTGGCGGCGAAGCTGCGATTGGCCAGCGGCGCGCCGGTTTCGCTATCGGTGATGGCGAAGCTGCGGGCGTAGGACATGGCGATATCCAGCGGCGCTGGCGCAACGAACGGCGCAGCCGCGTGACTATCTCCGATCAGCACGCTGCCGGAGCCGGCGATCACCGTATTGCCATGGGCACCGACGCTGCCGACGGTCGCGGCCGGGCGGCCATTGATCAGCACGGTAGAGGCGAGCGCACCAACCAGCGGGCTGCCGCAGGCGCTTGGATCGCCCTGGCGGGCGGCGGGCAGGCTGTCGAACAACACATCGCCCGAGCCGGCCGCGACGGGGTTTACGCCGTGGCCCGGCACGGGGCAACTGGTGGGGTCGGAAAGACGGGCAGCAGGCTTGGCCATACGAGTTCCCTTCGTAGTCGGTGAGTGGCGGGTAAAAAGACCCTAGCAAGGCAGGCAAGTTCTATCGACCCGCCATCCCGCGGAATCCGACCCGTTTAACATTTTCGCCTGCCCAGGCTGCCGGTCGTCGGGTGCTCACGCTGTGCGGTGCGCGCTAGCTGCGTTCATGCGGCCAACAGCGCCTGGCTGATTGCCGCGTTGAAGGCCGGAATATCGTCCGGGGTGCGCGAGGTGATCAGCGTCCAGTTCTGCCCAGGGCAGACCTGCACGTCGGCGTCCACCCAGCTTGCACCGGCGTTGGCCAGATCCAGGCGTACGCTGGCGTAAGAGGTCATCACCTTGCCCGGCGCCACGCCGGCATCGATCAGCAGCCAGGGGCCGTGGCAGATCGCTGCGACCGTCTTGCTGGCGTCACGAAATTCCTGCACCAGGCGCTGCGCGTCTTCGTCCTGGCGCAGGGTATCGGCATTCACCGTACCGCCGGGGATCACCAGCAGATCGTAGTCCGCAGCGCTGAGCCCCTTGAGCGGGGTGTCGGACTGCACGGTAACGTCCTTCTCGCTGTCCTTGAGCCAGGTCTCGGCTGCGCCACCCTTGATGCTGGCGTGGGTCACGCTGGCGCCCTGATCCTTCAGCGCCTGCATCGGTTCGAGCAGTTCATCGCGCTCGATGCCGCTGTTGGCGGTGATGAACAGCACTTTCTTGCCTTGCAGATTCGAACTCATGAATACCTCCCGGATGCGCCGCATGGACGCGCTGAGTGGCCGCGTTGACGAACGCGGCATGCATCAGGGTTGAGACATGTGAAGCGCAGAAGTTCGAATTGATTGGTCGATGGGCGAGAGGGCTGGTGTTAGTGGCCGCGGCCTTCCAGTTCGGCAAACAGCCAGTCCTGGAAGCTGCGTATCTTCGGCAGCTCTGCCCGTGAGCGCAGCAGGTTGAAGGTGTAGCCCTGGATCTTGGGGCCTGCCATACCAAGCGGTGCCACCAGTTGCCCGCTGGCCAGTTCGCGCTGTGCGAGCAGCAGGCTTTCCAGACAAAGTCCCTGGCCGTCAACGGCGGCACTGATGGCCATGAACGAGCGGTCGAAGCGTGGCCCGCGTGAGATATCCAGGGGAACCTTGCGGTGCTGGCGCATCCAGTCGCGCCAACTGACCAGGCACACCTCGCTGTGAATCAATGTGTGGTGTCGCAAATCTTCGGGGGCACGTATCGCGTGTGGGCCATAGGCGAGCGAGGGCGCGCAGAGCGGCACGATGGTTTCTGCAGGGAAGGGCAGCACCATGGTTCCTGCGGGTTGCAGGCGTTTCATGCCGTAGCGGATGTCGATATCCACGCCCTGTGTCAGCAGGTCGGCAGGCGCCGGATAGGATGCGTTCAAGCGCACGTCGATATCGGGCTCCAGAGCGCTGAAGCGTGCCAGCCTGGGCATCAGCCACTGGGTCGCGAAGCTGGGTGTCGAGTGCACGGTGAGGATGTCACTTTTGGCGGTGCGTCCCAGCTCGCGAGTCGCGATATCGATCTTGGCAAACGCCGCCGAGACTTCTTCCGCGTAGAGACGGCCGGCATCGGTAAGTTGTACCGCGCGGTGCACTCGATGGAACAGGCGAACGCCAAACTGCTCCTCCAGCAGCTTGATCTGATGGCTGACGGCCGAGGGCGTTACGAACAGTTCCTCGGCTGCAAGCGCGAAGGAAGACAGCCGCGCCGCAGCCTCGAACGCCTGAATGGCCTTGAGCGATACCCGGTTTTGCATGGCTTTTTCACATGAGTTCAGTTCACCTATCTGCCTTAACTATTCGTTTGAGCTCAAAAAATCAAGGGAATAGGCTTTCTCTCACTCGCCAAGCGAACCGGTAAGGCGCTTGGCAGGCCTGGAGATTCAAGCTCCAACCGAGACGAATAAGGCTTCGGCAGCGCTCAGTTGCCGGGGCAGATCAAGGAGAACTGCGTGCAGAACAATAATTCCTTAGTTCACGCCAGCGTTGCCGAGGGTGCCTACCGCATCCGCCGCTTTGCGCTACAGATGGGCGAGGTGCAGGGCCAGGGCTACGTCGGCCAGGCACTGGGCTATGCCGATGTGCTGGCGACCGCTTACTGCCATGCGCTGAACCTGCGCCCCGAAGACCCGACCTGGGAAGGTCGCGACCGCTTCCTGCTGTCCCACGGTCACTACGCCATCGCTTTCTACGCAGCGCTGATCGAGGCGAAGGTCATCCCCGAAGAAGAACTGGAAACCTACGGCAGCGATGATAGCCGCCTGCCGATGTCGGGCATGGCGACCTACACGCCAGGCATGGAAATGTCCGGCGGCTCGCTCGGCCAGGGCCTGCCGATTGCCGTGGGCATGGCGCTCGGCCTGCGCCTGAAAGGCAACCCGGCGTTCGTCTACAACTCGATGTCCGATGGCGAGCTGGACGAAGGCTCGACCTGGGAAGCGGCGATGAGCGCGGCCCACCACGGCCTGGGCAACCTGATCTGCCTGGTCGACATCAACAACCAGCAGGCCGATGGCCCCTCGACCAAGGTGCTGGGCTTCGAGCCGCTGGCCGACAAGTGGGCAGCCTTCGGCTGGCACGTACAGCGGGTGGACGGCAACGACCTTGCCGCCGTGATCGCCGCCTTCGACGCCGCGCGCAATCTCACCGACGCCAAGCCGCGCGTGATTCTTTGCGACACCCTGATGGGCAAGGGCGTGCCGTTCCTCGAAGCACGCGAGAAGAACCACTTCATTCGCGTCGACCAGGCCGAGTGGCAGCAAGCCCTCGATGTTCTTGACCAAGCCCAGGGAGCCGCGCAATGAGCACCACCGCCAAGAAACCCCGCCTGACCACCTCGGCGATGATCGCGTCGATTGCCTCCGAAGGGCAGCGCGTGCAGTCAGCTCCGTTCGGCAAGGCACTGGTCGAGCTGGCCGCCAACCGTCCCGAGATCGTCGGCCTGACCGCCGACCTGGCCAAGTACACCGACCTGCACCTGTTCGGTCAGGCCTACCCGGACCGCTTCTTCCAGATGGGCATGGCCGAGCAACTGCTGATGGCCGCCGCCGGCGGCATGGCCAAGGAAGGCTTCGTGCCGTTCGCCACCACCTACGCGGTGTTCGGCACCCGCCGCGCCTATGACTTCGTGCACCAGGTGATCGCCGAGGAAAACCTCAACGTCAAACTGTGCTGCGCGCTGCCTGGCCTCACCACCGGCTACGGCCCCAGCCACCAGGCCACCGAGGACATCGCGCTGATGCGTGGCATCCCCGGCATGACCATCGTCGACCCTTGCGATGCGCTCGACACCGAGCAGGCCGTGGCGCAGATCGCCGATCACAAAGGCCCGGTGTATATGCGCCTGCTGCGTGGCAACGTGCCGCTGGTGCTGGACGAATACGGTTACAGCTTCGAGCTGGGCAAGGCCAAGATGCTGCGCGACGGCCGTGATGTGCTGGTGATCTCCTCGGGCATCCTGACCATGCGCGCACTGGAAGTGGCCAAGGCACTGGAAGCGGACAAGGTCGACGTCGGCGTGCTGCACGTACCGACCATCAAGCCGCTGGATGTCACGACCATCCTGCGTGAAGCCGGCCGCTCCGGGCGTCTGGTGGTCGTGGCCGAGAACCACAGCTCAATCGGTGGCCTTGGTGAAGCCGTCGCGACCGCGCTGCTGACGGCTGGGGTGACCCCACAATTTCGTCAGATCGCACTGCCCGATGCCTTCCTCGATGCCGGCGCACTGCCGACCCTGCACGACCGCTACGGGATTTCCACTGAGGCGATGTCGGCCACCATCAAGGGCTGGCTCGGCTGAACGCGGCGCCACGCTGACCCCCATTTCCACGCGCCGCTTGCCGGCGCTACTGCAAGGATCTTTTGCATGAACAACGCTCTTCTTCTCGCTGGCAAGGTCGCCATGATCTCGGGCGCGGCCTCGGCACGCGGTATCGGCCTGGCCACCGCTCGACTGTTCGCCAGTCACGGTGCCAAGGTGGCGATTCTCGATCTGGATGAAGGGGCTGCCATCGAGGCCGCTGCCGCCATCGGCCCCGAGCATCGTGGCTACGCCTGCAACGTGGCGGACAAGGACGCCTGCCTCAAGGCCACCGAGCGCGCCATCGCTGACTTCGGTCAGATCGATGTACTGATCAACAACGCCGGCATCACCCAGCCGGTGAAGACCCTGGAGATCGACCCGGCGAGCTGGGATCGCATCCTCGACGTCAACCTGCGCGGCGTGCTCTACCTGTCCCAGGCGGTCATCCCGCACATGCAGGCGCAGGGCGGCGGCGCGATTGCCTGCATGTCCTCGGTATCGGCCCAGCGTGGCGGCGGTATCCTCGGCGGCCCGCATTACTCGGCGGCCAAAGCCGGTGTGCTGGGCCTGGCCAAGGCCATGGCGCGCGAGTTCGGCCCGAGCAACATTCGCGTCAACTGCGTCACCCCTGGGCTGATCCAGACCGACATCAGCGCCGGCAAGCTCAGCGATCAGCAGAAGGCCGAGATCGCCGCCAGCATCCCGCTCAACCGTCTGGGCAATGCCGAGGAGGTGGCCGGTGCCTACCTGTTCCTGGCCTCGAACCTGTCGGCCTACATCACCGGCGCCGTGATCGACGTCAACGGAGGCATGCTCATCCACGGCTGAGGATCACGCAGGTTGTTTACGTGCAGGCCAAAAGAAGGCCTGCACGAGTAATGTGCAGTACTTAATACAGACAATATCAATAAGAAAAGTAGGGTTAAGCTCATGAAGAAGACACTGATCGCAATCGCGGCGACCTTCGCACTGGCTACTGCCTCCACCAGCTGGGCTCAGCAAGTGCTGCGCCTTTCCCATAACGCCGCGCCGGGCAATCCGAAAGCGGTGGCCTCGCAAAAATTCGCCGAACTGGTCGCCGAGAAGACCGAGGGCCGGGTCAAGGTCGAGGTGGGCGGCAGCGCGCAGTTTGGCGACGACGTCGAGTCGCTGACCAACATGCGCCTGGGCTCGCTGGCCTTCAGCACCAACTCCCAGGGCAGTACCGCCGGCGTGGTGCCGGAGTTCAACGTGGTCGGCCTGCCGTTCCTGTTCCGCGATCTCGAACATGCCTACCAGGTGGTCGACGGCCCGGTCGGCGCCAAGCTCGACGAGGCGGCCAACAAGAAGGGGCTGGTGGTGCTGGCGCTGTGGGACAACGGCATCCGCCACACCAGCAACAACAAGCGTCCCATCGTCAAACCCGAAGACCTGCAGGGCATCAAGGTGCGCACGCCGCCTGACACCATGACCCTGGACATCTTCAAGGCGATGGGCGCCAACCCAGGCCCGCTGGCCTTCTCCGAGCTGTACATCGCACTGCAGCAGGGCGTCTTCGATGGCCAGGAGAATCCGCTGATGAACGTCTACTCGTCCAAGCTGCACGAGGTGCAGAAGTACATCTCGCTGACCGGGCACAAGTACGAGACCACGCCACTGCTGGCCAGCAAGATGATCTGGGCAGGGCTGTCCAAGGCCGATCAGGCGGCGATCAAGGACGCTGCCGTGGAAGCCGGCAAGCTCAACCGCGAGATGTCGCTGGCGGCGGATACAGAGCTGCGTAGCAAGCTCACCGAAGCTGGTGTGCAGATCAACGAGATCGACCAGGCTGCCTTCGCCGCCAAGACCCAGCCGGTCTATGACAAGTGGTCGAAGCAATACCCCGAGCTCGTCGAGCTGATCGTCTCGGAAGCGAGCAAGTAAGCATGGCCGCGCATATTTCTTCCAGCGCTGCGGCGTCTGGAGGCGTCATCGCCGTGGCTGCGAAATGGGTCGACACGCTCATCGTGGCCATCAGCACAGTGGTCGCACTCACCGCCATGGTCGTCATGTTCCTGTCCCTGATGGCCGAGGTGGTGGCGCGCTACATCACCAACCAGAGCATGGGCTGGCCCACCGAGATCCCCAACCTGCTGTTCCCGTGGCTGATCATGGGCGGCATCGTCCTGGCTGCCCAACGCGGCCAGCACATCGCCGTCACCGCGCTGCAGAGCATGATCGGGCGTGCCGGCAACCGGGTACTGGTGGCCGGGCATCAGGTGCTGATCGCCATGGCCTTCCTTTACTTGGCGTGGGTCGGGCTTGATGTCGTCGAGATCACCGGCAGTGAAATCTACCCAATGACCGGCATCACGGCGAAGTGGGCCTACCTGTCGCTGATCGTCGGCTTCGTCGGGCTGGGCCTCACCGCGCTGACCACACTCGTTCACCTGTTGCGGGCAAGCGACCCGCTAGCGGTACGTGCCCAGCAGATCGAGGAGGGTGTATGACCTTAATGATGCTTCTGGTCTTCGGTGTCCTGATGGCACTGGCCCTGCCGGTGGGTTATGCGCTGATCATCAGCGCAGGCCTGGCGGCGGTGACCATCGGTGAAATGCCCAGCGTGGCCGCGGTGGTGAAGATCTTCCAGCCGACGCAGAGCTTCCCGCTGCTAGCGATCCCGTTCTTCATGCTCTCGGGTAGCCTGATGATGGGCGGCACGCTGGGCAAGCGCCTGATCCACTTCGCCACCCTGCTGGTCGGCCGTTTTCACGGTGGCCTGGGCCAGGTGACGGTAGTCGGCTCCACGGTGTTCGGCGGCGTGTCCGGCTCGGCGGTGGCGGAAGCCTCGGCGCTCGGCTCGATGCTGATCCCCTGGCAGAAACGCGAAGGCTATCCGGGTGCGTTCGCCGCGGCGGCCACGGCCTCGTCGGCGACCATCGCTTGCCTGATTCCGCCGTCGATCCCGCTGATCCTGTACGCCACGGTATCCAACCAGTCGATCGCCTCGCTGTTTCTCGCCGGCATCCTGCCTGGTCTGATGCTCGCTGCTGGCTTCATGATCGTCTGCTACCTGTCAGGCCGTCTGCGCGGCTTCAAGCGCCTGACCGATGAGGTAACGCTCAAAGGCGTGCTGCGTGCGACCCTGGCAGCCGCTCCGGCGCTGGGGATGCCGGCCTTCATCGTGATCCTGCTGCGTACCGGTATCGCCACGCCGACCGAGGTCAGCGCGCTGGCGGTGTTTTACGGTCTGCTGGTGAGCATGCTGGTGTATCGCGACCTGACCCTGCGCCGCATCTACGATGCGCTGGTGCATACCGCCGTGACGACGGGCGTGGTGATGCTGGTGATCGCTGCTTCCAACCTGGTGGGCTACGTGCTGACCGTCGAAGCGATCCCAACTGCAGTGGCTGAGTGGACGGCGCAAACCCTGCAGTCGCCATGGATGGTCATCCTGATGCTGAACCTGATCATGCTCGTCGTGGGCATGTTCCTCGATCTGCCGGCGGCGATCCTGCTGCTCGGCCCGACCTTAGCGGCCATCGGCAGCGCCATCGGTCTGGATCCGATCCAGCTCGGCATCATGATGGCGGTGAACCTGAGCATGGGCCTCTTCACTCCGCCGGTCGGTACCACGCTGTTCATCGCAGCGGCGATCTCGCGCGAGCGGGTCGGTGCGGTAGTGCGTGAACTGTGGCCGTTCTACCTGGTGGCATTCGCCGTGCTCGGGCTGATCTCTTTCGTACCAGCCTTCACCCTCTACTGATTGGTACGGCCCCTGCGTGTGCAGGGGCCGTGCAAGGCAAGGAACCTCCATGACCATAATTGCATTTGCCGGGCTTGGCTCGATGGGCCTGCCCATGGCCAAGAACCTGCTCGCCGCCGGCCATCGTGTGCGCGGTATCGACCTCAACCCTGTGGCGCTGGCCACGCTCGTCCAGGCCGGTGCGGAGCCGGCAGCGGGCGCAGCCTCTGCCGCCAAAGACGCCGATGTACTGATCCTGATGGTGGTCAATGCCGCCCAGGCCGAACAGGTGCTGTTCGACAACGGCGCGCTGGATGCGCTGGCCGAGAATGGCATCGTCTGCCTGATGGCCACCTGTCCACCCGCTGCAGTTGAGCGCATTGCCGCGCGGGTAAGCGCAGCGGGGCGCCGCTTCGTCGATGCGCCGGTATCGGGCGGCACCGCTGGCGCCATCGCCGGGTCGCTGACCATCATGGCCGCCTGCGAACGCGCCACTTTCGAGGCGCTGCAGCCGGTGTTCGAAGGCATCGGCCAACGCCTCTTCCATGTTGGCGAGCGTGCCGGCCAGGGCGCCACGGTCAAAGCCGTCAACCAACTGCTGTGTGGTGTGCACATCGCGGTGGTGGCTGAAGCCTTTGCGCTGGCGGCCAAGGTCGGTGTCGATCTACCGGTGTTGCTGGAAATCATGGGCGGCTCGGCGGCGTCGAGCTGGATGCTCAAGGATCGCGGCCCGCGCATGCTCCAGGCTGAGCCCGAGGTCAGCAGCGCGGTGGACATCTTCGTCAAGGATCTGGGCATCGTCCTCGAAGCGGGGCGAGACGCGCAGGCCGCGTTGCCGATTGCTGCGGTGGCGCATCAGCTATTCCTCGCCACCTCCGGGCGCGGCGAGGGGCGGGCTGACGACAGCCAGGTGATCCGCAGCTACTACGCCCTCAACGGTACGCCAACGCAGGGCTGAGTTGCCCAGCACCACCCACTCGCCAGCGGCTAAGGTTGCCCCATGCTCGTGCAGATCGTGAGCATCGTCTTCCCCGTGTTCACGGTCATTGCGGTTGGCTACCTGTATGGCCGCAAGCATCGCCCTGACATGCTCGCGACCAACCAGGTCAACATGGGCATCTTCGTGCCCGCGTTGATCTTCTCCGCGCTGGCGGGCAAATCCGTCGATCTGGCCGAGGTGCAGATGATCGCCCTCGGCGGCCTGGTCATCGTGCTCGGCTCCGGCCTGCTCGGCTGGCCGATAGCACGCTGGCTGGGCTATGCGCCGAAAACCCTGCTGCCGCCGATGATGTTCAAGAACGCCGGCAACATGGGCCTGCCGCTACTGTTGTTCGCCTTCGGCGAGCAGGTGCTGCCGGCGGCGGTGGTGCTGTTTCTGGTGGAGAACATCCTGCATTTTGCCATTGCCACCTGGTGGCTCGGGCGCAACGCCAAGGTCTGGCTCCTGTTGCGCGAACCGGTGATCATCGCGGGGATCGCCGGCGTACTGGTGAGCCTGTCGGACATCGCGCTGTGGCCGCCTTTTCTCTCCGCGATCAAGATCATTGCCGACGTCTCCACCGGCCTGATGCTGTTCGCCCTTGGTGTGCGTCTGAACACCGCCCCATTCGCACAATGGCGCATCGGCACGGTCGGCGCGGTGGCCACGCCGCTGACCGGCATGCTGATCGCCTACCTGTTCTGCCTGGCATTTGGCCTGTCGGATCGCGAGACGGACATCCTGCTGATTTTCGGAGCGCTGCCGCCAGCGGTGCTCAACTTCATGTTCGCCGAGCGCTACGCCCAGGAGCCGGAGAAGGTGGCGTCGATCGTGATCCTCGGCAATCTGGTTGCGCTGTTTTCCATCTCGTTGGCGCTGGCTCTACGGTTGGCTTAGAGGCGCAGCGTGCGGTCTCGGGGTTACCAGGGCAAACCATTGGTAACTCACTTAGCCACTCTATGGCGCGTGCTCAATGGTTATGGACTGCTGTAGGTACTGGGTTTATGGGGTCGCAGCAGTTGGTAATGGATAGATCACTTCATGGGTATCCAGATTGCGAATCTCTGACGTGATGGTAATGGTCGAAACCTCACGTCCCGGCGGCCCGCTGATATCGTCGCGAGTGGAGAAGTCCACCACGTAGCGCTGTCCCGAGCGGAACTCGACATCCTGCGCAGCGAAGCCGCATTTGGCACCCCCTGTACCCAGCGCATTCATGGAAGCCCAGCACCAGCTCAGAGAGTGTTTGCCTGGTGTCAGCCGTAGAGCCTGCTTACCGGAAACATCGAGAATCGAACGGCGCCCCGCACCTTCCAATAGCTGGCCGTCCACATGCGTAGCCAGCAAAAGACGGTGAAACGGTACGCCCAGCGCGCGATAGCGCGTAGTCGCGAAATACACGACAGGGGCGTCGGGCTGATTGTTGGAAAGGTCATGGGGCGTCATCGTCTCCGGCGCCCAATCACCTTGGTAATCCTTGTACTGATAGTTGGAGCAGGCTGTGGAGAGTCCGGCCATCAGCAGAACGGCTGGTAGTTTCAGGCGCAACAGCAATGAGGAGGGGCGCATTGTTCTTCCTTATTGAACGAGGCCGGGAAGGATACTGACCCGAAATCCGGCCAGTAAATGGGTACACGTCATTTGTTGGGGCGGGCGGTTTTGTGAGGGGCTGCCATCGACCAGCGGCGATTATTCGTCGATTCGGCCTATTCCCGAACCGAGCGAACGCTGACTTATGGTTGCTAGGCTAGGCAGCCTTCGGGAAAGAAAAATATGGCGTGAATTAACAATTTTTGGCGTTGGTTATCAATGATGTGAGATCGCAATCAAATTACTCTCCTAGCGAAGTACAAGAATAAAACAGCGAGGAACACGATATGGATCTCAATAAACTGAGAGCTCTACTGGGTACGCTCTTTGTACTCCTGACCGGAGTCGATGCCGCAAGGGCTGATCAAAATATCAATGAAGTTGTTATCAATGCGCCGATCGACAAGGTTTATGTTTATGTGTCACAGCCAGACCGTTGGCATGAGTGGCATCCAGCCTCGTTAAGCGCCAGTACTGGAGAGGTCAAGGTTCTTAAAGAGGGCGACACGTTTTCCGAGAAAATCCGGATTTATGGCCAGGAAACGGAAATGAACTACAAGGTGGTCATCGCCTCGCCACCCAACGAGTTCAAAACGGCATTCACCTCGCCGCTTATCGACGGCACCATTCACTATCAACTGGAAACACGCGGCGCGGGCACCTACTTCAAACGGACGCTTGAGTATTCCCTGGATAAGTACATGGCCACGATGCAAGCCGGCATGAAGAAGATGTCGGTGGTGGCGCTGGATAATTTGAAAGGCAAGCTCGAAAGCGACTGAATCCGGATCATGCAGGTTTGAGGGTGCCATGAAAAAAACGCTTGGAGTTTCGCCGCGGGCGACACGCTTGGTGAGTTGCATACTGTTGGCGCTGAGTCTGCACGGCTGCGGTTCTACGCCACAGCAGCAAGCCGGGCAGGGCAGTGTGACTACCTTCACGATGTCGCTCGCCAACATCCATGTCGTCGATGCTTACGGCAAGCGCTTCATGATTGATTCGGGCAAGCATGGCGACGAGCTGGAGTTGATCGCTGCCATGCGTGCTGCCGGCATCAACCCGCAAAGCATCGACTACCTGATCATCACTCATGGTCATACCGATCATGCAGGGGGCGCCCGTTATTTCAAGGAGCACTTTGGTATTCCGATCATTGCAGGTCGGGGCGATCAGGACATGCTGGCTGCAGGAAAGAACAGCATGCTCTGTTCGACCGGCCTTCTGGCAAGCTTTCTGAAACCCTCGATCAAGCGCGAGTCATACCCGCCGGTCGCGGCGGATATATGGATCGACAAGCAATATGATCTGGCAGCGCTCGGTGCGAGCGGGCGCATAGTCTCAGTGCCGAGCCATACGCCAGGTTCGATTGCGCTCATCATCGATGACAAGGGATGGGTCGGTGATCTGGTGCGCGGTGGCCTGATCAGCAAGAGCAAGCCCGCCCGGCACTTCTACATGTGCGACCTGCCGAGTAATGACCATGACATCAAGGCGCTGCTCAGCGATGAAACGGTGAAAATCTGGTACACCGGGCATATGGGGCCTGTGTCTGCTCAGGCGGTACGCGAGCAGTTCGAATGACCTGGTGCGTCACGCAGCGAGCAGCAAGGATTCCATGGCCTGATAGCTGTTTCGGTAAATCTGGATGAAGTGTTCTTCGTTGTCGCCCAACTGGTTGTAGCGGTACATGGTCATCAGGCCCAGTGATGAGCTGAGCATCATCATGGCGGTGCGCTCGATATCGATTTCCTGCCTGAAAATGCCAGCGTTGTGGCACTCGCGGATACGATCCACGAGAATCTGGAACGTTCCACGACGCAGGGATGAGAATTGCTGGAGTACCTCATCGCTGACGTGCGGTTTATGGCTCAGGAAGAAAATGTCGTAGTGGCTGGGCTGCTCCAGGCCAAAGGCGAGGAAAGATTCGGAGCATAGTCGCAGTCGATCCAAGGCGCCGTTTCCGGCAAGGGCTCGGCTCATGTAGCGGGAGAAGGTTTCGACGCCTTCGAGGAAAATCTCGCCGAGTAACTCTTCCTTGTTCTTGAAGTGCCAGTAGATAGCGGCGGGTGTCATGCCAATGGATGCGGCGAGTTTTCGCATGGAGAGTCCTTTTTCTCCGGACTCCAGAAACAGTGCGCGAGCTTCGCCGAGAATCAGGGCTTTCTGATCGTGCTTGGACAACTCCAACCTCTATCTGCAATGAACAGTCAGGGGCGCAAGGGTAGCGTCTGTTTCCTGGAATCCCAACAGCTCTGTGCAGTAAGCGTTTCTTACATGCTTCTTTTCCAGCGGCCGGGCGTCTGTCCCGTCCAGCGTTGGAATGCGCGACAGAAACTGGCCGAGTCGGCATAGCCCAAGCGAGTGGCGATTTCCTGCAGGTTCATGGTCGACTCGCTGAGCAGGCGCTTGGCAAGGCGTTTTTTTATCTGATCATTGAGCTGTTTGAAGCTCTGTTTTTCGTCAGCCAGGCGCCGTAGCAGGGTGCGTTCCGACATCCCCAGCAGAACGGCGACCTGTTCGCTGCTCATCAGCGATGCAGCGTGATCCTGCAGTATGCGTTGCACCCTTAGGCCGGTCGGCGATGCTGCGGGCGACAGCTCTGCTTCTTCGACCAGGCGCCCGCAGGATATTTCGCCCTGATGGCACGCGACGTGGTTGGCCTGAGGCAGAGGGCAGATCAGATCCGCATTGGCGAACAGCACGCCATTCTTGTCGCAGCCAAAACTGAATATCTTGAGCGGCTTCGGGGCGTCGACCCGCTCGGCGGGTGGGTAGTGGTAACGAACCTGGATTTCCAAGGGGATAACCTGCCGCTGCATGAGTTCCGAAACCACTTGCATGACGGCTGCCAGACCTCGCTCAATGACGAAGACGCTCGCGTCACGGGGTAGCACCGTATCGTCGAATGTCACCCATAAACCGCGCGTATCCTGCAATGTACGAACCGGGCAGATGGCCAGCGAAAGCGTCTGAAAACGATCAAGAGTCGTCAGCGCAGCATGCAGGTTGTCGCTGGCAAGCATGGTGAAGCCGAGCAGACCCAGGGAGGTGAGGTGGTAGCGCTGCCCAGTGGCGAAACCGAGCCCGGGGCGGTTTATGCGCTGGATCAGGTTGCGAATGACTGCCAGCTCCTGCCAGGCTTCGATGCTGTAGCTGGATTGTTCCAGGTGGGTAGCATCAATAGCGCTGTCCAGCAGGCATGATTCGGGGGCGAGACCATTCTCCCTGGCTGTTTCAAGGAGATGGCGCACACCCAGACAACTGCGTTTCTGTCGCCAGTCCATACCTGCTCCTGGTCTTAGCGAGGAGCGTCACCGCTCCTCTCTCTACACGGCTGAAGACGCAGTGTATGCCTGGTTTTCAGATAAACCGCTCGCGCAGGGACTGCTTATGGATTTTGCCCGTTGCCCCCAGCGGCATTTGCTCAATCACCTCCAGGCGTTCCGGTAACCACCAGTTCGGAACCTGGTTCTTAAGATGCTGACGCATTGCGTTCAGGTCAATTGCACACCCTTCGTTGAGAGTCAGAATCAACAGTGGTCGCTCCGACCATCTGGCATCGGGGATGGCGATGACTGCTGCCTGGGCGACGGCGTCATGGCTTTGTGCTGCCAGCTCCAGCTCCAAAGAGCTGATCCACTCTCCGCCGGACTTAATCACGTCCTTCGAACGATCAGTGATCTTGAGGAAGCCGCGTGGGTCGATATGCGCGATATCCCCCGTGGCGAACCAGCCGTCCGCAGTGCATGCCGATTCGCTTTGCTTGAAGTATCGCTCGGCAGCCCAGTGTCCGTGAACTTGCAGGTGGCCGGTACTGGAGCCGTCCCAGGCCAGCTCCTGGTCGGCATCGTCAACCAGGCGTAGCTGCATGCCCCATATACCCCGTCCTTGCTTGAGTCGTTCCTGCTGCACACTCTCCGGGTTCTGTGCGACCGAATCAGCCAGCGGCCGGTTTACCACGCCGATCGGGCTGAGCTCGGTCATGCCCCAGGCCTGCAGGACGCTGACTCCGATGGTGGCGAACTGAGTCAGCAGAGTTTTGTCTAGGGCTGCTCCGCCTACGAATATTTCGCGCAAGTCATTGAGCTGGACTTGTCGCTTGTCTAGGTAGTTCCACACGCTCTGCCAAATGGTGGGTACCCCAAGTGCGAAGGTCACTTTTTCCCTTTGCATCAATTTGACCAGGTTTGGTCCATCCAGGCCGTTGCCCGGCATGACCAACTTGGCTCCAGTTAGCAGAGCGGCATAGGGCATGCCCCATGCACTCACATGGAACATGGGAACCACGGGCATCACTACCGAATGTGTGGATAGGGCGGCACAGTCGGGCAAAGCTGCGACCAGTGCATGCAGTACGGTGGAACGATGGCTGTACAGCACGCCCTTCGGGTTGCCCGTGGTGCCAGAGGTGTAGCAAAGCGAACAGGCGCTGCGCTCATCCAGCTCCGGCCATCTCAGCAGATCGTTTTGGGCGTCCAGCAGCGTTTCGTATGCCAGGCAGTCCGGCAGAGTGGCCTGCTCTCGGTCGGCCTCGCTGCCCAGAACTACCCAGCGCATCAGGCCGGCTCTGGCGCCGGACAGCTTGGCGGCGAGTGGAGCGAGATCAAGGTCGAAGAACAGCAACGTGTCCTCGGCGTGCTCAATGATGTAGGTCAGTTGATCCGGATGCAGGCGTGGATTGATCGTATGGCAGATCGCGCCAATGCCGGCACAGGCGTAATAGAGCTCCAGATGCCGATGGGTATTCCAGGCCAGGGTCGCCACGCGGTCTCCGGGCTTGACGCCTAGTGCCAGCAAGGCATTGGCCAGTTGCCGGGTGCGTTGGGCGAGTTCCTTGTAGCTATGGGCGACGATGCTGCCGTCGCTCATCCTGCTGATGACCTGTTGTTTCGGGTGGAACTGCTCGGCATGCTCGAGAAGGCTGCCGACCAGTAAGGGTTTTTCCATCATCAAACCAAGCATCTTGTTGTTCTCCGTGCGCTCGATATCGATTTTGAGAATGTTCAGCCCATGGCCTCTGAGAACAGCCTCTGATAATCATCGTGGCTGGGTTTTCGCGGGTTGGTCATACTATTGAGGTCTGCCATGGCATGCTCGGCGAGCCCATCCAGATGCTCATCGCTGACACCCATTTGCCTGAGGTTGGCCGGCAGCCCCAGGCGCTGGTTGAGATCTTGGATGAAGTCGGCGAGATCGACGCTCGTCGCCAGCCCCATGGCGCGTCTGAGGCGCTGGTACTTGTCGCCAACGTGATCCTGATTGAAGCGTAGGATCGCCGGCAGCAGCACTGCGTTGAGGGTGCCGTGGTGCAGGTTCAGCTCATGCAGGCGGCCAACCGCATGGCTCATCGCATGTACGGCGCCAAGCCCCTTGATGAAGGCCAGAGCGCCCTCCGTTGACGCCATCATCATGTGCCAGCGCGCATCTGCGTCCTGTCCATCGTCAACTGCCCGCAACAGATACCCTTCACCGATGGCACGGGCCAGGCCGTCCAGTCCGATTGCCTCGGCAGGTGGGTTGATCACTGGCGAGAGCACGGCTTCGATGCAATGGGTAACGGCGTCCATGCCCGTGGCAGCTGTCAGGCCGGGTGGCAAACCGAGTGTCAGTTGTGGGTCGCAGATCGCCAGGCGCGGCAGCAGCAAGTCACTGACGAACGTCAGCTTGCGGCCATCTTCGCAGATGATCACGCTCGCCACGCTGGCTTCCGAGCCGGTGCCTGCCGTGGTGGGGATGGCGATCAGTGGCGCGACGTCGCGGATCTTGTTCTTGCCGCCTTCCGCCGCTGCATATTGAGCCAGCGGGCCGGGCTGGCGCGCCAGCAATGCCACGGCTTTGCCCAGATCCATGGGAGAGCCGCCGCCGATGCAAATGAGGCTGTCGCATTCGGCACTGCGGTAGAGTTCAAGTGCCTGCAACACCGCTGTCTCGGTAGGGTTCGCTGGTACATCGCTGAACAGCACGAAGGGTATGCCTGCCGGCAACTGGTCGCGTAGCGCCTGCATCATCGGCCCTTTGGATAGAGTGGGGCCGCTGACGATCAGCGGACGTTGCATGGTCAGCCGCTGCATACCCTTGCTCAGCTGTTTTAGCGCGCCGTGATCGAACTGAATCTGCGTGAGATAAGTGAGGACTGCCATCGATCCGTTTCCTTACGAAAGCCCAAGATCGGCTCTGGCGGTGTTGACCAGGGCGCGATAGACGTTGCTCAGCATGCGGTTGGCCTTTTCTTCGGGGATGCCACGAGGCTCGTAATCCGCTGTGAAAACGACCTGACAGGCGTGTTCATCGCCGTTGACCTGCAGATTCGCGACGTAATGATCCAGTGGCATAGGTCCAGGTTCGGTCATGGCGTAGGTGAGGGTCATGGTCGATTCATCACGGGCCTCCAGACGTTCAATCAGCACCTTGCCGCCAGGCATATGCAGATGGCGGCAACTGCCCACGCCGTCTCCGATCATCTCCACCCGCTCCGCCAGCCCCGCGCGCCCGATGGCAGCGAAGTCGCGCATTGCGCGCCAGGTTTGGAGGGCGCTGGCTTCTACATTTTCGCTATAGCTGAACTGCAACATTGAAATTCTCCTTAACGGGTGTTCAAGTTCTACGTTGCCATGTTTTTAAAATCAATAGCCGATTTGTTTGTTGTTTTTTTATTTTTGTGAAGATTTGTGATCTCTGTGGACATATTTATTTAACACCTGTTAGGTTTTTCTCGCAGACGTATCCGACCTCAAGTCGCGGCACGCTCCGCACTGGCCAAACTGAATAAGTACAAGAACGGAGAGGTACACCATGATTTATGCGAAACCCGGCACCCCAGGCGCCGTCATTACCCTCAAGCCGCGCTACGGCAACTACATCGGTGGCGAGTTCGTCGCCCCGCTCAGTGGCCAGTACTTCACCAACACCAGCCCGGTCGATGGCTCGGTGATCGCCGAATTCCCCCGTTCCAACGCCGCCGACATCGACAAGGCGCTGGACGCCGCGCATGCCGCCGCCGATGCCTGGGGCAAGACCTCGGTGCAGGAACGCTCGCACATCCTGCTGAAGATCGCCGACCGTATCGAAGCCAACCTCGAACTGCTGGCCGTGGCCGAAACCTGGGACAACGGCAAGGCCGTGCGTGAGACGCTGAACGCCGACGTGCCGCTGGCCGCTGACCACTTCCGCTACTTCGCTGGCTGCATCCGCGCCCAGGAAGGCAGCACCGCGGAGATCAACGAAGGCACCGTGGCCTATCACTTCCACGAGCCGCTGGGCGTGGTCGGGCAGATCATCCCGTGGAACTTCCCGCTGCTGATGGCCGCCTGGAAACTGGCTCCGGCCCTGGCTGCC